>PJQF01000008.1_pt1 | contig 159804 bp, 138 predicted proteins | sample 1503741 | NCBI WGS metagenome assembly PJQF01 (sample SAMN07775949, study PRJNA414020) | Biofilm metagenome, whole genome shotgun sequencing project. | isolation source: biomolecule (vanillin) treated reverse osmosis membrane biofilm | place: India: Nagpur | collected 2017-03-21
GAGGGGGCTTGCTCCCGATGGCGGTGCAACAGTCAAAACATCAAGTGACTGACACCCCGCCATCGGGAGCAAGCCCCCTCCCACATGTTGATCTTCAGGGGGTCAGTTACTGAGCTTTAACTTTACGCATTCACGATCAACACATTGCCGGACTGGAATCCACTCAACTGTGGGAGGGGGCTTGCTCCCGATGGCGGTGCAACAGTCAAAACATCAAATGACTGACACACCGCCATCGGGAGCAAGCCCCCTCCCACATGTTGATCTTCAGGGGGGCAGTTACTTAGCTTTATCTTTACGCATTCACGATCAACACATTGCCGGACTGGAATCCACTCAACTGTGGGAGGGGGCTTGCTCCCGATGGCGGTGCAACAGTCAAAACATCAAATGACTGACACACCGCCATCGGGAGCAAGCCCCCTCCCACATGTTGATCTTCAGGGGGGCAGTTACTTAGCTTTAACTTTACGCATTCACGATCAACACATTGCCGGACTGGAATCCACTCAACTGTGGGAGGGGGCTTGCTCCCGATGGCGGTGCAACAGTCAAAACATCAAGTGACTGACTCAGCGCTATCGGGTGCAAGCCCCCTCCCACATGTTGATCTTCAGGGGGGCAGTTACTTAGTTTTATCTTTACGCATTCACGATCAACACATTGCCGGACTGGAATCCACTCAACTGTGGGAGGGGGCTTGCTCCCGATGGCGGTGCAACAGTCAAAACATCAAGTGACTGACACACCGCCATCGGGAGCAAACCCCCTCTCACATTTTGATTTCAGTGGACTTCGGATTTCCACACGGCCTGCTTCACCTCAATCGCCTTGGGCAACAACCGGTTCTGGAAAAACAAATCCGCCGTCGCTTGCTGCGCCTGAATAATCCCCTCATCAATCGGCAAAATCGGCGATGGCGGGCGGTTATCCATATAGCGGGCGATCACGTCACCGGGCAGGCCCATGAAGGCTGTCAGTACCTTCAAACTGTCCTCACGCTGGCTGCGGGTCAGTGCTTCGGCGTTGGTCAACTCACCCAGCAGATCATGGATAAATCCACCGTTGGCCTGGGCATATTCACGCCGCGCGGTGTACACCGGTCCCGACAACCCCAAGCCTTCACCATTGGCCAGCACATGGCTGGGGCTCTGGCTCAAGGCGAGGGACGAGTAGGGCTCCCAGATCGCCCAGGCATCCACGCTGCCTTGTTCGAACGCCGCGCGGGCATCGGCGGGCGGCAGGTACACCGGCTGGATGTCCTTGTAGCTAAGGCCCGCTTTGTTCAGCGCGCGCAGGATCAGGTTGTGGGAGCTGGAGCCTTTCTGGAAGGCAACTTTCTTGCCTTTCAAATCCGCCACCGAATGCAGTGGGCTGTCATTGCGCACCAGTATGGTTTCGGCGCTGGGCTTGGGCGGCTCGGCGCCGATATACACCAAGTCGGCGCCCGCCGCCTGGGCGAACAGCGGCGGGATGTCGCCGGTGGAGCCCACATCCAGTGCGCCCACGTTGAGCGCTTCAAGCATCTGCGGGCCGGCGGGGAATTCGATCCACTTCACATCCGTCTGCGGGAAGCGTTTTTCCAACAGGCCATGTTCCTTGGCCAGGACCAAAGCGATGGAGCCTTTCTGGTAGCCGATGCGCAGGGTGTCCGGCTCGGCCGCCCACGCGGTTTGGGTCATCAGTAAGGCCAACAACAGTGCCGGGATCTTCATGCCGGAGTCTCCTTGAAGCGATTTTCCGGGCGCGCCAAACCGAGGTTTTCCCGCAAGGTCGTGCCGGTGTATTCGGTGCGCAACAGGCCACGCCGTTGCAGTTCAGGCACCACCCACTGGGCGAAATCCTCCAGCCCACCGGGCAGATGAGGCACCAGGATATTGAAACCATCCGCCGCGCCGTTTTCGAACCAGTTTTGCAGCTCATCGGCAATCTGCGCGGGCGTGCCGATCAGGCTGTAATGCCCGCGACCACCGGCGATGCGCCGCCCCAGCTGTCCCAGGGTCAACTGTTCGCGATGAGCCAAATCACTGAGCAATTGCTGACGGCTCCGTTGCCCGCTGTCGGTCAATGGCAGCTCCGGCAACGGCCCATCCAGTGGGTACCCTGACAGGTCGAAATTGCCCAGCATGCGCCCCAGCAAGGCAACGCCGACTTCGGGCTCCACGAGATCCTGGAATGTCTCGAATTTTGCCTGGGCCTCGGCCTCGGTGTGCCCGACCACCACAAACACGCCGGGCATGATTTTCAGCGAATCCGGCTGACGTCCATACCCGTCCAGGCGCCCTTTGAGATCAGCATAAAATGCCTGGGCATTGGCCAGCGAAGTCTGTGCGGTAAACACCACCTCGGCGGTCTGTGCCGCCAAATCGCGGCCCGTTTCCGAAGAGCCCGCCTGCACGATCACCGGCTGGCCTTGAGGCGAGCGCGCCACGTTCAGCGGGCCTTTGACCCGGAAGTGTTCGCCCACATGATCGAGCACATGCCGCTTCGTCGGCTCGTAGTAGGTGCCGCTGGCTTTGTCGCGCACGAAGGCGTCGTCTTCCCAGCTGTCCCAAAGGCCCGTCACCACCTTATGAAACTCGCGGGCGCGGCTGTAGCGCTCGGCATGGCCCACGTGTTCATCGCGGCCGAAATTTTGCGCCTCTGCAGCAGCGTCCGACGTCACCAGGTTCCAACCCGCCCGCCCCCCAGACAGGTGATCCAGCGAGGCGAATTTGCGCGCCACATGGTAGGGCTCGTTGTAGGTGGTGGTCGCCGTGGCAATCAGGCCGATATGCTCCGTCACCGCACTCAACGCCGAGAGCAGGGTCAGCGGCTCGAAATGATCCGATCGCGCCATATGGCTGGCGATCTCGCCCGTGGGCGCGGCAATGCTGTCGGCTACGAACAGTGCATCGAACCTGGCCGCTTCGGCCACCCGCGCCAAGTGTTTGTACTGGGCGAAATCCAGCCCGGCATTTGCCGGTACGTCCGGATGGCGCCACGCGGCCACATGGTGCCCGGTGGCCATGAGAAAGGCGCCGAGTTTCAGCTGACGGCTCATGTTAGAAATCCTTGCGCAGTTGCACGCCGAAGTAACGTTCATCGTCACGAGGTACGGCGCGGTAGATGTAGTTGCCGCCACTGGCCAGCAATGGCGAGTAGGACTTGTCGGCGAGGTTTTTGGCCAGCAGCGCCACGCGCCAGCCATTGCTGTAGTCCGCCAGGGCCACGCTGGCGTTCCAGATGCCGTAGGCGCCTTGTTTGGTGTCGAGGTTTTGGCTGATGTCGTACTGCACTTCGCTCTGCCAGCTGTAGTCGGTGCCCAGTTCGATATCCAGGCCGTTATCGAGTGGGATGGTGTAGTCGGCGCGTACGTAACTTTTCCAGTCCGGGCTGTAGGGCAGCGGCTTGCCGTTGACGTTGCAGGTGGCCGCCGCGCCCGCCGGGCAGGCGAATTCGTCGATGCGTGCACGGGTGTAGGCCAGGGCGCCGGAGAGCTTGAGTTGCTGGGTGGCCTGCAAGGCGTAATCGAGTTCGACGCCTTCGGTGCTGACGCTGCCGGCGTTGATCAGGCGGGTCACCACTTGGCCGGCGACCGAGTCGAAAAAGTTGGCCTGGTAGTTGTCGTAGTCGCTGTGGAAAACCGCCAGGTTGGTGGTCAGTCGGTTGTTCCAGGCCGTGGCCTTGATCCCGGCTTCCCAGGTGTTGGAGGTTTCCGGCTTGAGCGCATCGGTATCGCGCGGCTGCATGTTGAAGAACACGTTGTAGGCCGGGCCTTTGTAGCCGCGCGAGTAGGTCAGGTAGCTGGTGATGTTATCGGTCAGGTCGTACTGCACGCCGAGGCGCCCGGACCAGCCATCTTCGTCCACTGAACCCGAGCTGGACGTGGCCGGTTGAATCCCACTGACGGTGGTGGCCGAGGTGGATACGCGGCGGTGATCGTATTTCAAGTCGTCATGGGTGTAGCGCAGGCCCGCGATCCCGCGAAAGCGCGAGGTGAAGTTGAGCGTGGTCTCGCCGAACACCGCGTAGCTGTCGCTGGTGGTGCTGTAGTCGGCGACGCCGCGGTCGGTGCGCGTGGTGGTGGTGAGCGTGCGCTGGTAAGTCTCTTCGTCCTTGCCATGCATGTAGAACAGGCCGCCGACGTATTCCAGGAATTCACCCTTGGGCGAGGCCAGGCGCAACTCTTGAGAGTACTGGTCGAAGGCCAGCTCACCCTTGTCGGCAGTGCCGGGAAACGCGGCGGTCACGCTGCCGAGGCGGTCGCCATCCTGGTATTGGGTGTTGTCCCAGCCGCGCCAGGCGGTGATTGAGGTCAGGGTGTAGTCGCCCAGGTTCCAGTCCAACTGGGCGGACAAACCTTTGTTGGTGTCCTCGACATGGCTGCGCGTATCGGTGTTGATGTCGCGGTTGTCGCTGGAGGCCCGCACCGGGCTCAAGGCGTTGCTGAATGCCGGGGTCAATGACTTACTGACCACACCATTCGGTGCATCGTCGTGAGACTGCATGTAGTCGGCGATCAGCGTCAGCGTCACGTCGTCGTTGGGGGTGAATTCCAACTTGCCGCGAATGCCTTTGTGGTTGTAACCGTTGACCTCCTGACCGTTGTGCTGGTTGTCGACGTTGCCGTCATAGCTGCCAAACAGCGTGCTGACCGAGCCTTTGAGCACGTCCGGAACCAGGCTGCCGCCGATGCCGAAACGGGTGCGGCTTTCATTGCCGCTGTAGTACGACTGGTCGATGTAGCCGTGGGTCTCGGCGGTGGGGGCCTTGCTGGTGATGTTGAGCACACCGGCCGAGGCGTTCTTGCCGAACAGCGTGCCTTGGGGGCCGCGCAGCACTTCGATGCGTTCCAGGTCCAGCAGGTCGAGGGTGGCCTGGCCGGGGCGCGCATAGACCACGCCGTCGATCACCGTGGCCACGGTCGGCTCCACGCCGGGGGAGGTGGAGATGGTACCCACGCCGCGTACGAATAATGAGGTGTCCTTGTTCGATGCGCCGGTACGGAAGTTCAGCGACGGCACCTGTTGCGCGATGCTCGCCACGCCGTTGCGGTTGTCGCGCTCCAGTTGCTCGCCATCGAGTACCGAGACCGCCACCGGGACTTTCTGCAGGGATTCTTCGCGGCGGGTGGCGGTGACGGTCACCGCTTCGAGGGTGGCTTGCGGCTCGTCGGCGGCAATGGCGGCGCCTGCCGGAAGTGCGGTCAAACCGGCGAGGAATAACAATTGAGTGTGTTTGTGCATGTTGTGCCCGCTCAAAAAAATGCCCTGGTCCGCTGCGGTTCTACGACCGCCAGCGCCTGTGAAACTGTCTTGGGCATTCGCTTGAGCGAGTAGCAGACAGCGCGCTTTGTTAGCGCTAACATCGGCATTATTGTTAGCTCTGCTTTAGAGCGTCAAATACTTAAAAATTAGTCTCATATTCTTTTTGGTTGTTAACAGGATTCTCCCGTGAGCGAAGAAAAACCGCGCAAACGCCGTGGCGCCGGGCGTGTCACCTTGAATACCGTGGCGCGCCAGGCTGGCGTGTCGGCTATTACGGTGTCGCGTTATTTCAACCAGCCGGAACAGGTGTCCCCAGAACGCCGCGAACGCATTGCCCAAGTAGTCGCCGAGCTGGGTTACGTGCCCAACCTGGTGGCCGGCGGATTGGCGTCGGCGCGTGGGCGGATCGTGGCGATGGTGATCCCGAACATTTCCGGACCGATTTTTGCCAATACCATTCAGGGGTTCAGCGATACCCTCAGTCGCCATGGCTACCAACTGTTGCTGGCGTCGAGTTACTTCAGCGCTGAGCAAGAAGAAAGCGCGGTGCGGGCGTTTCTGGGTTGGTCGCCAGCGGCGCTGGTGCTGACCAGTCGCTTCCACAGCGCGGCGACTGAAAAGATGATTGCCGACGCGGACATTCCGGTGGTGGAAACCTGGGACTACGTGCCCGAGCGCGCACCGGTACAGATCGGCTTTTCCCACTACCAGGTCGGCGTCAGCGCCGCGCGTTACCTGCATGGCAAGGGCTATCGGCGCATGGCCTTCGTGCAGAACAGCGTGGCGGGTGACTTCAGCGCCCATGAGCGTGGGGAAGGATTTGCGGCAACCCTGGTCGAGCTGGGCGTGCAGCCCCAGGTGTTCGTCCCGGACGCCGGCCGCGCACCGTTCGAGGCGGGCAAGCAGGCCATGGAGGCGCTGATGAGCCACGCCACCCCACCGGAGGCGATCTTCTTCGCCAATGACAACCTGGCCGCCGGTGGCCTGCTGGCCGGGCAGCGTTCCGGATTGAAGTGCGCGGTGCTCGGGTTCGGTGATTACCCGTTTGCGGAAATGCTGCTGCCGAGCCTGAGCACCATCAAACCGCCGGCGCTTGAGATTGGTGTGCTGGCGGCGACGCGGGTCCTGGAAAGCCTGGGGGTCTTACCGGTTGCGGATGACGTCCAGCGGCTGAATTTCTTGCAATGTCAGTTGATCGCGCGTGAGAGTGCCTGACACAACCGGGCGCTACTCACGCGGGCTCGTATGCTTATGTGCCGGTCCGACGAGCTGCCTTCGGGTAGGCCTTGTTTGCCCAGGCGATATCGCCTGGGCTGAGCATCAAGTTTCTTGAGTGGAAGGTATTACTCGTCGTCAACGCGGGGTTGATCGCGTAGTGCATGGCTGAGTCTTCGTCATACGGCAGAAAATCATAGACAGCGCTGCGCGGCAGGGGCAGCAAGTTGGCTTGCTGGTAGTGATGGGGTATATGCCGGTCAAGTTTGGCCAGGTCCCACGGGATATTCGCGTCAGGATGCTGATGGGCATGCCGGGCGCCGAGCATGTGGCCGAATTCGTGCAACACGGTGTGGGCGAATGAAGTCGACGAGTAGTCTATCGGCAGGTTCATGGTCGGCATTCCGGGGGAGACTTTTTGTGCATCGGTACCGACCATTGAGACCCCAGAACCTTGATGAATCGGCACCCCCGAGATGCGAACATCGCCTTCTTCCCCGCTGACGAATTCGAACTTAAGGTTGATATGGGGCAGCCACTCGCTGGCGGCCTGCTTGACCGCCTGCACATAAGGGTCGTCCATCTCGTAGTCATACATGGCGATTTTGAGGGTGCTGTGCTGCGGCCAGTATTTATCGGGCTCACCCACATCGCGGCGACTTCGGGAGAGGCGTTCGGTCGGTTGAATGCTGTCGCCGTCCTCGGCGGGCGAGGGGGGTGACGCGGGCAGCGGAGGCGTGAATAGTCTTGAAGCGATCATGGCGTCTTACTCGGGTTATCTGGGACAAGTCCGAGCATTGATTGGCACGGATCGCCCAGAGCGTTCCATTGCAGCCCCGGCGCTCGCCCGAGGTTTATTTGCGGCGCGGTGGCATTTTGGATACGGTGCAAGCCTCTTCCTCCAGGACTTTTCCATGACCGAGTCGCCGCCGAAAACCCGCCGCGCACCCAAAGGTGAAAAACGCCGCGAAGAGCTGCTGGATGCGGCCTTGCAAGTGTTTTCCCTGGAAGGCTACAGCGGTGCCTCGATGGCGCAGGTGGCGGGGATCGTAGGGATTTCCGTGGCCGGGTTGCTGCACCATTTTCCGAGCAAGATCTCGCTGTTGATGGGCGTGTTGCAGCGGCGTGATGAGGTCAATCAGCGGATTGCCGATGAAGTGCGTGCGGAGAAAACCCTCAATGGTTTGCTCGGCAGCCTGCGCGCAATCAATCGTTCAAATGCCACGGCGCCTGGCGTGGTGCGCGCGTTTACCATCTTGAATGCCGAAAGTCTGTTGGATACCCAGCCGGCCTGGGCGTGGTTCCAGGCGCGCTACGCGGCGATTCACCAACGCATGCAAGGACAGTTTGCCGACCTGGTGGCGGCGGGGGAGGTGCGCGGCGACGTCGACATCGCCGGGCTGGTGGAGGAGATTCTGGCCATGATGGATGGCCTGCAGATCCAGTGGTTGCGGTTTCCCGAGCAGGTGGATCTGGTGGCGCGCTTCGACGCCTACATTGCGCGGGTTGAAGCGGCCATTCGAACCTGAGTCAAACACAGTCAAAAATGTGGGAGGGGGCTTGCCCATCCCACATTAGACCGAGTCGGGATCAGTTACCGGAAGCACTGCCCTGGCTGCTGTCATCGCTCATGTCATAGCCATCACCTTCACTGGTGCCGCTGTCGCCTTCATTCTGATGCAGCACACCGCCAGTCTTCACCTGTGGCAGCTCACGCAACGTCGAATTGAGCGCTGAACGCGGCAACGGGTTGCTGGTGGTCGTCGACAGTTCCTGGCGGAACGGGTTGACCAGCTTGGCGTTCAGGCGAATGTCCTGAGACGACGCGCCCACCGACAAGTTGAAGCTGTCGGCGTCCACCACCCATTGCTTGCTCTTGACGTCGTAGTAGGCCAGCGAGCGATCGTTAAGCTCGATGGTCACGCGCTTGCTCTCGCCCGGCTTCAAGAACACTTTCTTGTAGCCCTTGAGTTCCTTGAGCGCCCGCTCGACTTTCGGATTGTTCTGGCCCACGTACAGCTCGGCGACTTCGGCGCCCGCCACCTTGCCGGTGTTGGCCAGGTCGAACGACACCTTGATCGGCGCCCCTGCAACTGCAACCCCTGGCGTCACGCTGATGTTGCTGTAGCCGAAGGTGGTGTACGACAAGCCATAGCCGAACGGGTAGAGCGGCTTGATGCCTTTTTTCTCGTAACCGCGATAGCCCAGGAACAGGTCGTCCTTGTAGCTCATCTCAGCCAGGGTTTCCTGGTTGTCGAACTTGGGGAAGGTCGCGTAGATCGGGTTGTCTTCGATGTTGCGCTCGATGCTGATTGGCAACTTGGCCGACGGGTTGACCTTGCCCAGCAGGATCTCCGCCAATGCCTGGCCGCCGTTCTGCCCAGGGTAGAACGCATGCAATGCGGCCGGTACCTGGTCGATCCAGTCGCTCATTTTCAACCCGGTGCCGCCGTGCAGGGTGACGACAGTATTGGGGTTGACCTTGGCGATGCTCTGGATCAGTTGGCCCTGGAACTCCGGCAGGTCGAAGCTGTGGTCGAAGCCTTCACCTTCGTATTCATTGCTGTTGCCCGCAGCCACCAGCACGGCGTCGTACTTGGCCAGGTCCTGTGGCGCCACCAGCGAGGCCCAGCTCATCTGTACGCCCACCAAACCGCCCATGGTCGAGAGGTAGCCGTTGCGGCGCGAGTATTCCAGCTTGATGTCGACGGCTTTGCCAGCCTCCAGATTGACCTTGGCGAATACCGGAATGGTCGGTGGGATGCTGTTGTTGGGCAGCGGCTTGCCGTCGCCGTTATCCAGCACTTTCTTACCGTTGACGTAGAGACGCACGGCACCGTCGGCGCGAATCTTGAACACCTGTTCGCCGCTGACGGTCGGGGTGATCTGGCCGCTGTAGCGAATCGAAGTGGCCGCCGTATCGCCGTTCACCGGCAGGCTGTCGGTGGACCAGTCCAGGTCGACATGGCGATCGGTGCGGCTGGCCGCCGGGTCGCCGGACCAGTTGGTGTTGCTGAAGAACTCGGTCTTCACGCCTTTGACGCTGTTGCCGTCGCTGTCCGTGTGAGTCCAGTTGGAGGCCGTCGGGTCCAGGGACAGGCCGTCGATAAACTCGACCTTGGCACCCGGCGCCAATTGCTGCAGGCCGCTCAGCTCGCTGATGTAGTTGGCCGCCATCACATTCGCGCTGCCGAAACCGGTGGGCGGGGCGTATTTGGCCAGGTTGCCGACCACCGCGATGGTCTTGACCTTCTTGGCATCCAGAGGCAGCAGGTTGTTCTGGTTTTTCAGCAACACGATGCCTTCGCGCGCCGCGTTCAGGGCCACGCGGTTGCTGGTGGCGCTGTTCATGTTGTGGCTGGTCAACGGCGCTTTGCTGTCGAACTTGTACAGGTAGATCTGCTTGAGGATGCGCCGCACCTTGTCATCGATGGTCGCGCTGCTCAGCTCGCCGCTGTCCAGGAACGGCTTGAGCACCGTGCTGTTCATCTGGTAGCCCATCATGTCCAGGTCGGTGCCGGCCTGCGCCGCCGGCAAGCCGTTGACCACCGCGTTGTAGTCACTCTGCACGAAGCCTGGATAGCCCCATTCGGTCTTCAGGATGTCGCGCATCAGGTGTTTGTTCTGGCAGGCGAACTCGCCGTTCACTTTCTGGAACGCACACATCATCATCGCCACCTTGCTGTTCTTCGAGGCGGACTCGAAGGGCGGCAGGGGCATCTCGCGCAGCACACGCTCGCTGATGATTTCATCGAGGTGGAAGCGATTGCTTTCCTGGTCGTTGGCCGCGAAATGCTTGGCGTTGGCCCACACGCCACGGGACTGGATACCGTTGATCACTGCCGGCCCCAGGCTGGCGCCGAGGAACGGGTCTTCACCGGACAGATACTCGAACGCACGGCCACTGTAGGGCATGCGGTACAGGTTCACGCCGGGGCCGGTGACGAACTGATAACCGCCGCTGGCGGTGTCGTAGCCCAGTGCACGACCCAGGTCGATGGCACGGCGCGGGTTCCAACTGGCGGCCAGGTTCGGTCCGGAAGGGTAGACCACGCCCTGGGCGTTGCCTTCACTGGTGTAGCGCACACCGACGCCGCCGTCGGCACCGTGGATCTGTGGGATGCCGTATTGGGTCAGCGGCTTGACGTCCCAGCCACCGGTGCCGCCGATGTAGGCGAGTTTTTCTTCCATGGTCATCTTCGCCAGGGTTTTGTCCGCGGCCTTTTCTGCACGGTTCACCCGGCCTTCGTCCAAGGCAGGGCTGGTGGCCGCGTGCACCTGGGACACGGCCAGCGCCAGCAGGGCAAACGCCGACTGCGCACCGATCATCTTGCGTTTATTCATGGGGTTTCTCCGACAACTGTTTAGTAAAAATAGGGTGACGCTCGTCACTTTTTCGTGGGCAATAGTTCGCCTTGATCGCAATGTTTAACCGATGGCTAATTGCAATTACTTGGCGGGTTTTGCAGATTCTGTAAGTTTAATAATTGTGTTAATTATTGTTGTGGATGATGTCTTGGCGATATCACTAGATGGCATTTTGAACCGCGAAAACGTGATAATTAAGGCAATTCTTGCGGTTATAAGTCAAAAGAAAGCTAATTTTTGCGTGAAATAAGAAATATTTCATTACGATTTTGAACTAAGACTAAACCTACCAGTCGATTGGTTTAAGAAAATAGATGGTGGCATGGCGAACTAGTGGCGTTGCTCGGTAGTTCTAAAAGGCCATGTTTTATACACGCTGTCATACACAACGCTTTGCTGTAGGGTCTTGAACCGATTCAAGGCGCCACGTGAGCGTTTCGCAGTTTTTTATCTGGAGAATGTTTATGAAAAAGTCCCTGCTGGGTGCCGGTTTTGTGCTGGGCGTTGCATTGAGCGGCGCGGCCATTGCGGCTGAAGCCACCGACGCGGATGCCAAGTCCGGCGCTGCCGATTCCACCGTGTTGACCCAGTCCCACGATGCCAAGGCTGCCAAGAAGCAGAAGGCTGAAACGACCAAGGGTGGCCGACCGTTGAATGGCAGCCAGGCCGCGCCGAAGACCTCGAACTAACGGCGAAACGCGGCCCCCTGCGGGAGGGGAAAGCCCACTCCCACAGGGGTTCCCAGTAGCCCTTTAGAACATCGCCCCTCAGATAGCTACTCATGCCAAGTCCCTCAACGCCCATCAACGCCTGCCAGATGCACATCCCGCACACCGAACAGGTCTGCGCGTGGCTGATGCAGCACGCCGGCTTGAAAACCGTTGACCTGGAGCGCGCCCGGCGCCTGTCCCAGGAGTCTGACGACACCGAACTACTCAGCCTGCTCACCCGCCTCGGACTGGTCTCCGAAGTGGAGTTGGCCCGCGCCTGGGCAGACCTGCTTGGCGCACCGCTGTTGCTGGCGGACGCAGCGCCGCCGTTGCTCGACCCGTTGCCGGCCCTGACCGAGCGTTTTATGCGCCATCACCAAGTGGTGCCCGTGGGCTGGAGCCAGGGCGGGTTGCGGGTGCTGGCGGCCAACCCGGCGTTGGTTTATCCGTTCCAGGCCATGGCTTATGCGTGCGGTGTGCCGGTGTGGCTGGCGGTGGGCCCGCGCAATGAAGTCGATACCCTGATCGAGCGCTACTACGGCCAGGGCCGCTCGGCGATGGGTACCCTGATCGAAAACCTCGACGAACAGGGCGGCGCGCTCGAAGACATCGAACACCTCAAGGACATGGCCTCCGAAGCGCCGGTGATTCGCCTGGTCAACCTGATCCTGCAGCGCGCGGTTGAACATCGCGCCTCGGACATCCATATCGAACCCTTCGAAAATCAGCTCAAGGTGCGCTACCGCATCGACGGCGTGCTGCACGAGGCGGAGGCGCCGCCGTCCAGTTCATCGGCGGCGGTGATTTCGCGGGTAAAGATCATGGCGCGCCTGGACATCGCCGAACGCCGCCTGCCCCAGGACGGGCGCATCATGCTGCGCATCCAGGGCAAGGAACTGGACTTGCGTGTGTCCACCGTGCCCACCAGTTTTGGCGAGTCGGTGGTCATGCGTTTGCTCGACCGCCAGACCGTGCAGTTCGATTTTCAGAGCCTGGGCTTCGATGGCCAGCGCCTGGAAACCTTCCTCGAAGTGCTCGAACGCCCCCACGGCATCCTGCTGGTCACCGGTCCGACTGGCTCGGGCAAGACCACCACGCTGTACACCGCGCTGTCGCGGCTCAATACCGCCGAGCGCAAGATCATCACCGTGGAAGATCCGGTGGAGTACCAGCTCGAAGGCGTCAACCAGATCCAGGTAAAACCGGCCATCGGCCTCGACTTTGCCGGCGCACTGCGCTCCATCGTGCGTCAGGATCCGGACGTGATCATGATCGGCGAGATCCGCGACCTGGAAACCTGCCGCATCGCCATCCAGTCCTCGTTGACCGGCCATTTGGTGCTGTCGACCCTGCACACCAACAGTGCGGCGGCGAGTATCACGCGCTTGCTGGACATGGGCGTTGAGAGCTATCTGATCGCCTCGACCGTCAACGGCATCCTCGCCCAACGCCTGGTGCGCCGTCTTGATCCGGCTACTCGAGAAGCCTTCGAAGCACCGGCCGAATTGATCGCCGAACATGGCCTGGATCGTTTTACCGAGCAGCGCCCGATCATGCTCTATCGCCCTCGCGCCGACGCGCCCGGCGGCGGCTACCACGGCCGCAGTGCAATCACTGAATTGTTGGTGATGAACGATGAACTGCGCAGCCTGCTGATGCGTCAGGCCGACGCCGCCACCCTGGAACAGGCTGCCCGTCGCGGCGGCCTGCGCACCTTGCATGAAGAGGGCCTGCGCCAAGCCGTAGCCGGGGTTACATCCCTGGAAGAAGTGCTGCGCGTTACCCGAGGGGAGGGCACGTGAGCCTGTTCAAATACCGCGCCCTCGACAGCCAGGGCACGCCGCAAAATGGCACCCTGGAAGCCAAGGACCAGGATGCCGCCGTCGCCGCGCTGCACAAGCGCGGTTTGTTGTTATTGCACATTGATGTGGCCGGCGCTCAAGGGCTGCGCAACGCCCTTGGGCGCGGCCAGTTGAACGGCGCGGCGTTGGTCAGTTTTACCCAGCAACTGGCCACGCTTTTGGGCGCCGGACAGCCGTTGGAACGCTCCCTGGGCATTTTGCTCAAACAGCCCGGCCAGCCCCAGACCCGCGCGTTGATCGAGCGCATTCGTGAGCGCGTCAAAGCCGGTCAGCCTTTGTCCAAAGCCTTGGAAGAGGAGGGCAGCCAGTTCTCGCCGCTGTACCTGAGCATGGTGCGTGCTGGCGAGGCGGGTGGTGCCCTGGAAAACACCCTGCGTCAGCTCAGCGACTATCTGGAGCGCAGCCAGCTGTTAAGGGGCGAGGTGATCAATGCGTTGATCTATCCGGCGTTTCTGGTGGTCGGCGTACTGGGTTCACTGGCGCTGTTGCTGGCCTATGTGGTGCCGCAGTTCGTGCCGATCTTCAAAGACTTGGGCGTGCCGATCCCATTGATCACTGAAGTGATCCTGAATCTCGGCCAATTCCTGGGTGCCTACGGCCTGGCGGTGTTGGCCGGGTTGATCGTGACGATCTGGACCCTGGCCGCTCGCCTGCGCGACCCCCGGCGCCGCGAAAAATACGATCGCCGCGTGTTAGGCATTCGCCTCATCGGCCCACTGTTGCAACGGGTCGAAGCCGCCCGACTGGCGCGCACCTTGGGCACCTTGCTGAGCAATGGCGTGGCCCTGCTGCAAGCCCTGGTCATCGCCCGGCAGGTCTGCACCAACCGCGCCCTGCAAGCGCAAGTCGCCCAGGCCGCCGAGTCGGTCAAGGGCGGCGGCACCCTGGCGAGTGCCTTCGGCTCGCAGCCGCTGCTGCCGGACCTGGCCTTGCAAATGATTGAAGTCGGCGAACAGGCCGGCGAACTGGACAGCATGCTGCTCAAGGTCGCCGACGTGTTCGACGTTGAAGCCAAACGCGGCATCGACCGCTTGCTCGCTGCGCTGGTGCCGTCCCTGACCGTGGTCATGGCGGTGCTGGTGGCGGTGATCATGCTGGCGATCATGCTGCCGCTGATGAGCCTGACCAGCAATATATGAACCCTCAAGGACCCACCTCCATGCGCTCAAAACCTGCACGCCGCCAAAGCGGTTTCACCCTGTTGGAAATGCTCGCCGTGATCGTACTGCTGGGCATCGTCGCGACCATCGTGGTGCGCCAGGTCGGCGGTAACGTCGATAAGGGCAAATACGGCGCGGGCAAGGCGCAACTGGCCAGCCTTTCGATGAAAATCGAAAGCTACGGGCTGGATGTCGGCTCACCGCCCAAGACCTTGCAGCAACTGGTCGAAAAACCGGGTAACAGCGCCGGTTGGGCCGGGCCGTACGCCAAGCCGTCGGACCTCAAAGACCCGTTTGGCCATGCCTTTGGCTATCGCTTTCCTGGCGAGCACGGCGCGTTTGACCTGATCTTCTACGGCCAGGACGGCCAACCCGGCGGCGAAGGCTACAGCGCCGACCTGGGCAACTGGGAATAACCCACGACCATGCCCAACGCCCAACGCGGCTTTACCCTGCTGGAGATGCTGGTGGTGATCGTCTTGATCAGCATCGCGGCCGGGTTGGTCGGTTTTGGCCTGCAACAAGGCCTGCGTGCGGCGAAAGAGCGCCAGGCGGTCGGGCAGATCGTCGAGGCGCTGCGCAGCACGCGCGCCCGGGCGATTGTCGGTGGCACCACTGAAAGCACCGTCTTCGATTTGCGCGACTTGAGTTTCCAGGCGCCCGGTCGCCCGAAAAAACACTGGCCCGCCGAGCTACAGGTAACGCTGCACACCGCCGAGCAAGCGGGCTCGGCGGTGGATTTCTATCCTGATGGCAGCTCCACCGGCGGCAACGTGCTGCTGGTCAACGGCAGCCGACGTTGGCGCATCGACATTGGCTGGCTGACCGGCAGCGTCCAGTCCAAGGCCCTGCCATGAAGGACCAGCGCGGTTTTACCCTGTTGGAAATGCTCGCCGCGCTGACGCTGATGGCGATCTGTAGCACGGTGCTGCTGGTCGCCTTCGGCCAGAGCGCGCGCTCGTTGTTGCAGGTAGCCCATAGCGACCGTCTCACCCATGCCGCCTTGAGCGTAATGGATCAGGAGGGCACCGGGCCTCTGGCGAGCGGCACGCGCCAGGGCGAAATGGACGGCATCGCCTGGCAACTGCGCATCGCCCAACAGCCCAGCCGCATCGGCCAGGCACATTTGTTTCGCCTGGACCTGAGTGTCAGCGAAGGCCCGCGCCAGGCCAGCTTCAGCACCTTGAAACTGCGCGCCGCCGGGGCTGGATTGTGAAGCGGCGCCAGCAGGGCTTTACCCTGCTCGAAATCATGATCGTGCTCAGCCTGCTGGGGGTGCTGCTGACCCTGGTCGGCGGCGCGTTGCTCGGTGCCAATCGCGCGGTACTCAAGGCCCAGCGCTACACGGTCAGCCTGGATGAAATGCGTGCTGCCCAGCAGTTTTTGCGCACCGCCATCAGCGAAGCGTTACCGCTGGATGTGACCGAGGACGACAGCCAGGTCGATGGTTTTTTCGCGGGCGGACCGCAGCGCATGCAGTTTGTGGCGACCTTGCCCGGTGTGCTCGGTGGCGGCATTCAGCGTTTCACCCTGCAACTGACTGGCCCTGAGGCGCAGCGTGATTTGCAGGTGGCGTTTGCGCGGTTTGAGTCCCTGGCGCAGGTCAGCGTGCCGGCGTCACGCAGCGAGCCACAGGTGTTGCTCAAGGGCGTCGATGACCTGCAATTCAGCTATCGCGGCTTGTCGCCCAAGGGCCAGGCCACCGGCTGGATCAGTGAGTGGCCGTGGACCAAACGCCTGCCCTACGCGGTGCGGATTGCAGCCCGCGTCGACGGCCCGGTGCCGTGGGTGACCCAGGTGGTTGCTTTGCGCCTGAACCTGTCCGGCGGGGCGCCCGAATGATCAAGCACCAACGGGGTGTGGCCCTGCTGCTGGTGCTCTGGGTGCTGGCCTTGCTCAGTTTGTTGCTGGGCGGGCTGGCCGGTTGGGTACAGCTGGAAACGCGCCAGGCCGCGTGGCATCGCCAGCACACCCAGGCCGTGCTGGCGGCGGAGGCGGGCGTGGCGCTGGCGATGCAAGCCGTGGCCGACCCGTTACAGCGCAAACAGTGGATTGCCGACGGGCGTGAAATCCCGCTGGTGTTCGACGACGCCCAACTGCACGTGAGCCTGCGCAGCGAGCGCGGCAAGTTGTACCTCAACAGCGCCGAAGTGGGGGATTTTGCCCGCTTGGCCCTGGCCTGCGGCGCCACACAGGCCCAGGCCAAGCAGTTGGCCAGGGACTTGGAAGTGCGCCGCAACCAGGGCCTTGCACCGTTTCGGGTGGTGGAAGAAGTGCGACAACTGCCGGGCATGACCCAGGCCTTGTACAGCGCGCTGGTGCCGGAAATCAGCCTGTGGAGCGGCCTGGATCGGCCCGATCCGGCGTTCGCGAGCCCGTTGATGCGCCGTGCCTTGAACCTGCCGCACCAAAGTGCGGTGGGTGCCGACCCCGGTGATGTGCTGGTGGTCAGCAGCCGCGCCCAACGCCCCGGCGGTTACCACGCCGAGCTGCAAGCCACGGTGTTATTGAGCCCCGCGCAAGGCAGCGCACAACCTTATCGAGTACTACGTTGGCAAGAATGAATGAACATTTAACCGCGCGGCTGCACCTGCTGACGCAGCCGCTCGCCCGGCGCTGGCACGGCAGCCTGCTGCAACAAGGCTGGCGTCTGTGGCTCAAGGAGCTGCGTGGCTGCCTGCCGGGGTGGTTGTTGCCCCATGACATTCCCGAGCACGTCTACCCGTGGCCGATCACTGCGCCTGTGGTAAAGCTCACCGGCGAGGCGCGCCAGGTGTTGTTGCTGGCACCGGACGCCGTGTTGGTGCAGAGCCTGCAATTGCCTGTGGCCGCCGCACGCAACCTGTCCACGGTCGTCGGTTACGAACTGGACCGCTTCACTCCGTTCGACGCCGCCCAGCTGTACTTTGTCGCGCGTCAGGAACGCCGCACGGCCGCCCATCTACAGGTGACGCTGGTGGCGATCCTGCGCGAGCGTCTGGACCAGATCCTCGATGACTGCGCGGCACTCGGCTTGCAACCCCACGCCGTGGACGTATACGACCGCGCGGGCGTGCCCATGGGCATCGACCTGCTGCCGGCGCCGTTGCGTCCGCGCCAGCGCCCGGCGGGCAAGGGCTTGCAGCGCAGTCTGCCGTGGCTGTGCGGCGCCTTACTGATTGCCGCCATGGTGCTGTGGCTCAACGACCGCCAGCGCGTGCTCGACGCCATGCAACAGAGCGTGCGTGCGCAAAAGGCCCAGGTCGCCGAGGTCCAGGCCCTGCGCCAGCAACTGCTCAACACCCGGGGCGCCGCGCAGTACTTGATCCGCCGCAAGGCCGCGCAGCCGCCCTTGGCCGCATTGCTCAATGAACTGACCGCCTGCCTGCCGCCTGACACCTGGATCGACCAGTTGGAAGTCAACGACGGTGCCGACGTGTCCTTCTCCGGGCAAAGCGCCAAGGCCAGTGCCCTGATCACCCGCATCAAGAACTGCCGCAGCCTGGAAAACGCTCAGTTCGAAGGGGTTATCCAACCCGATGCGCAAACCGGCAAGGATCAGTTTTCCTTGCGCGCCCACCTGCACCAGGAGGCCGCCGATGCGCCGACCACTGACACCCCGTGAACGCCGTGGCGCGGCCTTGATCGTCCTCGCGTTGGTGCTCGGCGGCGCGTATTGGCTGTTGATCGACAGCTGGTTCGCCGGCCCGTTGCGTACCCTGGGCGAACAGGCCGAGCAGCTGCGCGAACAGCAGCAACGCTACGCCGGCGTGCTGCGCCAGGGCGACAGCTTGCGCCAGCAACTGGAAGAAGCGCGCCAGGACCCGGCCAGCAGCACCAGCCTGTTGCCCGGCGATGACCCCAGCGCGGTGGCCGCCGATTTGATGCAGCGCATCGCCGACCTGATCAATAGCCGCGCCGGTCTCGGTGGCGGCTGCAGCCTGACCCAGCGCATGCCCATCACCCCGGAGCAGGACGATGCCGAGCCCTATCGCCAGGTCAAAGTCAGCCTGACCCTCAACTGCGCCATCGAGCCCTTAACCGCGATCCTCCATGAACTGGAGTACCAGCGACCGTTTTTGTTTGTCGATGAAATGAGTATCCGCCGCGCCCCGGATGCACCCGCCAGTGGCGGCGCCGGCAAATTGGTGGTGCACCTGTTGGTGCGTGGCTACCTGCAACCGGCTGCCGCCGCGCAGGTGCGCCGATGATCAGCACCTTGCGTCCCCTGGAGTGGGGCTTGATCGGCGTGGCCGGCCTATTGGGGCTGCTGATGGCCGGCATCCTCAGCAGCATCGGCGATGCGCCGCAGTGGTTGCCGCCGCCCGCGCCCGACACACGCGCCAATGCTGCGGCCAAGGTGCTGGTGGCCCCGAGCGCAACCCTGGACAGCCTGGCCGGCACCTGGCAGGCACCGTTGTTCAGCCCCGACCGCAGCCCCGACCGCGCGGTGGGCCAAGGCACTGTCTCCAGCCTGTCGAGCCTCACGCTGACCGGCATCGTCCTCGACGGTGACCTGCGCGTGGCGCTGCTCAAGCGCGCCGACGGCCCCCCGTTGAAAGTCCACCAGGACCAGACCCTGCCCAATGGCTGGCGCCTGGAGCACCTGACCCCCCGCGACGCCCGTTTCGTACTCGACGGCCGCAGCCAAACCCTGAGCCTGCGGGCCCTGCGTTTGCCGCCGCCGTCCAGCACACCGCCGATTACCCTTCCTCGCGAGTCCACCCCTTGATCGATACCTTCCCTGGCGCCTTGCGCACCACCGCATTTTGCCTGGCCACCGCCGTCGCCCTCGGTGGCTGCGGGACATTCCCCGACCACCTCGACCCGGACGAGGCCCTGCTGCACGAAGCAATGCAGGGCACCGGCTCGCAACGTCCGCCCGTGGACCCGGCCAGCGAACAGGCGCCGGTCGACAGCGGCCAGCCCCAGACAAAAACGCCGCCCCAGCGCCAACTGATTCGCGGCAACCAACAGTTTGTGCGGCAACCGGTTGCGGCACCGTCTGCGAAGGAGGAGGGCGGCGGCGACATCGTGTTCAACTTTGCCGACCAGCCGATTGAAGCGGTGATCAACAGCGTGATGGGCGATCTGCTGCACGAGAACTACAGCATCGCTCAGGGCGTGAAGGGCAACGTCAGCTTCTCCACCTCCAAACCGGTGAACAAGCAGCAGGCGTTGTCGATTCTGGAAACCCTGCTGTCCTGGACCGACAACGCGATGATCAAGCAGGGCAGTCGTTATGTGATCCTGCCGGCGAATCAGGCGGTGGCGGGAAAACTGGTCCCCGAAATGCGCGTGTCGCAACCGTCCAGTGGCCTGTCGGCGCGGTTGTTTCCGCTGCGCTATATCTCCGCCACCGAAATGCAGAAACTGCTCAAGCCGTTCGCCCGCGAAAATGCCTTCCTGCTGGTGGACCCGGCGCGCAATGTGCTGAGCCTGGCCGGCACCCCCGAAGAACTGGCCAATTACCAGGACACCATCGACACCTTTGACGTGGACTGGCTCAAGGGTATGTCGGTGGGCGTGTTCGGCCTGCAACGCGCCTCGGTGGCCGAACTGATGCCCGAACTGCAAAAGATGTTCGGCCCCGACAGCGGCATGCCCCTGGCGGGCATGGTGCGCTTTCTGCCTATCGAGCGGACCAACTCGGTGGTGGCGATTTCGTCGCAGCCACAGTACCTCAGTGAAGTCGGCGACTGGATCCACACCATCGACGAAGGCGGCGGCAACGAGCCGCAGATGTATGTGTATGACGTGCGCAACATGAAGGCCACCGACCTGGCCAAGTACCTGCGGCAGATCTACGGCACAGGCGCGATCAAGGACGACACCCCGGCCAAAGTCGCCCCCGGTTTGCGCACGGCAACATTGTCGTCGCCGGGCACCAACAGCGCGTCCGGCAGCACGCCGGGTGGCCTGAGCAACAACCTCAATGGCAACCAACCCGCCGCAGAGGATGAGGAGCAGGAGCCCGAAGTCGAGCAGGACACCGCCGAGCAGGGCGCGACCGAAGACGCCCCGGCCAAAAGCCTCGACGCAGGCACCCGGATCACCGCGCAAAAAAGCAGTAACCAACTGCTGGTCCGCACCCGGCCGGTGCAGTGGAAAGAGATCGAATCGGCGATCAAACGTCTCGACAATCCACCGCTGCAAGTGCAGATCGAGACGCGCATTCTCGAAGTCAAACTCACCGGTGAACTGGACCTTGGCGTGCAGTGGTACCTGGGGCGCCTGGCGGGCAATTCCACCAGCACCACTGTGGCCAATGCCTCCGGCAGCCAAGGCGCGTTGGGGGGTGGCGGTGCTGGGCTAGGCGCGGATTCGTTGTTCTACTCCTTCGTCAGCACCAACCTGCAAGTGGCGCTGCATGCATTGGAAACCAACGGTCGCACCCAGGTGCTGTCGGCGCCGTCGCTGGTGGTGATGAATAACCAGCCAGCGCAGATTCAGGTGGGGGACAACATTCCCATCAGCCAGACCACGGTTAACACGGGTACCTCGGATACCACCTTGAGCAGTGTTGAATATGTGCAGACCGGGGTGATCCTCGACGTGGTGCCGCGGATCAATCCGGGTGGATTGGTGTACATGGATATTCAGCAGCAGGTCAGTGATGCGCAGGATCAGGCGTCGACTAACAGCGACACGCCGACTAATCCGCGTATTTCCACGCGGTCGGTGTCCACCCAAGTGGCGGTGCAGAGTGGGCAGACGGTGTTGCTGGGCGGGTTGATCAAGCAGGACAACGCCGAGTCGGTGAGTGCGGTGCCTTACCTTGGAAAGATCCCGGGGTTGCGGTGGTTGTTTGGGAATACGAGCAAGTCCAAGGATCGGACGGAGTTGATTGTGTTGATTACGCCTAGGGTGATTACCAGCAGTAGTCAGGCGCGGCAGGTGACGGATGATTATCGGCAGCAGATGCAGTTGTTGCGGCCGGCTCGGTAGGTCTGGGTATGTGGTTGATGTGGGGCTTGCTCCCGATTGCAGTGGTTCAGTTACAGCTATGTTGGCTGACATACCGCCATCGGGAGCAAGCCCCCTCCCACAGTTTGATCTCCATAGATCAGACAGATACCTAGGCTCGGTGTGCCCGTAATCCGACATTGATTTGGGGGGCCGCCGCCACGCGCCATCCATGGCGCAGGGCGGCTAAACCGGCATCCCTGCCGGTTTACCCCCCAAATCAACATCGAATTCCGGCCAGCGTGGTTGACGGGGCGATTCCAGATCAAAAGCGAGAGCGCGGCGGCCTTAGAGCTGACCGGGTTCTTAAGCCGAACGCATTCCAAATGTGGGAGGGGGCTTGCTCCCGATTGCAGTGGTTCAGTTACAGCTCTGTTGGCTGACACACCGCCATCGGGAGCAAGCCCCCTCCCACAGTTTGATCTCCGTAGATCAGACAGATACCTAGGCTCGGTGTGCCCGTAATCCGACATTGATTTGGGGGGGGGGGCCAAATCAACATCGAATTCCGGCCATCGTGGTTGACGGGGCGATTCCAGATCAAAAGCAAGGCCGCGGCGGCCTTAGAGCCGACCGGGTTCTTAAGCCGAACGCATTCCAAATGTGGGAGGGGCGGTGCGACGATTCGACTTGCTCCCGATTGCAGTGGTTCAGTTACAGCTCTGTTGGCTGACATACCGCCATCGGGAGCAAGCCCCCTCCCACAGTTTGATCTCCATAGATCAGACAGATAGGTCCTAGCCTGCTGTTCTGCTTTTGATCTGCTTTTGATCTGCTTTTGATCTGCTTTTGATCTGCTTTTGATCTGCTTTTGATCTTTATCTTAGGCGCCCCGTCAAACACGCTGGCCGCACACCGAGCCTAGGCGAGGTGCCGAGTGTTGGGGCAAGAGTCCTTGGTTACTTTGGGATGGGCCGGCATTCCGGCTCTTTTCCAAAGTGACCCGCCGTAAGGGCGGAGCCAATAACCCGCTGTTACCCCAACAACGGATATCCCCCAATCCACCTAACCCCTCGCACCCAAAAACATCATTATTATGAATAAAGTAATTAATAAATAATGAAATTAGAGAATATTAGCTTATATCAAAACAGCATTATATTTTCAAAACCCATTCCGTTATGTTTGATCGCAACAGCCTACCCCTGACCTCGGATGGTACCCAGCGTAATCAAGATTCTGCGCGCCATAACCGGGTGATCATCCCCCGCAGCAGAATCGTTGGAAGTGAGTTCAACGTATGTTGCCAATTCAATCCCCGCAGTCGCCCTAACCCCAAATCGCCGCAATAGCCCCATAAAACCGAGCACCGCGCATCGCCGCGTGACTGCCCGACTTCGCGATTTGGAAATACAGGCACGCCTATGAAGCAAACGTCAAAACCCACCGCCATCCTGGCCCTGGCAATTCTGGCCAACACCGCCCATGCCCAGGACGACAGCACCTTGTCCACCGTGGTGGTCACCGGCAACCGTGGTGCTGAGCAGCGCACGGTCACCAGCAGTCCGGTGCCGATCGATGTGGTCAGCGCCAAGCAACTGCAAAGCACCGGCAAGCCGGGTTTGATGGAGGCGTTGAGTGCGGTGATCCCATCGCTGACCCTGCCGGAAAAAACCGGTTGGGACGCCAGCGGCATTGCCCGCGCGCCGAACCTGCGGGGTATGAGCGCCGCCGAAGTGCTGGTGCTGGTCAATGGCAAGCGCCGCCACACCGCCGCCACGCTGAATATCAACGGCATCAACACCGGCGCCGCCCCGGCAGACCTGGACCTGATCCCCATCAGCGCCATCGACCATGTGGAAGTGTTGCGTGACGGCGCCGCAGCCCAGTACGGCTCCGATGCCATCGCCGGGGTCATCAACGTGATCCTCAAGGCCGACACCAGCGGCACTTCGGTGACCAATGCCGGCCTTGGCTATGACGGCAAAAAACAGACCGTGCAACAAAGCCTCAACAAAGGCTTTGAGATCGGCAACGGCGGCATCGTGCAACTGGCACTGGATGCCCGCAGCCAGAACGATGACAACAAGGCCGGCGCCAACGGCTACACCTACGCACAGGCCTATGAGCAAGCCGGCCGTTCCACTTATGGCGGCTACGGCACGCCGAAGACCAACCTGCTGACCCTGGGCTACAACGCCGAGTTGCCTATCGACGACGATTTCAGCCTGTATTCCTTCACCACCTATTCACGGCGCAAGGCCGAGCAGGGGCAGAATTTCCGCCTGCCGACCATCACCAACACCATCACCACCGGGCCTAACGGTTACCCCGGTGGCTACACGCCGACCTGGTACATCGATGAGGACGATTTCCAGGCTGCATTCGGCGGCAAGGGCACCGTCGGCGAGTGGGACTGGGATTTTTCCACCACCTACGGGCGCAACGAAGCGGAGCAGGGCACCACCCATAACCAGAACCCGTCTTTGGGCGAGGCCACGCCGAACAGCTTCACCTCCGGCACTTGGATCAGCACCGAGCTGACCACCAACCTCGACTTCAAGCGCGGCTTCGATATCGGCCTGCAAAAGCCGCTCGACCTGAGTTACGGCTTCGAGCATCGGCGCGATACCTATGAGGTGCAGGCCGGTGATTACGAGTCTTATGCCAACGGCGGTTACTGCGTAGCCCCAGGCAATTGCGCATCAAGCGGGGCGCAGGTCACCAACGGCATTTCGCCGGATGAAGAAAGCAGCGCCTCGCGCAACAGCCTGGCCAGTTACGTCGATGTGGGCTTCAACCCGGTGCCGGACTGGTACGTGGGCACCGCGTTTCGCTACGAGCATTACAACCAGGGCGTGGGCGCCACCCGCAGCGGCAAGTTGACCACTCGCTACGATTTCACTCCACAGTTCGCCGTGCGCGCCACGGTGAGCAATGGCTTCCGCGCGCCGTCCCTGGCCAACAGCCTGTTCAGTGCGCGTTCCACCACCTATGGCGTGGTGGACGGCGTGTATCAGTCGATCAACTACGGCGTGCTGCCCACCGGTTCGGCGGCTGCCCAAGCCCTGGGCGCCCAGGATTTGAAACCCGAGCGCTCGACCAACTTCAGTCTCGGCTTCACCCTCACGCCCACCGACCGCCTGAGCTTCACCGCCGACGCCTACGTGATCAACCTGCGCGACCGCATCACCCTGACCGGCACCTTGCTGGGCCCGGAAATCACCCAGGTGCTGCAAGGCAACGGCATCACTTCCACCTCCGGCGGCCAGTACTTTATCAACGGTGCCGACACCCGCACCAAAGGCCTCGACCTGGTCGGCAACTACAGCCAGGACCTGGGCCAGTACGGCGCGCTGAAGTGGACCGCAGCGTTCAACTGGAACCAGACCAAAATCCTCAACTACAAGGAATCCACCACGATCCTCGGCACGTCCTACGACCTGATGGACCGCCAGGCACGCAACCTGATCACCGGCGTACAGCCCAGCACCAAGCTGATCCTGGGCGGTGACTGGAGCATCGATCGCTTCAACCTCAACCTGGCCCTGACCCGCTACGGCTCCTACAAGGAGGTCAATGTGTCCGCCGACCGCAGCCTCGACCGGGTCTACGCGGCCAAATGGATCACCGATCTCGACCTTGGCTACAACCTCACCAAAGACCTCAACGTGGCCATCGGCGCCAAAAACCTGTTCGACGTCTACCCCAAGAAACAAGGCGTGCCCAGCAGCACCATGGTCAGCAGCTACGGCACCTATTCGCCCTACGGATTCACCGGCGGGTACTACTACACCCGCTTGACCTATGCCTTCTAAGGCCGAGGAATAAACCATGCCTATTGTCGCCAAACCCTATGACCTGATTGACCAGCCCCGCGAGGTTCGCCAGGTCCGTGTCTCCCCACCGATCAAAGCCCTGCAAGTGGTGCCTGCCCGGCACCCGTGGCGTTGGGCCGGGTCGATCTTCGCCGCTCTGGTGCTGCTCGCGATCGCCCATTCCCTCGCCACCAACCCGCGGTGGGAGTGGGGTGTGTTCGGCCAGTGGTTCTTCTCGCCGTCGGTGCTGCGCGGGCTTGGGCAGACGTTGTTGCTGACGCTGTTGAGCACGGTGTTCAGCGTGATCCTCGGCACGGCGCTGGCCCTGGCGCGACTGTCCGGCTCGCCGCTTTTGGCGGCCCTGGCCTGGGGCTATATCTGGTTTTTCCGTTCGATGCCGGCGTTGCTGGTGCTGATCATCCTGTACAACTTTGCCTACCTGTATGACCACATTGTGCTCGGCGTGCCGTTCACCAGCGTGGTATTTGCCGAGTGGTCGACGGTGGACGTGCTCAGCCAGTTCACCACGGCGGTTCTCGGTTTGAGCCTGATGCAGGCGGCCTACGCGGCGGAGATCATTCGCGGCGGCCTGATCGGTGTGGACGCCGGTCAGCATGAAGCGGCAGCGGCGCTCGGTTTGCCTGCATCACGCCGCATCTTCCGGATCATCCTGCCCCAGGCATTGCGCTCGATCCTGCCGTCGGGCTTCAACGAGATCATCGGCCTGGTCAAGGGCACGTCCATCGTCTACGTGCTGGCCCTGCCGGAGCTGTTCTACACCGTGCAGGTCATCTACAACCGCACCCAGGCGGTGATCCCGCTGCTGATCGTCGCCACCGTGTGGTACCTGATCATCACCACCGTGCTGACCAGTGCCCAGTATTACGTCGAGCGTCATTTCGCACGGGGAACGGCAAGGGTGCTACCGCCCACGCCGTTGCAGCGCATACGCGGTTGGCTCAAGGAGAAATCCCATGAGTGAAGCGCGCGCAGGACGTATCCAGATCCAGGGCGTGGGCAAGCGCTTTGGCAGCCAGCAGGTGCTCAAGGACATCGACCTGACCATCGACCCCGGTAAGGTCACGGTGATTCTCGGGCCGTCCGGCTCGGGCAAGTCCACCTTGCTGCGCACCATCAACCACCTGGAGAAAATCGACAGCGGGCACATCACCATCGACGGTGAATACGTCGGTTATCGGCGCAAAGGTGACCTGCTGTATGAACTCAAGGAGCGGGAGATTCTCAAGCGCCGCATCGACGTGGGCTTCGTGTTCCAGAACTTCAACCTGTTCCCGCACCTCACCGCTTGGGAAAACGTCGCCGAAGCGCCTTTGGCCCACAAGCGCTGGAGTAAGGCTGAGGCGCAGTCCAAGGCCGCAGAGCTGTTGGCCAAGGTCGGCCTGGCGGACAAGGTCGATGCATATCCACGCCAGCTTTCTGGCGGTCAGCAACAGCGCGTCGCCATCGCCCGTGCCCTGGCGCTGGACCCGAAGGTGCTGCTGTTCGACGAGCCCACATCGGCCCTCGACCCCGAGTTGGTGGGGGAAGTCCTCGACGTGATCAAGGGCCTGACCCAACTGGGCGTGACCTTGGTCATCGTCACCCATGAGATCGGCTTTGCCCGTGAAGTGGCCGACCACGTGGTGTTTCTCTGCGACGGCCAACTGATCGAAGAAGGCCCGCCTGAACAGATTTTCCGCCAACCTCGACATCCCCGCACCGTGGCCTTTCTCGGCAAAGTGCTTTAGTTAACGGAGTGACTGCCCATGTTTATCTCTACCGCTCGTATCGGCCTATTGGCGCTTGCCGTCAGCACCGCACAAAGCGCATTTGCTGTGCAACAGGTCGACCTCAGCCCCGACCGCGTGCGCGTTCATGTGCCGCGCAACGAGGCGGCCATCGCGCAGATCCCGTCGGGTTTCAAGTTCGCCCAGCCGGGCAAGTTCACCGTGGCTGTGTCCGGCGTTGCCGGACCACCCCTGGCGCTGCTGGCCAGTGACGACAAAACCACCATCGGCAGCGAAGCCGACACCGCGCAACTGGTGGCCGACAGCCTTGGCCTGCAACTCAACGTGGTGCAGACCAGTTGGGAGGATTGGCCCCTGGGCGTCAGCTCGGGCAAGTACGACGCGGTGATCAGCAACGTCACCGTGACTGAGGCGCGCAAGAAGCGTTTCGACTTCGCCACCTATCGCCAGGACGTGCTCGGCTTCTACGTCAAGACCACCAGCAAGATCTCTGAGATCAAACAGGCTGCGGATATTGCTGGGCTGAAGATCATCGTCGGCTCCGGTACCAACCAGGAAAAAGTCCTGCTGGCTTGGAACGAAGCCAATGAAAAGGCTGGCCTCAAACCCGCGCTGTTGCAGTACTTCGACGACCAGGCCGCCGCGCAATTGGCGGTGCAGTCCGGGCGCAGCGATGCGCTGTTCGGGCCTAACTCGGTGTACGCCTATTCGGCGGCGATCACCGGGGGCATCAAGCGCGTCGGCACGGTGAACGGTGGCTGGCCGTTGCAGGCCGACATCGCTGTGACAACGCGCAAGGACAACGGCCTGGTCAAGCCTATCCACACCGCCCTGGAAGGCGCGATTGCCGGCGGCCAATACGAACAGGTGCTGCAACGTTGGGGCCTGGATGTGGAGCGCGTGGACAAGTCGCTGATCAACCCTCCGGGCCTGCCGGATTAAGGAGCAATCGACATGGGACTGACACGACGTGAAGCGTTGTCGAGCATAGCGGCGGTAGGCGGCGAAAAAGCCGTCAAGGATGCACTGGCGGCATTAGGTTTGGGGCCGTCGTCGCACCGCCGTCCGCAACCGTTGAAACTCAAAGAAGGCTTGGGGCAAGGCACCCGCGTGCTGGTGTTGGGCGCCGGGATCGCCGGTCTGGTCACCGCCTTGGAGCTGACCCGCGCCGGGTTTGACGTGCAAGTGCTGGAGGCGCGTGAGCGGGTCGGGGGGCGTACCTGGACCCTGCGCCATGGCGACCGCGTGGACTACAAGGATGGCCGCACGCAAACGGCGGCATTCGATCAAGGGCATTACTTCAACGCCGGCCCGGCCCGTATTCCCAGCCAGCACCGCACGATCCTCGACTATTGCAGTGAGCTTGGCGTGCCGTTGGAAGTGCTGGTCAACAGCAGCCATGGCGCCCAGGTAAGGCCCGATGTGCAAAAGCCGGCGTTCAGCGTTGGCCAGGCGATCAATGATGCGCGCGGGCACTTGTCCGGCCTGCTGGCCAAAGCCGTGCAGCGTGATGCCCTTGATGATGTGCTGAGTACTGAGGAACGCACGCGGTTGCTGGCGTTTTTGCAGGTGTACGGCGACCTGTCCCAAGCGCTGGCCTTTGAGGGCACGATTCGCTCGGGGCACCTTGAGTCTCCTGCCCATCCGGGCGCGTTGCCGGCCAGTCGCAGCCCGTTGTCGCTGGATCAACTGCTGCACCCGGAACTGTGGGGCGCATTGCTGCACACCGAGTTTCCGGAGTTTTCGGCGACCATGTTCCAACCAGTCGGCGGCATGGACCGCATCACCGACGCGTTCTATCAACGGGTGAGTGATCACGTGCAGTTGGGGGCCGTGGTGCGTCAGATCCGCCAATTGGAGGACGGCGTGGCGGTGACCTATCACGACCAGCACAGTGGCCGCGAACAGGTGGTGCGTGCCGATTACCTGATCTCGACGTTGCCGCTGCCGTTGCTGGCCAAACTCGATACCGACTTCAGTGACCCGATCAAAGCCGCGCTGCTCAGCACCCGCAGCGACCAGGCGACCAAAGTGGCGTGGCAATCCCCGCGCTTCTGGGAAACCGACTACCGCACCTATGGCGGGCTGTCGTGGATCGAACATCCTGCGCGCCTATTGTGGTACCCGAGCAACGACCTCAATACCCGCGAAGGTCTGCTCGTAGCCGGCTATGTAACCGGCGAGGGCGCCGATGCGTTTGGCGCAAAACCCTTCACCGAGCAATACGCCACGTCCAGGGAAGCGGTTGAGCTGCTGCACCCCGGTTTCTCCAAACACCTGCGTAACCCGCTGGCCGTGACCTGGGAACAGATCCCCTACAGCGAGGGCCCGTGGTTGCAACGCGAACACTTCCCGGCTGACGCAAGCAGCCTGCTCGAAGCCGGCCATGGCCGTGTGTACTTCGCCGGCGACGGCCTGGTGCAAAGCGGCGTGGGCATCTGGCAGGAATCGGCGGCCAACTCGGCGCGGCATGTGATCGCGCAACTGGCCGAACGGGTAACCCAACAACGACAGGTCGCGGCACTCGCCGCCTCTTAAGGAGACACACCATGAGCGACAGCATTCAACGTACCAGCGTCGGCGATTTTCCGATCTCGCAGACCGTCACCGTACCGGCGTCCGCCAGCCTGATCTTTGTCAGCGGGACCTTGCCGGACCCGGCCGATCCTCAGGTGCCAGGGGTCTATGGAAACACCGAAGTACAGACGGTTTCGGTATTCAACAAACTGCGCAAGGTTCTTCAGCAGCAGGACCTGGATCTGGGCGATATCGTGCAATTGCGGGTGTTTTTGGTGGGGGCTGAAGAGACCGACGGCAAGCTGGATTTTGCCGGGTTGCAGCGTGGGTATACGCAGTTCTTCGGTACGCCGGAGCAGCCGAACAAACCGGCACGGACGGCGTTGCAAGTCGTCGCGCTGCCATTGCCCGGAGCGTTGGTTGAAGTCGAAGCCATCGCTGCCCGCACAGCCTGATTCACGCGGTTAACAGTGTGGAAGGGGGCTTGGGCCTCGATGAGGGCGTGTTAGTTGATGCCTCTTTGACTGACCCGCAGCCATCGGGGGCAAGCCCCCTCCCACAGTGGGATCCGTTTTTTGCCAGTCAGTCCTCATTTTCGTTATGGAGAAATCCCTATGTCCACCTCACCCCGGCAACTCAAATTCGGTGCCATCCTCACCGGCGTCGGCACTGCGCAAAACGAATGGCTGCACCCGCAAATCCCCGGCGATGCCAGTGTCGATATCGACTGGTACCGTGCCCAGGCGCAACAGGCAGAAGCGGCCAAATTCGATCTGGTCTTCATCGTCGACAGCCCCTATATCACCCCGGATTCCGCGCCGCATTTCCTCAACCGTCTGGAGCCACTGACCCTGCTTTCGGCCATCGCCGGTGCGACGTCGAAGATTGGCTTGGTGGCTACGCTGACCACGTCCTACACCGAACCCTTCAACGTCGCCCGCCAGTTTGCCTCGCTGGACCTGATCAGCAGCGGCCGCGCCGGTTGGAACGTAGTCACCACCGGCCTGGAAGGCGCGGCCGGCAACTTTGGCCGTGAGCAGCATATTGATCACACCGAGCGCTACCGCCGCGCGGCCGAGCACCTGAGCGTGGTGCAGGGGCTGTGGGATTCCTATGAAGACGACGCCTTCGTGCGCGACAAGGCCAGCGGCGTATTCCTCGACCCGCAACGCCAGCATCGCCTCGACCACAAGGGCGAGTTTTTCTCAGTGACCGGCCCGTTGAACATCGCGCGTTCAGCCCAGGGCCAGCCGGTGATTTTCCAGGCGGGTATTTCCGAGTCAGGCCGCAGCCTGGCGGCGAATTACGCCGAAGGCATTTTTGCCGGCGTGGGCAATTTTGAAGACGCCCAGGCGTATTACAGCGACATCAAAAAACGGACTGCTGCCGCCGGACGTAACCCTGATCACGTGACCATCCTGCCGGGCATTTCGCCGATCATTGCCGACACCGACGAACAGGCCCAGGCCATCGACCGCGAGCGCAATGGTGAGCTGGACCTGGACAAAGCGTTGGTGCAACTGGGGCGGCCGTTCAACTACCACGACTTCAGCCAATATCCATTGGATGAACCCTTCCCGGAGCTGGGCGACCTGGGCAGCAACGGCTATCGCGGCCATGCCGAAAACATCAAGCAAGTCGCCCGTGATCAAGGCTTGACCCTGCGCCAGGCGGCGTTGCGTTTTGCCAAGCCGTTCTCCAGCTTTGTTGGCTCGCCCAAGACCGTGGCCGACGAGATCGAACGCTGGTTTGTCGAAGGTGCGGTGGATGGTTTCAACATCCACGTGGGCGCACCGGATGACTTCGCGCGGTTTACCGACCAGGTGCAGCCGTTGTTGCGTGAGCGTGGGTTATTTCGCAGTGAGTACAGCCACAGCACCTTGCGTGGGCATCTTGGGCTGCCGGTGCCGGTGAATCGGCACACGGCTGCGCGGAGCGAGGCGGCCTGAGGGTTACCACCATTTCCAGCGGCCCTGTTGTTTCAGGGTCGCGATGATGGCTTCGCGTTTGTGGCGTAGCTCTACCGACTTTTGCCGCAGTTCGCGGCAGCGGTTGCTGTTGAGGATCAGCAGGCCGACAAGTGGGCCGAGTAGGGCCAGTGTGTAGAGATAGGTGTTGGGGCGCCACAGGACGGCGGGTAGGGATATCAGCAGGCAGAGGAGGTAGATCGCGACGTTTATCCATACCCAATGGATTCGGCCGTAGAGCACTTCGTATTTGGCCAGGGCGAAAACTGCGCCCAAGCCCGCGGCGCTGAAAAAGCATGTCTTGGCGACAAAATCTACGGGGTAAGTAGGCAAATACGTAAGCATCGCCAAGATCGTTGTCAACGCTATCGAGAAACACCCTGCCAATGCATCACCTCCAATCACGGGCATGAACCGTTTGAGGAGTTGCCAAGGATCCTCAATAAAGAGTGATGAGTAATATTGGTCTTTTATCTTCCGTTGTTGGCTCACTGGTTAACTTCCTCGTAGATGCCCAACGCCAGAGTTCTTACGTTTCCAGAGACTGTACTGCTGGTAAAGCCGAGCAAGGCCGCAGCTATATCCATTTTGTGCGCGGCAGTTGCACGCTGCATTTGAATAGCGCTGATACGTTTGGTCACGTTGCCAGAGGCTTTTTCCAGCTTGAGCAACTTGGTCGTCAGTCTTGGATCTCGGATTTTAAGCAGTTCATTGTTCAATTTTGTCCGTTCTTGCCGTGTCAGGCCTCTAAGCACTTGCCTAGCTGTTTTTCCGGTTACTTTTGTGGTCGTTGTGACGACTTTCACGGTGACGAATGCCGAGCTGGCAACACCCATCAAAGCAATACCGTCCAACACTGCTGTTGCGGCCTCATACCACGTCTCGTTATCCAAGTAGTCATTAACTTCCGGAAAGGCTAACTCTGATGCTGTACGTAAAGCGCCACCGATGCATTGAACTGTACTTGCAACGGCAGCAGCTTTACCGATAAACGAAATTATCGAGCTAGCCCCAGCTGTAAAAGGCATCAGCGCAGCCCCACTCGCAATGACCATCCAACTCAACACTACTCCGGTGCACGCAATTGCCGTATTTATAGCTTCCACCGCCAACCTCGACTCCCGAGGCTCATGCTCCAACATCCGCTTGAACTCCACCGGCCCCACATACCTCGGCGCTTCCCGCAGCACCACTTTGATCGGCCGCACGCTGCAAATCGCCTGGAACTCCCGCAGTACCACCACGTTGAAATCCCCATCGATATACACCACCCCCGCACCGATCAACGCCGGGTCGGCGTCTATGGCGAAGAACAACCGCCGCAGGTCGAGGCTGCTTTCAATGCGTTGGCGTGTAGTACGGTGGGCTGAGGGGAATCCATCCTTGAACAGAGCGGCCGTCATTCCTTAACTCCTTTTTTTGGGAGCTGAGAGAGTAAAGACGCCGCAATTGGGATGAATGTCGGAAGCTTCGCCATTTACAGTCGGGTACGTCCTGAAGCGATGTTGACGTCTTGTATGCCCGCTCCTGATTGAGGAAAAGTGCGCGCCACGTCACTTCCGGCGGACCACAGGACAAGGAGCCAACATGGCAGTCGACATGTTTTTGAAACTGGGCGACATCAAGGGTGAATCGCAAGACTTGGCCCATCGTGACGAGATCGATATCACCAACTGGGGGTGGGGATTATCGCAAACGGGCTCGATGCATTCCGGTACGGGAGGCGGTTCGGGCAAGGCCGACTTCACCAACCTGAACCTGACCAAACCCCTGGATAAATCCAGCCCCAACCTGATGATGGCGTGCGCCACCGGCAAGCATTATCCCGAGGCCAAATTGGTGGTGCGCAAGGCCGGCGGAACCAGCCCGGTGGAGTATCTGGTGATTACCTTGAAGGAAGTCATGGTGGTGTCGTACAGCACCCGCGCTGACACGGCCGATGATGTTTTGTACGACAGCATCGCCTTGAACTTCGCCACCGTCGACGTCAGCTACCAGCCGCAGAAGGCGGATGGCGCCAAGGACGGTGGGCCGGTGAAGTTTGGCTGGAATATTCGGCAGAACGTCAAAGTCTGATCCCTTGCCGCCAACCCGGTTGTCTACCCGCTCGACGGCAATGCGACGATGGCAGCGTTGGGCACCAAACAGCTCAACCGCCTGTTCCTCAGCCCCATGCCGCTGCGCATCGAACACAATGTGCCCACCTTCGACTGCATGCCGCAGGTGGGCGAGGGCGCCCAGCATGACCCACTGACCACGTGCCCAGCGGCGCCGCCTGTGCTTAGAGGATGTTCAACGGGTAGCTGACAATCACCCGATGCTCATCACTGTCCCGTTGGGTCGTCACTTCAGTGCGCAACGACGCGTGGCGCAGGGCAATGCTCAGGTTCTTCAACGGCCCCTGCTGGATCACGTAGCTCACCGTCAGGTTGCGCTCCCACTCGCTTTTATCCCCAGTGGGCGTGCGGATGTTCGAGCCGCTTTCGTACATGCCCATAAAGCTCAGGCCTGGCACGCCGACCGAGGCGAAGTCATAGCCGTAACGCACCTGCCAGGTGGTTTCCCCGGCGCGCTGGAATTTGCCGATCATCGACTCGGTCATGAAGTAGGCCGTGGAACCGTCACCCTGGTTCAACCACACCGCATCGCTGTCGCCGCTGACCTGCTGCAGGCCGGCGGCAATCGTGTGGCCGTTGACCAGGTAGGTGAATTGGGCGCTGCTCAGGCGGCTGTCGACCTTGCCCTTGGTCACGCCGTCGCCGTAGTAGCCGAAGGTGTAGAACGCTGGGTCGTTGCCGTTGGCGCCGTCGGAGCGGTTGTCGAAGTGGCGCAGGTCGGTGCGCAGGGTGCCCGGGCCGATCTGCCAGTCGTACTTGAGGCCCAGGAAGTTCTGTTTGTAGAAGTCCTGCAGGTTGCCGTAGTAGTACTGCAAGGTCAGGTCTTTGGTCGGTTTGTAGTCGACGCCGCCGTAGTAGAACTTGTTGACGAACTCACCGGTACGCGCGTTGTTGGCGCCGGGAATCGACATGCCCATCTGGTCGCTTGAACCACGGCCCTTCACGTGTTCCAACTGGCCGAGGGTGAAGGTGAAATGGTCCAGGTCCTTGGACTGCACCTGCCCGCCATTGAAGGTCTGTTGCAACATGCGGTCGGTGGACATCACCACCGGCAGCATCGGCACCAGAGTGCCGTATTTCAGCTCGGTCTTGGCAAAGCGCGCCTTGGCCGTCAGCCCCAGGCTGCCGAACTCATCCACTGCGCGGCCATCGCTGTCGGTGGGGAACACGTTGCCGTTGAACGCGGTGCTTTGCGGGTTGTAGTGGCGCCCCTTGCCGGAGTCCAGACGCACACCGAACATGCCGATGGCGTCCATGCCGAAGCCCACGGTGCCTTGGGTGTAACCGGACTCGAAGTTGGCGATAAAACCCTGGCCCCATTCCTGGGTGTAGTTGGGGTCGGCGGCGCCGCTGCGGTTGTCGGCGTTGCTGAAGAAGTTGCGGGCCAGCACATTTAGCTTGCTGTCTTCCACCAGGCCTGCGGCGTAGCCCTGCTGGGCGATGATCAGGCCACAGAGGCCGGCGAGTACGGTTGGTGCGCGATTGAAAAGCTCCATTGGTGTCATCCCCATGTGTGATTGGTTTTTTGAGGGCAGTCAAAAGCGGCAGTGAAAGTTTTCTATTTTTTTTCAGGAGCGGGAGCAACGGTGGCCGGCACGACGTGCAGTCGCACCGGCGGTAAGCGGTACAGGATGAACAGGGCGAGCACGCCAATCCCCGCGCACAGCAGCAGGCCCACACCCACCGACTGGGCCAGCGCATCGCGGGCCAGCTCCAGCCATGGCGTGGCGTCGAGATTGGCGTGCAACAGCACTTGTGGGTCGGCATACAGGGCAATGCCCTCGGCGTGGCCCGCCGCAAGAAACACCCGTTGCAGATGGGTGCTGTAGAGCAGGTTGACCAGCACGCCCATGCCGGCAGTGCCGAGCAAACCGCCCACCAGACGCAGGGATTGAGTGAGCGCCGTGGCGATGCCGAGGAACTGCCGTTCGGCCAGGGTCTGGGTGAATACCGTGAGGTTGAGCAGGATGAATCCCAGGCCCAACCCGGCCAGTAGAATCAAGCCAAGCAACTCATTGAACGACGCGCTTCGTCCGACCACTGCCAACCCCAGGCACGCCAGCAGCAACGCGACAAAACCGGCCAGCGGCAACCAGTTTGGGTTGCGCAAACGGGTCACGATGCGGCTGTTGACGATGGCGCCGAGGGTGATGCTCAACGCCAGCGGTGTGATCAACACACCGGCGTCCTGAGGCGAATACCCGTAGGCGCCTTGCAGTAAGAGCGGCAGGTAAAACAGCAGCGAAAACATGATCGCCCCGGCGGCCACCGACAGCGTGAACAGCAGTTGCAGGCTCGGCAGGGTGAACAGCGCAGCCGGCAACAGCGCATGCGGGCAACGCCGTTCCCAGTGCCACAACGCAATGATCGCCGCGATGCACCCCAGACCTAACGCCGCACTGAGTGCGAGGCTCGAATGCCCCAGCCATTCCACAAACAATTGCAGACTGCCCAACGCCAGGGCGATCAACAGTGCGCCGGGCCAATCCAGGCGAATGCTGCTGTGTTGTTGCGGGCGATACCACGGCAGGAAACGCCAGGCAATCAACAGCGCCAGGCAGCCCAACGGTAGGTTGATATAGAACACCGAGCGCCAGCCGAAGGCGCCGGTGAGATAGCCCCCCAGCCCCGGGCCGATGGCATTGACCACGCTGAACAGCGCACTCAACAGCATCTGCCAGCGCAGGCGCTGGCGGGTGTCGGGAAACAGTTCGGGGATACAGGCGAACGCGGTGCCGATCAACATGCCGCCGCCGATGCCCTGCAACGCACGGCCGATCACCAGCACCAGCATGTCGTTGGCCAGGGCGCAGGCCAGGGACGCCAGAGTGAAGATCAACGTGGCGGCCAGTACGAACGGCTTACGCCCGTAGTAATCCCCCAGCCGCCCGAAAATCGGGATGGTGACGATGGACGCCAACAGATAACCAGTGGCAACCCATGCATAGAGTTCAAAGCCGTTGAGCTCGGCCACGATGCTCGGCAACGCGTTGCCGATCACGGTCTGGTCCAGCGCCGAGAGCATCAGCACCAACGAGATGCCAATCATCGCCAGCAAGGCTTGCTTGAAACTCAGGGGAGGGTGGGCCGCCGCGGTCATCGTCGATCCTCAGCGCAACGCGGCAACGGCAGCGGCAATGCGCGCGCAGCCTTGGTCGAGGGTGCTGATGTCGGTAGCAATCGACATGCGAAAGAACGGCGCCAGGCCATAGGCCGTGCCCGCCACTACCGCCACGCCCTGGCTTTCGAGCAGGTACATCACCACTTCGCTGTCGCTGTTGAGGGTTTTACCCTCGGCGGTTGTTTTACCTAGCAGACCGCCGCAGTTCACATACAGATAGAACGCGCCGTCCGGCTTGCGGCAGCTCAGGCCGGGGATTGCATTGAGCAGTTCAAGGCAACGGTCGCGTCGTTGCTGGTACACCTCGACGCTGTGTTTGACGAAGTGTTGGTCGCCGTTGAGCGCTTCCAATGCCGCCGCCTGACTGACTGAGCAGGCGTTACTGGTGGACTGGGATTGCAGGGTCGCCATGGCGCCGATCAGGTCGGCGGGGCCGGCGGCATAACCGATGCGCCAGCCGGTCATGGCGTAAGTCTTGGACACGCCGTTGACCACTAGGGTGCGGTCCTTCAAGGCCGGTTCAATGGCCAGGATGTGTGGGTTGTCCAGACCGTCGAAGCGGATGTGCTCGTAGATGTCATCGGTCATCAGCAGCACATGCGGATAGTCCAGCAGCACGTCGGCCAGGGCGCGCAGTTCGGCGTGGCTGTAGCTGGCGCCGGTGGGGTTGCTCGGTGAGTTGAGCAGCAGCCAGCGGGTGCGCTCGGTGATCGCTTCGCGCAACTGTGCTGGGGTCAGCTTGAACCCGTTGTGTTCCGGGCAGGCCAGGGTCACCGGCTCGCCTTCGCAGGCCAGGACCATGTCCGGGTACGACACCCAGTAGGGCGCAGGGATCAGCACTTCATCACCGGCGCCTAGGGTGGCGGCGAAGGCGTTGAAGATCGCGCTCTTGGCGCCGCTGGTCACCAGTACATGAGCGGCGGTGTAGCTCAGGCCGTTCTCGCGGGCCAGTTTATCGACGATGGCCTGGCGCAGTTCCGGGGTGCCGGCGTTTTGGGTGTAACGGGTTTCACCGCGCTCGATGGCCGCGCTGGCGGCTTGGCGGATGTGGGGGGGTGTATCGAAATCCGGTTCGCCCACTACCAGGTTGATGATGGACTGGCCTTGGCGACGCAGCTCGTTGGCGCGGTCGGACGCGGCGCTGCTGGGCGATGGTTTGATGCGTTGCACACGGGCGGCGATGCGGGAGGCGGTCACGGGCGTTCCTCGATGATGGCGTTGATGGCGTCACAGTACGAGGGCCGGGCGAGGGGGCCATAAGACGAGTTTGTTCTGGGTTGATAGGCAGTGCTTATGGTTGGGCTTGCACCAAGCAGGTGCGTCCAGGCCTGGCTGCTCCGAGCGGGTGCTTTGGGTGGGGGATCAGGAGCAACCATAGCAAAGCCTTATGGCTGGTTATGCGGGTGGCCTGTCTTTTGCAAACCTGCCAGGTGTACACAAATCCAAATGTGGGAGGGGGCTTGCTCCCGAAAGCAGTGTGTCAGTCACAGGTGCATCCACTGACACTGCTATCGGGAGCAAGCCCCCTCCCACATTTAAGGCATCACTTTTCCCTTACATGAGCACCGCCATTTTGAACCTGCGTCGATTGAAGTATTTCGTAAAACTGGTCGACATCGGCAGCATGACCCAGGCCGCTGATGTGTTGCATGTGGCGCAACCGGCGTTGAGTCAGCAACTGGCAACCCTGGAAGCCGAGTTGCAACAACAATTGCTGATCCGCACCAAGCGCGGGGTGACGCCGACTGAGGCGGGCAAGGTGTTGTATGGCCATGCGCAAATTATCCTGCGCCAGTGCGAACAGGCTCAGAGCGATATCAATGCCACCGGCCATGCCTTGTCCGGGCAGGTGTCGGTGGGGCTGGCGCCGGGGACGGCGGCGTCGACGTTGTCGCTGCCGTTGCTGCGCACCGTGCGCGAACGTCACCCCGGCATCCTGCTGTACCTCAATGAAAACTTCGGCACCACGTTGAGCGAACTGATCATGAACGGCCGCATGGACATGGCCGTGCTTTACGGCGGGCGGGAGGTGCATGGTTTGAGTTTTGTCTCGCTGCTGCGCGAGCCGCTGTACCTGGTGAGTGCCGACCCGGCCATTGCCAGTCGCGAAGACATCCCGCTGGCCGAGTTGGCCGACATGGACATGCTGTTGCCGCGCCCCTACAACGTCATGCGTCGGATGGTGGACGAAGCCTTCCTGCGTATCGGCCTGGGTGTGCGGGTAGTGGCCGAGATTGAATCGTCCACCACGCTCACCGCCGCCGTGGCCGACCACTTCGGTTCGACCATCCTGCCTGAGTCGTCGGCGCGGGTCATGGCCGCGGACCCTTCGGTGCATATGTGCCGCATCGTCGAGCCCGAGGTGGAGGCGCCGTTGGCGTTGTGCCTGTCCGGGCATTTGCCCTTGTCCGTGCCGGCCCAGGCGGTCAAGGCGATTCTGCTGGAGCTGGTGGCGCAGATGCGTGGCAGCGCCGTGTGAGGCGTCATAAGGTCGGCTTATCACCCCAAAGCCAAAGCGTCTTGGCCGCGTTTCGAGGGGCTCGGTAAATTGGGCTCATCCACTCAAGACACGCTCGACAGGCAGGGGCCATACATGGATTCAGCACGTATCAAGGGGTTGATGGATTTGCTGGCCGAATCCGATCTGCTGGAACTGAGCCTCACCGAAGGCGACAGTACGCTGCGGCTGTTCAAGCAGGCGGGGCAGGGGACTACCAGCGTTGCACCGACCGTGGTCGCAGCCCCCAAAGCTGCACCGGCTGCCAGCGCCGTTGAAGTCAAAGCCAGCCTTTATGGCGTGCTGCACCTGACGCCCGCCGTCGGTGAGCCGCCTTTTGTGACCGTGGGGCAAAGCATCGAGGCCGGCCAGACCGTGGCGGTGATCGAGGCGATGAAGATGTTCCACCCGGTAAAGGCCAAGGTGGCGGGCCAGGTGGTTGAGATCCTGGTCGAGGCCGGGGTTGAAGTCGACGCCGGCCAGTCGCTGTTCCGGCTCGGTTGACCCTTACGCGTATTCGTTATTCAGGTGAATCCAATGTTCGACAAAGTGCTGATCGCCAACCGTGGCGAAATCGCCCTGCGCATTCAGCGTGCCTGCCATGGCCTGGGCATCAAGACCGTGGCGGTGTTTTCCGAAGCGGACCGTCACGCCCACTACGTGCAAAACGCTGACGAATCGCTGTGCATCGGTCCGGCCGCGCCGGGCATGAGCTACCTCAACCAGACGGCGTTGCTGTTCGCCGCCAAGGTCACTGGCGCCCAGGCGATCCACCCTGGCTACGGGTTCCTTTCGGAAAACGCCGGGTTTGCCGAGCGCATCGAAACCGCCGGCCTGACCTTTATCGGCCCGAGCGCAGCCTGCATCCGCACCATGGGCGACAAGGTGGCCGCCAAGCGTGCCATGCGTGAAGCCGGTGTGCCGTGCGTGCCGGGGCCTGATTCGACAATGCCTACCGACGACGCCAGCATTCTCGCCATCGCTGCCGAGATCGGTTACCCAGTGATCGTCAAAGCCGCCGGTGGTGGCGGTGGTCGCGGCATGCGCGTGGTGCAGGCCGAAGCCGAGTTGCTCGCTGCCATCGCGCTCACCCGTGAAGAGGCGCGGTTGGCGTTCGGCAACCCTGAACTGTATATCGAGAAATTCCTCGGCCACCCGCGGCATGTGGAAATCCAGGTGCTGTGTGATGCCCACGGCCATGCGATCTGGCTCGGCTGCCGCGACTGTTCCCTGCAACGCCGCCACCAGAAAGTGTTGGAAGAAGCGCCGGCACCGGGCATCGATCCCGCATTGATCGCCAAGGTCGGCGAACGCTGCGCCGAGGCCTGCCGCCGGATTGGCTATCGCGGTGTGGGCACGTTTGAATTCTTGTACGAAGACGGCGAGTTCTTTTTCATCGAGATGAACACGCGTCTGCAAGTCGAACACCCGGTCACTGAAATGACCACCGGCATCGACATCGTGCAGCAGCAACTGCGCATGGCCCGCGGCGAAGTGTTGGGCTTGCGCCAGGAGGATGTGCAGCTGAACGGCTACTCCCTGGAGTGCCGGATCAACGCCGAAGACCCGATCACCTTTATGCCCACACCCGGCTTGATTCAGCGTTGGGAAGTGCCCGGCGGATTTGGCGTGCGGGTTGATTCCCATGTCACCACCGGCTACCGCGTCCCGCCGTACTACGACTCGATGGTGGCCAAGGTAATCACCCACGGCGCCACGCGGGAAGAGGCGTTAGCGCGGATGCGCCTGGCCCTGAGCGAAATGATCGTGGACGGCATCAGCACCAATATCCCGCTGCACCGAGACATTCTCGACGATCCGGCATTCTGCGCCGGCGGTGTCGACATTCATCACCTGGAGCGCTGGTTGCAGCAAAGGAGCCCGACATGAACACCGCACCTTCCATCAGCCTGCTGGGCTCCAGCGCGTTGCTGTTCGAGGCGCCGGGCGAGCTCGATCTGGCCCCGCAGCAGCGTATCTGGCGCCTGGCCCTGCAAGCGGGCGAATGGCCGGAAATCCACGAAGCCGTGCCGGGCATGAACAACCTGATGCTGACGTTCCTCACGCCGCCCCGTGAACTCAACGGCGTGTGCCAGCGCCTGCTGGATGCCTGGGAACAGAGCCAACCGCTGCCCCTGGAAGGGCGAATTGTCGAGTTGCCGGTGGTGTACGGCGGCGAATTCGGCCCGCACATGGCAGACGTGATCGCCCACACCGGGCTGGATATCGAGACCATTGCCAACCTGCATTGCGAGCCGCTGTACCCGGTGTACGCCCTGGGCAGCCACCCCGGTTACTGCTACCTCGGCGGCATGGACCCACGCCTGGCCACGCCCCGTCGCCAGGTGCCGGTGCTGAATATCGGTGCGGGCTCTGTGTCCATCGGCGGCGTGCAGACGGGCGTCTCCGCCTCGGCCGGCCCCAGCGGCTGGAACACCATCGGCCGCACCGAGATGGCATTTTTCGACCCCGCCCAAACCCCGCCTGCCATCTTGCGGCCGGGTGATTTCCTGCGCTTGCGCATCGAGAGGATCATTCGATGATCGAGATTCTATCGGCCACCGCTCTGGCCACCGTGCAGGACCTCGGTCGTTTCGGCAGCCTGGGTTACGGCGTAGGTACCTCTGGCGCCATGGACCATCTGGCCCTGGCCTTGGGCAACTTGCTGCTGGGCAATCCCGAAGACGCCGCTGCGATTGAAATCCCGCTGTTTGCGTTTGAAGTTCGCCTGCTGCAGGACTGCGCCTTTGCCCTGACCGGTGCCGCCTGCGACGCCACGCTGGACGGCCAGCCGTTGCCGCCGAACTGGGTTTTCCAAGGGCGAGAGGGTCAAGTGTTGAGCCTGGGTTATCCGACGTCTGGCAGTCGCGCTTATCTGTGTTTGGCGGGGGGCGTGGACGTGCCGTCGGTGCTGGGTTCACGCAGCACGCAATTACGTGGCGAGTTCGGTGGTTTGGACGGTCGGGCGTTGCAGCAGGGTGATCGACTCGCTGCCTTGCGACCAGGCCTCAGCACCTTGGCGCTGGACTTCGGCGTTTTGGCGCCCAGTCTCTCGCTGCCGTTACAGGTAGACGGCGTGCCCGCGATGCGCGTGCTGCCCGCCGCTGAATACGAGCGCTTCCAGGAAACCTCCCGCGCCGCGTTCTGGGCTGGCGAGTGGAAGATCACCACCCAGAGCAATCGCTATGGCTACCGCATGGAAGGTGAACCGCTGATGCCCATCGCACCGATGGAAATTCGCTCCCACGGCATCGTGCCCGGCGTGATCCAGGTGCCCCATGGCGGTCAGCCGATCATCCAGATGCGCGACGCGCAGCCCAGCGGCGGCTACCCCAAGTTCGGCAGCGTGATCGAGGCTGACCTATGGCGTTTGGGGCAGGCGCCGATCGGCAGCAAAGTGCGCTTTATCGAGTGCACTTATGAAGAGGCCGTTGACGCCTTGGAAACCAATCGACGTTACCTGCGTGAAGTCAGCCGTCTGGTGGAGCTGCACCGTCAAGGAGTGAAAGCATGACGCTTGAAGAAATTCGCCAACTGGCGCTGTGGCTCAAGGAACACCACTTGGCTGGCGCAGAGATGAGCAGTCCTGGCGTGCACCTGACCCTCAAGCGCGGTGCGCCTGCCGTCTGTGTGGTCACGCCAGTCGCGGCTGCGACAGTGGATGACAAGGTGCTGCGCACCACCGGCCTGGGTCGTCTGCTGCTGACTCATCCGCAACAAAACCAGCCGTTCGTGGCTGTGGGCGATCAGCTTAGCGCCGGTCAACTGGTGGCCGTGCTGCAAGTGGGTGACCTGTTGCTGCCTCAGCGCAGCCCGAAAGCCGCCAAGGTCGTGGATATACGCGTGCCGTGCGGCACCACCGTCGGCTACGGCGAAGCCTTTCTGGGCCTGGAGTACCCGGTATGAAGATCGATTTGAATGCCGACCTCGGCGAAGGCTTCGGCCCGTGGCGCATGGGCGAGGACGAAGCACTGATGAGCCTGATTTCCTCGGCCAACGTCGCCTGCGGTTATCACGCCGGCGACCCATTGATCATGGACACCACCGTACGCCTGGCGAAAGCCGGTGGCATCGACCTGGGCGCGCATGTGGGCTTCCCGGATTTGATGGGCTTCGGTCGTCGACAGATGAACATCGAGATCAAGGAACTGGCCACCTATGTGATCTACCAGCTCGGTGCGCTGGCCGGGATGGCGGCTGTGAATGGCCATCGCATGACCCATATGAGCTTCCACGGCGCCCTGGGCAATATGGCCGCCGCCGATGCGGCGCTGGCCGAGCCGTTGGTACGGGCGGTGGCGGCGTTCGACCCCACGCTGATCATCAGCTCTTCCAGCAGCCGCGCCATCGAAGGCGCGGCCGAAAAATGTGGTCTGCGCGTTGCCACGACGTTCCTCGCCGACCGCGCCTATGACGATGACTGCCTGCTGGTGCCACGCAAGGTCGAGGGCTCGGTGATCAAGGAGCCTGCGGCAGTCTTGCAACGGGTGCGGCAGTTGCTGGAGGAGGGCACCGTGACCGCCCTGAGCGGCAAGGTGCTGCGGGTGCCGGCCCACTCGATCCTGCTGCACGGCGACACCCCCGGTGCGGTCGACCTGGCGCGCACCATTCGCCAGGAAATCGAGCAATTGGGCGGGCGGATTACCCCGATTTCCCAGCTGCTGGCGGCGTCATAAGCAGGCCTTATCGCCACACAATCATCGCGTCTTGGTCCAGCGCCTGAAGGCTGGATAGAGTCGAACCATAACCCGCGACACAAGGATCACCCCATGCCATTTTCCGACTACAAAACCGCACTGGTCACCGGCGCCTCATCGGGCATCGGTGCCGCCGTTGTGGAGCGTCTGTGCCAGGAAGGCGTGCAGGTGCATGCCCTGGCCCGCAGTGCCGACAAGTTGCAGGCACTGGCGGCAAAGACCGGCTGCATTCCCCACGCCATCGACGTGACCGATATTGCCGGCCTGACTCGGTTGTTCGCCGAAAACACCTTCGACATCCTGGTCAATAACGCCGGTGTCGATAAACCCGGCTCCTTGCTCAAGGCCGATGCCGACGGTATCGACCTGCTGATCGACGTCAACCTTCGCGCGGTGTTGCACCTGGCGCGCCTGGCGTTGCCGGGGATGGTCGAGCGCGACTGCGGGCACATCATCAACATCAGCTCGATTGCAGCGGCCTACAACTTTGGCGGCAACTCTACCTACCACGCGACCAAGGCCGCGGTGAGCATGCTCTCGCGTCAATTGCGCATTGATGCCTTCGGCAAGCGCGTGCGGGTTACCGAGATCTGCCCAGGCCGAGTGGCCACGGACATCTTTGCCCATGTGCATGGCGACTCCGAGGAGACCTACAAACGCTTCGTCGAAGGTTTTGAATTGCCCCAGGCCGAAGACATCGCCAACGCCATTGCCTTCGCGATTGCCGCGCCGATTGCCGTAAACGTCGGGCATATGGAAATCACCCCCACCCTGCAAGTGCCGGGCGGGCTTTCTACCGCGCGACCTCAGGATTATCAGGGCTGAAACCAGCCCTCTAAAACAGAACGGATCGATCCGTCATTGCTGCACCGCGCCACGGCCACGCCGGGTGACTTTGATTTCTGCCCTAGCCCAATGCCGATAGGGATTGACCATGAAGCAAGACTTCGATTTGGCCGCGATTCTGCAAGGCGAGTATGCCGAGCTGATCGTCAAGGGCATCGAAATGACCTTGCAGCTGGCGTTGTTCGCCTGGCTGCTGGCGATGGTGCTGGCGCTGACGCTGGTTACGGTGCGCCTGACCGGCAACAAGCTGGCCGACCGTCTGGTGGCGGGGTACGTGTCCTACCACCGCAACGTGCCGACCCTGGTGCAACTGATGCTGTGGTACTTCGGCGTGCCCACGTTGCTCAGCGAGTCCGCGCAACTGTGGCTGGCCAACCACAACACCGAATACCTGTTTTCGGTGATCGCCCTGGGCTTGTGCCAGGCCGCGTATTTCTGTGAAGACATGCGCAGCGGCCTGCGCGCCATTCCGGCCGGGCAGACCGAAGCGTCCAGAGCCCTGGGACTGGGCTACGTGCGCTCAATGCGCTACGTGATCCTGCCTCAGGGGGTGCGCAACTGCCTTCCGTCCTTGATCAACCACACCGTGTTGTTGTTCAAGAACACCAGCCTGGCCATGGCGATTGGTGTGATGGAGCTGACCTACGCCAGCCGCGAAGTGGAGAACTATACGTTCCGCACCTTCGAGTCGTACCTGGTGGCCACGGTGTTCTACCTGGTGTTTTCACTGCTGCTGATGGGCGCCGGGGCGTTGCTCGCTCGGCACTTCAGCAAAGCCCTGGCGAGGTAGATGGCGATGTTCGATATCGTTGAAATCCTGCAGAACAACTGGACGTTGTTCCTCATCGGTCAATACCCCCACGGCCCATTGGGTGGCCTGGCGAGCACTCTGATCCTGGCCGCGCTGGCATTGCTGTTGGCGTTCCCGTTCGGCTTGCTACTGGCGCTGGCGCGGGTATCGCCGTGGAAAGGTTTGTACTGGGTCGCCACGGTGTGGGTCTACGTGCTGCGCGGTATTCCGTTGCTGATGGTGATCTTTTGGACGTACTTCCTGGTGCCGTTGCTGATCGGCCATAACATCACCGGCTTCATGACCATGCTCTGCACCCTGGTGATCTACCAGAGCGCCTACCTGTGCGAAATCATTCGCGGCGGCATCCAGGCCTTGCCGAGTGGGCAATACGAAGCGTCCCGCGCCCTTGGCCTGGGCTACGTGCGCACCACGCTCTGGGTGATCCTGCCCCAGGCACTGTACAACGCGTTGCCGAGCCTGATCAGCCAGTTCATCTCGATCATCAAGGAGACCTCACTGGGCTACGTGATCAACGTGCAGGAGGTGACGTTTGCCGCCAACCAAGTCAACAACCAACTGCTGACCAAGCCGTTCCAGGTGTTTTTCATCCTGGCGATCATCTACTACCTGCTGTGTTTCGGCCTGACCCGCCTGGCCGGTTATGTGGAACAGCGCATTGCGCGCAAGCGCCTGGGCGACGGAGGGCAAACCCTGCCTGGCCAACCGTTGCTGGCCACCGATAATTGAAGAGGGCTGCGCTCATGCATCCAATGATCATGTTTTCGAAAATCAATAAATGGTACGGCGAGTACCAGGCGCTCACTGACATCACGGCCGAAGTGCAACCCGGCGAAGTGGTGGTGCTGTGCGGCCCTTCGGGGTCGGGCAAATCCACCTTGATTCGCACGGTCAATCGCTTGGAAGACATCCAGGCCGGCCAGATCCTGTTCGACGGCCAGGACGTTCACGGCACCGACGCGCAGATCAACCGCCTGCGTAGCCGCGTGGGGTTTGTGTTCCAGAGCTTCAACCTGTTCCCGCACCTGTCGGTGCTGGAAAACATCACCCTGGCCCCCAACAAACTGCGCAACCTCAAGGGCGCGGCGGCCAAGCAAAAAGCCATGGAGCTGCTCGACCGTGTCGGCCTGGCCCACAAGGCCGGTGCTTACCCGGCGCAGTTGTCCGGCGGGCAACAGCAACGCGTGGCAATCGCCCGCGCACTGGCGATGGAGCCGCCGGTGATGCTATTCGACGAGCCCACCAGTGCCCTCGACCCGGAAATGGTCGGCGAAGTGCTGAGCGTGATGAAGGGCTTGGCCAAAGACGGCATGACCATGATGTGCGTGACCCACGAGATGAATTTCGCCCGCGAAGTGGCCGACACCATCTGGTTTATGGATGCGGGGCAGATTCTGGAAAAGAGCAGCCCCGAGGCCTTCTTCACCCAGCCCTCGCACCCGCGAGCGCAACGTTTCATCGCCGACCTGCGGGCCCATTGAGCTGCGGCGGTTTTGCTCCCTCTGCCATTTTGCTGGTCCAACTTTCTGGAGATTTCCCATGGGTATGAAGCATCTGTTTACTGCGCTGGCGTTGGGGCCACTGGCAATCGCGGTCGCACAGGCCGACCAACTGAGCGACATCATGGCCAAGCAATCCTTGAGCTGTGGGGTGTACGCTGACGTCCCGCCATTTTCCGCACCGGACCCGAAAACCCGCGAGCTGGTCGGCATGGACGTCGACCTCTGCAAAGCCCTGGCCAAGACACTCGGCGTAGCCCTGGAACTCAAGCCACTGTCGGTTGAAGCGCGTATTCCTGAAGTGAAAATGGGCCGTGTCGATGTGATCTTCGCCAACCTGGCCTACACCAAGACCCGCGCCGACCAGATCCAGTTCAGCGACCCTTACTACATCGCCAAGGAAACCCTGGTGGTGCGCGCGGCGAATGCCGACCAGCCGAAAAGCTTCTTCAAGGACAAGCGCATCAGCTCCACCAAGGGCTCGACCTCCGAACAGTCGATCCGCCTTGCCGGCGCCACCCCGGTGACCTTCCAGGACACTGGCTCGGCCTACATGGCCCTGCAACAGAACAAGGTCGTGGGCCTGGTGACCAACACCATGACCGCCCTCAAGCTGGTCAATCAGGCCAAGGCCGGTGGTGTGGAACTGGCGATTGCCAAAGAACCCATGGCCCTGGAGCCGATTGGTGCCGGTATGCGCCGCGACGAGCCCGCGTTTTTGGCCAAGGTCAATGAGTCGCTGATGGCGATGGAAAAGGCCGGGGAGATCGACGCGATCTGGGAGCGCTGGATCGGTCCGAACACCGAGTACAAGATGGTGCGCGAGGACAAGGTCCAGCCTTTGAGCGCGTTGAAGTTCGAGCCGTTGCCTTAAGGGTAATCGGTCACAAAAAAGCCCGCCGTGTGTGATGCACGGCGGGCTTTTTTACTGCGTGCTCCAGACAGGGTTCAGATCCTCATCAATCATCCAGTGCGGCTGGCCAGGTGTGATACGCACGCCGCCGACCCAGCGCTCATGCGTTGCATGGTCGGGCCAATGGGCTCGGCCATGGAGCACGTCCTGCCCCAAGGGGGTCAGCGCCAACATGCGTTGCGGCCATGGTTTTTGTGGGTCTGTCTCGGTCAGCAACGGCTTGTCGCCATCGATCAATGGCCGCAACAGCACCTGAAACATCATGTCCCCCATGGACGGCAGCGGGTCGCGCTTGGCCATCAATTCGGCGAACACGCGACCGAACGGCAACGGCCCAGCTTCGGCGAGGTAGGTGAGGGACAGGCGTTCGGTCAGCGACAGACCATCGTGTGTTCCCGGCAATTCCTGCAACTGGCGCAACAGCGCCGGGGCAAGCAAGGGCAGGGCGGGGTGTTTGCCGTGGGCCAACGCTGCCCATGCGATGGGAGAACTGTCGCAATAGGCTGCCCAGGCGCGTTTGGCCAGTTGCACGGCCTCGTCACCGATCAGTCTGCGCTGCGGCCAGAGCCAGGCGAGCACGTCCGGCGCCAGTTGGCCGATGCCGATAAAGCGCTCGACGCCGGGAATGCGGTCCACCTCGATCAGCTCCAGTTTGCCCGGTGCTTGTTCAAGACCGGCCAAGGCGCGGATCAGGAACAACTGGTCATAGGCATCTGCCTCGCACCACAACACGCTGTGTTCGGCGCTGGCCAGGGTTTCGAGGTGGTTGTATTCATCGTCGACACGGCGCGCTGCATCCGTCTCATTGATGGCAAAGGCTTGGCTGATAAAGGCACTGCGCATCGCACGAAATGCCGGGCTGGGCAGATCACGCACCGGTCCCATGCACAGCGGGTCGCTGAGCATGTGGAACCGGCCCTTGAACCCCGCCACCTGCAGGCTATGGGCGATGTCATTGCCGCAGCGCCAGTGGGTGGTGCGCGCTTCATCGCTGGCTGCAAAGTCGGGATGGCGAGCGGCGAAGTCAATGGCGTCGATATGGGCCTTGAGCTTGGGCCAACTGCTGAAACCCAGTTGTTTGGCCACCTGCCATTGGGCCTGTGACAGTGTGGCAGCCGGGTCTTGGCTTTTCAGGTGCCGCAACAGTTCCTTGGCGCGCTTGCGCTGCTGCTCAAGGTTGAGACGGCCATCGGTGTTGGAAGATAGGGGGCGTTGCGACATACGATCTCCTTGCACAGACCTTTTCCGCTTTAAGGTTGGGAGTCGTAGAAATGAGGTGAAGCTTGAGTGTCTTGGGCGCTGCCCTTTCCGCGGAAGGTGGCGTAGAGAGCGCCAGGCGGGAAATATAGGCAGTGTGGCGCTCGATTGCAAATCAGGTATGCGCCCCCGATAGGGTTTAAGAATCGTCTTAAAGTCATGCGCTCCCGCTGACGGTTACCGTGTGCACCGTTGAATGATCGACGTTGCTGCCCAACTGTCAGGGTTACCCTATGTCCACTAAAACGCTCCGCCTCTTGATTGCCGATGCTGACCTTCAGCAGCGGATCAGGATTGAGAAGATGCTCAACCTGATGGGCTATCACCGCATTGCGCCTTTGAGCTCGTTCGATGAGTTGCGGGTGCTGACGCGTTCGGGAGGCGTGGCATTCGACCTGTTGATCATCAACAGCGCATTGGTGAGTTCGCCGCAGGAGAACCTGCTGGAGTACTGCCACGCCAACCCGTTGATTCGCCACACGCTGATTTACGATGGGCAATGCACACCGCATGTGCTGGTAGCGGGCAATCAGCCGACCTTGCACCTCTCAGTGCCGCACTTGCCGGACTTTATCGCGCTGCAGCATTGCATGGGGGTCGTCGATCCTGCCCCTCGCATACGCGTGGGTAAGCGGCCGACCTTGCGCGTTGCTGACAGCCCCAATCCAGCATCGGCGCGCTTCCAGGGTGACCCGGCCTTGGTGGCGTGCGCAGTGGGGCTGTCGCCCAGGCGTTGAGGGGGGCAGGGGTTACTTGTCTTTGCGTGCATCCATGGTTTTCTGATGCTCGGCGAGGAACGGCTGCTCCGCCGGATCAAAGCGATCAATGCCGGCCGTAAAACGATGCCAGTACGGATACAACGGTTGGCGCCGTGTCACCGCTTCGATACGCGAGGACTGTTCGTCGGTGAGTTTCAGTTCGGTGGCCGCCAGGTTGTCGCGCAGATGCGCTTCAGTGCGGGCACCGACAATCAGCGAGGTAATCCCCGGACGATCCTTGAGCCACGCCAGGCAAGTGCGCGCCACCGACACGCCGTGTTCATCACCCACGGCGGCGAGGGTTTCGATGATGTCCAGTGCACGCTCCTGGTCATGGACGTAGGGTTCCGGCCAGTCGCTGCCCTGGCGGGTATTGGCCGGCGGCTTTTGCCCACGGCGCGTGGAGCCGGTCAGCAGGCCTTCGCCCATTGGCCCCCACACCAGGGTGCCGACGTTCTGATCCAGGGCCAACGGCAGCAACTCGTACTCGGCCTCGCGGGATTCCGGGGTGTAGTAGATCTGTTGGGTGATCGGCTTGAGCATGCCGTGCAGTTCGGCCTTGCCCAGGGTTTTCATCATCTGCCAGGCGGTGAAGTTGCTGGTGCCGAAGTAACGGATTTTCCCCGAGCCCACCAACAGCCGCAGGGCTTCGAGGGTTTCCTCGATGGGCGTCATGCCGTCCCAGTTGTGCAATTGGTAGAGATCGATGTGGTCGGTGCCGAGGCGCTTCAAGCTGGCTTCGCAGGCGCGAATCAGGTGGTAGCGCGAGGAGCCGGAGTTGTTCGGGTTGCTGTCTACCGGGCTGCGGCCCTTGGTGGCCAGCAGGATATCGTTGCGTTTGTCACCCAGGGCCTTGCCGACCACTTCTTCGGCCAGACCGTGGGAATAGAGGTCGGCGGTGTCGACCATATTGACCCCGGCATCGAATGCGATATCGAACATGCGCTTGGCTTGGGGCACGTCCACCGATCCGCATTTTTCAAACTCGGCGCGACCGCCAAAGGGCACGGTGCCGAGGATGATTTCGGATACCAGCAGGCCCGAATGGCCCAGTTGTCGGTATTGCATGTCGTCTCCTACTTAACGTTGAACCTGAGTTTCTGAACAACGTGGGTGGCGATAGTTTGAATTTTTTCATGAAAACTTCCTGCGCCTGCTTCACCATTGCGCCCAACAGGTTTTAAGAGGAATACCGCGTCCATGAGCGCCCTGATAGAAACCCGCGCCCTCACGCGTATCGACGAGCGTCGCCAGGTGGCTTTGCTGCAACCCACGGATTTCACCTTGAAGCGCGCCGACCGTGTCTCCATCACCGGCTCATCGGGCTCTGGAAAAAGCGTCTTCCTGCGTGCGCTGGCTTTGCTCGATACGCCGAGTTCCGGGCAAGTGCTGTGGAATAACCAGCCGATCGTCAACGCGCAGATCCCCCATTACCGCAGCCATATCAGCTACCTGTCTCAACGCCCGGCGTTGCTCGAAGGCACGGTGGAGGACAACCTCAGGTTCCCGTTCAGTCTCAAGACGCTGCACCAACGCCGCTTTGACCAGGACGTGGTGACGACCTTGTTGGGGCATGCCGGCAAGGCGGCGGATTTTTTGACCAAGAACGCGTTGGACCTGTCGGGCGGTGAGTCCCAGGTGGTCTCGCTGATCCGCACACTGCAACTGAACCCCGAAGTGCTGTTGCTCGACGAGCCAACCGCCGCCCTCGACCCTGCGTCATCCCGTGACGTGGAAGCGCTGATCGACGCCTGGTTCGCCGGTAACAAGTCCCGCGCCTATATCTGGGTATCCCACGATCTGGATCAGGCACAGCGCATGAGTGACATCCACTTGCACATGAGTGCCGGTGTCCTCAGCGGAGCGGCCCAACCATGAATTATCAAAACCTCACTGCCCTGGACATGGGCATTGCCGCGTCGCTGATCCTGGTCAACGGCGCGCTGTCGTTGCTGCTGCGCCTGGGCCTTGGACGCCAGTTGTTATGGGCGGCGGTGCGCACCGTGGTGCAACTGCTGGCCATCGGTTACCTGCTGGGCTGGGTGTTTGAATTCGCCTATTGGTACGTGGTGCTGCCGCTGATGTGCGCCATGACCCTGATCGCCGGGCTTTCGGCGGCGGGACGTGGGCGGCGTACGTATCGGGGGCAGCGGGTCGACAGCATTCTGTCGGTGTGGGGCAGTTCGTGGCTGGTGACGGCGGTGGGCTTGTTTGCGGTGATCCGCATTCACCCATGGTACGAGCCGCAATACGCGATCCCGATCCTTGGCATGATCCTCGGCAACACCTTGACCGGCGTGTCCTTAGGGATTGAGCGCATGACCCAGGAACTTACCTCGGGCCGCAACACCATCGAAATGATCCTGGCCCTCGGCGGCTCACGCTGGGAAGCCGCCCAGGAAGCCATTCGCCAGGCCGTGCGCGCCGGGATGATCCCCACGCTGAACCAGATGACCGTGGTCGGCATCGTCAGTCTGCCCGGCATGATGACCGGCCAAGTGCTGGCCGGAGAGAGCCCTGTGGACGCGGTGCGGTATCAAATCGTGATCATGTTCTTGATCGCCGCGTCATCGGCGTTGGGCACGGTAGGGGCGGTGTTGCTTACCTATCGGCGGTTGTTTTCGGTGAGCCACCGCTTTTTGCGCGAGCGACTGGAAGAGCGCTGACAAACCAGCCCCTGTGGGAGCCAGCTTGCCGGCGATGGCGGTCGATCAGGCAACCTCAGGTTATCTGGCCCACCGCTTCAATCCACCTCCGCCACACCAAAGTCGAGCACCACCTTCATCGCCTGGGTCTTGTCCGCTGCCAGTTCAAACGCCTGCACGGCTTGCTCGTACGGCACCGTATGGGAGATCACCGGCCGTACATCAATGACCTGGCGATTGAGCAAGTCCACCGCCTGGGCAAACTCACTGTGGAAGCGGAAGGTGCCGCGCAGGTCGATCTCGCGGCTGACCAGCAGGTTCAGCGGCAGCGACACTTCACCGCCCAACCCGACAGTGACCAGCACGCCGCGCGGGGCGATGCAGTCCAGGCCGTTACGCAGGGCTTGGGCACTGCCGGAGACTTCGAACATCACCTCGAAGTAACCCTTCTCGGCGGTGTAGCGTTTGAGTGCATCGATGCCGTCGGCGATGTTATGGGTGCGCGTGGCGCCCATTTTTTCCGCGCAGGCCAGTGCGCTGGTGGACAGGTCCACAGCGACGATTTCAGCGGCACCGGCGGCGCGCAGGCTGCCGATCAGCAGGTTGCCGATGGGGCCGCAACCGGTCACCAGTACGCGCTTGCCGAACACCGCGCCGGCCCGTTGGATCGCATGCAACCCGACCGACAACGGCTCGGCCAGCGCACCTTTGGCGAGGCTGACGTGATCGGCCAGCACATGTGCCTGATGCGTCTCGATCACCAGGCTCTGGCGAAACGCGCCCTGGATATGCGGAAAGGGCATCGCGCTGCCGTAAAAGCGCATGTTCAGGCAATGGTTGGGCAGGCCTTGATGGCAATAGCGGCAAGCGCCGCACGGGCGTGACGGCGATACGGCAATGCGCTGGCCGACCTTGAACTGGCCGGCGTCCGAGCCCACGGCGTCGATCACTGCCGATACTTCATGGCCGAGCACCATCGGCTCGCGCAGGCGCACAGTGCCGAAGCCGCCGTGCTGGTAATAGTGCAAGTCCGAGCCGCAGATACCGCCGCGGGCGATGCGTACACGCAGTTGCTCGGACCCCAGAGCAGGGGGTTCGTCCTGGGGGCTCACCCGCAGGTCTTTTGAGGCGTGGCAGACAATGGCGTGCATAAGGTTCTCCAGGGTTACAGCGACGCGGTGATGCCACCGTCGACATACAGGATATGACCGTTGACGAAACTTGCGGCATCGCTGGCCAGAAACACCGCTGCACCGGCCAACTCGGCGACGTCGCCCCAGCGGCGGCTCGGTGTGCGCTGCACCAGCCAGTCGCTGAATTCGGGGTTGGCCACCAGGTTGGCGTTCAACTCGGTCTTGAAGTAACCGGGGCCGATACCGTTGACCGTCAGCCCGTGCGGGCCCCAGTCGATGGCCATGCCCTTGGTCAACATCTTCAACGCGCCTTTACTCGCCGCATACGGCGCGATGCCCGGGCGGCCCAATTCACTTTGCACCGAACAGATATTGATGATGCGCCCCCGTTTGCGCGGAATCATCGCCCGCGCCACGGCCTGACCCACCAGGAAGGCGCTGTCGAGGTTGGTGCTGATCAGTTCGCGCCAGTGCTGCTCGCTGTAGTCTTCCAGCGGCCCACGGCGTTGCATACCGGCGTTGTTCACCAGGATGTCCAAGGGGCCGAAGCGTTCCTCGATTGTTGCCACCCCGTCCTGGATTGCTGCGCTGTCGGTCACGTCGAAGGCCTGGGTGTGCACCTCCAGGCCTTCGAGGGTCAGCAGGGCGGCGGCGTCACGCAATGTGCTGCGGTTACGCCCGTTGAGCACCACCCGTGCGCCCGCTTGGGCCAGGCCACGGGCGATGGCCAGGCCGATACCGGCACTGGAACCGGTGACCAGCGCCAGCCGGCCGTCGAGGCGAAAGGTGTCTAGAACGCTTTGCATGGGCATATTTCTCCGCGCGCGCTTGTGATAATCAAAACGCTGTCTGATGGGCTTAACTTCACCTCGGTGTAGGGCGCAGGTCCAATGTTCATTTATGATCGGCTGATCAATATCCGTGATAACCAGGAGGGCTGGATGGAACTCAAGCACTTGCGCGCCTTTGTGGTACTGGCCCAGGAGCTGCATTTCGGCCGGGCGGCGGGGCAGTTGTCGATTGTGCAACCGGCGCTGAGCATGCAGATCAAGCAACTCGAAAGTGGCTTGGGCGTACGCCTGCTGGACCGCAATCGGCACTCGGTGACGTTGACCGACGCCGGTCGGGTGTTCCTGCCGGAAGCCCAGGCGACCCTGCACCAGGCCGCGCGTGCGGCGGAGGCGGCGCGGGCCTCCAACCGGGGGGAAATCGGCCGAGTGCGGCTGGGCTTTGTGTCGTCGGTATTGCCGCAACTGTTGCCCGAGTTGATCCGCGCGGTGCATCAGCGCTACCCGCGTATCGAGCTGGAACTCAAGGACATGCCCGGCCCCGATCAAGCCGCCGCGTTGAAGCATGGCCGCCTCGATTTCGGCTTGATGCGCCTGCCCGCCGCCTACCCCGGTGTGCAGACCCGTGTGGTGTTGCGCGAGCCGTTCTGTGTGGCCTTGCCGATGGATCATCCGTTGGCCGCACAGGATTCGATCCAGCCCAGCGATCTGCTCGACGTGCCGGTGTACATCCTCGCGCGGCGCTATGCGCCGGGGTTCTACGACGAATTTATCCAGGCCGTGGGCATCCCGCTGCAGATCGCGTCCGAGCTGGGCGAGTTCACCACCATGCTCGCGCTGGTCTGTGCCGGGTTGGGCGTCGGCGTTTTGCCGCAGCAGGCTGCGCGGGCGTTGCCAGCCAACTGCGTGTCGCGGCCGCTGGTATTGGGAGCGTTTCAGGCCAGCACGGGGTTGGCTTGGACCGAGTTGGACAGCGCAGTGAAGACCACGCTGTTTACGCTGATCGTTGAACTGTTTGGCGAGTGATTGTTTCACCCGGTGAAATGCTGGATTGTAAAACCTGGTGATTCCATTGATCGACGCAGCGGTAGAACATCTCAGGTGTCGGAACCCCCACCTTTTGGAGCCTTACATGTCCCAGCCTGCGATCAAACTCTATGGTTTTCCACTGTCCGGCCATTCCCATCGGGCCGAGCTGATGCTGTCCCTGCTGGGGCTGCCCACCGAATTCATCCTGGTGGACCTCAAGCAAGGCGCCCATAAATCCGCTGATTTCACGGCGACGATCAATCGCTTCGGCCAGGTGCCGGCGATTGACGATAACGGCACGGTGCTGGCGGACTCCAACGCGATCCTGGTCTACCTCGCCACGAAATACGGCAACGGCCACTGGCTGCCAAGCGACCCGGTGGGGCAGGCGCGTGTACAGCGTTGGTTGTCGGCGGCTGCCGGGCAGCTGCATGCCGGGCCCGCGACTGCACGGTTGGCCACGGTATTTGGCGCCGACGTGGACGCGGCGGCCGCCATCAGTCGCGCCCATGCCTTGTTGGAACTGGTGGAACAGCAACTGAGCGAAACCCGCTTCCTGGCTGGCGAGCAGCCGAGCATTGCAGATATCGCGTTCTACACCTACGTGGCCCATGCGCCGGAAGGTAATGTTTCGCTGGTCGACTACCCTAAGGTGCGCGCCTGGCTTGCCAGTATTGAGGCCCTGCCAGGTTTTGTGGGCATGCCGCGTACGGCGGTAGGTTTGCAATCACAGTAACCTTCCTGAGGCGCATCGATGGACCGATTTCACGAAATGCAGGTGTTCCTGGCGGTGGCCGAGGAGGAGGGTTTCGCTGCCGCCGCGCGCCGCCTGAACACCTCGCCGCCCAGCGTGACCCGCGCCATCGCGGCCATGGAACAACGCATCGGCACCCAGCTGCTGGCGCGCACTACGCGCAGCTTGCACCTGACCGAAGCCGGCCAGCGTTACCTCGCAGATTGCCGGCGCATCCTCGCCGAGTTGGACGAAGCCGAAGAAGCGGCGGCGGGCAGTTATTCGATCCCCTGCGGCCACCTTACGGTGACCGCACCGGTGCTGTTTGGCGAGCTGTTTGTGGCGCCGGTGCTGGGTGACTATCTCGACCGCTTTCCCCAGGTGAACATCAATGCCTTGCTGGTGGATCGGGTGGTCAACATGGTCGACGAAGGGATTGATGTGGCTGTGCGTATCGGCCATCTGCATGAACCGGGGCAACAGGCGATCAAGGTGGGCGAGGTGCGCCGTGTGGTGTGCGCGTCGCCTGGTTATCTCGACCAGCACGGTCGCCCGCTGCACCCCGAGCAATTGCGTGCAGCGCAAATCATCGGCCTATCCTCCAGCCATTTGGTCAGTGAGTGGGCGTTTGTCGACGCCGGCCAGCCGCTGACGGTACCCATCGAACCACGCTTGGTGGTCTCGGCGAACAACGCGGCGATTAACCTGGCGCGCCTGGGGTGGGGCATGACCCGTGTGCTGTCGTATCAAGTCGCGGCAGCGGTGGCGGCCGATGAACTGGAGATTGTGCTGGAGGCTTTTGAACCGGCGCCGCTGCCGATCCAGGTGGTGTTCCAGAGCAGCGGGCGTGTGCCGGCCAAGGTCAGTACGTTTGTGGATTTTCTCAGCCAGCGCCTGGGCCAGGACGCCGCGCTCCAACGGCACGGCTGATGGAGCGCTTTCGCGATATGCAACTGTTCGCCGCCATGGCCGGGCAACCGAGCCTGGCATCGGCGGCGCGCCGTGCGTGCGTCTCCGGCCCGACCTTGGTACGTGCCATTGCGCGGTTGGAAGCACGCCTGCACCTGACGTTGCTGCAACGCAGCACCCAAGGCGTGAGCCTTACGGACGCCGGCAGCGCCTACCTGGCCGACTGCCTGCAACTGCTGGCCAGCGTGGACGCCGCCGAAGCCTCGGCCAAGGGCGCGCATGTGCAGGCTCAGGGCAATCTGCGGGTGTTCTTGCCGCTGTTGTTCAGCCGTTACCTGATGGCGCCGGTGTTGGCCGACTATCTGGAGCGTTACCCCGACATGCGCGTAGTGGCGCGTTATCACGACTATGACCCCAACCTGCATGAGGAGGGCCTGGACGTGGCGATCCTGTTGGGCGAGCTGCCCAGCTCGTCACTGATCGCGCGGCCGCTCGGGTGGGTGCGGCAACTCCTTTGCGCCAGCCCCGATTATCTCGCCACCCACGGCGAGCCCCGGCACCCGAGCGAGCTCAAGCAGCATCGGCTGATCGCCAGTGCCGAGCACGTGCATTGGGATTTTCCAGGCTATTTGCTCAAGGCGCGTGCGCGGTTGAGTTGCTCCACGGTACAAGGCGCAATCAATGCCGCGGTGCAGGGGGCGGGCGTGGTGCGTTGCCTGAGCTACCCGCTGCACGGGCCGTTGGGCAGCGGGCAATTGCGCCGGATCTTGCCGGCCTATGAAGGGCCGCCGCTGCCAGTCAATGTGGTGTATCGCGAGGGCCGCAACGCGCCGATGCGTGTGCGCAGTTTTGTCGACCATTGCGTGGCGGCGTTGCGGGAACACCCAGCATTTCAGTTGGCGTAACAGTGGATTGTCTGGGGTGGTTATTCCCTCTGTTGGCGGGCAGGGCGCAGCATCGCAGCATCTAACGGGAGGTCATCGCCATGAATCCAATCGAACTATCCCCCTGGCATGCCGGCGAACGGCAGATGCAGGAAAGCGCCGGCGTCGCTGAGCGCATGGCTGTGGTCGGGCCCAAAGTGATTCGTGATCACTTGCCTGAGCAGCACCGGGATTTCTACCCTTTGCTGCCATACCTGTTGCTGGGTGTGGTGGACGAACAGGGCATTCCCTGGGCGACGATGGTTGAGGGCGCACCGGGTTTCGCCCATTCGCCCGAGCCGCAGACCCTGCAAATCGACAGTCTGCCCAATACCAGCGACCCCGCTCGCAATGCCGTGCGGCAAGGAGCGTCCGTGGGGCTGCTGGGCATCGACCTCAACACCCGCCGTCGCAACCGCATGAACGGCCGCATCGGCGCCCTCGATCACGAAGGTTTTTCGGTGGACGTGGTGCATACCTTCGGCAACTGCCCTAAATACATCCAACTGCGGCCGGTGGACGGTATCGCGCGCAAACCCGGCACCGTGGCCGAGCGCTCCAGCAGCCTCGACGCTGGCGCCCAAGCGATGATCCGCAACGCCGACACCTTCTTCGTCGCCAGCTATGTGGACGCTGAAGGCGAACGTTCGGTGGACGTGTCCCATCGCGGCGGCAACACCGGCTTTGTGCGCGTCGACGGCAACGTGCTGACCATCCCGGACTTCGCCGGCAACCTGTTCTTCAACACCCTGGGCAACCTGGCAGCCAACCCGGTGGCGGGTCTGCTGTTCATCGACTTTGACTCGGGCGACGTATTGCAGATTGCCGGAAGCACCTCGCTGATCCTCAGCGGTCCCGACGTGGCAGCGTTTGAAGGCGCGCAGCGGTTGTGGACGGTGACCGTGGAACACGTGGTAAGGCGCCCGGCGGCGTTGGCGTTGCGTTGGGAGTTTGAGCAGTTTTCGCCGTTCAGTCTGGCGATGGGGGGGTGGTAGTGCGCGTGCCGTTCTGGTCGAAGTGAACCCTGTACTAATGACCACAGGTAATAAGAAACGCGTGTTTAAACCTGTCATAAGTCACAGGTTACAACTCACGTTTATTCCACTTCAATACCGGTTGAACGCGCGGCGACCTCACATTGATAGTGGAGCGGGAGATCAACATGTTTGAAGACATCGAACTGCATAAGTCTAATAAAGGGACGGCCACCGGTACCATGAACGGCACGGTCGAAACCCTGAGCGGTGATCAAACGTATCCCTTTAAGGCGACATGGATCTACCGTGACAACCTTAATGGGATGTTGCGTTTCCATGGCACAGTGGATGATCTGGAAAGCCCTGGTCGAACATCGCTCATTGGGCTGGAGCTTACTCCTGAGAGCACTCCCAGCGGCACCTATAGTATTGGTGTAAACCCTGAGAGCGCTCCCAGCGACACCGATAGTATCGGCGCAACCCCTGTGACGCTGAGGTTGGATTATATGACTTTTATCCGAGACACCGGTGTCACCACAGATTACGAAGGGATTGAGGGTTGGGTTAAGCTGATAAGCGCCTACCCTGCAAAACCGATCAGCGGAAAGATGTGGTTTAAAACAAGAACACGCGTGGGGCGTGGGTACGAGGTCGAGCTGGACTTCAATATCACAGACTTTTAAGACGTAGAGCTTCAGGTGCTTGTCTGTTGAATTCAGTCTGGCACTGAGGGAAGGTCAGGCCGGGTCGTACCGTAGACCACTTCCGGGAACAGCTGGTTGGTCATCTCGATGATCTTGTTCTGTGCGTCGATAAACTTGCCCATCCGCGCGCCACCTGAAGTCGAGTCGTACAGCGCCTGGCCGACCTGGCGGCCGTTCTCGAACACCTGGATCTGGGCAAAGCTCATGTACAGCGCCATGTCCCAGCTCCATTTGCCAATGTAGGTGGTCGACAACGCACAGCTGGCAGGCGGGCTCCCGGGCGGCAATTCGCGGGTGTGAAAACCCTTGCTGCGCAGTTGCGCGGTGTAGGTGGTGTTGAATCCTTCGCGCAGGCCTTCTGCGGGGATCGTGCAGATCTCCGGGGACTGGGTGGTGGACAGGGAAACTGGGGTGACGGTTTGCGTGATGCTGCAGCCGGTAAGGGCCAGGGCAAGTGCGGGAGCTGCGATCAGGCGCATAGTGACGTCCATGTGGGGAGTAATGGCTGGATGATAGCAGTGAAGTCCTGAGGGCGATTACGATCTGCAGTGCTCAGCGTCGCGAGTGCACACATTGTGTTGTGGCAAGCGGGCTGTTTGTAGTGAGCAGGCTTGCCCTGCGCTGGGTTGCGCAGCAGCCCCAAAACCCATCACCGCGGAGTGTCTGGCAAACGGCATTCCTCAGTACTGGGGCCGCTTCGCAGCCCAGCGCAGGGCAAGCCTGCTCACCACAATAAACCTGCTCACGTTCATGTGGGGAGTAATGGCTGGATGATCGCAGTGAAGTCCTCAGGGCGATTACGATCTGCAGTACTCAGCGTTGCGAGTGCACACATTGTGTTGTGGCAAGCGGGCTGTTTGTAGTGAGCAGGCTTGCCCTGCGCTGGGTTGCGCAGCAGCCCCAAAACCCATCACCGCGGAGTGTCTGGCAAACGGCATTCCTCAGTACTGGGGCCGCTTCGCAGCCCAGCGCAGGGCAAGCCTGCTCACCACAGTAAACCTGCTCACGTCCATGTGGGGAGTAATGGCTGGATGATGGCAGTGAAGTCCTGAGGGCGATTACGATCTGCAGTGCTCAGCGTCGCGAGTGCACACATTGTGTTGTGGCAAGCGGGCTGTTTGTAGTGAGCAGGCTTGCCCTGCGCTGGGTTGCGCAGCAGCCCCAAAACCCATCACCGCGGAGTGTCTGGCAAACGGCATTCCTCAGTACTGGGGCCGCTTCGCAGCCCAGCGCAGGGCAAGCCTGCTCACCACAAAGAGCTTGCTCACCACCACAAGCCCACTCACCATCGCGGCCAGTTCTTCTTGTGTGATTGCCAGCCGTGCGCAACTGGATGGCATTGGGTGGTATTTTCATTTGCCGAGTTTTCTTTTGGGATCATTTTCAGCGCAGCTGCTGTACGCGCTGGGGGGGCGACCATCAGAAAATGCGTGTCGAAAACCCGGACTTTATTCTGCTTAACCGAACTAGCGGTGTTTGTCTCATTGGCTTTGCTGCCTGGCAGATGTATCGCTTATTGAGACATGAAACTGTTTGAGTCAGCCTTATGCTCCAACTAACAACAAGGACCCGTTATGCAACGCAATGTCATCAATCCCGCAAGCGTATTCAACTCTCTGCAATATGGCTTCAGCCAGGCAATTGAGGTTCCCGTTGGCCGGCGCATTCTGCTTTCAGGCCAAGTCGGGGTGGATGCCCAGGAGCGTACGGTCGGCCCAGGCATGGCCGAGCAAGTTGCTACCTCGCTGGACAATATCGAAAAGATCTTGGCCGAGGTCGGTGGTGACCTGTCCCATGTGGTGATGCTGCGGCTATATATCGTCGAGTCCGCACGTGATCAGCAGGAGCCGATAGCTGAGGCCTTGCGTGAGCGCTTTCCCCATAACCCGCCGCCTTCTTCGTGGATTATCGTCAGCGGCTTGTCGTTGCCGCAATGGTTGATCGAGGTCGAGGCGGAGGCGGTGATTACGCTGAAGTAGGGCTTCTCCATCATCGTTGTGAGCGGGCTTTCGTAGTGAGCAGGCTTGCCCTGCGCTGGGCTGCGCAGCAGCCCCAAAACCCATCACCGCGGAGTGCCTGGCAAGCGGCATTCCTCAGTATTGGGGCCGCTGCGCAGCCCAGCGCAGGGCAAGCCTGCTCACCACAATAAGTCTGCCCACCACAATAAGTCTGCTCACCACAGTAGGCCTTCTCACCACTGTAGGCCCGCTCGACAGCACTCACTCGACAGTTCCGCTAGCGCTGGCTCGTCAACACCGCCCCATCCCCCCATGCACCGCCCAGCGCGGTATACAGGTTCACCTCCGCCACCAGCTGCGCCAGCCGGTCCACGATCAATGCCTGTTGCGCGCTGAACAGCGAGCGCTGGGCATCGAGGAAGGTCAGGTTGCTGTCTACGCCGCTGCGATAGCGGTGTTGGGCCAAGTCGTAATACGCCTGGTTGGCGGCGACGAAGTCCCGTTGCGCGTTGAGTTGGTCGGTAAAGGTCTGCCGGGCCGCGAGGCCGTCGGCGACTTCCTGGAAGGCGGTCTGGATGGACTTTTCATACTGCGCCACGCCGATGTCTTTTTGCAGCTTGGCGTAGTCGAGGCTGGCGCGCAGGCTGCCGGCGTTGAAGATCGGCAGGTTGATTTGCGGCTGGAAGGTCCAACTGCCGGAGCCGCCCTTGAACAGCCCCGACAGTTCGGTGCTGGTGCTGCCGGCGTTGGCCGTAAGGCTTACCGACGGGAAGAATGCCGCACGGGCGGCGCCGATATTGGCGTTGGCCGCGCGCAACTGGTATTCGGCCTGAAGGATATCCGGGCGGCGTTGCAGCAGGTCCGACGGCAGCCCGGCGGGCACGCGGGCTACCAGGTCATCCGCCAGAGGACGGGACGGCAGGGTTTGGTCCACCGGGCCGCCGACCAGCAGGGCCAGGTTGTTGAGGTCTTGCGCAACCTGGCGCTCATAGCGTGCCACGCTGGCGCGGGTGCTTTCGACGCTGGTGCGCGCCTGCACCACGTCCAGGGCCGAGGCTTTGCCCGCCGATTTGCTGCGGCTGGTCAGGTGCAGGCTGTGGTCGTTGGCCGCCAGGGTTTGCTGGGCCAGGGCCAGCAGTTCCTGGTCGGCGCGCCAGGTGAGGTAGGCATTGGCAACGTTGGCCACCAGGCTCAATTGCGCACTGCGCCGTGCCTCTTCGGTGCCCAGGTAAGTGAGCATCGCCTGTTCGCTGAGGCTGCGCACGCGGCCGAAAAAATCCAGCTCATAAGCGCTGATGCCGAGGGTGGCGGAATAGGTGGACGTAATTGCCGGTTTACCGGTGCCGTTCACAGCCCCAGGCACACGCTGACGGGTGCCGGCACCTGTGGCGGACACCGCCGGGAACAGATCGGCCCGTTGGATGCGGTACTGCGCCTGGAAGGCCTCGACGTTCAGCGCCGCCACCCGCAGGTCACGGTTATTGACCAGCGCCTCGCGGATCAGCTGTTGCAGTGCGGGGTCATGGAACAACTGCTGCCAGTCCGAGGAGGGCGTCAGCGTGCCGGCCTGTGCCAGCGCATACACACCGCTCTGGGGGTACTGGCCAGGCGTCGGTGCTTCGGGCCGCTGGTACTCGGGGATCAGCGAGCAGCCACCCAGCACGAAGACCATGCCGGTGAGGGTGAGTTTTTTCATCAAGCGCCTACCATCCATTTGGCCAAACCATGCCGGCCACTCACACCCAGCTTGGCGGCGGCGCGCTTGAGGTAGGTCTCGATTGAGCTGTTTTTAACACTGAGTTTTTCCGCCAACTGCGGCACGGTGCCGCCGGTCAACAGCCCGAGGCACACCTCCTGCTCGCGGGCCGACAGGGTGATGTCTCCGAGAGAAAGGCGCTTATAGAACTCACGCTGCAATTGCGATTGCTCAAGCAGTGTATGGCCCGGCTCGGACTGGTCGTGCGGCGCCTGGCGCAGGATCTGGGCGTGGCGTTCGATCAGCGGCAGCAGCGTGTCCGACAGGCACTTGAGAAACGACAACTCGGCCAGGGAAAACCCGCGCTGGGTCGGCGGCCGGTAGAACGAAATCACGCAGCGCCGGTTACCCTGGCGCGACACGAGGTTGCACTGGTGCGAGGTGCCGCGCGGGTGTGCGCTGTTGGGTCTGGCGTTCATCTGGATCAGCAGTGGGTCCTGCATGCTGAGCATTTGCAGCAGCAGCGGGTGGTCATCCAACTGGCACACCGCCAGGGGCGGCGGCAAGTCCTGCTTCTGGCCGGCGCTGCCGAGCAGCTTGATATCGAGCACGCGATCGCGCAGCTCGTCGAGGGTCCACTCACTGAGGTCCACCAAGTGGATCGGCACCCATTTGCTGACCAGATGCAGCATATGGTCGGCAAACGCCTCATGGCCGCTGTGTGCAATCAATTCACCCATTTCAGCGAAGAAATTCGGGCTCTGTGTGTTACCCATGCTGCGCTTCAAACTCATAGCCATCTCATCCTTGATGTCGAAAACCGTCAACGAACTCCCTGGGCCTCTGGGGGGCGATCCGTTCCTCATGAACGAGAGTCGGCACTCGAGATTTTATTTAGCCAGGGGATTCTTCCTACGTATGTAGCGGAAACGAGGGACACAAACTGCCATAAAAACCACGTCATTAATTCGACGTTTCTGAGAGCTGTTTCCGGCTAAGTGAACGGCTGAGTCTTTTTGAATTTAACTTAAGTTTCTGATTTACATAGAAAATATATTTATCGAGATGAGGTTGTAAAAAATCACTAGCGACCGCGTATAGCCAATTTCCTACAGCTCTTTAATCGTTTCAGCTGTGAACCTTCAGTCAACCGGGATCCATCCATTTGAATGTCCGGGTTTAGGGTGACAGACAGCCCCAACCCCCCATGCTCAAATCCGGCAATTTCGCCGTAATGGGGCTCCCTGCGCGGCCAGTGCCTGACACCCATGAGAAGGATCTTATGCAGCAATTTTCCAGCCTGCCGGCCAGTTTTCCCCTCACCGCGGCCCAACAGGACATCTGGCTCGACCAACTGCGGATGGGCGATTCGCCGCTGTACAACATCGGCGGTTATGTCGACTTCGAAGGTGCAGTGGTGCCTGAATTGATTCAACGAGCTGTCGAGCAGTTGGTGGCCCGGCACGATGCGCTGCGCACTCAACTGCACAGCGACGACCACGGCTTGCCTCGACAAACCTTCGCCCCCGCGTTGTTGACCGAAGTGGCGCAGTACGATTTATCCGCATTGCCCGACCCGCAGGCCGCCAGCCAGGCCTTGATGCAGGCGCACATGGCGCGGCCTTATCAGAGGGAGGGCGCGCCGCTGTTCCACTTCTTCCTGGTCAAACTCGCCGACAACCACTACCGCCTCGGCACCCAGGCCCATCACGTGATCCTTGATGGCTGGGGTTTTGGCCAGATGCTGCAATCCCTGGCGCAGCTCTACACCGGCCTTGAACAAGGCCGTTCATCGGAGCCGGCGGCACCGTCTTATATCGACTTTATCGACGCCGACCAGCGCTACCGCAACTCGTCTCGCTTCGTCCGCGACCGCGCCTACTGGCTGGACAAATACCAGGTGCTGCCGGAACCGTTGCTCACGCCCAAGCACCTCGCCAACGCGACCAGCAACACCCTGGCGCAACCCTTTTCGGTTGCTTTGCTTGACCGCATGGAACAGGTGGCCAGCCGTTATCAGGCCTCGGCGTTTCATGTGCTGTTGGCGGCGCTGTATGTGTACTTCACCCGCACCGCCCAGCGCCCGGATTGGGTGGTCGGGCTGCCGATTCTCAACCGCTCCAACGCGCGTTTTCGCGCCACCGTAGGGCTGTTTGCCCAAGTCAGTGCGGTGCGTTTTCAGTTCGATGAACAACTGCCGTTCGGCGCCTTGGTACGCGGCGTGCGCGACCAGCTCAAGCAGGATTTGCGTCACCAACGGTTTCCGTTGAGCGAGATGAACCGCGAACTGGGCCTGCGCCGTGCGGATCGCGCCCAACTGTTCGACCTGTCGGTGTCCTTCGAACAGGACGACCATGAACTGCGCTACGGCGCCACCCAGGCCCGCGCGATCAAGGTGTCCAACCACCATGAACCGCTGCCGATTGCCATCCACTTGCGCAGCAACCGCTGCCAGGGCACCGCGACGCTGCATTGCGTGTACAACGAGGCGTACTTCCAGCACGACGAGGTGCTCGCCTTGGCCCAGCGCTTTACCGGGTTGCTGGAGCAAGGGCTGGATAACACCGAGTTGCCTGTCGGTGCGTTCTCCATGGTCACGCCCGCCGAACAGGCCCGACTGCACGAGTGGAACGCCACCGCACAGCCGATTGCGCAGCCGCACACCCTGCACGCACGCATCGAAGCCCAGGCCGTGCGCACGCCGGACGCAGTGGCCGCGATCTACCAGGGCCGTCAGTTGACCTATGCCCAACTCAATCAAAAAGCCAATGGATTGACCCATCAACTGATTGAGCTGGGCGTGCAGCCCGATGATCGCGTGGCGGTTCTGGCCCGGCGCAGTTTGGACACGCTGGTGGGCCTGCTGGGGATCCTCAAAGCCGGCGCCTGCTACGTGCCGGTCGACCCGGCCCATCCCGCTGAGCGCTTGAGCTATCTGCTGCAAGACAGCGCGCCGGTGGCGGTGCTCACCCAGCACGATTTGCGGCATCGCCTGTCTGCCCTGGCGCTGCCGGTGGTTGAGTTGGACCGACCGACGTTGCAGGTGGGCGCCAACCCGCACGTTGCGGTCAAACCGTCGAACCTCGCCTACGTGATCTACACCTCCGGCTCCACCGGCTTGCCCAAGGGCGTGATGGTCGAACACCACAGCGTCTGTAACCTGGTGGACTGGCACTGCCAGGCCTTTAATCTGCAGGCGGGCAGCCACACCGCCAGCGTCGCCGGCTTCGGTTTTGACGCGATGGCGTGGGAAGTCTGGCCGGCGTTGTGCGTGGGGGCCACGTTGCACCTGCCGCCGGCCCATGACGGTGCGGAAGACATCGACGCGCTGCTCGGTTGGTGGCGCGCGCAGCCGTTGGACGTGTGCTTCCTGCCGACCCCCGTGGCCGAATACGCCTTCAGCCAGCGTTTGGAGCATCCGACCCTGCGCACCTTGCTGATCGGCGGCGATCGCCTACGCAGCTTCACACGCGCACAAACCTTTGACGTGATCAACAACTACGGCCCCACCGAGGCCACCGTGGTTGCCACCTCCGGTCGCGTCGATGCGGGCCAGCCGTTGCACATCGGTGCGCCCGTCGCCAACGCGACCGTTTACCTGTTGGATGACCAGCAGCGCCCGGTGCCCATTGGCGTGGCGGGGGAGTTGTACGTTGGCGGTAAAGGCGTGGCGCGCGGTTACCTGAACCGCCCGGAACTGAGTGGCGAACGCTTTCTCGACAACCCCTTTGCGCCGGGCCGGATGTACCGCACCGGCGATCTTGCGCGCTGGCTGGCCGACGGTCAGCTTGAATACCTGGGCCGCAATGACGACCAGGTGAAAATCCGTGGCATGCGCATCGAGCTGGGGGAGATCGAATCGGCCCTGGCCACCCACGCGGACGTCCAGGAAGCCGTGGTGCAGTCTCGCGACGGGCAATTGCTCGCCTGGTTTATCCCATGCCAGGCCGTCGACATCGAAACCCTGCGCACCCATCTGCAAAACTCATTGCCGGACTACATGCTGCCAGCGGCCTACATGCCCCTGGACGCGTGGCCCCTGACCGCCAACGGCAAACTCGACCGCAAGGCACTGCCGGCGCCGACCCAGGCGGCATTCGTCACTCGACGGTTCGAAGCGCCGCGCGCCGGTGTGGAGACCGTCCTGGCGCAGCTTTGGGCCGAGCTGTTGCAGGTGCAGCACGTGGGCCGTCACGACCATTTCTTCGAACTGGGCGGGCACTCGTTGCTCGCGGTGCAATTGGTGCAACGCATGCGCCAGGCCGGTTTGCGCGCCGATGTGCAAGTGCTGTTCGGCCAGCCGACGCTGGCGGCGTTGGCGGCGGTGAGTGAAGACAGCGAAGTGCAAGTGCCGGCCAATCGCATCCCTGCTGACTGCCGCCACATCACCTCGGATTTACTGGCGCTGGCCGAGCTGGATCAAACCAGCCTGGACGGCATCGTCGCGGCTATTCCCGGGGGCGCGGCCAACGTGCAGGAAATCTACCCCCTGGCGCCGCTGCAGGAAGGTTTGCTCTACCACCACCTCACCGATGAGCACGACCCGTACCAGCAACAGGCACTGTTCAGCTTTGAACGGCGCGAGCAACTGGACGCCTTTTCCCAAGCCTTGCAACAGGTGATCGACCGCCACGATATTTTGCGCACCAGTCTGGCCTGGGAAGCCTTGGAGCAGCCGATGCAGGTGGTGTGGCGCGCGGCGCGCTTGCGTGTTGAGCCGTGGTGTGAGGGTGATAGGCCTTTGGACTTGCGCCAGGCACCGTTGATGGCGCTGGACTATGCCGAAGCGCCCACGGGTTGGGTCGCCCGATTGCGCTTTCATCACTTGGTGAACGACGCCACGTCCACCACGATTCTGATGCAGGAAATTCGCGCCCATCTGCTCGGCCAACAAGCGCAATTGCCGACGCCGGTGCCATATCGCACGGTGGTGGCGCAGTCTCGTTCACCGGCGCGCCAGGCCGCCCATGAGGCGTTCTTTCGTGAGCTGTTGGGGGATGTGGACGAGCCTACGTTGGCCTTCGGCCTGCAGGAGCGCCAGGCCAATCGTAGCGACACCGAAGAAGCCCAGCGTGCCCTGAGTGATGACCTCAATCTGCGCTTGCGTGCTCAGGCCCGTAGTTTGGGCGTCAGTGCTGCCAGCCTGTTCCACCTGGCCTGGGCCCAGGTGCTCAGCCGCGTAGCGGGCCGTGATGATGGCGTGTTCGGCACCGTGTTACTCGGGCGTTTGCAGGCAGGCGAGGGCGCCGACCGGGCCTTGGGCATGTTCATCAATACCCTGCCATTGCGTCTGCATCTGGCCGGGCAAAACGTCGCGGACGCATTGCGCGACACCCATCGCCAACTCAGCGCTTTGCTCGCCCATGAGCAAGCTTCGCTGGCCTTGGCCCAGCGTTGCAGCAGCGCGACGCCGCTGTTCAACAGCCTGCTCAATTACCGTCATACCGATGCCGAGCGCGACCTCGTCCTGGTGCCGGGCATCGCTTTGGTCAGCGCCGAAGACATCCTCAGCTACCCGCTGATGCTCAGCGTGGACGACACCGCCAGCGGTTTTCATCTCAAGGCCAAGGCACCGCGCAAGGTCGGCGCCGAGCGAATCCTGGACTATCTGGAAACGACGCTGATCAACCTGGCGGATGCATTGGAAAATACACCGCAAGCACCGTTGCGGGACGTGCAGGTGCTGCCCGCCCGTGAAGTGCAGACACTGCTGTTGGACTTCAACGCCACCGCAACCGACTACCCCGAAACCCTTACCGTCCAGGCGCTGTTCGAAGCCCACGCCCGCCACATTCCGCACGCGGTGGCGGTGCAGGCCGGCGAGCAGCAACTGACGTATCGCGAACTCAACGAGCGCGCCAACCGGCTGGCTTTTTACCTGCGCGAGCGTGGCGTGCAGCTGGATTCCCGCGTGGCGCTGTGCGTCGAGCGCGGCCTGGACCTGGTGGTGGGGTTGCTCGCCATCCTCAAGGCCGGTGGCGCCTATGTGCCGCTGGACCCCGGTTACCCCCGCGAACGCCTGGCCTATATGCTCCAGGACAGCCAACCGGTGGCGCTGCTGGTGCACGCGGCCACCCGCGACTTGCCGGGTGAAGTCGCCATCCCGGTGATCGACTTTGACCACTGTGCCTGGAGCCACGCGCCGGAGGGCAACCCATCGGTGCCGGGGCTGAGCGTCGCCAACCTGGCCTACGTGATGTACACCTCCGGCTCCACCGGCACGCCCAAAGGCGTGATGATCGAACATCGCGGCCTGGGCAACCTGATGCACTGGGGCTCGCAACTGTGCCCTAACGCCGAGGGCGGAGCGCTGTTGCAGCGGGCGCCGTTCAGCTTCGACGGATCGGTCTGGGAGCTGTTCTGGCCGCTGGCCAATGGCATGCGATTGGTCCTGGCGCGGCCCGATGGTCATCGTGAGCCGGCCTACCTGGCGCAAGTGATTCGCGAGCAACAGATCACCGTGATCAAATTCGTACCGGCGATGTTGCAGCAGTTCCTTGAGTTGGAAGAATCCGCCCTGTGCACCAGCCTCACCGATGTGCTGTGTGGCGGCGGCGAGCTCACCGAAGCCCTGGCCCGTGGCGTGCAGGCGCGCTTGCCCAAGGTGCGCCTGCACAACGTCTATGGCCCCACCGAAGCCACCGTAGACAGCAGCGCCTGGACCCTGGAGCCCGGCGCGCCGGTGCCCGCGCTGCAATTGCCCATCGGCCGGGCGATCAACAACACGCGCCTGTACGTGCTGGACGAACACGACGCGCCGGTGCCCATGGGCGTCAGCGGCCAGTTGCATATCGGCGGTGTCGGCGTGGCCCGTGGGTATCTGGGGTTGGAGCAAATGACGGCCGAGCGCTTTATCGACAGCCCGTTTGTACAAGGGGATCGGCTGTACCGCACCGGCGACCTGGTGCGCTACCTGCCGGACGGCAACCTGGAATTCCTCGGGCGTAACGACTTCCAGGTCAAGCTGCGCGGCGTCCGTTTGGAACTGGGGGAAATCGAATCGTGCCTGCTGGCACATCCGGCGCTGCGTGAGGTGGCGGTGTTGATTCGTGATGAGCGTCTGCTTGCCTACTTCACCGTGCGCGGCCCGGCGCCGAGCCTGGAAGACTTACGCACCCATGTGCTGGCGCAGTTGCCGGAATACATGGTGCCGTCGGCCTTCGTACAGCTTGATGAACTACCGCTCAACCCCGCCGGCAAACTCGACCGCAAGGCCCTGCCAGAACCAGGGCTGGAGGCGGTGCTCAGCCGCGCTTATGAGGCGCCCCTGGGCGAAGTGGAAACCTTGATGGCCGGGATCTGGGCGCAGGTGCTCAAGCTGGAGCGGGTAGGGCGCCACGACCACTTCTTCGAACTGGGCGGGCATTCGTTATTGGCCGTGAACCTGGTGGCGCGCCTGCGCAAAGCGGGGTTGGAGGTGGATGCGCGGACGTTGTTCAGCCAGCCGACGCTGGCGCAGTTAGCTGCCTGCACGGTGACGCAGGTGGTGAAGGTGGAGGTGCCGCAGACGGCGATTCCGCAGCTTGGTCGTCGGCGTCGGATCTAATATGAAAGCAGTCAATGTGGAGCAGGCAACTGCGGATACAGGATCAGTTCCAGGTACCCCTTGGAATAACGCTTGCCTCCAAGCGGCAGTTGCCCGGCCTCGCGCATTTCACTGGTGCTGTTGACGCGCATCAGCACGCCCACCGAGCCGTGTTGGCGCGCGTCGTTCAGCCAGGCCTGTACCTGATCCAACTCGATTTTTCGCGTGCCTGAATCTGCGAACTGCAAGCCGTAGCGCAACTCGCCCTCGGTGTCATACAGCGCCACATCGGCGCGTTGCAAGCGCCAGGCCAAGGCGCTGGCACTGCCCAGTTCGTTGCTCAACAGGGCATGGGTATGTTGCAACTCGTCCAGGTGTTCCAGCACGAACTGGTCGGGCATTTCGTTATCGGCGATCTGCGCCGGCATGCTCGCAGGCAGGAGGATCACCAGCACGCCGATGCCCAAGGCCGGCATGGCCCACAGCGTGAGCGGACGAAAGGCTTGCAGCAGGTTAGTGAGGATCCACACCAGCAACACGATAAAGGCCAGGGACAGGCTGAACATTTCGGCATGGCTGTTGCTGTACAAGGGCTTGGCGATTTGCAGGTAGATCAGGCCAATCATGGCCGCCATGCCGATCACGAAGTTGAGCAGGCCATTGCGGCTGATCTGGCGGGCGCGGCCGTTGCGCAGCAGGTCGCTCAAGGTGTGGCCCATCAGCAATGCCAGGGGCAACAGGCACGGCATGATGTAGGTCGGCAGCTTGCCGTTGCTCAAGCTGAAAAAGCCCAGGGGCAACAGCAGCCATAGGGTCAGGAAACCGATGGCTGGCTCGCGTTTTTGCTGCCAGGCCTGGCGCAGGGTGCTGGGGAGTAGGCCGGCCCAGGGCAGGCAGGACACGGCGATGATTGGCAGGAAGAACCACCAGGGCCGTACGTGTTGCGCGTCGTCGGCGCTGAATCGGCGGATGTGTTCATTCCAGAAAAAGAAGCGCCAGAAATCCGGTTCCTGGTTGTGGATCGCCAGGACCCAGGGCAAGCACACCAGCACTGCGACGCCAATCGCCAGCGGGCCATACCGCAGCAGCTGACCCAGGCGCCGCTGCCAGAGCACGTACGGCACGGCAATCAAGACCGGCAGCGCCCACGCCAGGAAGCCCTTGGTCATAAAACCCATGGCACAGGCAAACCCCAATAGCGTCCAGGCTCCCAGTCGACCGCGCGACGTGCGGCTGTCGAGGGCGAACCATAGCGCCACCAGGCTTAGGTTGACCCACAACGTAAACTGCGGATCGAGGTTGGAATAACCCGCTTGCCCCGCCACGAGGCCAAAACTCAGGTACAGCAGCGCGCAGGCGAAGCTTTTGCGCGAATCGCTCCACAGGCGACGCGCGATGAGGTAGGCGAGCAGCACGCTCAAGCCGCTGGTGAGGGCCGAGGCGATGCGTGCACCGAACAGGTTCTGGCCAAACACCGCTTGGCCCAGGGCAATCAGCCAATAACCGGCGGCGGGTTTTTCGAAATAGCGGATGCCCATGAAGTGCGGCGCCACCCAATTACCGGTCTGCAGCATTTCCTGGCTGATCTGGGCGTAGCGGGTTTCATCCGGGATCCACAGGCCGTGCAGGCCCAATGGCAATAAATAGAACGCGGCGAAGGCGAGTAACAATAGGTACAGCGGATTTAAACGCGTCATGAAAACGTCGCTCCTTGACGTTTAAGGCCAGGGTTTTTAAGTAATAAGCTCATCGTGCAAACAGTCAATGCGGTCACTAAGTAACAGGAGAGAGTCAGGGGGTGCTTAATTAAAAGGCGCAACTAAACATGCCAGAACAGGGCTGTCTTGTTGCTGAACACAGGCAATGACTTAGAGGTGTTTGAGCGCAGCCGGCCAGTCCGGATTGTTCATGATGCCCAGGGTCTTGAATTTACCGTTGGGCAACACTTGCACGAACAGGGCGCTGCCGTACTCGGGGAATACCGCATGGGGGAAGCCCTGGGTTTTTTCGAAGTCGGCGATGCAGCCACTGTGCGTCACGAATACCAGGTTACGTCCCGGCTGTTTGTGGCTGAGCAGTTCTTCACCCATGGCGGCGCCGCAGACGGCCTGCTGGCCGGAGGTCAGCTCGTTTTTACCGAACATAAAGCGCAAGGTCTGGGCGGTACGGATGGCCGGGCTGGCGAGTACGTCGCTGCCTTCCATGCCCAATGATTTAAAGGCGTTGCCGAGGTTTTCGGCGTGTTCGCTGCCGTTGATCGTCAGGCCTTCAACTGGCCCCAGGCACGGATTGGTAGAACGGTCGCAGCGCTCTTCATGACGCACCAGCACGATCACGTCGCCGTCACGCCACAGCGGCATAACCTGTGAGGTCAACAGACTGTTGCCCACGCCAAGGTCCCGTGGCGAGGCCGGCCAGAACAGGCTGCAAGCGAGCAGCACGGTGATCACGGCAATGCCTGGATACAGCCGTTGCAGGCGCTTGAAAAAAGTCCGGGGCGAGCGCGGTTTGGTCAGGGTAATGTCTACCACTTCATTCACCTTGGACATTGTTGGCAATGTTGTATTAGTTAGGCGCAACGTGTTGGCGAATAGCCGCAGTGAAACAGGAGGCTGTCACAGAGCTGCTGTCTTTTCGCTGAACATGGGGCGGTTAAAAGTTATCAGGCGTGGCAACTTAATAAGTGGTCGACGCGTGACGCATAACCGGCAATTTAGAGGTGGGCGAGTGGGCATCCGGTGAAATCCATGTGAAAAATTTGCGTGGCCCCAAGGCGCAGCCGTTATTCTCGATGGCCGCCCATCAATCGAGTGCTCCCATGCTGCAGGCGCAAGGTGTCTTCAAAAGCTATGCCACCCCTCAAGGCCCGTTGGCGGTGTTGGCAGGTGTGGATTTGCACCTGGCCGCACGCAGCAGCCTGGCGTTGATGGGCGAGTCGGGCAGTGGAAAAAGCACCTTGTTGCACTTGGTGGCGGGGCTTGATCGGTTGGATCGCGGCAGTATCCAAGTGGGTGAGCAACGCCTCGACCAGATGAGCGAGGCGCAACTGGCTCACTGGCGGCGCACTGAAATTGGCCTGGTGTTCCAGCAGTTCAACCTCATTGGCAGTTTGCGCGTCGACGACAACCTGGCGTTCCAGGCCCGGCTGGCGGGGCGCTTTGATCCGCTCTGGCAGGCGCAGTTGGTGGAACGCCTGGGCCTGGGCGACTTGCTCAAGCGCTATCCGGAACAGCTCTCGGGCGGCCAACAACAGCGGGTCGCGGTAGGGCGTGCCTTGGCGTCGCGGCCAGGCTTGCTGTTGGCTGACGAACCCACCGGCAACCTCGACGAAGCCACCAGCGACGAGGTGTTGCAACTGATGCTGGACCTGTTGCGCGACAGCGCCACCAGCTTGTTGATGGTCACCCACAGCCCCCGTATCGCCGCACGGCTGGACCAGCAGGTGGTGTTGCATCACGGCCGCGTCCTGCCTGCGGATGCTCGCTGAAATGGCGGTGTTTTATTGGACACTGCGCGCGTTGCTCAGCCATTGGCGGCGCCACCCGGTGCAGTTTTTCAGTGTGCTCACCGGCTTGTGGCTGGCCACCGCACTCTTGACCGGCGTGCAGGCCCTCAACAGTCAGGCGCGCGACAGCTATGCCCGCGCCAGCCAGTTGATCGGCGGCGAACCCCAAGCCAGTCTCAGTGCGCCGGACGCTGCCAGTTTCCCGCAAACGCTGTTTGCCGAACTGCGCCGCGCGGGTTGGCCGGTGTCGCCGGTGGTGCAGGGGCGGTTGCAGCTCAAGGGGCATGAGGACGTGCGCCTGCAATTGATGGGCCTCGACCCGCTGTCGTTGCCCGGCAGCGGCGCGGTAGCGGGGCAGCGCTTGAGTCAGGCGCAGATGCTCGCCTTCTTTGACCCTCCGGGGCGTACCTGGATCGCGCCGCAAACCTTGCAGGCCCTGGGGCTGCACGAAGGGCAGCAACCCCTGGCGCTGAACGGGCAACGTCTGCCGCCGCTGCAAGCCCAGCCGGACATGGCGCCCGGGCTGTTACTGACCGATATCGGCTTTGCTCAACCTTTGCTTGAGATGCCTGGGCAGCTGTCGCGGCTGCTGCTGGACAAGGCCTTCGCCGCCAGCCATCCCACGCCTCCCGCAGGGCTGCAACTCAGGCAGGGCGAGGACAGCAACTTGGCGCGCCTCACCGAAAGTTTCCACCTGAACCTTGATGCGCTGGGCTTCCTGTCCTTTGTGGTGGGGCTGTTTATTGTGCACGCCGCCATCGGCCTGGCCCTGGAGCAACGCCGCGGACTGCTGCGCACCTTGCGTGCCTGTGGGGTCAGTGCGCGTTTGTTGATCCTCGGGCTTGGGGTGGAATTGGGCGCGCTGTCGCTGCTGGGCGGCGTGCTCGGCGTCGCCAGCGGATACCTTCTGGCCAGCCTGCTGTTGCCGGATGTGGCTGCCAGCCTGCGCGGCTTGTATGGCGCCGAAGTACCGGGACAGTTGAGCCTGAGTCCATGGTGGTGGCTGGCGGGGTTGGGCTTGAGCCTGTTGGGTGCCTTACTGGCCGGTGCCAGCAGCGTGTGGCGGGCGGCGCGCTTGCCGTTGCTGGCGCTGGCCAACGCCCAGGCCTGGCACGAGGCCCATGGTCGCTGGTTACGGCGTCAGGGCTGGGTCGCCGGAACGGCATTGCTGATCGCGCTGTTGGCGCTTTGGCTGGGCGACAGCTTGGCGGCGGGGTTTGTATTGATGGCGACCTTACTGCTCGGCGCGGCCTTGGGCTTGCCGGTATTGCTCAACGGGCTGCTCAAGGCCGTGTTGGGGCGCAGCCGTTCAGTGCTTGGCCAGTGGTTTCTTGCCGATTGCCGCCAACAACTGCCGGCTTTGAGCCTGGCACTGATGGCGCTGCTACTGGCCCTGGCCGCGAATATCGGCGCGGGCTCCATGACCTCGGGCTTTCGCCACACCTTCAATCATTGGCTGGAACAACGCCTCACTGCCGAGCTGTACCTCAACCCGCAAACCCCGGCCCAGGCGGATCAGCTCAGCACCTGGCTGGCGCACCAACCGTTGGTGCAGAGGGTGTTGCCTACCTGGCAGATCGCCGTGCAAGTGCAGGGCTGGCCAGCGGATCTGTTCGGGGTGGTCGACGATCCGACCTATCGCGAGCACTGGCCCTTGTTGGACGCTGCCGATGCACCTTGGGACCGGTTGCAGCGTGACGACACCTTGATGCTCAGCGAGCAGTTGGCGCGCAGGCTTTCAGTCAGGCTCGGGGATTCGATTGATATCCCCACGCCTCAAGGCGTCTGGTCACCCAAGGTGGTGGGGATTTACGCGGATTACGGCAATCCCAAGGGGCATATCCTGGTCAATTCCGAACACCTGCTGGCGCACTGGCCGACGCTCTCACCCGCGCGCTTCAACCTGCGCGTCGCGCCGTCTGATGTAGCGCCACTGGTGCGAGAAGTGCAGCGCGCATTTGCCCTGGACGACAGCCGCATCGTCGATCAACAGCAACTCAAGGGCTGGTCGAGCCAGGTGTTCGAACGCACCTTCGCCGCGACTGCGGCCCTCAACAGCCTGACCTTGGGCGTGGCTGGCGTAGCGCTGTTCATTAGCCTGCTGACCCAGAGCCAGAGCCGCCTCGGCCAACTCGCACCGCTGTGGGCGCTGGGCGTGACACGTCGACAATTGATGTTGCTGAACCTGGGCCAGACCTGGCTGCTGGCGGTGCTCACCCTGATGTTGGCGTTGCCGCTGGGGGTGTTGTTGGCATGGTGCCTGGACGCGGTGATCAACGTGCAGGCCTTTGGTTGGCGGCTGCCGCTGCAGGTGTTCCCGTGGCAGCTCGCACAATTGCTTGGGCTGGCGATGCTCGCCACATTGTTGGCATCGGCCTGGCCGTTGTGGCAGCTGTACCGCAGCCGTCCGGCGGATTTGCTGAGGACCTTTGCCCATGAAGATTAAGGCGTTGATGTGCGCGTTATTGCTGCTGGCGGCTTGTGACAAAGCCCCCGCGCCCCAAGAGAGCTTTGCAGGCCTGGGCAGCGATGCGGCGGACTTTGCCCAAGTGCTGCCCGGCAAGGTGTTCAGCTTTCCCGAGGACCATGGCCCCCATGACGGCTTTCGCATCGAGTGGTGGTACGTCACCGCCAATCTGAAGGACGCCCAAGGCAATGTGTTTGGCGTGCAATGGACGCTATTTCGCAACGCCTTGAAAGCCGGGCCGACCCAGGCCGGCTGGCGGGATTCGACGGTGTGGCTCGGCCATGCCGCCGTCACCTCCGCCAACCGCCATTACGCCGCCGAACGGCTGGCCCGTGGCGGCATTGGCCAGGCCGGTGCCCAGGCAGCGCCGTTCAATGCGTGGATTGACGATTGGAACTTTGCCAGCTGTCCTGGCGCGGTTAGTGCATTGGCGGATATGCAACTCAAGGCCAGCGCAGAGCACTTCGCCTACGACTTGCGGCTGACCTCCAGCCGTCCATTGGTGTTGCAAGGTGACAACGGCTACAGCCGTAAATCCGACCAGGGCCAGGCGTCGTATTACTACAGTCAGCCGTTCTTCACCGCCAATGGCAGCGTCAGCATCGATGGCACAACCTATCAAGTCACTGGCCCGGCGTGGCTCGACCGCGAATGGAGCAGCCAACCACTGAGCGCCAGCCAGACCGGTTGGGACTGGTTCTCCCTGCACCTCGACCGGGGCGCGCAACTGATGCTGTTTCGCGTACGCCAGAAGGACGGCGGCGGTTATCTCACCGGCACCTGGATCGACGCCCAGGGACGTACAGAGACCTTGCATAACGCTGACATCCAGCTGACACCGCTGGAAACCACGGCCATCGATGGGCGCAACCTGCCGACGCGCTGGTCGCTGAAAATACCTGGCAAACAGCTGGATATCACCACTGAAGCCGTCAACCCGAACGCCTGGATGAACCTGAGCATTCCGTATTGGGAGGGGCCGGTGAGGTTTGACGGGGGCGTGGGCTACCTGGAAATGACCGGGTATTGAGGGTACTTCCGTAAGGGCATGTCCGCGTTGACGTAGGTAACTTCCCAAATGTTATTCAGCCTTCCTCGGGTTGTGTCCGGGGTGTATCTGCTTGCTTATATTTCGACGCCATCTTCATTGCATCCCGGATGTAAGGCATGGCGCAGAGCTATCTCAACGACCGCACGATGGACTATCCGAGTGTGAAATCCCGCTTGATGGGTAGTGCTCCGAGCCGGCAGCGTTCTGATCATTTTGATGTGTTGAATCGGCACCTGCGCCATGGGCTGGTGACGCCGGGTCAGATGGTGATTATTCCCGATGCCTACAGCGTGACGTGTTCGTTGGAGGAGGCCTGGTTGATGCGCCGGGCGGAAGAAATTCACCGGCAGTTGGCGCAAGACGCGTCAGTCGGAACGGCGGTGATCAATAACTATGACTTGCTGCAGAGCTTTCTCGCGTACAGCTCGATCGGGGTGGGCAGCGTGACGTCGGCGTGGTCGCGGCATCTGGACGAGGTGGCGCATACGCTGGAGAACATTGAGCGGTTGCATCAGCGCTTTCGGGACGGTGGGTTGGACCGGCAGGCATTTTTTCGCCAGCGCCAGGTGTTGTTGTCGCTGTTGGACACCCAATTGCAAGGCGCGGCGCGCTATGGCACGGGTTTGCAGGGCAATCAGGGGTTGAAGAAGCTGCTGGGGATTTCCACGAAAAGCTATCTGAAGAAGGGTGAGATCGCCGGGTACGCGCAGCGGATTCGGGAGATCGCGCAGATGTCAAAGTGGTTGGGCAAAGGCACGTATGTGGGGTTGGCGCTGGACGTGGGCGTGGCGGGATTGGAGATCAAGGAGGCGTGTGTGACGGGGCGGGAGGCGCAGTGTCGGAGGGCGAAGTATGTGGAGACGGGGAGGTTGGTGGGGGCGGTTTCGGGGGCGGCTGTCGGGGGAAAGTATGGCGCTGCCATCGCTCATCGTGCGTGTCACATATTTTTGGGCATTTCCCTGAAGTCACAAGGTGCGCTTGTGTGCGCAGTTATCGGAGGCGCTGCGGGGGGGCACGCGGGAGGCTCTGTTCTAGGTGATGAAGGTGCGTTACTGGGTGGAAAGATTCTAGAGGTTAATGGTGAGTTGATCTTCGAGCCACAGGGAGCTTAATCGTGTCGTTTTTTCTTGCCTTTACCCTTGTGCATTTTGTTGGGATGTTTGTCGTTTTGGGGCTGATGCTGTTTGCCGAATACACAAAACTGGACAAGGTGGAGAGTTATTTCAGTCAGAACGAAAGAGTCCGCGACAATAGGCGATTCTGGAGACGAAACCAGTGGATCGACAGGCAATACCGCATGTTGTTGATGTTTGAGTACCTGTCAGACTCAGCGCGTCATGTGAAAGCAGGTGTGGTGACCGAGGCCGAACTGGCGTCTGTTCCGTTAACACTCAGGCGTTGGGTGTTGTGGCCCTATTATCTCGGCTTAATTTGGACTATTGCCACAGTCGTCTGGGTCGTTTGGCGAAGATGGTGCGACATCCCGATTGACTGAAACTTAAAGGGTGCGACCAAACTGCTCCTGCATTCACTCCCTTGGCACTTAAGCGTTGGGCCGTATGGCCATACCGTCTCGCGATGATTTGGGCTATCAGTTGAGGTTATTGGTGCACTTGGCTATAGGGGAAGCGTCCTGTTCTTTTTTTAAAACACTATAGAGGTCGATGGTGACTTGATATTCCAGCCAGAGGGGGCTTAGCCATGGATTTTTTTCTGGTCTATACCGTTGTCTGGTTTGTCGGGACGTTTGTTTTCTTAGGATTGGTACTGTTTGCCGAATATACGAAGCTCGACGAGCTGGAAAGTTACTTCAGTGAAAATGAAAAGGTTCGTAGACATAAGCGTTTTTGGAAAAGAAATCAGCGAATCGACCGGTATCATCGCATGGGGTTGATGGTCGACATTCTGTCGATGCCCAAGGCCTTCCTGAAAGCAGGCCTTGTGACTGAGGCCGAACTGGCATCTGTTCCTTTAGCGCTTAAACGTTGGGCATTGTGGCCGTATCGTCTTGGTTATGTTTGGACTATTGCCGCAGTCGTCTGGGCCGTTTGGCGAAGCTGGTGCGACATCCCGATTGACTGAATCTCATTGGGCAGCTTGACCGCATACATAGCTGTCGGCCTACGTGGTTGACCGGGCGACTTCAGATTAAAGGCAGAAGCGCGGCAGCCTTAGAGTCGATCGATTTTTTAGTGAACTCAGACCAGATGTGCGATAGGGCCTGACCCCAGTGGCAGTGGGTCAGTCATAGATGTATCAACTGACACTCCCTCATCGCGGGCAAGCCCACTCCCACATTTGATCTTCATGCATCAGATAGACCTCCGGCTGGCTTAGGCTTGTTCTCTGCTTTTGATTTTGATCTCAGGCGCCCCGTCCGGACCAAACTGACCCTCTCTTCACTCCGGCTTTAACGCCAGTTGCAACGGCACGCGCGCCATGCTCGTGTTCGTCAGCGAGCCCAGGTACAACCAGTCGCCATACTCCCGCGCCGTGGTAATCGGTGAGTAGTTGCCCGCGCTGCCATCCTGTAAGTTGGCGATGACCTTGCCGTTGGTATCCAACCCCAACACAAACGCTTTGCGCTCGATGGGCTTGGGCACCACCGTCAGTGCGCGCACCATCACTTTGCGCAGCAGCGGGTAGCCGGCGAAGCTGTCCAGCAACGGGTTGCGCGGTGAGTAGAGCGCTACCCAGAAACGGTCCCGGCCATTGAAACTCAGGTTGTCCGGCAGGCCGGGCAGGTTGTCGATAAACAGGTCGTGGCTGCCAGCACGTTCGCCTTTGAGCCAGTAACGGCTGATGCGGTAGGCGCCAGTTTCATTCACCAGTACGTAGCTTTCGTCCGGGCCCAGGGCTACGCCGTTGGCGAATTGCAACTGGTCGAGCAACACCTCGGTGTTGCCGTTGCTGAAGTCGTAACGCAGCAATCGCCCATCGCCGCCATGTTCGATCACCGCTTCGCCGTCTTGCCCATAACCCCAGCGGCTCGACGCATCGCTGAAATACCCATAGCGGCCGTTGGCGTCCACGATGACGTCATTGGTAAAACCGAAGGGCAGGCCATTGGCGCTGGTGCTCAGGGAAGTGAGTTGGCGGTTCGAGTCCAGCGCGAGCAGACCTTTCACCCCATCGGCAATGATCAAGCGCCCATCCGGGTGCATCGCCAGGCCCAGTGGGCGACCGCCCGTATTGGCCAGTACTTCCAGGCTTTGACTGTCGGGCGATGTGCGGATGATGCGCCCGTCATGCAGGCCGCTGATGAGCAAACCCTGTGCATCCAACAGCAACGCCTCCGGTCCGGCGATGTCCTGGGCGCCGATTTTCTGTACAGCCTTGAGTCGCTGGTTTTCGGCGAAAGGCCCATCCTTCATCGATGGCGCTTTGGGCGGTGACCAGTTCACCGGTTGTACCTTGGTGGGCATCAGCAGCAGAAAGGCGACCACCGCCAGCAGCAACACAAATAGCAGATGGCGCAGTTTTTTTGGACGGGTACTCATGACGATTCCTGGTTGTCGTTGGGGTTCGGCTCCCAGTGCAGGGTGCCGAACAGGTAATCCATCAGGGGAAGGACGATATTGAAATTGCGCCCCTGCATCAGCTCGCGACGATGGTGCAGGGCATGCAGCCGGTGCATCTGGCGAATCCACGGCAGGCGCGCCACCGGATGCTCCGCAGGCAGGTGCTCGCAGGCGTGGAACACTTCGTAGAACAGGTAGCCCAGGAGCATGCACCCGGCAAATAGCCCAGCAACGTTGGGGCTCAGTTGCTTGAGCAGCCACCAGGCGGGGAGCGTGATGGCCAGGCTGTGCAGCACGATCAACCAGGCCGGGAACAGGATCACCCGCCAGTCCCGTGGGCTGTCGTAAGTCATGTGGCCAGGGGTGAAAAAACTGTGGTGGTCGCCGGTATGGCGTGCGTAAAACAAGCGCGCGAAGGCGTGTTTGTGATGGCCGAGGTGGCGGTGCACGAGGTAGATGCAGAGGTTGAAGAACAGCAGGGTCAACGGCACGGTCAGCCATTGCAGCGCGGTGATCTGCTCAGTGCTGGACCAGGCCAGGGTGATGCAGGCGATGCCGTAACCCAGTACAAAAAAACCATGAAGCCAGGGGTTGTAGCGAGCGGAAACCGCGGCGCGGTAGCGGGCACGGAAAGCCTCGGTAGCGTCGGGCATGGTCGGGACTCATATTATTTTTGGGTGGTGACTGAGCTTAGTCCGCCTTCGCGATTGTGCGAGTCCATAGTCCATTTCACATCAGCGGATCCCAGCGTTGCGACCAGTCACCTTCGGCCTTGACCACGTCGCGCAGTAACTCAAGGGCCTGCTGCAACACCGCCGAATCCCGTGCCCGCGAATACACCAGGTAGGTTGGGAAACTGAACTCCGGCGCCTTGGCCACACGCTGCATCACACCGCTGTCCAGGTAGCTTTGCACCACCCGCGTGCGGAAATACCCGGCGCCGCCGTTTTCGAGGATGTACTGCAAGGCCAAAGGCCCCAGGTTGAAGCTCACCGCAGCGCGGGCCTTGTCGGGCAGGGCCGCGTCATGTTGCTGGCGAAAGCCCGGGCCCCAGTCGATGTAGACGTACGGCGCCGGCTTGCTGACCAATTGCACCAGGATCAGCTTTTCTTCCAGCACCTGCTCCACCTGCAACCCCGGCCAGTACTGCGGCTGGAACACCAACGCAGCGTCGAGCACTCCCAGTTCCAGTTGGCGCAACAGGTATTCGCCTTCACGCACTTCGGTGCGCAATGCGTGGCCGGGAATATGCTCGCGCAGCGCCTGGGCCCAGCCGAGCATCAGCGGGTTGCACAGGCTGACCTCTCCGCCGATATGCAGCACATTGCGATAGCCATCGGGCAACGGCAGGTCGCGGCGCGCGGCCTCCCAGGTTTGCAGCAACTGGTTGGCGTACGCCACGAAGGCCTCGCCGTCAGCGGTCAGGCGTGCACCCGCGCGGTTGCGGATGAACAGCGTACTGCCCAGTTGGCTTTCCAGGCTTTTGACCCGTGCGGTGATGGCGGTCTGGGTGACGTGCAGTTTCTCGGCCGCCGCCGCGAGGCTGCCGCAGCGGGTGATTTCGAGGAAGGTGCGTGCCAGTTCGATGTCCATGAAAACCCCTGGGGATGAATGGGGGGCATTGTAGAACTGATCACTGAAGAGGGGGGCGTGGAATGCAATTCAACGGTGGACCTACTCCAAGGTATGCCCGTCAAGACAGCGAGTGGAGGGCGGCGGCTGTTTGCCAAGGGCCAGGAAATCGCCCACCCATCGGCTGATACACCCTCCGCCGTCCGGTTTGGCGGGCTCCCTGAGGCGCAGGTGTGTGACTTGAAAGGCGTCTGCCGTGCCCTGTTCAGCGTTGACCAGCACCATGCGTGCGACGCGTTCGGGAAACTGCACCGCGTAACGGCTGCCCAGGCGGGTTGCGTGGCCGTTACCCAAAAAATGCAATCGTGGGTCGCCCAGTTGTGCGCGTACATACTCCATGTCCTGAACTGCCTGTTCGACGTCATGGGCCTGAGTGAGTTCGCGAGGGCTGAGTTCAATCACATCGTAGCGGTTGAGCAGAGTGCGGTAGGCCTGTGTGTAGTAGGTCTCCCAACGGCTGACGAGGTGAATGCTGAACGTACTTGCGCTGTTTTCCTGCAGTGTGTCACCGGGTTGGACGAATACCACACCTTCACGACTCAGTGGCTCACGGGCGCCGACACGGGTTAGGTACAGGCGTTGAGTGCCTTCCCCGGGGGCCGCGTGGTTACGCGGTACTGTCACGACGCCGCACTGGGTGCGCGCCAGCACCTCAGGTGCCATCTGTTCGTCTGTGGGGAGGGTGCAATCGAGCAGCCAATCGATGGCGGTGGGTTTGATCAGTGACTCCGCCTGGACAAGATGAGTGATCAGCCAGAGACAGCCGCATGCGAGGTGTTTTGCAACATTCATCAGGAGGTCCCGGGCAGCCGTGTGGAAGCGGCTTTTTACCAAGGATCCTGAGGTGACGAATGTAGGGGTGTGAGACGACTGGTGTACGAAACAAGAGTTTCGTTTATCAGATATTAGTCTTCCAACCGCCACCCAATGCCTTGTACAGCGCGATGCTGGCCTGCAGGCGTGACAGTCGCAATTGCACGTTCAAGTCCTGGGCAGCATAAAGCGTGCGCTGGGTTTCCAGTACCGTAAGCAGGTCCTCGGCGCCCGCCTGGTAGCGGCTTTCAGCAATCTGGAAGGCGGTCTGGGCCTGCTGCAATTCTTCCGTTTGCCATTGGCGCTGCTGGTCCAGGCGCGTGATGCTGCTGAGGGCTTTTTCCACATCGGCAAAACCGTTGATGATCGCACCGCGATAGGCGTACAGCAGCTCATCCTGGCGCGCTCGGGCCTTGTCGCGTTCGGCGCTTAAACGGCCGTTGTTGAAGATCGGGCCTGCCAGTCCGGCAGTCAGCGTGTAATAAGGGCTGCGCAGGATGTCCACGGCCTTGTAGGCGTCGGAGCCCAGTGTGGCGCCGAGGGTCAAGGCTGGCAGCATCGCGGCGCGCGCCACGGTGACGTCCGCTTGCGCGGCGGCCAGTTGGGCCTCTGCCTTGGCAATATCGGGGCGGCGGCTGAGCAACTGGCTGGGCATGCCGGTGCCGATGGTTGGCCATGTCAGGGCCTGGAAGGGCTCGGCGCCCAAGTCCAGGGTTTGAACCGGCTGGCCAAGGAGGGCCGCGAGGGTGATCTGGGATTCTTCGGCCAGTTGCTGAATCAATGGCAGTTGGCGTCGCTGGCTGGCGACCAGGCTTTTCTGTTGGGCCAGTTCCAGCGCCGTGGCGGAGCCCGCGTCGTAGCGGGTTTGCACCAGGTCGAGCACGTTGCGTGCATTGGCCAGGTTCAGCTCGGCGATCTGCTGGCGCTGACGTGCTGCCAGGGTTTGCGCGTAGCGGTCGGCCACATTGCTGAGCAAGGTCAGTTCCACGGTGGCCTGATCGAACTCACTGGCCCGCAGGCCCTGCAGGGCGCTGTCTCGGGCGGCGGCGCGGCCGCCCCAGAAATCCACTTCATAACTGGCCGTCAAGCTGGCGCCGAAATTGTCGACCGCGTCGTCGCTCTGCGAGACGTCCAGGTCTGGTCCGCCCTGGCCGTGCAGCAGCTTCTGGTGGCTGGTGGCGAGGTCGAACTTCACCTCGGGTAGCAACGGCGCCCCGGCGATCACTGCACTGGCCTGGGCCTGCCGCACACGGGCCATGGCGGCGGCCACGTCGACACTGTCACGCCGGGCCTGTTCGACCAGCCGGTTCAATTGCGGGCTGCCGAATTGCGTCCACCAGCGCTGGTTGGTGGCCTGGGCCGCGTCGCGCTCGGCGAACTGCCAGGCGGCCGGCGGCGCAATATCGCTGTCCACCGCGGGTTGATCGCCGGCGCACGCACTGAGCAGCAGGCACAGGCTGACTAGGGACAGCTGCGAGGGGATGGATCGTTTATTCACTGGTCAACGCCTTAACCGGATCGAGCCGGGCAGCTTTACGGGCCGGCATAAAGCCGAATACGACGCCGGTGACCAGCGCACAACCAAATGCGCCAAGCACCGCCACCAGGGAAAACTGCACCGCCACCTTGGCCAGCACCAATACGCCGCCCACCAGCAGGGCCAGGGCAATGCCGCACAAGCCGCCGACCACCGAGAGCATGACCGCCTCGGTAAGGAACTGGCGCAGGATGTCGCGTTGGCGCGCACCGGTGGCCATGCGGATGCCGATTTCGCGGGTGCGCTCGCGCACGGTCATCAGCATGATGTTCATCACGCCAATACCGCCCACCAGCAAGGAAATCGCGGCAATCGAGCCCAGCATCAGCGACAGGGTGTTCTGGGTACGGGCCTCGGCCTGGATCATGGCGGCGTTGTTGGTCAACTCGTAGTCGGGTTTGCCGTTGTGCAGCTTCTGCATAAGCTGGTCGATGGCCACTTCGGCGTCATGGACCCTGCCTGCATCGGCGGCGGCAATCACCACGTATTCGGGGTCGTAGCTGCCAAACAAACGCACGCTGGCGGCGGTGTAGGGGATGGCGATACGGTCGTCGCTGTCCTTGTCACCGGAGGCGGCGCCTTTTTCCGCCAGCACGCCGATCACTTGGAATGGCACGTTCTCGATCAGGATGTATTGTCCGATCGGATTGACCTGGCCCTTGAACAGCTTTTCGCGGATACGGTGGCCGATCACCGCGACCGTAGCCCCGCTGCGCTCGTCGGCGGTGGTGAAGTAGCTGCCCTCGACCACCGGCCAATTGAAGATATCCGGGAAGTTGGTGTCGTTGCCGCCCACGTACGCCATGTAGTCGACGTTGCCATAGCGCACGCCTGCTTTGCTGCCGTTGACCGGCATGATGCGCTTGACCTGGGGCAACGCACCCAGTGCCTCGACGTCATTGAGGGTGATGACGCCCAGTGGCGTGCGTGGGTTGGGCGATGCACCGCTCAAATAAAGAATGTTGGAGCCGAACGCGCCCATCTGCGCCATGACCTGGCGCTTGCTGCCTTCGCCGACCGCCAGCATCACCACCACCGACGCCACGCCGATGATGATCCCCAGCAGGGTCAATGCGGTGCGAAAACGGTTGATCCACATCACCCGCCAGGCGGCTTGTACCGCGTCCACCAATTCGGCTTTCCACGCGCCGTTATGCTCCGCACCGTCGACCAGGCGTTGACGCAGGTCCACGGCTTGCAACGCGCCGCTGGCGGCTGTTGGGGCTGTTTCACTGTCATCGGCCGAGTCGCTGATGATCAGGCCATCGCGAATCTCGATGATACGGTTGGCCCGCGCGGCGACTTCGCGGTCGTGAGTGATCAGGATCACCACGTGGCCCTGGCTGGCCAGTTCGTCGAGCAGGGTCATCACCTCGGCGCCGCTATGGCTGTCGAGGGCACCGGTGGGTTCGTCGGCGAGAATGATATGGCCGCCGTTCATCAGTGCGCGGGCAATGGACACCCGCTGCTGCTGACCGCCGGACAGTTGATGTGGACGGTTACCGGTACGCTCGGCCAGGCCCAGACGGGTCAGCAGGGCGTTGGCTCGGGCATGGCGTTCGGACGCGCTGATACCGGCGTAGATCGCCGGCATCTCGACGTTCTCCTGGGCCGTGCCTGAAGGAATCAGGTGGTAGCCCTGGAACACAAAACCAAAGGCCTCGCGGCGTAGCCAGGCCAATTCATCACTGTCCAGGTGGGCGACGTTTTCCCCGGCGAACAGGTAGTCCCCGACCGAGGGCCGATCGAGGCAGCCGAGGATGTTCATCAGCGTGGACTTGCCGGAGCCGGACGCACCGACGATGGCGACGAATTCCCCGGCATGGATCGACAGGTCGATGCCGCGCAACACGTCCACCTGTGGGCTGTCGCCACCGCCGTAGGACTTGCGGATGTTCTTGAGTTCGATCAGAGGCGTGGTCAACTCAACCCCCGCTGCCAGCAGCCGGGCCGATCAACAGGTGGTCGCCTTCATTCAGTCCACCGAGTACCTGCACCCGCAGGCGATCACTGATGCCCAGTTGCACCTCGCGCTCCTCGATGCGGCCGTTCTCCGTGACAACACGGGCGATCTGTTTGTCGGCGCTGTGGCTGCCCAGCAGGGCAGCGACCGGCGCGGTCAGGGCATCCTTGACCTGGCTGGCGACAAAAAACACTTGGGTGGTCATTTCGGCCATCAACGCGTTATCGCCGTTGTCCACATCCAGCAGCACGGTGTACAGCACCACGCGGCCGGTGCCGCTTTTGCCGGAGCTATTAGGGCTGCCGCTGCCCTGGGTTTCGTTCAAGGGCTGGGGTGGAATTGGCAAGATCTGCCGCACGGTGCTGGTCCAGCGCCGGTTGCCGCCGCTCAGGGTGGTGAAGTACGCCGTCATGCCGGGTTTTACATGGCCGATGTCGGCCTCCGAGACTTCGGCCCACACGGTCATCGGCGACAACTTGGCGATGCGCAGGATCAACGGCGTCTGCTGCTGGGCATTGAGGGTCTGGCCGACCCGCGCGTCCACGGCAACCACCGTGCCGGTCATTGGCGCGTAGATACGCGTATAGCCCAACTCCGCTTCATCGCTGCGCAGGCTGGCCTGAGCCTGGAGGATCTGCGCCTGGAACATATTGACCCGGGCCTGGGTGGCGCTCAGTTCGGCCTTGGCGGTCTGCACATCCTCTTCGCGGGTGGCGTTGCCGGCGACCAGACGCTGCTGGCGCTGGTACTTCTGCCGCGCCAGTTCGTGCTGGGCCTTCTGCTCCTGCAGCTGGGCCTTGAGGTTTTCGATGGCGTAGCGGCTGGCATCGAGCTTGGCTTTTTGCGTCGAGGGGTCGATCTCTACCAGCAATTGGCCTTCCTGCACCTGGTCGCCGGCTTCAACATGGATCTTGCGAATCTGCCCGGACGCCTGGGCGCCCACGTCCACGTAACGACGTGGTTGCAGGGTGCCCAAAGCGGTCACGCTGTTTTCGATATCACCGCGGGTCACGGTGACGGTGGTCAGCGTGTCGCGGCCGGTCGGCAGTACTTGCCAGGCGGCGACCGCGATGACGGGAATCAGGCACGCCACAACTAGCAGGGCGCGTCGGGCAGGTCGAGGGCGTTTCATGCTTAGGTTCCAGCCAGGAAAGTTCGGAGCGCAGTTGCGCAGAGCTGACAGTTAAACGAGAGAAACGCGTGAGGATTTAGGCTGTTACACACTGTGTAACGGGTCGTTTGCGTAAAAAAAACGACCGGTGGCGCAAGACTTGTTTAAAAGTAGATGAGAATTACTATAAATTGCACGCACCCAAACTGCCATTACGCTATGGGTTGTCATTTTCAGGTACTCAAGGAACGGATATCGCCTTTCTGTGGCGGTCGGGAGTCATGTTGGAAAACTACTATCGCGAGCTGGTGTGTTTCCTCAACGCCAAGCTGGGCAACCGTCAGGTGGCCGAAGATGTGGTGCATGACGCCTACGTTCGGGTACTTGAGCGTTCCAGCGCTGTCCCCATCGACCAGCCCCGCGCGTTTTTATACCGCACGGCGCTGAACCTGGTGATCGACGGGCATCGGCGCAACGTACTGCGCGAGCACGAGCCGCTGGAAATACTCGACAGCGAAGAACGCTTCTCCCCCAGTTCCCCCCACGCCAGCCACGACCAAGGCCAACGCCTGGAGCTGCTTGATCGTGCCCTGGCCGAGTTGCCGAAAGCCTGCCGCGACAGCTTCCTGCTGCGCAAACTCGACGGGCTGACCCACCTGCAGATTGCCGAGCGCCTGGGTATTTCCCGCGCCCTGGTGGAAAAACATATCGTCAACGCCATGAAGCACTGTCGGGTGCGGATGCGCGAGTGGGAAGGGCACTGATCGCTGATCAGGTAAATTTTATTTCACTGTCCTCGTTTCCTATCAACACATGACCTGTTGTGCAGGTCTTGAAGGTATTCCTGCCCCATCGCCAAGGGGCTTATCCAGAGGACACTGGAATGACACAGGCAATTGCTTCGCCCGCGGTTCACGACCTTATCGGTATCGGTTTCGGCCCATCGAACCTGGCGCTGGCCATCGCTCTGCAGGAACGAGAGAAAACCCAGGGCAAGCTGGACGCGCTGTTTCTCGACAAGCAGGCCGACTACCGCTGGCATGGCAATACCCTGGTGACCCAGAGCGAACTGCAGATTTCGTTCCTCAAGGACCTGGTGACCCTGCGCAACCCCACCAGCCCGTACTCCTTCGTCAATTACCTGAAAGCCCACGACCGCCTGGTGGACTTCATCAACCTGGGCACCTTTTACCCGTGCCGCATGGAGTACAACGACTACCTGCGCTGGGTCGCGGCGCAATTCCAGAACCAGGGCCGTTATGGCGAGGAAGTACTGGCCATCGAGCCGATCCTGCATCAGCAGCAGGTCGAGGCACTGCGCGTGATTTCCCGCGATGCCCACGGTGAGCAGCACGTGCGCACGACGCGCTCGGTGGTGGTCAGCGCCGGTGGCACGCCACGGGTGCCTGCGGCGTTCAAAGGGCTCAAGGATGACAACCGCGTATTTCATCACTCCCAGTACCTGGCCCGCGTGGCGCAGCAACCCTGTGTGGACGGCAAGGCGATGCGCATCGCGATCATTGGCGGTGGCCAGAGCGCGGCTGAAGCCTTCATCGACCTCAATGACAGCTATCCGTCGGTGCAGGTCGACATGATCCTGCGCGGTTCGGCGCTAAAGCCGGCCGATGATAGCCCGTTCGTCAATGAGGTGTTCTCGCCGGCCTTCACCGACCTGGTGTTCCAACAAGTGGGGGCCGAGCGCGAGCGTTTGGTCGCGGAGTACCAGAACACCAACTATTCGGTGGTCGATCTGGACCTGATCGAGCGTATCTACGGGATTCTCTACCGCCAGAAAGTCTCCGGCATCGCCCGTCACGCGTTCCGCACCATGACCGTGGTGGAAAAAGCGGTGGCCGGCCCGATGGGTATTGAGTTGACCCTGCGCAACAATGCCAACGGTGACATCACCGTCAATCATTACGATGCGGTGGTGCTGGCGACCGGCTACGAGCGTCAGATGCACCGCGAACTGCTGGCGCCTCTGGAAGCGTATATGGGTGATTTCGAAGTGGCTCGTGACTACCGCATCGTGACCGACGATCGCTGCAAGGCGGGTATCTATATCCAGGGCTTCAGCCAGGCCAGCCATGGTTTGAGCGACACATTGCTGTCGATTCTGCCGATTCGCGCGGATGAAATTGCCGCGTCGTTGTATGAATACGACCGCAGCCGAGGCAAAGCGCGTTCGGTGCAGGACCTGCTGTTGGCCACCGCCAGCTGACAGACTGCACTTGTGACCCGGAGGGCTGCCTGATACTGTACAAAAAACCAGTATCGGTAGCCTTCCATGCAGTTGATCGAAAAACTCAGCATCCTCGCCGACGCCGCCAAGTACGACGCTTCGTGTGCCAGCAGTGGCGCACCCAAGCGCAGTTCGGAGGGCAAGGCGGGGCTGGGTTCAACCGATGGCATGGGCATCTGCCACAGCTATACGCCCGACGGCCGTTGCGTGTCGTTGCTCAAGGTGCTGCTTACCAACTTCTGTCTCTACGACTGCCAATACTGCGTCAACCGCCGCTCCAGCGACGTGCCCCGCGCGCGTTTCAGCCCGGAGGAGGTGGTCACCCTGACCCTCGATTTCTACAAGCGCAACTGCGTCAGCGGGCTGTTTCTCAGCTCCGGCATCATTCGTTCGGCCGACTACACCATGGAGCAGTTGGTACGGGTGGCGAAGCTATTGCGTGAAGAGCATGACTTCCGCGGCTATATCCACCTCAAGACCATTCCCGACGCCGACCCTGCGCTTATCGCCGAAGCCGGGCGCTACGCCGACCGGCTGAGCGTGAACATCGAACTGCCCACCGAGGCCAGCCTGAACACCCTGGCGCCGGAAAAACAAATCGTCACCATCAAGCAGGCCATGCAGACCATCTACACCGGCGAACAGACCGTGTTCAACGAACCTCACGCCCTGCGTTTCGCCCCGGCTGGGCAGAGCACGCAGATGATCGTCGGCGCCGACGATACCGATGACAGCACCATCCTGCACGGCGCCGAGGCGCTGTATGGCAACTTCAAGCTGCGCCGCGTGTATTACTCGGCGTTCAGCCCCATCCCCAACAGCCCGAAAAGCGTGCCCCTGGCCGCGCCGCCTTTGATGCGTGAGCACCGTCTGTACCAGGCGGATTTCCTGCTGCGCAGCTATGGCTTCAGCGCCAATGAATTGTTCGAAGGCCCCGGCCATCTGGCGTTGGATATCGACCCCAAGCTGGCTTGGGCCCTGGAGCATCGTGAGGTGTTTCCCCTTGATCTGAACCGCGCCGAACCCACGCTTATTGCGCGCATCCCAGGTATCGGCCTGCGCACCACCCAACGCCTGGTGGACCTGCGTCGTGAACGCAAGATTCGCTTCGAAGACCTGGCCCGCATGCGCTGCGTGCTGGCCAAGGCCAAGCCGTTTTTCATCACCAGCGACTACCACCCGCAACAGGCTGACAGCACCAGCGTGCTGCTGCGCGAACAACTGCGCGATCGTCCGCAACCGCAACAGATGGGGTTGTGGGGATGATCAGCCTGGAATGCGACAACCTGTTCAGCACCTGGCGCGATCAGGCTCGCTGGTTGCTCAGCCATCAGGTCGACCCCAGCCAGGTGAGCTGGGGTGAGGCCGAAGTGGCGGATTTGTTCGCCACTGACGAGGCGATTCCTGAAGGGCTCGGTCCGTTTCAGGCGCGGATTCCCAAGGCGCTGATCGAGCTGCTGGAGTCTGCGTCCTGCTATCACGGCGACCAGCGTTGGAGCCTGTTGTATGAGGTGCTGTGGCGGGTCAGCCATGGCGACCGCACGGCGATGCTGGCGGGCGACAAGCTGGGCAGCGAATTGCAGCGGCGCATCAAACAGGTCAGCCGTGAAGCCCATCACCTGCATGCGTTTGTGCGGTTCATAGCGTTACCGGCAGAGGCGGGGCCTGAACTGCCGGAGTATGTGGCCTGGCATGAGCCGGCCCATGACATCTTGAAATCGGCTAGCCAGCACTTTGTCGGGCGTATGGGGCGTCATCGTTGGATGATCGCTACGCCGTTGGATGGGGTGTATTACGACGGTGAACAGCTGATTCATCAGCGCGAGTGCCCCGAGGCGTGGCAGCAATTGGCGCAGAATGTCGAAGACCCGCACAGCGCTATGTGGCTGACTTACTACAGCCATATTTTCAATCCGGCGCGGTTGAATCCCAAGGTAATGGAAGGGCACTTGCCCAGCCGGTTCTGGAAGAATCTGCCGGAGGGCAAGTTGATACCGGGGTTGATCAGCGAGGCGCGCACGGGCAAGCAGAAGGATGGGCAGGCGAAGCTGGTGGCGGCGCGCCAAGGTAAGAAAATCTTAAGCGGGCATGGTTAAAAATGTGGGAGGGGCTCAGGCCAGTTCGATGGCGGTATTTTTCACCACCGCCAACTCCGGATGCGCCACCAACTTATCAATGTGCAACTCATCATTGTTCAGCCAGATCTCCGATACCACCCGGTAGTGCTCCATGTCCCGACAGCGCATGCGCAGACTGTAGTCAAACGGCCCGCTGATCAACTGGCATTCGAACACCTGGGGGCAGGCTTTGATGCAAGCTTCGAAGGCCTTTTGCGCCGAGCGCCCGCTTTGGTTGGACAAGGCCACCAGCACCAGCAACGACAGCCCTGGCGAGACCATCTGCACGTCGATGATCGCCCCATACCCACGGATCACTCCACGGCGCTCCAGCTTGCGCACCCGCTCCAGGCAAGGCCTGGGGGTGAGGTGCACCAGTGACGAGAGCTTTTCATAGGTGATCCGCCCCTGATGGCGCAGTACTTCGATGATTGCCTCATCGATGCGATCCAGCGCGGGGGAGGTATGGGGTCCGTTGGCCTTGGTATCCATGGGTTTCACTTCAAACGGTTGGAAAGAAATTGCTGCAAGCGCTCGCTTTTGGGGTGGTCGAGGATCTCGGCGCTGCCTTGTTCCTCGACCCGTCCCTGGTGCAAGAACAGCACTTGGCTGGACACCTGGCGGGCAAAGCCCATCTCGTGGGTGACCATCAGCATGGTACGACCTTCCTCGGCCAACGTCTGTATGACTTTGAGGACTTCTCCTACAAGTTCTGGGTCCAGTGCGGACGTTGGCTCATCGAACAGAATGATTTCCGGCTCCATCGCCAAGGCCCGTGCAATCGCCACGCGCTGTTGCTGGCCGCCGGACAGGAACGCCGGGTATTGATCTGCCACGCGGCCTGGCAGGCCGACCTTGTCCAGGTACATCCGTGCGCGTTTTTCCGCCTCCGCCGCACTTACGCCCAGCACCCGGCGCGGCGCCATGGTGATGTTTTCCAGCACGGTCATGTGGCTCCACAGGTTGAAGTGCTGGAACACCATGGCCAGGCGCGTGCGCAGGTTTTGCAATTGCGCCTGATCCGGGGCACGGGTGCCGGCACGCCCTTGCTGCATTTCTATGCTGATGCCGTCCAGGGTGATGACTCCAGCGTCGGGCTGCTCCAGAAAGTTGATGCAACGCAGCATGGTGCTTTTGCCGGAGCCGCTGGCGCCGATCAGGCTGATCACATCGCCTTGGCGCGCGTTAAGGGAAACACCCTTGAGCACTTCGTGCTCGCCGTAGCGTTTATGAATGCCTTCGACTTGCAGCTTGATGGCAGCAGTTGCAGCCTTGGTAGCGGGTACATCGACAGGATAAGTGGCCAGGGCCTGCGCGGACTGATTCATGGGTTAGCCTCGGGTAGGAACAAGAAAACGCATCCAGCGACGTTCGGCCAGTCGAAACAGGCCCACCAGTGCAAAGGACAGCAACATGTACAGCAGGGCAGCGATGCCAAAGGCCTGGAACGTCAGGAACGTCTCGGCATTGGCGTCGCGGGCCACTTTGAGGATATCGGCGACGGTGGCGGTGAACGCCAGCGAGGTGGCGTGCAACATCAGGATCATTTCATTGCTGTAGGCCGGCAACGCGCGGCGCAGGGCGGCGGGCACCACCACAAACAGATTCAAGCGCCAGCCGTGCAGACCGTACGCGCGGGCGGCTTCGATCTCGCCATGGGGGATATTGCGAATCGCCCCGGCGAAGATCTCCACGGTGTAGGCGCAGGTGTTCAAAACAAACGCCAGCAGGGTGCAGTTCAGCGCATTGCGGAAAAACTGGTTGAGCAGGGCGTTGTCCTGCACCACTTCAAGGCTGTAGAGCCCGGTGTAGCAAATCAGCAGTTGGATATACAGCGGCGTGCCGCGAAACAAGTAGGTGTAGACCTCTACCGGCCAGCGCAGCCAGAAGTGCTCCGAGACCCGCGCCAGTGCCAGGGGAATCGACAGAATGAAGCCCAGCACCACCGAGATGATGAACAGCCACAGGGTCATGGCCACGCCGGAAACGCCCGAGCCATCACTGAACAGGTAGGCCAGGCCGTATTGCTGGAACAATTCGATCATCGCGCCATCCCCTTGATGCCGAGGTTATAGCGCCGCTCGAGGCGCTTGAAGATGCGGTTGGAGAGGGTGGTGATCACCAAGTAGACCAGGCCGGCAAGGATCAGGAAGTACAGCGGCTCGTTGGTGGTCTTGCCGGCGTTTTGCGCGGCTTTGACCAGGTCCGACAGGCCGATGATCGACACCAGCGCCGTGGACTTGAGCAGTACCAGCCAGTTATTGCCCAGGCCTGGCAGAGCGAAGCGCATCAACTGCGGAAACAGCACCAGATGAAACCGCTGCCAGCGACTCAAGCCATAGGCGGTGGCGGCTTCCAGTTGGCCGACCGGCACACTGAGGATTGCGCCACGGAAGTTCTCGGTGAAATACGCGCCGTAGATAAACCCCAGTGTGATCACGCCGGCGGTAAACGGGTCGATTTCAAAATAGTCCCAGCCGACGCGTTCGGTCAGGTCGTTGAGCCACAGTTGCAGGCTGTAGAAAATCAGCAGGATCAGCACCAGGTCCGGCACGCTACGGATCAACGTGGTGTACAGCGTGGCCGGCACCCGCAGCCATTTGGCGCTGGACAGCTTGGCGCCCGCGGCGAGCAGGCCGAGGGTGAGGCTCAAGGCCAGCGCGAGGAACGCCAGCTTGAGCGTCATCCAGGCACCCTGGGCCAGCATGGGGCCGTAGCCTTGCAGGTTGAGGAGTTCGTTCATGGGGGAATCTCTAAAGGGCGCAGACATACCCCTGTGGGGGGGCTTTTGTGGGAGGGGGCTTGCTCCCGATGAGGGTGTGTCAGTTGATGCAGTTGTGACTGACCCACCGCTATCGGGAGCAAGCCCCCTCCCACACAAATCTTTTCCCACAGGGATTGTGTTGGCTTATTCGTTGTAGATGTCCTGATCGCCGAAGTACTTCTTCTGGATCTGCGCGTAGGTGCCATCGGCCTGGACGGCGGCGATGCCCTTGTTGATCAGTGCACGCAATTCCTGGTCGTTCTTGCGCAACCCCATGGCGATATCCAGCGGCAGGGTCGGGTCCTTGAAGGCCGGGCCGGTCTTGAAGTCGGCGCCTTCAGGTTTGGACAGGAAGTTGAGCTGGGCTTCGAGTTTGTCGGTGAGGGTGGCGTCGAGGCGGCCGTTTTGCAGGTCGGCGTAGTTCTGTTCCTGGGACTGGTAGGCCTTGACCTGAGCCCCGAGCTTAGCCAGGTGCGCACGGGCATAGGCTTCCTGCAACGAGCCTTGCAGTACGCCGACCTGCTTGCCTTTCAACGATTCAGGCGTGTCGCCGAAGTCGGCGCTTTTGCGGGTGATCACGGAGGTTGGGCTGAGGAACAGCCGGTCGCTGAAGTCGATGACTTTTTCACGGGCCGGCGTCACGGCCATGGACGACATGATGGCGTCGAATTTGCGCGCGCGCAGCGCCGGGATCATGCCGTCGAATTCGTTGTGCACCCAGGTGCATTTGACTTCGAGCTTGGCGCAGATGGCATTGCCCAATTCGATATCGAAGCCTTGCAGGCTGCCGTCAGCGGCCACGGATTCAAAGGGTGGGTATTCGGGGAATACGCCGAAGCGGATTTCTTTCCAGTCCTGGGCGTGGGCGGCGCTGGCGCACAGTGGCAACAGCAACGCAGCGAAAAGTGATCGCAGTGGAATCATGTGTCAGTCCCTATATTTTGTAATTGATGTCAGGGCAGTAAAAAGGGTGCGGCTTGCATTCATTCGGTTACTCTTCGGTCGGGCTCAGAATGCTTGAAGGTGGTGCTTTTTTTGTGTCGTTTACCCGGTGCTCAAAGCGCAAATTGCGCTGTTAAAACGAGCATTGCAGCGGAATCGGCTGTTGCACCCGCTGAATCGGCTTTTCAGCTCTGTAAGTCGGGCCTGCCCTCGGCGCAAAGGGGCAGGCCAGAGCGGTCTCAGGCGCGCTTTTTGTGCTGTGCGCGTGGCTGCTGGGCCAGGCGTGCGAACAGGTCTTTCGGGTCGGCCAGGTCCGGCACCAACTCCAACTCGCTGCCCACATCCAGAGCCTTGGCCACGTCGAGCACGTAGCGCAGGGCCGAGTAGTCTTCGATGGCAAAACCTACCGAGTCGAACAGGGTGATCTGGCGCTCATTCTCGCGGCCGGCTACCTGGCCGTTGATCACCTGCCACAGCTCGGTCACTGGCGAGTCTTTCGGCATGTGCTGGATCTCACCTTCGATACGGCTTTGCGGCTCGTACTCGACGATGACCCGGGCGCGCTCGACGATGCGTTGGTCCAGTTCGGTCTTGCCTGGGCAGTCGCCGCCCACGGCATTGAGGTGCATGCCTGGTTCGATCATCTCGTCAGTAAGGATGGTGGCGTAGGCCTTGTCTGCGGTCACGGTGGTGACGATATCCGCGCCCTTGACCGCTTCCGCCACGCTGCCGGCCAGGATCACCTTGATCGCCGGGAAGGCCTTGAGGTTGGCTGCCAGTTTGGCAGTGGCCTTGGCGTCGATATCGAACAGGCGGATTTCGTTGATGCCGAGCATGGCGTGGAAGGCCAGGGCCTGAAACTCGCTCTGCGAGCCGTTGCCGATCAACGCCATGCTGCGGCTGTTGTCTCGGGCCAGATAACGCGCGACCAGCGCCGAGGTGGCGGCGGTGCGAATGGCGGTAGTCAGGGTCATTTCTGCCAGCAGCACTGGTTTGCCGGTGTCCACGTCGCCCAACGCACCGAACGCCATGACGGTGAGCATTCCGGCGAGGGTGTTTTTTGGGTGGCCGTTGACGTACTTGAAGGCGTACAGCGACGCGTCTGACACCGGCATCAACTCGATCACGCCATCCGGCGAGTGGTTGGCCAGGCGCGCGCACTTTTCGAAATCCTGCCAGCGCAGGTAGTCCGCGCGAATGTACTCGGCCATCTCGGTGATGCAGGTTTGCAGGCCTTTTTGCGAGACCAGGTAGCTGAGGTCGTTGACGTCGATATAGCGGGTCATGGCAAGACTCCTTATTGAAATGAGGGGCGGGCGGGCAGGTGCACTTCCGCGAGCATGCAGCGGGCACTGCCGCCGCCGATGCGTTCGATGTTGTCGATATTCACCACCACAGGCCGCGTATGGCGTTCCACATGCTGGCGCTGGGCCGGTTGCAGTGCGCCCCAGGCGCTGGCAGACATCACCAGCAGCGGCTGGCCGTCGCGGTCGTGGACTTCAAGCATGTTGCCGGCGAAGGCTTCCAATTGGTCGAAGTCGAGGGCGAGGATGTCCTTGCCGGTGTCGCGCAGGGAGCGTTCCAGGGCCAGGCGTTCGTTTTGGTCGGGCAGGGCTTGCAGGCACACCACCGAAAGGTCGCGGCCGACGCTCATCATCACGTTGCTGTGGTAGATCGGCGCGTGGTGGCGGTCAACCGCATGGAATACGCAGAGCCGGTAGTCGAGGCGTTCGGCGAATTCGCGCAGCGCATCCTGATGGGTGCGCCCGGAGTGGCAGGCGTAGCTGATGCGGTGTTGGCGGTCGAGCACCATGCTGCCGGTGCCTTCGAGGAATATGTTCTGTTGTTCGAGGTGGCTGAGGTCGATGGTGCTGTTGATCGCAAAACGTTGCTCCAGCACTTGCAACACACCCTTGTTGCGCTCCAGTCGTCGGTTCTGGCCTTCCATCGGGTACAGCACCAGGCTGCCGTCGGCGTGGCTGCTCCACCAGTTGTTGGGGAAGATTGAGTCGGGAGTGTGGGGCGCCGGAGTGTCCTGCACCACCAGCACTTCTACGCCGTGCTGGCGCAGGGTGTCGACATAACCGTCGAACTCTTCCAGCGCTTTCTGCTGTGCGCTGAGCGGGTCAAGGGGCGGGCGTTGAAAGCGGTTGTTGATCGCAGTGTCCGGGTTGAAGGCAAAGCGCGCCGGGCGAATCATCAAGACGGTGTTGGTGGTTTGCATGGGTGCACGGATCCATGAGTAAGGCGGTGAACAAAGATGCAGTGGGGCTATTTTGTGGCTTGTGCGGGATGAATCCCGGCTGAAACCCATGGGCGGCTCAGCCGGGAAAGCTGAAAAGGGGGGTAGGCCAGCCGAATCGGCTGCGAGAGGTGGAATGCGGTCAAAATGCGGGAGGGGCAAGCCCCCTCCCACATTGGTACAGTGGCGCCTGTTATAGCGCCGTCAGCCAGGAGGAATCATGTCTACCGCCGTTCGTCTCGCCCAACCCACCGATGCCGAAGGGATCAGCCAGGTCATCCTGGCGGCCCTGCACAGCAGCAATGCGCGGGATTACCCGGCGGACGTGATTGCCCGTGTGGCGAGCAACTTCACGCCGGACGCGGTGTTGGCCTTGCTCAAGCGGCGTGTCGTGCTGGTGGCGATTGAGGATCAGAGGGTGGTCGCCACGGCGGCACTTGATGCCAATGTGGTGCGCTCGGTGTTCGTCAACCCGACCTTGCAAGGGCAGGGCATTGGCCGGTTGCTGATGATGGAAATCGAACTACGCGCCCGCGAAGCAGGAGTCACCGTATTAAGTGTGCCGTCTTCGCTGACTGCCGAGCCGTTCTACACCAAGCTTGGGTTTCACACGGTGCGCGATGTTTACCATGGCAACGAGCGCACGCTGGTGATGGAAAAGACGTTGTCATCGCGCTACCCCATCGGGCCATATCGCGATCGTCCGCATCGCGCGCAGGTGATTGAGCTATGGCAGGCGGCGTTTGGTTATGACACGGCCCATAACCTGCCTAGCCTGGCGATCGATAAGAAGCTGGCGGTCAATGACGGGTTGTTCTTCGTGGCGACGGATAAAAAAACCGTGATCGGCACCATTCTCGCCGGGTACGACGGGCATCGTGGTTGGCTCTATTCGGTGGCGGTGCACACGGACTACCGGCGTCATGGCCTGGGCTCTTCGCTGGTGCGGCATGCGGAACAGGCGTTGACGGCGCTGGGCTGCATGAAGATCAACCTGCAGATCACCAGTGGCAATGAGGCGGTGGCGGGGTTTTACGAGGCGCTGGGGTATGGGGTGGAGGCGAGGGTCAGCATGGGGAAGAAGATTGCCGAGAATATCCCGAAAGAGTCTTGAATACGCCGGAGAGCAAATGTGGGAGGGGGCTTGCTCCCGATGGCGGTGTATCAGTCAACAGATTCATTGACTGACCCACTGCTATCGGGGGCAAGCCCCCTCCCACATGGGATATGCGTTGAGGCTGTTAGACCTTCACGATCCAACCCGCTGGTGCTTCGACGTCGCCGGTCTGCACACCGGTCAGCTCTTTGTAGAGCTTCTGGGTGATCGGGCCGACTTCGGTTTCGCTGTGGAACACATGCAGGTTGCCGTTGTACTGGATGCCGCCGATCGGCGAGATCACCGCAGCAGTACCGCAGGCGCCGGCTTCCTTGAAGTCAGCCAGCTTGTCGATGAACACTTCGCCTTCAACCACTTCCAGGCCCAGGCGGGTCTTGGCCAGTTCGATCAGCGACAGGCGGGTGATGCCTGGCAGCACCGAAGGCGACTTCGGCGTGATGAACGTGTTGTCGTGGGTGATCCCGAAGAAGTTGGCCGAGCCGACTTCTTCGATCTTCGAGTGGGTCATCGGGTCCAGGTAGATCGCATCGGCGAAACCGGATTTTTTCGCTTCAGAGCCCGGCATCAAGCTGGCCGCGTAGTTGCCGCCCACTTTCGCAGCACCGGTGCCTTGTGGCGCGGCGCGGTCGAAGGTGGAGATCTGGAAGTTGTGTGGCACCAGGCCGCCCTTGAAGTAGGCACCGACCGGAATGCAGAACACCGAGAAGATGAACTCCGGCGCGGTACGCACGCCGATGTTGTCACCGGTGCCGATTACGAACGGGCGCAGGTACAGCGCGCCGCCACTGCCGTACGGCGGGATGAAACGCTCGTTGGCCTTGACCACCTGTTTGCAGGCGTCGATGAACACGTCGGTCGGCACATGGGGCATCAGCAGGCGGGCGCAGCTGCGTTGCATGCGCGCGGCATTCTGGTCCGGACGGAACAGGTTGATCGAGCCATCCTTGCAGCGGTAGGCCTTGAGGCCTTCAAAGCACTGCTGGCCATAGTGCAGAGCGGTGGAGCCCTCACTGATGTGCAGCACGTTGTCGTCAGTCAGGGAGCCTGCTTGCCACTCGCCGTCTTTAAAGGTCTGGATATACCGTTTGTCGGTCTTGATGTAGTCAAAACCCAGCTTGTCCCAATTGATGCTTTCGTTACCCATGACACCCTCTATCTTTGGTCAAGTCGGTTTTTTTCTGAATGGGCGCAACAATACTTCATTCTTGGCTTGTGTGGGAGCCACTGGGTGGACGCCTTCAGCCTCTGTATTGACCGATCCACCGCTATCGGGGGGCAAGCCCCGTCCCACATGTGGAATGCATTCCCCTGTGGGAGGGGCGGTGCGACGATTCGACTTGCCCCCGATGGCCTCACCACGGTTTTACAGATGCAACGCGTGGCCCAATGCGCGCAGCGCAGCTTCCTGCACCGCCTCGCCGAGCGTCGGGTGAGCGTGGATGGTGCCGGCTACATCCTCCAGGCGCGAACCCATTTCCAGGCTCAGGCCGAACGCAGTGGACAGCTCAGATACACCCACACCCACGGCCTGCCAGCCGACAATCAGATGATTGTCACGCCGCGCCACCACTCGCACGAAGCCGGTTTTCGACTCCAGGGTCATCGCCCGGCCGTTGGCTGCAAAGGGAAAACTCGACACGATGCAGTCCAGGCCGGCGGCCTTGGCTTCATCGGGCGTCTTGCCGACCACCACCAGTTCCGGGTCGGTAAAGCACACCGCCGGGATTGCCGCCGGGTTGAATTCGCGGTGTTGACCGCTGATCAGTTCGGCAACCATTTCGCCCTGGGCCATGGCGCGGTGGGCGAGCATCGGCTCGCCGCTCAAGTCGCCGATGGCGTACACATTGCGCATGCTGGTCTGGCAACGGCTGTCGATCTTGATTGCCGCGCCATTCATCGCCAGGTTCAGCGCTTCAAGGTTCCAGCCTTGGGTGTTGGGTTTGCGACCCACGGCCACCAGGACCTGATCGGTCTTCAGCGACACCGTGTCGCCGTTCGGATCACGCACTTGCAGGCAGTTGTCGGCAAACCCGGTGACGCTGTGCTTGAGGTACAGCTTCACCCCCAGTTGCTTGAGAGATTCGTTCACCGGCTGGGTCAGCTCGGCGTCGTAAGCCGGCAGGATGCGATCCTGGGCCTCGACCACACTCACCTCAGCGCCCAGCTTGCGGTAGGCAATCCCCAGCTCAAGGCCAATGTAGCCGCCGCCCACCACTATCAGGCGCTTGGGCACGCGGGTCGGCGCCAGGGCTTCGGTGGAGGAGATGATCGGCCCGCCAATTGGCAGCATTGGCAGGTTGACGCTTTTCGAACCGGTGGCCAGCAGCAGGTGTTCGCACTGGATGCGCTGGTCGCCAACGTCGACGGTCTTGCCGTCCACCACCTTGGCCCAGCCGTGGATCACCTGCACTTTGTGCTTTTTAAGCAGTGCGGCGACGCCAGTGGTCAGGCGGTCGACGATGCCGTTTTTCCATTCAACGCTTTTGCGGATGTCCAGGGTCGGCACATCCACTTCGATACCCAGTTGCGAACCCTGGCTATGGTGGATGGTTTGCTGAAACTGCTCGGCCACATGGATCAAGGCCTTGGACGGAATGCAGCCGATGTTCAGGCAGGTGCCGCCCAACGCCTGGCCTTCCACCAGGATGGTCGGGATGCCCAGTTGGCCGGCGCGAATGGCGGCCACATAACCGCCAGGGCCGCCGCCGATAATCAGCAGCGTGGTATGCAATGTCTGAGTCATGCCCTTACTCCAGGAACAGGCTGGCGGGTTGTTCGAGCAGGCCGCGAATGGCCTGGATGAATTGCGCCGCGTCCATGCCATCGACCACGCGGTGATCGAAGGAGCTGGAGAGGTTCATCATTTTGCGAATCACGATCTGGCCCTTGATCACCATTGGCCGCTCAACGATACGGTTGACGCCAACGATAGCCACCTCCGGCAAGTTCAGCACCGGGGTGCTGACGATGCCGCCCAAGGCGCCCAGGCTGGTCAAGGTAATGGTCGAACCCGACAACTCGTCACGACTGGCCTTCCCATTGCGCGCGGCCGTGGCCAAACGCGCGATTTCCTCGGCATTGCCCCACAGGCTGCGGGCTTCGGCGTGACGCACCACCGGCACCATCAAGCCCACGTCGCTCTGGGTGGCGACGCCCACATGCACCGCGCCGAGGCGGGTGATGACCTGGGCTTCGTCGTCATAACGCGCGTTGATCTGCGGGAAATCCCGCAGCGCCACGACCATGGCGCGCACGATAAACGGCAGTAACGTCAGCTTGCCGCGCGTTGCGCCATGCTTCTCGTTGAGGTGCACGCGCAGCTCGTCGAGGGCGGTGACGTCGATCTCTTCCACATAGCTGAAATGCGCGGCACGGCGGGTGGCGTCCTGCATGCGCTGGGCAATCTTGCGGCGCATGCCGATCACCGGGATCTGTTCTTCGGTGTTGCGTTCGGCGTAAGGGTTGGCTGCCGTCGAAGCGTTTGACGCCCCTTGTTGCAGGTAGGCGTCGAGGTCTTCGTGCAGGATCCGCCCGGCGGGGCCGGAGCCCTGGACCAGACGCAGTTGAATTCCGGCATCCAGCGCATGCTTGCGCACGGCGGGGGAGGCCAGGGGGCGTTCATCGGCATCGCGGGCCACAGGGGCCTGTGCGGTCACGACGGGCGCGGGCTTGCTTTCAACCACTGGTGCAGGTTTGGCCTCGACAACGGGAGCAGCTTTCACCGGCTCCGCCACCACGGGCGCCTCCTTGGCGTTGCCCGCACCTTCTACTTCAATGCTGATCAGAATACTGCCCACGGCCATCACTTCACCCGGCTCGCCGCCAAGGGAAATCACTTTGCCGTGCACCGGCGAGGGAATATCCACCATCGCCTTGTCGGTCATCACATCCGCCAGCACCTGGTCTTCGACGACCATGTCGCCGACCTTCACATGCCAGACCGACAGTTCAACTTCCGCGATGCCTTCGCCAATGTCCGGCATCTTGATAACGTGCGTGCCCATTCAGACCTCCATGACCCGTTTCAACGCCGCGCCCACTCGGGACGGGCCTGGGAAATACGCCCACTCCTGCGCGTGCGGGTATGGGGTGTCCCAACCGGTGACGCGTTCGATCGGCGCTTCCAGGTGGTGGAAGCAATGCTCTTGCACCAGCGCCACCAATTCGGCACCAAAACCGCAGGTGCGGGTGGCTTCGTGCACCACCACGCAACGGCCGGTTTTCTTCACGGATTTGACGATGGTGTCCAGGTCCAGCGGCCACAGGCTGCGCAGGTCGATGACTTCGGCGTCGATGCCGGTTTCTTCGGCAGCGACTTGGGACACATAAACCGTGGTGCCGTAGGTCAGCACGGTGACTGCCGACCCCGGACGCACAATGGCGGCCACGTCCAGCGGCACGGTGTAGTAACCGTCCGGCACCTGCGCTTGCGGGTGTTTCGACCACGGGGTTACCGGGCGGTCGTGGTGGCCATCGAACGGGCCGTTGTACAGGCGTTTAGGCTCAAGGAAGATCACCGGGTCATCGTTTTCGATGGACGCAATCAGCAGGCCTTTAGCGTCGTAGGGGTTGGACGGCATCACCGTGCGCAAGCCGCAGACCTGGGTGAACACCGCTTCGATACTCTGGCTGTGAGTCTGGCCGCCGTAGATGCCGCCGCCACAGGGCATGCGCATGGTCAGCGGTGCCGTGAACTGGCCGGCCGAGCGATAACGCAGGCGCGCCGCTTCGGAGATGATCTGGTCGGTGGCGGGGTACACATAGTCGGCAAACTGAATCTCAGCCACCGGGCGCAGGCCATAGGCACCCATGCCCACGGCCACGCCGATAATGCCGCTTTCCGAGATCGGTGCGTCGAACACCCGCGAGCTGCCGTATTTGGTCTGCAAGCCTTCGGTGCAACGGAACACACCGCCGAAGTAACCCACGTCCTGGCCGAACACCACCACGTTGTCATCACGTTCAAGCATCACATCCATGGCCGAGCGCAGGGCCTGGATCATGGTCATGGTGGTGGTGGTCATGGCAGTTTCCAGTTCAATACTGTTGTTGTGATCGTTCATGTCAGATCCCCAACGCTTGACGCTGGCGCTTCAAGTGCTCCGGCATCTCTTTATAGACGTCTTCGAACATGGTCGCGGCGCTTGGAATCTGGCCACCGGCCAGGGTGCCGTACTGTTCGGCCTGTTTCTGCGCGGCGATCACCTCGGCTTCAAGTTCAGCACTGACCGCCGCGTGTTCCTCTTCGGACCACTGGCCAATCTTGATCAGGTGCTGTTTGAGACGAGCAATCGGATCGCCCAACGGGAAGTGGCTCCAGTCATCGGCGGGGCGGTATTTGGACGGATCATCGGACGTGGAGTGCGGGCCCGCACGGTAGGTGACCCACTCGATCAGGCTCGGGCCGAGGTTGCGTCGCGCGCGTTCAGCGGCCCAGGCGGAGGCAGCGTACACGGCGATAAAGTCGTTGCCGTCCACGCGCAGGGAAGCGATGCCGCAACCGACGCCGCGTCCGGCGAAAGTGGTGGCTTCACCGCCGGCGATGGCCTGGAAGGTGGAGATAGCCCATTGGTTGTTGACCACGTTGAGAATCACCGGCGCGCGGTACACGTGGGCAAAGGTGAGGGCGGTGTGGAAGTCGGATTCGGCGGTGGCGCCGTCGCCGATCCAGGCCGAGGCGATCTTGGTATCGCCCTTGATCGCCGAGGCCATGCCCCAGCCCACGCCCTGAACGAATTGGGTGGCGAGGTTGCCGGAAATGGTGAAGAAGCCGGCGTCTTTCACCGAATACATGATTGGCAACTGGCGACCCTTGAGCGGGTCGCGCTCGTTGGACAGCAGCTGGCAGATCAGGTCCACCAGTGGCACGTCGCGGGCCATCAGGATGCTTTGCTGGCGGTAGGTGGGGAAGCACATGTCGTCGATGTTCAAGGCCAGGGCCTGGGCGCTGCCGATGGCTTCTTCGCCAAGGCTTTGCATGTAGAACGACATTTTTTTCTGACGCTGGGCGACCACCATGCGGTTGTCGAAGATGCGCGTCTTGAGCATCGCACGCATGCCTTTGCGCATGATGTCAGTGGAGACGCCTTCGGCCCACGGTCCCAAGGCTTGGCCCTGGTCGTCGAGTACGCGGATCAGGCCCTTGGCCAGGTCGGCGGTGTCGGCGGGTTCTACGTCGATGGCGGGTTTTCGCACCAGGCCGGCGTCGGTCAGGCGCAGGTAGGTGAAGTCGGTCTTGCAGCCTGGTCGGCCCGAGGGTTCAGGGACGTGCAGGCGCAGTGGTTCGTACTGCTGGGTCATGGCTTCTACGCTCGATCTTGTGAATTTCTTGTAGTGGGCGCGCTAGCTGACAGTCAGTCTTCGGGTAGAAGAAATCTTGTCCTACAACAATCATAGGCGTGGCGTAGAAGAATATTTATCTCTGTTTCGTTGCGCCTGGGATCAATTGCGGATAAAAAACCTGCATAAACATAATAAACAGGTAATTTTGTCTCATGCGCAAACTGGACCGTACCGATATCGGCATTCTCAACGCCCTGCAGGAGAATGCCCGCATCACCAACGCCGACCTGGCCCGCTCGGTCAACCTGTCGCCCACGCCGTGTTTCAATCGGGTCAAGGCGATGGAGGAATTGGGCCTGATTCGCGAGCAGGTCACGCTGCTCGACGCCGATTTACTGGGGCTGCACGTCAACGTGTTTATCCATGTGAGCCTTGAAAAGCAGAACGAACTGGCGTTGCAGCAGTTCGAAGGCGCGATTTCCGACCGGCCCGAGGTGATGGAGTGCTATTTGATGGCCGGTGATCCGGACTATTTGATTCGGGTGTTGGTGCCGACGATCCAGTCGCTGGAGCGGTTCATGATGGACTTTCTGACCAAGGTACCGGGGGTGGCGAATATCCGCTCCAGTTTTGCCCTCAAACAAGTGCGTTACAAAACAGCATTGCCGCTGCCAAGAGATGGACTGATGGTCTAATAAAGTGGCGCGGTTTCCCTTGGCACGTTAAAAGTTAGCTAGACACCTAAACTCGCTATTTAAATATTTAGGATTGCCAATAAAAAAATACCTAATTAGTCACGTATTTTTCACGTCTGGTTTAACACATTAATCCCCATCAGGCCGTGAAGTTCGCGGCCCAGGAAAGGGGTGCGCCGCGATGTCCATGAGAGCCTTGAAGCTGAACTTCCGTACCACACTTTGTTTTGGTGTGGTGTGTCTTCTGCTGTTGATCCAAGGAGCAATGACGCTGATAAAAGTCGATAAAGTTTATTCATCGACGGTTGAAATCGAATCTAACTGGCTTCCCAGTATTCGTTCGGCAGGTGAAATAGATTCGGCTTTTTACAAACTTCGTCTTGATCTACGCCGCTATGCCATGGATATCGGGCGCCAGGATCCGGCCTCCCTTGAGAAGCTCAAAGCGACGCGCAAGGAAGCCCTTGATATTGCAGAGCGTTATGCGCCGTTAGTCTCAAGCCCCGAAGAACAAGCCAAGTACAACGACGCATTGACCGGCATAAAGAACTACAGCCAGAAGATGGATGAGTTCCTCGCGCAATCCTCGACGCTGTCCGCTGAACAGATGTCGACTTATTTGCGTGACGTCAATGGGCCGATTGCCCTTGATGTACAGCGTTCCATCAGCGAGTTGATCGCGTTGAATTCCGGTGGCTCCAATACGGCGGTTCAGGTGGCTTCCAGCGAATATGACGCGGCGCGTCTGTTCACTTGGATATTGATGGGCACCTCCTTGATGGTCACCGTCGTGGTTGCAAGCCTGTTTACCCGCAGCATCATTACTCCGGTCCGTGAACTGTTGGTATCAACCGGCAAGATTGCTGACGGCGATCTGCGCGTGGCGATTGCCATCAATGGCAACGACGAGTTGACCGAGTTGCAACGATCTACCGCGTCTATGCAAATGAACCTGAAAAGCACCTTGCAGCATATCTCGGAGGCGTCCGGGCAATTGGCTGCGGCGGCGGAGGAGATGAGCGCCATTACCCGCGAGTCCAGCGCCGGTATTGAACGCCAAAGCATGGAAACCGATCAGGCCGCGACGGCGGTTAACGAAATGACGGCGGCCGTGGAAGAAGTGGCGCGCAATGCGGTGTCGGCTTCCCAGTCAACGCAGGATTCCCAGCGCTCGGCCAAAGTCGGCCAGGAGCGTGTGACACAAACCATCGCCTCCATCGAGAAGCTCAGCGCCACGGTGCAGCAGACCGGCGTCGAAGTCGAAGGGTTGGCCAAGCAGGCCCAGGATATTGCCCGAGTGGTTGAAGTGATCCGTTCAATTGCCGAGCAAACCAACCTGCTGGCCTTGAACGCCGCCATTGAGGCGGCCAGGGCAGGGGAGCAGGGCCGAGGCTTTGCGGTCGTCGCCGACGAAGTGCGGGCATTGGCCCATAGAACCCAGACCTCGACCCAGGAAATCGAGCAGATGATCGCGAAAATCCAAACATGCTCCAGCGAAGCGGTGTCTTCCATGGCCCTTAACCGCAACGAAGCAGTGGATTCATTGAAGATCGCCCATGAAGCGGGCGCCGCGATTACTCAGATCACCGACGCCATTACCGACATCAATGACCGCAACCTGTTGATCGCCACGGCCTCTGAAGAACAGGCCCATGTGGCCCGCTCGGTGGACCAGAACCTGATCAGCATCCGTGATCTTTCCATCCAGAGCTCTTCGGCGGCTGGTCAGACGTCGATTGCCAGCCAAGAGCTGTCGCGGCTGGCGGTGGACCTCAAGCAGATCGTGTCGAAATTTGCCGTAGCCTGATCACACCTGCGTAACACCCTCGGAACATTCAATGGCATGGACGCCATGCGGGGCGGCTTTAGAGCTGGTTCAACGGAATCTTCAAGTAAACCACCCCGTTTGCCTCCGCTGGCGGCATATGACCGGCCCGCACATTCACTTGGATCGCCGGCAACAACAGCGTGGGCATCCCCAGCCCAGCATCGCGTTGGGTGCGCATCGCCACAAACGTCGCTTCATCCACTCCGTCATGCACATGAATATTGCCCGCTCGCTGCTGCGCCACGGTCGTCAGGCATTTTGCCTCGCGACCCTCGGGCGGGTAGTCATGGCACACGTACAGCTGCGTGTCGGGAGCGAAGGCCAACAGCTTGCGCATCGACGCATACAGCTGCCGCGCATCGCCGCCAGGGAAGTCGCAGCGGGCCGTGCCGACATCGGGCATGAACAGGGTGTCGCCGACCAGGATCAATCGATCCTCGATCAGATAAGCCATGTCCGCCGGGGTGTGGCCGGGCACGTGCAACGCCTGGGCCTTGAGGTTGCCGATGTGAAAGATTTCATCCGGCGCAAACAGGTGGTCGAACTGCGAGCCGTCGACGCGAAATTCCGGCTCCAGGTTGAACAGGTTCTTGAACACGCCTTGCACCTTGCTGATCGACTGACCAATGGCGATCTTGCCGCCCACTGTCCGGCGCAGGTACGGCGCGGCGGACAGGTGGTCGGCATGGGCGTGTGTCTCCAACAGCCACTGCACTTGCAAGCTGTGCTCACGCACAAAGGCAATAACCTTGTCGGCCTGGGCGGTGTCAGTACGCCCGGAGGCCGGGTCGTAGTTGAGAACCGAATCGACGATGGCACAGGGGCCGCCGTCCGTTTCATAGACGACGTAGGTGTAGGTCGACGACGTCTCGTCCAGAAAGGAATGAATCAACGCTGACATGACGGCTGCCCCTGATGCTGAAAAAAGTGATTACAATCACTTTACATTTACACATAATGTTTTGAGCTTAAGTGAGGCAAAGGACCCGAGGCAAATGGAATCTACTCTGAGTGAAGGCGAAGTCGCCCAGTTGCGCGCGTCGGCGTCCAAGGCCTGTGCCTTGCTCAAGGCCCTGGCCAATGAGGATCGCCTGTTGATCCTGTGCCAGTTGACCCAGGGCGAGCGCAACGTCGGCGAGCTGGAAACCATGACCGGCGTGCGCCAGCCCACCCTGTCACAACAGTTGGGCATCTTGCGCGACGAAGGGTTGGTCGCCACCCGTCGGGAAGGCAAGTACATCTTCTACGGGCTGGCCAGCCACGAAGTGATCCAAGTGATGAAAACCCTGTCCGGGCTGTACTGCGGCGCGGTCATAAAAAGCTGGGCGTGACGCCATACGGCAACGACCCTTGTGTGCATTGACGATAAAAGGCATCAGACCATGACCGAACAACACTGGGGCCCAACCATCAGTGGCGATATCGTTGTCATCGGCGGCGGTTCGGCAGGCATCGGCCTGCTGGCCAGCCTGCTCAAGCGCGACCCCGACCTGAACATCACCCTCATCGAACCCAACGACCACCATTGCTACCAGCCGGCCTGGACCCTCGTGGGCGGCGGCGCCTATGACCTGAAAAAGACCCGCCGCCCGTTGGCCGACGTGCTGCCTAATGGCGTCACCTGGATACAGGCAGCGGTCAGCGAGGTGCTGCCGGACGAGCAAACCCTCTTACTCGACAGCGGCCAGCGCGTGAGTTGGCAACATCTGATTGTGTGTCCCGGCCTGCGCCTGGCCTGGGAGGCTATCGAGGGCTTGCAAGACACCCTCGGTCAGCACGGCGTCACCTCCAACTACAGCTACGAATACGCCGCCTACACCTGGCAGTTGGTGCAGCAGTTGAAGGGCGGCAAGGCGATCTTCACCCAGCCGGCCATGCCGATCAAATGCGCCGGCGCGCCGCAGAAAGCCATGTACCTGTCCTGCGATCACTGGCTCAAGCAGGGCCGTCTCAAGCACATTGATGTGGAATTCAACCTGGCCGGCGCGGCGCTGTTCGGGGTGGCGACCTTTGTGCCGCCGTTGATGAAGTACGTTGAAAAATACAACGCGCGCCTGGCGTTCAATTCCAATCTGGTGAAAGTTGACGGTCCGGCACGCAAGGCCTGGTTTGCAGTGAAAGACGCCGAGGGCAATACAACGGTTGAAGAGAAATCCTTCGACCTGCTGCACGTCGTCCCGCCGCAAGTCGCCCCGGACTTTATCCGCCAAAGCCCGCTGGCCGACGCCGCCGGTTGGTGTGAAGTGCACCCCCATACCCTGCAACACCTGCACTACCCGCACATCTTCGGCCTGGGCGATGTGTGCGGCACCACCAACGCCAAGACCGCCGCCGCTGTGCGCAAGCAGATCGTGGTGGTTGCCGAAAACCTGCTGGCCCTGCGTAAGCAAGCAACCTTGCCGCTCAAGTACGACGGCTACGGGTCCTGCCCGCTGACGGTGGAGAAGGGCAAGGTGGTGCTTGCCGAGTTCGGTTACGGCGGCAAGTTGCTGCCGACCTTCGCCCTCGATCCGACCAAGGCGCGCCGTTCGATGTGGTTCCTCAAGGCTACGCTGCTGCCGTGGTTCTACTGGAACGGCATGCTCAAGGGCCGCGAGTGGCTGACCCGTCTGAGCAAGGTGGACTGAATGCTGCTGGCCAGTGTGTTGGGTGTGTTGATGGGCCTGGTCATGGGCCTGACCGGTGCGGGCGGCGGCATCCTTGGGGTGCCGGCGTTGGTGCTGGGATTGGGCTTGAGCATGACCCAGGCCGCGCCGGTGTCTTTGCTGGCGGTGGGCGCGGCGGCGGCTGTCGGTGCGATTGATGGCTTGCGCCACGGCCTGGTGCGTTACCGCGCCGCGCTGCTGATCGCCTTGCTAGGCGCGCTGTTCTCGCCGCTGGGGGTATTTCTTGCTCACCAAATGACGGAACCGGTGCTGATGGGCTTGTTCAGTGCGCTGATGGTGCTGGTGGCCTGGCGCATGTTGCAGCGTGAAAAGGTCGAGGCCGGGCCGAGTGATCACGGCGCCGCCTCCTGGGGCCAGAAGAACTGCATGCTCAATCAACAGACCGGACGCCTGGCCTGGACCGCCAAATGCAGCGCCACCCTGGCCGCGCTCGGCGCCGTGACCGGTGCGGTCTCCGGTTTGCTCGGCGTGGGCGGAGGCTTCCTGATCGTGCCGGCGTTCAAACAACTCACCGATGTGCAGATGCGCGGCATCGTCGCCACCTCGTTGATGGTGATCAGCCTGATCTCGCTGATCGGCGTGGCCGGTGCGTTGCATGCCGGGGTGAGCATCGAACCGGTGGGCTGGGTGTTTATCGGCGCCAGTATCGTCGGCATGCTGGTCGGCCGGCGCCTGTGTTCCGTGATCCCCGCGCGCACCTTGCAGGTGGGGTTTGCCAGTCTGTGTGTACTGGTGGCTGTGGGCATGTTGGCCAAGGCCGGTCTTACGCACTAAGTGCCGGGCCTGTGACCGGGCCCGTCTTACACCAGAGTTGCCGGGCACCCGCTGCCCGTCCAAAGCACCCTGAAACCACGGCCAAGGCAGCGTAGGCCGTGGCCTGGCGCTTTTCGATAATCGCCTCCGACATCAAGTCCCCGTTGCGGAGCGCGCCATGCATAACAATAAAAATCTCCCCCTGCGTCTGTTACCTGCTTTTATCGTCGGCCTTAGCCTCAGCCCGTTCGCTGACGCCGAAATCATGCTGTACGACAAGGACGAAACCACCTTTTCCACCGACGGCTACATCAACGCTTTCTACGTCAACAGTGACGTGGACCGCGCCGGCGACCAATACGACCGCCGCCAATCCCGGGTGAAGATGGGTTTTCTGCCCAATTACTTGGGCTTCAACATGGGCAAGCAGGTCGACGACCTCAAGCTCGGCGCGCGCGCCTCGTTTTGGGTGACGATCAACGACAGCGAAACCAACGGCACCGACACCGCCATCGATGTGCGCCAGTTTTACGGCACCGTGGCGAACCCAGAGTGGGGCGAAGTGCTGATCGGCAAGGACTTCGGCCTGTTCGCCCGCTCCAATATCCTGCTCGATGAACTGCTCGCCGGTTACGGCCAGGTCAGCGACAGCCTTGGCTTGGTGGACGGCGGCGGTGTGTCGTTCGGCAATATCGGCAGCGGCTACCCGTACCCGTTCCCCACCTCGCAGATTACCTACCGCACCCCAATGATGGACGGCCTGCGCGTGGCCGTCGGCATCATGGACCCGGTGGACACCAACGACAGCAGCGCACTGGGCAAGGCCTACCAGAAGAACCCGCGCACCGAGAGCGAGATCACCTACCAGTTCGACCTGGGCGGGGCGAAGATCTACAGCTGGCTCAATGGCAGCTACCAGACTTCGGACAACACCGACTCCACCGTCGAATCGGTGACGTCCAAAGGCCTGGGCTATGGCGTACAGGCGAAAATCGGCGGCTTGTCGCTGACCGGTTCGGGCTTCCAGGCCAAGGGCATCAACCCGTTCTTCACCAACAATGCCGGGGAAGCCACCCTGCGCAATGTGGACAGCAACGGTTACCTGGTGCAAGGCTCGTACAAAGTGGGCAAGAACCGTCTGGCGCTGTCCTACGGCAAGACAGAGGACGACGGCAACGGCGTGGTGGGCAGCGGGGCGGATTATGAGACGCGCGGGATTGCGTTGTTTCATGACGTGAACGACAACCTGAAGCTGGTGGCGGAGTACAACCAATTCCAGATCAAGGGGCATGACACCCGTGCGCAGAATGAAGACACCGATACCTTTGCGGTAGGTGCAGTCCTGACGTGGTAAGCCATTCAAAAATGGGGGAGGGGCGGTGCGACGATTCGACTTGCCCCCCACAGGCAGAGGTATCTACACCTCTTTGGTGAAAACACATTCTGGGAAAATAGTGCTTTCGTGGTGAGCGGGCTTGCCCCGCGCGGGGCTGCGAAGCAGCCCCAAACCAGACGCTGAGTTCTACCAGAAATATCCCCGCGTTTTTATTGGGGCTGCTGCGCAGCCCAGCGCGGGGCAAGCCCGCTCACCACAGCGTTATGTGTCGGCTTTTAGGCAAGGTGTAGATACCTTTGCCCCGATGGGGTGGATCGGTCAGTGGAGAGACTCATCCCATCGCATCCCCCCACCCAGTACCCAAGTAGCATAGGTCCCACCCCCCGCCCTTCGTACACTCATGCCTCAGAGGGGGAATCAACGATGCATAACAGTGAAGGCGTAATCAGCGCCATGTCCCAGGCCACCGACGCCGGGCAGGCGGCTGAGGAGTTGGCCCGTCAACTGCTGCACCCCTACCTGGGGTTTGTGCTGTTTTTCTGTTCGGCCTCCTACGATTTGCAGGCGTTGGGCCAGGCCCTGCAACAGTGCTTCGGTAACGTGCGCGTGGTGGGTTGCACCAGCGCCGGCGAGATCACGCCCCAGGGCTACGGCCGCAATTGCGTGACGGCGATGGGCTTTAACCACGCGCACTTTTCCATCGCCACCGAGCTGATCGATCAGGTGGAACACTTCAGCCTGATCGACGCCCAGCAGATGGTCGAACGTCTGGTCGGCGGTTGCCGCAGCAATACCCTGGCGCCGATCAAGGGCAACACGTTCGCCCTGACCCTGCTCGATGGCCTGTCCAGCCGTGAAGAGGTGGTGCTCGCGGCCCTCAGCGCCGCGCTTGGCGACATTCCGCATTTTGGCGGTTCGGCCGGCGACGACAACTTCCTCACCCACACCCACGTGTACTTTAACGGCGCCTTCCACAGCGGCGCGGCGGTGGTGGTGTTGGTCAATACCTGGCTGGATTTCGAGGTGTTTACCACCCACCACATTCTGCCGCGCAGTGAAAAGCTGGTGGTGACCGGCGCCGACAGCCCGTCGCGCCGGGTCTTCGAGCTCAACGCCGAACCTGCCGCCGAAGAGTACGCGCGGCATATCGGCGTGGCCGTCGCCGATCTCGATCACCGCGTGTTCGCGGCGCACCCGCTGGCGGTGCGCATCCACGATCAGTATTACGTACGCGCGATCCAGCAAGTGCACGACGACTTGAGCCTGAGTTTCTACTGCGCCGTGGAAAACGGCATCGTCCTCACCGTGATGAAGCCCGGGCCGATCCTGCCGAACCTGCAAACGCTGTTCGACGGCCTGCAAGCGCGCCTTGGCGACCTGCTGTTGACCATCGGCTGCGACTGCTTCCTGCGCCGCCTTGAGCTGGAAGACAGTGACAATCTGGAACAGATCGGCGGCTTCCTGCGTGACCAGCGGGTGATGGGGTTCAACACCTACGGAGAACAGTTCAATGGCATGCATATCAACCAGACCTTCACCGGGGTCGCCATTGCCCGAGGCCGGCGCTGAACTGCTCGCCCAGGTTGCCCAACTGCAACAGGACAACCACAAGCTGGCGCGGATCAACGCCGCGCTGATCGAGCGCATCGAGTCCGGCGTGACCCAGGGCAACAACCCCTACACCACCTTCCAGCATTCGGTGGTACTGGCCGAGCAAGTGCGTGAACGCACCGACGCGCTGAACCAGGCGATGGCCGAACTCAAGGCCAGCAACCACTTGCTGATCAACGCCCGGCTGCGTGCCGAAACCCTGCGCGGCGAACAGGTGGCGGCGCAGAAAGCCCAGGAAAGCGAGCGCTGGATTCGCTTGATCACCGACCACGTTCCGGCCCTCATCGGCTACCTGAATGCTGACCTGGTCTACGAGTTCACCAACAAAGTCTACGAAGAATGGTACTGCTGGCCGCGCGGCATGATGCTCGGCCAGAGCCTGCGCGAGGTCCACAGCGAACAGCACTGCCAGCGCCTGGACGCCTACGTCGCCCGCGCCTTGGCGGGGGAGAGCGTGACCTTTGAATTCGCCGAGACCAATATCAATAACCAGGAGCGCTACATGCTGCGCTCCTATGTCCCCAATCTGCTGGCCAGTGGCGAAGTGGTGGGGATCTTTGTGCTGATCCGCGACATCACCGAACGCCGCCGCACCGCCGAGGCCCTGCATCAGGCCTATCAACACCTGGAGCAGCGTGTCGCCCAGCGCACCTCGGAACTGACTGCGCTTAACGACCAGTTGCTCAAGGAAATCGACGAGCGCCGCCGCATGGAAACCCGCCTGCGCGAAGCCAAGCTCGAAGCCGAACAGGCCAACCTGTCGAAAACCAAATTCCTCGCCGCCGTCAGCCACGACCTGCTGCAACCGCTGAACGCTGCGCGATTGTTCACCAGCGCTTTGCTCGAACGCCCCAGCGAACAGTTGGTGCGCAACGTGAGCAATTCCCTGGAAGACGTGGAAAACCTGCTGGGTACTCTGGTGGATATTTCCAAGCTGGATGCCGGGGTGATCAAGGCCGACATCGCGCCGTTTGCCCTGAGTGAATTGCTCGACAACCTGGCAGCCGAATACACCGAATTGGCCCGCAGCGAGGGCCTGGAGCTGCATTTTGTCGGCTGCTCGGCGCTGGTGCGCAGTGATATTCAGTTGCTGGCGCGGATTCTGCGCAACCTGCTGAGCAATGCGATTCGCTATACCTACAAAGGGCGTGTGGTGCTGGGATGTCGCCGCCAGCACCAGCGCCTGTCGATCCAGGTGTGGGACAGCGGCATGGGCATTGCCGAGGAGCGGCTGGAGGAGATTTTTCAGGAGTTCAAACGCGGCGATGTGCAGCGTCCGGACCAGGACCGCGGGTTGGGCCTGGGGCTGGCGATCGTGGAAAAAATCGCGGGGATACTGGGTCATCGCATCAGCGTCAAATCCTGGCCGGGCCAGGGCTCGATGTTCTCGGTGGAGGTGCCGTTGAGCGCCACGGCGCCCAAGTCACTGCCGATGCTGGCCATGAGCGAACCGATGCTCGAACGCCTGCAAGGCGCACGGGTGTGGGTGTTGGATAACGACGCGGCGATCTGCGCGGGCATGCGCACGTTGCTGGAAGGCTGGGGCTGCCGGGTGATTACCGCCTTGTCGGAACAGGATTTGGCACGGCAGGTGGACAACTACCATGCCGAAGCCGACTTGCTGATCGCCGACTATCACCTCGACGACGACCAGAACGGTGTAGATGCCGTGGCACGCATCAACGCACGCCGGGCCAGTGCAATCCCGGCGCTGATGATCACCGCCAACTACAGCAATGAGTTGAAGCAACAGATCCGCGAATTGGGGCACACCTTGATGCACAAGCCAGTACGCCCGATGAAACTCAAGACCGCCATGAGCCACCTGCTCGGTCGGCCCTGACAAACGGAGATCAAGTGTGGGAGGGGGCTTGCCCCCGATGGCGGTGTTTCAGTCAAATAGATGTCGACTGACCCACCGCTATCGGGAGCAAGCCCCCTCCCACATTTGACCGGTGTTGTGTTTGGAAGATTGGCGGCGCAGTTACGGCCAATGAAGCCCAAGACTGCCACGAGCCACCCCTCGGTCGGCCCTGACAAACGGAGATCAAGTGTGGGAGGGGGCTTGCTCCCGATGGCGGTGTTTCAGCCAAGTAGATGTCGACTGACCCACCGCTATCGGGAGCAAGCCCCCTCCCACATTTGACCGGTGTTGTGTTTGGAGGATTGGCGGCGCAGGTACGGCCAATGATGCTCAAGACCGCCACGAGCCACCCCTCGGTCGGCCCTGACAAACGGAGAACCAATGTGGGAGGGGGCTTGCCCCCGATGGCGGTGTTTCAGCCAAGTAGATGCCGACTGACCCACCGCCATCGGGAGCAAGCCCCCTCCCACATTTGACCGGTGTTGTGTTTGGAGGATTGGCGGCGCAGGTACGGCCGATGAAGCTCAAGACCGCCATGAGCCACCTGCTCGGTCGGCCCTGACAAACGTAGATCAAGTGTGGGAGGGGGCTTGCCCCCGATGGCGGTGTTTCAGTCAAGTAGATGCCGACTGACCCACCGCTATCAGGGGCAAGCCCCCTCCCACATTTACCACTGTTGTGTCAGGCGGGTCAGCGGCGCAGGTATGAGCCGAAATCGATATCCCCGGCACTGAGGATCGCCTGCACCCGGTTGTGCACGTTCAACTTGCGCAGGATCGCCGACACGTGGGCCTTCACGGTGGTCTCGGCAATCTCCAGGGTGTAGGCGATCTGCTTGTTCGACTCGCCCTTGGTCATCCGCTCCAGCACCAGCAATTGCTTGCGTGTCAGGGCTTGCAGCAGTTCGGGGGCGAAGCCGGGGTTTTCGTTGAGGCGCCGGTGGGTGCCAGGCTTCTGGGTGCGGATGATGTCCGGCGGCAGGTACACGTTGCCGTTGAGAATCTGCTGGATCGCCTCGGTCATTTGCAGGCGTGGCGAGGACTTGGTGATAAAACCCACGGCGCCATAGGTGATGGCTTGCAGCACGATCTGCTTGTCCTGCTCGGCCGAGACGATCACCACCGGAATGGTCGGCGCCTCGTTGCGCAGGTTGATCAGGCCATTGAGGCCGTGCATGCCGGGCATGTTCAGGTCCAGCAGGATCAGGTCGAGGTCGTCGTGTTCCTGGGTCAGCGCCAGGGCGCTGTCGAGGTCGGCGGTTTCCATCACTTCGCTGCCGGGAAAGCCGTCGCTGATGACGTTATGGATCGCTTCGCGAAACAGTGGGTGATCGTCGGCAATCAGGATTTTGTACATGGCCGTTCACCTTTCTTATTGTGATGTTTGAAATGGCTCGGGTTGGGCGACCGTCACCGGCAGCTTCGCCGCCTCCCAGGCATCCAGACCGTCGCGATACCAGTACACAGAGGTATAGCCGAGGTTGGCGGCACGTTTTACCGCGTTCCAACTCAGCCAGCAATCGGAGCGGCAATAGAAGACCAACGGTCGCGTGAGGTCGCCGCCGCTGTAGGCATACAGGTGGCGCACGAAATAGCTTTGCCACTCCGGCGTGAGGTCGCCGTCGCCGGTATTGGCCAGCCAGTGGCTGCCGGGCAGGTTGGCGTGGGGCTGGTCTTCGATGAAGCGGCCTTGCAGCCATTGGCGGCGGTACACATCGATCAGCACCGGCGCCGGGCTTTGGCCGAGCAGGGTTTGCAGGGCCGCGGTGTCGACAATCGTGGCGCCAGGCAGGTGGTCGGGCGTGGGGCTGCGGTACAGGCTGATGCGGTAGCCGTCGGCGGAAAACAGTGGGGTGTCGGCCTGGACGTGGGCGACGAACAGGCACAGCAGTGCCAACAGAGGCAGTCGGGCGTGCAGCATGGCAGGGCAATCCTTATCGTTATGCGCGCATTACACGTGAGTCCCGAGCCCTTGGGAATGCGACGATAGACAGGAAAACCAGTACCAAAGTAGTAGTTTTATCGGCTTCAGCCTTTTTTGCGCAGTGCGGCATGCTGGGGATTGAAGGTCAGCACCGCCAGCAGCGTGAACAACAGGGTCAACCCCAGGCACACCGCCAGGGCCAGGCCGGCGAAGCGTTCATACAGGGCAAAGCGCACCAGTTCCACGGCGTGGGTAAACGGGTTGACCGCGCACAGCCAGTACAGCCATTCGCTGGAGTCGCGCATTTTCCACAGCGGGTACAACGCCGACGACAGGAAAAACAGCGGGAAAATCACGAAATTCATTACCCCGGCAAAGTTCTCCAATTGGCGAATCGCGTTCGACAGCAGAAGGCCCAATGCACTGAGCATCAACGCCACCAGCAGCAACGCCGGCAGGGCAGTCAACAGGCCCATGGCTGGCGGTTGCACGCCGTAGACCCAGGCAATCGCCAGGAATCCGTATACCTGCAACAGCGAGATCAATGCCGTGGCCAACAGTTTGCTGCACAGCAAAAACGTGCGCGGCAACGGGCTGGTCAGTAACACGCGCATGCTGCCCATCTCGCGGTCGTAGACCATCGACAACGAGCCCTGCATGCCGTTGAACAGCAGGATCATGCAGGCCAGTCCCGGAATGATGTAGACCTCGTAGGGGATGTAGGTGTCGTAGGGCTCGATCACCGAGATGCCCAACGCGGCACGGAACCCGGCGGCGAACACCACCAGCCACAGCAACGGGCGCACGAGGGCGCTGAGAAAGCGCGTGCGCTGCAACACAAAACGCAGCCACTCACGCAGCACGATGCCGCGCAGGCATTGCCAGTAAGCGTTCATGCGGCGGCTCCCGTCACAGTGGGGCGGGTCAATCGGGCGAACACACTGCCCAGGTCGCCGCCTTGTTGCTGGATCAACTCATCAACTTGCCCGCTGGCCACCAGGCGGCCTTGGTGCAGGATCATCAACGCATCGTCGGCCTGTACTTCATCGAGTAGGTGGGTGGTCCACAGCACGCTGATGCCGTGCTCGGCGCACAGGTTGCGCACGTGCTGGTTCAGCGCCAGGCGGCTGGCCGGGTCGAGGCCGACGCTGGCTTCGTCGAGCAACAGCACGCGCGGTTCGTGCAGCAGGGCGCGGGCGATTTCTACGCGGCGCCGGTGCCCGCCGTTGAGCTCGCGGACTTTTTCGCGGCGCCGTTCGGTGAGGGCCTGGCGTGCCAGTTCGGCGGCTACGCGCAGGTCTGTCTGGCGCCGCGACAAACCGTGCAGCGCGGCGTGGTAGCGCAGGTTCTGCTCAACGCTCAAGTCCAGGTCCAGGGTGCTTTGTTGGAATACCACGCCCAATTGCTTAAGGGCGGCGCGCGGCGCATCGCGCAGGGAATGACCGCCCACGCGAATGTCGCCGCTTTGCAGGTCATAAAGCCGCGTGAGCAGGGCGATCAAGGTGGATTTGCCGGCGCCATTGGGCCCCAGCAATGCCGCAAAACGCCCTGGCGCCAGGCTGAAATTCACCTCGCACAAGGCCTGCCGTGCGCCATAGGCGAAGCTCACGTCGCGCACTTCCAGGGCGTTCATGGCGTCACCACCACACCCCACGGGTAACGCCCGACTTTCACCGACTTGACCACCTTGAGGCTGTCCACGTCGATCACCGACACATCACCGCTCACGCCGTTGGTGGCGAGCAACTGTTTCTCGTCCGGGGTAAATGCCATCTGCCACACGCGGCGGCCCACCAACAAATAGTCGAGAATCTCAAAGGTCTTGGCATCAATCACCGCCACATGGTTCGCCGGGCCGAGGGCGACAAAACCGTATTTGCCGTCGGCGCTGAGCTTGATGCCGACCGGCTGGACTTTGTCCGGGTGCACGCCCTTGATCTTGAAGGTCAGGGTCTTGAGGATCGCGCGGCTGGCCACGTCGAGGATGGTCACGGTGCCGCCGATTTCTGCCGAGGCCCACAGCTGCGAGCCATCGTGGTTGAACTCGACGAAGCGCGGGCGCTGGTCCACCAGGGTGCTGTCGGCCAGGGTCTGGGTGCTGGTGTCGATCCAGTGCAGCATGTTGGTGGTTTCGCTGGTGTTCACCGCCCACTTGCCGTCCGGGCTGACGGCCATGCCTTCGGGTTCGACGCCGACGTTGATCTGGCCGAGCACTTTGGAGGTCTCGGTGTCGATCACGGTGACCAGCGCGTCGTCTTCGTTGGACACGTACAGCCAGCGGTTATTGGGGTGCAGGGCGAACTGCTCGGGGTCTTTGCCGGAGGGCAGTTCCTTGATGATCTTGCGCGTGGCCACGTCCATCACCTGCACGCGGTCCGAGTCGCTGGCGCAGATGTACAGCAGCTTATTGTCATGGGACAGCAGCAAGCCTCGCGGACGCTGGCCGACTTTGAGGGTGTCGGTGACTTGCAGGGTCTGCATGTCGATCAGGCTCAGGCTGTTGTCTTTCTCGTTGGAGACCCAGGCGGTACTGGCCACGGCGTGCCCGGCGGCAAGCAGCAGGGCGCATGAGAGCAGGGTGCGGCGCATGGCGGATTCCTTATTATTGTGGGTAGGTGATCAAGGGAAGCGGCAGGTCACCTCGGGTTTGTCATAGCCCAGGCTGTCCATTTCGTTAGTGGGGTGCAGGAAGCCTTCCTGGGGCGATGTGCTGACCAACGCGCGGGGTTGCACGATGGGAATCGGTTGGCGCAATTGGCCGTTCCAGGCGCGGTAACTGAGCTTGCGGCCCTTGAAGCCATCCAGGGGCAGTTGCTCGCTGATTTCCAGATCACGGATCGCCATGGGCTCGACCTGGCGCAACTTGCTCACCGCGCTGGCGACGCTGCGTACGGCCATCCAGGCGGCGAAGTCGCGGTCGTTCATCCAGCGCCCGGCCAGGGCCTCGAAGCGTTTCTGCAATTGGGCGGCGCCGTAGGTCTCGACGGTCTTGTGCCAACCGGTGGGCGTCAGGCCCTGGGTGCCGGCGACGGGGCGCGGGTACCAGGTCTGGTAGGGCACGTACTCGCCGAAGTCGCCGCGCTCGTCGGCCACCAGCACCACGTCGTATTCGGCGGTCTGGGTGAACAGCGGCATATCTGCCTGGGCGCTGCGGCGTTGGTCGTTATCGAAGCGCCAGGCTTTCTCCGCCACCAGACGCACGCCGAAGCGTTTGGCGGCGCGGCGCAGAGCGGCGGCGTAGGCTTGGTCATCCTCGGTGGGGCCGACGATCAACAACGCTTTCTGCCATTTACGGACGACCAGGAACTGCGCCAGCGCATCGGCGAGCATCGCCCGGCTGGGCAGCGTATGCAGCACGTTGCCCAGGCAGTCGGTGCTGCGCAGGCTGTCATCCGGGCTGCCGGCATTGAACAGCAGGCTGTCAGGCAACGCGGCGCTGAGTTGGCGAAGGCTCGCGGCTGGGGCGTTGACCACGAACAAACGCAGGCCCTGGGCATGCTGGGCTTGGGCGGCGGCGAGCAGGGCGTCCGGCGTATCAACCGTGGCGGTCGTCAGGCTGTAGCGCTGGTTGAGAAAGGCGCCGGTGCTGTTGCTGTCGATGATCGCCAGTTCGGCGCCGCGCTGCCCGGCATCGATGGGCTCGGGAATCACATTCGACAGCAGCGGGCCCGGATCGGGCCGATAACCCAAGTAGCCGATCTGCACCTGCAAGGGCTCGGCGGCCTGGCTGGCGGTGGCCACCCCGGCTGCGCAAGCAATCGCCAGCAGATAGATCACGGCGTAAGGGGCGAGCTGGCGCATAAGGCACTCCATGACAGGAAGCGCCAGCATAGAAAGCCTTAAGGTCGCTGCAAATATGCAGAAAGTAGCGCTGGGGCAGTACCAAGGTAGTAGCTCGCAGCGCGTGAAGCGGTCTTAGCATGACGCTTCAGTGTGTTGTTCGGGAGTTGGCTATGTCGGCGTTGTGGCGCATCAATCTATGGGTCTGCGGCTTCTTCGCCCTGGTGACCTGCGCCTGCACCGCGCTGTTGCTGCACCAGGCCCTGGCCGATGTGGAGCGCGAGTTGCAATCGGCCGAAGCGGTGGTGCACTACCTGAGTGAAACCGCCGAGCGCGACCCGGCCAGCCTGCAACCCCACCTCACCGCGAGTTTGCGTCATGTACGCGTGCACTGGCTGGCGAGCGGCGACACCGCCCAAGCGCCGGCCTCGGACGGGCTGGACGCCTGGCTTGGGCGCCTGCTGTTCGTCGAGGCGCGACGCAGTGCCCAGGTGCTGGACTTGCCGGACGGTCGGCGCGTGTCCATCGCCGTCGACCCACGGGATGAAATCGACGAAGTCTGGGATTCCTTGCAACAACTGTTGGGCCTGTGCGCCCTGGCGTTGGCCCTGAGTCTGTTGACTATCCGCTGGGCCGTGCGGCGGGGCATGGGCGTACTCGATGAATTGCTGCGCGCCCTGCAACAGGTGTGCGCCGGCCAGCTCAACGTGCGCCTGCGCGGTGAAGGCGCGCCGGAAGCACGGCAACTGGCGCTGCACTTCAACCGCATGACCGACGCCCTGGAGCAGGCGCGCACCGATAACACCCGGCTCACCCAGACCCTGCTGGCGGTGCAGGAGCAGGAGCGCACCCACTTGGCCCAGACCCTGCACGATGACCTCGGCCAATACCTGGCCGGCATTCGCGCCCAGGCCTGCCTGTTGCGGCTGGTCGCCGATCAGCCGCACGTGCTGACCCGTACGGTGGGGCTGCTGGAAGATCATTGCGAGCACTTGCAGCAAGGTTTCCGCGCCCTGGTCCACGACCTCTACCCGGTGGCGTTGCAACACTTGCCGATGGGCGAGGCGTTCTCGATGCTGGTAACGCAGTGGCAGGCCAGCCATGGGATTCCCTGTCAATTGCAGGTCAGTGCCGACCTGCCGGCGTTGTCCGGCGCCAACAAAACTCACCTGTACCGCCTGCTCCAGGAAGCGCTGACCAACATCCTGCGGCATGCCGATGCCAGCCAGGTGCGCGTGCGCCTGCAACACCGCGGTTCACGTCTGCGCCTGTGGGTGCGTGATAACGGTCGCGGTGCAGTCACGCCCCAGCGGCCCGGCGTGGGCCTGTATTCGATGGCCGAACGCGCCCGCTGCCTGGGCGGCGAATTAAAGATCATCAGCCACCCCGGCGGCGGTTGGGCGCTGGCGTTGAACATGCCGTTGGAGGCCTCATGAATATTCTGTTGGTGGATGACCACGCCGTGGTGCGCCAAGGCTATGCCAGCCTGCTGCGCGCGCTGCTGCCAGCGGTCGAAGTACGCGAAGCGGCCAGTGGCGAAGAGGCCCTGAGCCGGGTGCAGGAGGCGGTGCCGCATCTGGTGATCATGGACTTCGGCCTGCCAGGCATCAGCGGCCTGGAAACCACGCGCCGCCTGCGCCAGCGCTTGCCACAATTGCGCGTGCTGTTTTTCAGCATGCACGACGAGCTGCCGCTGGTGCGCCAGGCGTTGGACGCCGGAGCCTCCGGTTACCTGACCAAAAGCTCGGCGCCCGAGGTGTTGATTGAAGCCGTGCGGCGCATCCTCGACGGCCACGCCTATATCGAACAGGCCCTGGCCACCGAGCTGGCCTACACCCCCAGTGATCAACGCTTGCAGGGCATGACCCCGCGCGAACTGGAAATCTTCCTGATGCTGGCCAAAGGCACGCCCACCCGAGCGATTGCCGACCAGCTGAATATCAGCAGCAAGACCGTGTCCAATCACCTGACCTTGCTCAAGAGCAAACTGCAGGTGAGCTCCCATGCCGAGCTGGTGCACCTGGGAATCGACATGGGGGTGGTGCGGGTGGTTGGATAATTGGGTGTGCACAAACCCACTGTGGGAGGGGCGTCGTTTCAGCGATCCCAGGTCGTTGGGCAATCCTGGCAGCCCTCCATATTGGCATCCTGAAAATTCCCATAATGTTGCCGCGCACCGGTTAGCGTGGCGTTTTCAAGGTTGCTCTCGCCGAACTTCGCTTCCTGCAGATTGGCGTCGCTGAGGTCAGCACCTTGCAAGTCGGCCTTGCTCAGCCAGGTCATCTCCAGGTCGGCCGCACGCAGGTTGGCCTTGTGCATTTTGGCCCCTGACAGCCGTGCAAATTGCAGGTAGGCCGCACTGAGGTTGGCGTTTTCGAACTGCGCGCCTTGGGCGAACAGGCCCCAACCCTGGATCGCCATCAGCGTGGCACCGCTAAAGTCCGCCAAGCGCAGGTTGCTTTGTTGCAGGCTGGCGCGGGTCAGGTTGGCGCCTTGCAGCTGGGCCTTTTCCAGGTTGGCCAGGTCGAGGTTGGCATGGCGCAGATCTGCATCGCGCAGGTCGGCACCGGCCAGGTTCATTTTGCTCAGGTTCTGATTTCGAAGGTTGGCGCCCTTGAGGTTGGCGCCGGGGCATTGGCTGTGTTCGGCGATGGTGCAGCCGTTGATGATCAACGGGGCGTCGTCGCCATCGTCGGCGTGGGCCAGGGGTAGGGATAACAGGAGTAGCAAGGGCAGGTAGTTCATTGCGAGACCTCTGGAGATACTGTGGTGAGCGGGCTTGTTGTGGTGAGCGGGCTTGCCCCGCGCTGGGCTGCGAAGCGGCCCTGGCATTCCTCCAGCACCTGCGTGCGCTCAGGTTCTACGACTGCTGCGCAGCCGAGCGCGGGGCAAGCCCGCTCACCACAAGGGAACCCGCTTGCTACAAAAGGCGGCGCGGCATTCTCGCGGGGGCTATTTTTGCGCGGTCTTGTTATCCCAGCTCGGGATCTTGAACACCCAGAAGGACCCGCCTTGCGCCACCGGTTTGGTCAGCTCGGCCATGTCGCCGCCCCACAACGGCACCGCGCCGCCGTAGCCGACGGTCACGCCGATGTACTGTTCGCCATCCTGTTCCCAGGTGATCGGCGGCGAGACGATGCCGCTGCCGGTCTGGAACTTCCACAGCTCCTTGCCGGTTTTGGCGTCGAAGGCCTTGAAGAAACCGTCGCCGGTGCCGGTAAACACCAAGTTGCCCTTGGTTGCCAACACGCCGGCCCACAGTGGCAAGGCTTCCTTGTGCTCCCACACCACCTTGCCGGTAGTCGGGTTCATCGCGCGCAGGGTGCCGACGTGGTCGTCATACATGCGCTTGATGCGGAAACCCATGCCCAGGTACGCCGAACCCTTCTTGTAGTTGACCTCTTCGGTCCAGTATTCCTCTTTCCACTGGTTGCCCGGAATGTAGAACAGGCCGGTGTCCTGGCTGTAGGCCATGGGGTTCCAGTTCTTGCCACCCAGGAACGGCGGCGAGACTTCCACCGGCTTGCCTTTGGTTTCACCCGGCAATGGCTTGGCCGGACGCTGGCCTTCGTTCTCCACCGGACGCCCGGTCTTCAGATCGATATGGCTGGCCCAAGTGATGTTGTCGACAAACGGGAAGGCGTTCTGCAGCTTGCCGTTGTTGCGGTCCACCACGTAGAAGAAACCGTTGCGGTCGGCGTGGCCGGTGGCCTTGACCACTTTGCCGTCCTTGTCCTTGTAGTCGAACAGCACCAGCTCGTTGTTGCCGGAGAAGTCCCAGGCATCGTTCGGGGTGTGCTGGTAGAACCATTTCACTTCGCCGGTGCTCGGGTCGACGCCAACCTGGCCCGAGGTGTAGAGGCTGTCGAAGTCGTGGGGGTTGCCGTCCTTGGCGGTGCGTGCCCAGGTGTTCCACGGGCCAGGATTGCCGGCGCCGACGATGATGGTGTTGGTCTCGGCATCGAAGCTTGCGCTCTGCCAAGGCGCGCCGCCACCGTGGCTCCAGGCCTCGACCTTGCCGGTTTCGGTGGTGGGGTCATCCGGCCACGAAGGGGCCTTGACGTCGCCGGTGGTGGTGCTGTCCTTGCCGTTGAGGCGGCCCATATGGCCTTCCACGAACGGGCGCATCCACACTTCTTCACCGGTGTCGGGGTCGCGGGCAAACAGCTGGCCGACCACGCCGAATTCATCGCCGGAGCTGCCGTGGATCAGCAGCACCTTGCCGCTGACCTTGTCTTTGATCAGCACCGGGGCGCCGGTCATGGTGTAGCCGGCGGCGTGGTCGCCGAATTTCTTGTTCCACACCACTTTGCCGGTGTTTTTGTCGAGGGCGATCAGGCGCGCGTCGAGGGTGCCGAAGTAGATCTTGTCGCCGAAGATCGCCGCACCACGGTTGACCACGTCACAGCACGGGCGAATGTTGTCGGGCAGGCGGTGGTTGTAGGTCCACAGGCGCTTGCCGGTCTTTGCATCCAGGGCGAACACGCGGGAGTAGGAACCGGTGACGTACACCACGCCGTCGCTGACGATGGCCTGGGATTCCTGGCCGCGCTGTTTCTCGTCGCCAAAGGAATAGGACCAAGCCGGGGTGAGTTTAAACACGTTCTTGTCGTTGACCTGGGCCAGCGGGCTCCAGCGCTGGGCGTTGGTGCCCATGCCGTATTGCAGCACGTCCTTGGTGGTCAGGTGGTCGTTGGCAATGTCTTCCCAGGTGACGTTGCGTGTCGATTTGGCAGGCTCGGCGGCTGCGAAGGTTGCAGCACTGAGGGACAGGCTGCCCACCAGCATAAAGGCTTGCACGGCAAGGCTTAAAGGTGAGCGGGCGGGTAGCGATCTTATTGTCATGGTTGCAGTTCCCAGTGGAGGTTTTGGCCTGCACAGGGTGGAACGCCGGGGCGCCGGGCGGATACGGAAAAAGTCCCGCTGTGGCCGGGAAGACTTCCCGGACCGCCGCTGTTTTAGGTGTGCCCCACAAGCCCTACTACCAAGGGAGGAGAGGGCGGCCACCAAAGCAGCATACGGCCCATGCCTCGGGGTTTCTAAGATGGTTGCCATAGCCTCTGCAATGAGGTTTTGCGTGCAATCCTGAGGGCAAAAATAATGACAACAAAACACAATGCCTGGCTCGTGGCTGGCCTGTTGGTGGGTGTATTCGGCGCCGGCTCTGTTTGGGCCCATGGCAACGTGGTCCCGCAAGCGGTGGAAACCAAGGGCCTGACTTCGATCAAGGACGCCGGCGTGCCGGTCAACGAAGACGGCTGGGCGGCGGTCAATCCGTACCGCACCTCACCGGAACACGATCGGGCCGTGGAAATCGGCTCGTCCGCCTACAACCAGAACTGCGCCGCCTGCCACGGCCTGGAAGCCAAGTCCGGTGGTATCGCCCCCGACCTGCGCATGCTCGATGTGGGCGAAGCCGGTGATGAGTGGTTCGTCGAGCGTGTGCGCCATGGCGCGGTGCGTGACGGCCGCGTGTACATGCCCAAAATGGCCGACTACCTGAGCCAGGAAGCCTTGTGGGCGGTGCGCACCTACCTGGACAGCGTGCACGTCGAGGAGTAAGCCATGCGCCTGTTCGCTTATGTGCTTGGCCTGGCCCTGCTGTGTTGCCAGTCGGCACAGGCGCAGGTGCGCAGCTATGACCAGATGATCGCTGACGGCGAAATCAAGGTGGCGGTGTACAAGGACTTCGCCCCCTACAGTTTCGAAGACGGCGCCAACGCGCGGGGGGTCGATGTGGAACTGGCCCAGGCCTTGGCCACGGCGCTGGGGGTAAAGCTCAAGTTGATCTGGGCGCCGGCCGGCGAGAAGCTCGATGACGACCTGCGCGACTACATCTGGCGCGGCAGCCAGTTGCACAACCAGCAACTGGCCGACCTGATGATGCGCGCGCCCTACGATCGCGATTACGCACAAAAGCGCAACGACCAGGGCGAACTGGAAAACGGCCATGTGGTGATGTTCGGGCCGTACCAGAACGAACAATGGCAGGTGGCCTATGACCGTCGGCGCCTGGACACGGTCGCCAGCGTGGCGGTGTTCGAGCAGCACCCGATTGGCGTCGAAGTCGACAGCGTGCCGTCGTTCTACCTCACCTCGGTGTTCAACGGCATGCTCGCCGCCAAGACCCATCACTACCCCGACGTCCCCCAGGCCTTTGCGGCGATGAAAGCCGGTGAGGTCGATGCGGTGATGGCGATGCGCGGCGAAGTCGATTGGCAGGTGCATGAAGCCCACGACCCGCAACTGGCCCTCGCCGAAAACGCCTACCCGAACATGGGCAAGCAACGCTGGGAGATCGGCATGGCGGTGCACGAGAGCAATCGCCAGCTGGCCTACGCGGTGGAAGAGGCGCTGGAAGGCCTGATCCGCGACGGCGCGGTGCAAGCCATCTATGCCCGTTACGGCCTGCAGTACGAAGTCCCCGAGATGTATCAATAGGAGCAGGTGATGAACTGGCGACTGAGCTGCATCTTGGCGTGTTGGCTGCCGCTGGCGGCTCATGCCGTGGAGGTCGACCCGGTGCCGTCGGTGATGTGGGCGTTCTATCACAAGCAGTTCCTGGCCGAGGCGCCGTTCGTGTTCGACGATCGAGTCAAGCTGCTGGCGCCGCCGTTCGCCGAAGATGCGCGCCAGGTGCCGCTGGAAATCGACGCCCGCGCCTTCAACGGCCATGTGGTGAAAATCCTCGCCTGGGCCGAGCTCAACCCATTGCCGAAAATCGTCGACTTCCAGCCCAAGGCCGGCGTGCTGCCGTGGCTGTCGCTGCGGATTCGTATCGAACAGGCCACGCCGTTGCGGGCGGCGGTGCTCACCGATGACGGGCTGTGGCATGTGGGCTCGACCCTGATCGACGCGGCCGGTGGCGGCTGCACCGCGCCCAGCGTGGTACGCACCCAGCCGGGCTGGGAAGAGCACATCGGCGAAGTGCTCGGCGGCCGTTACCCGCGTGGTGAGTTCAGCCGCGTGCGTGTGCAGGTTGCGCACCCGATGGACAACGGCATGGTCAGCGGCATCCCCGAGTTTTTTATCAACCATGCGCAACTGCGCGACCAGGACGGCCAAGTGCTGGCTGATCTTGAGCTGTTCCCGGCGGTCAGCGAGAACCCCAACCTGGCCTTCGACATCGACGCGCCGGGGCCCACCCGACTGGTGCTGCGTGACAACAGCGGCAACGAGTTCGACGCGGCCATCCCCTGACCAGAAGGAGCGCGGTATGCGCTGGATTCTATTGTTATGCCTGGGCCTTAGCCTGCCCGCCCTGGCAGATCTCGACTACGCCCTCAAGCCCCGGCTGATCGCCGACGACACCTGGCTACTCGAAGGCAGCACTGACGACTTTGCCAAAGCCAATGGCGGCAATATCGTCAACACCGCCTTCATCGTCACCGAGGCCGGCGTGGTGGTGATCGACACCGGGCCGTCGCGGCGCTACGGCGAAGCCATGCGCGAGGCCATTGCCCGCGTCACCCCCAAGCCGGTGATCCAGGTGCTGATTACCCACCATCACCCTGACCATGCGCTGGGCAACCAGGCCTTCAAGGACGTGCCCATCGGCGCCCTGGCCGAGACCACGCGGCTGCTGCATGAGCAGGGCGACGGCATGGCGGAAAACCTCTACCGCATGGTCGGCGACTGGATGCGCGGCACTGAGGTGGTGTTGCCCACTCAGGTGCTGGAACCCGGTGTGCTGAGCGTCGGCGGCCACGACTTGCGCCTGCTCGCGCTCACCGGCCATACCGGCGCCGACCTGGCGATCTTCGACCAGAGCACCGGCGTGCTGTTTGCCGGCGACCTGGTGTTTTACCAGCGTGCGCTCACCACCCCCAACAGCCCGGGCCTGGCGGTGTGGCTGGCCGACCTCGGCACCCTGCAAGCCTTGCCCTGGACCCTGATCGTGCCGGGCCATGGCCCGGTGGCCAGCGACGCGCAACCCTTCACGCAAATGCGCGACTACCTGACCTGGCTCGATCAACTGCTGCGTGACGGCGCTGCCAAGGGCAACGACATGGCCGAGATGATCCGCAGCCCCATCCCCGAACGCTTCGCCGCGATCAGCCTGAGCCGCTATGAACTGATCCGCAGCGTCAGCCACCTGTACCCGCGTTACGAGCGCGAGCAGATGCAACCGCTACTAAGGAACTAGCAAACTCGATACTGCGGTCAATTGTGACAATGGCCCCTGCGCCCAAGAATCTGCACCAGACCGGGAAAATTTCCCGGGTATAACAAAAAACCGCAGAGGTAGCCGTCATGACCCAACCCGCACGTCGCCAACCCTTCGCCTTGAGTGTGTTGCTCGGTGCCATCCTGTTATCCGGCCAGGCCATGGCCTCGGTCACCGATGAGGACATCCTCCAGGACCCGAAAAACCCCGGGCAGATCGTCACCAACGGCCTGGGCGTGCAGGGCCAGCGCTACAGCCCCCTCGACACCCTGAACGTCGACAACGTCAAGGAACTGCGCCCGGTCTGGGCGTTTTCCTTTGGCGGCGAAAAGCAGCGTGGGCAACAGGCGCAGCCGATGATCAAGGACGGGGTGATGTACCTCACCGGTTCCTACTCGCGGGTGTTCGCGGTGGATGCGCGCACCGGCAAGAAACTCTGGCAGTACGATGCGCGTCTGCCCGATGACATCCGCCCGTGCTGTGACGTGATCAACCGTGGCGTGGCGCTGTACGGCGACCTGGTGTTCTTCGGCACCCTCGACGCCAAGCTGGTGGCGCTGAACAAAGACACCGGCAAAGTGGTGTGGAGCAAGCAGGTCGCCGATCACAAGGAAGGCTACTCGATCAGCGCCGCGCCCCTGGTGGTCAACGGCAAGCTGATCACCGGCGTGGCCGGTGGCGAATTCGGCGTGGTCGGCAAGATCCAGGCCTATGACCCGAAAAACGGCGAGCTGCTGTGGAGCCGCCCGACGGTCGAAGGCCATATGGGTTATGTCTACAAAGACGGCAAGGCTGTGGAAAACGGCATCTCCGGCGGCGAGGCGGGCAAGACCTGGCCGGGGGATTTGTGGAAAACCGGCGGCGCGGCACCGTGGCTGGGCGGCTACTACGACCCGGAAACCAACTTGCTGCTGTTCGGCACCGGCAACCCGGCGCCGTGGAACTCGCACCTGCGCCCTGGCGACAACCTTTACTCGTCCTCGCGCCTGGCGCTGAACCCGGACGACGGCACCATCAAGTGGCACTTCCAGAGCACGCCCCACGACGGTTGGGACTATGACGGCGTCAACGAGCTGGTCTCCTTCAACTACACCGAAGGTGGCAAGGAAATCAAAGCGGCGGCCACCGCCGACCGCAACGGCTTCTTCTACGTGCTCGATCGCACCAACGGCAAGTTCATCCGTGGCTTCCCGTTTGTCGACAAGATCACCTGGGCCACGGGCCTGGATAAGGACGGTCGTCCGATCTACAACGAAGCCAGCCGCCCAGGTGCGCCGGGCAGCGAAACCAAGGGCACTTCGGTGTTTGTCGCACCGGCGTTCCTCGGTGCGAAGAACTGGATGCCGATGGCCTACAACCGTGACACCGGGCTGTTCTACGTGCCGTCCAACGAGTGGGGCATGGACATCTGGAACGAAGGTATCGCCTACAAGAAAGGCGCGGCGTTCCTCGGCGCGGGCTTCACTATCAAGCCGTTGAACGAAGACTACATCGGCGTACTGCGCGCCATCGATCCTAAGACGGGTAAGGAAGTCTGGCGCCACAAGAACTTCGCGCCGCTGTGGGGCGGGGTGCTGACCACCAAGGGCAACCTGGTGTTCACCGGTACGCCGGAAGGTTTCCTGCAAGCATTCAACGCCAAGACTGGCGAGAAGGTCTGGGAATTCCAGACCGGCTCCGGCGTGCTCGGTTCGCCTGTGACCTGGGAAATGGACGGCGAACAGTACGTCTCGGTGCTCTCCGGCTGGGGCGGCGCGGTGCCGTTGTGGGGCGGTGAGGTGGCCAAGCGCATCAAGGACTTCAACCAGGGCGGCATGCTCTGGACCTTCAAGCTGCCCAAAGAGCTGGTCGCCAAACACTGAATCTACGACCAAATGACAAGTGCCCCCCTGCCAACGGCGCATTCGCCCGGCAACGGGGGCTCTTTACTATCGGGTCATCGCCTGTTGACCGACAGGCCCGGACCCAGACAGAGGCTTTAACATGATCTACGCACAACCTGGCACCCCTGGCGCTATCGTCAGCTTCAAGCAGCGCTACGGTAATTACATCGGCGGAGAGTTCGTCGCCCCGCTGAGCGGTGAGTATTTCACCAACACCTCGCCAGTGACCGGTGAAGCGATCGCCGAATTCCCGCGCTCCAACGCTGCCGATATCGACAAAGCCCTCGACGCCGCCCATGCCGCCGCTGACGCCTGGGGCAAGACGTCGCCCCAGGATCGCTCCCTGGTGCTGCTGAAAATCGCCGACCGTATCGAGCAGAATCTCGAAGTACTGGCCGTGACCGAAAGCTGGGACAACGGCAAGGCCGTGCGCGAAACCCTCAACGCTGACGTGCCCCTGGCCGCCGACCACTTCCGCTACTTCGCCGGCTGCATCCGCGCCCAGGAAGGCGGCGCCGCCGAGATCAACGAACACACCGCGGCCTATCACTTCCATGAGCCATTGGGCGTGGTCGGGCAGATCATTCCGTGGAACTTCCCGCTGCTGATGGCCGCCTGGAAACTCGCCCCGGCCCTCGCTGCCGGTAACTGCATCGTGCTCAAGCCGGCCGAGCAGACGCCGCTGTCGATCATGGTGTTTGCCGAGCTGATCAATGACCTGCTGCCACCGGGCGTGCTGAATATCGTGCAGGGCTTTGGCCGCGAAGCCGGGGAGGCACTGGCCACCAGCAAGCGCATCGCCAAGATTGCCTTTACCGGCTCGACCCCAATCGGTGCGCACATCATGCACGCGGCCGCCGAGAACCTCATTCCGTCTACCGTGGAACTGGGCGGCAAGTCGCCGAACATCTTCTTCGAAGACATCATGCAGGCCGAGCCGCAATTCATCGAAAAAGCCGCCGAAGGCCTGGTGCTGGCGTTCTTCAACCAGGGCGAAGTGTGCACCTGCCCGTCGCGGGCGCTGGTGCAGGAGTCGATCTACGACGACTTCATGAAAGTGGTGATGAAGAAGATCGTCAAGATCAAGCGCGGCAACCCGTTGGATACCGAGACCATGGTCGGCGCCCAGGCGTCCGAGCAGCAATACGACAAGATCCTCTCCTACCTCAAGATCGCCCAGGAAGAGGGCGCCGAGCTGCTCACCGGCGGCGCGGCCGAGCGCCTGGAGGGCGACCTGTCCAGCGGTTACTACATCCAGCCGACCCTGCTCAAGGGCCACAACAAGATGCGCGTGTTCCAGGAAGAAATCTTCGGCCCGGTGGTGGGTATCACCACCTTCAAAGACGAAGCCGAAGCCCTGGCCATTGCCAACGACAGCGAATTCGGCCTCGGGGCTGGGCTGTGGACCCGCGACATCAACCGCGCCTACCGCATGGGCCGGGCGATCAAGGCTGGCCGCGTGTGGACCAACTGTTATCACCTGTACCCGGCGCATGCGGCGTTTGGCGGCTACAAGAAGTCGGGCGTGGGGCGTGAGAACCACAAGATGATGCTCGATCACTACCAGCAGACCAAGAATTTGCTGGTGAGCTACGACATCAATCCATTGGGTTTCTTCTAACCCTCGGATTGCAACGCGGTCCCCTGTCGGAGGGGGCTTGCTCCCGATGGCGGTGGGTCAGTCAACAGTGATGTGGCTGACACATTGCTATCGGGAGCAAGCCCCCTCCCACATTTTGATCGGCGTATACCCGCTACCAATGCGGGTGCGAGCTCCTTCGAAAGTAGCATTCGCACCCCCATCCCCCCATGCATTAATGCCTCTACCGGAATCTTCCGGCACAACAAGAGGACTCTCCCCATGTGGACCAAACCCGCCTTCACCGACCTGCGTATCGGCTTCGAAGTGACCATGTACTTCGCCAGCCGTTGATCCATCTCCGGCCAGCCTCGCGCTGGCCGGTGCCGTATTGGGAATGACCCTTTGGTCTGATTGCATTCGCCTGCGAATGGGTTAGTGTGAAGCGCATCTCCCAAAAATAATAAGAACAGGCTTTCCAATGAGCCCCAATCTGAGCCTCCTGCGTAAATTCGTCTCGCCTGAAATCATCTTCGGTGCCGGCTGCCGGCACAACGTCGGTAACTATGCCAAGACCTTCGGTGCGCGCAAGGTGCTGGTCGTCAGCGACCCCGGTGTGATCGCTGCCGGTTGGGTGGCGGATGTGGAAGCCAGCCTGCAAGCCATCGGTATCGACTACTGCCTGTACAGCGCTGTGTCGCCCAATCCGCGCGTCGAAGAAGTAATGCTCGGCGCCGAGGTGTATCGGGAAAACCATTGCGACGTGATCGTGGCCATCGGCGGCGGCAGTCCGATGGATTGCGGCAAGGCCATCGGTATTGTGGTCGCCCATGGGCGTAGCATTCTTGAGTTCGAGGGCGTGGACACCATTCGTGTGCCCAGCCCGCCGTTGATCCTTATCCCCACCACCGCCGGTACGTCGGCGGATGTCTCGCAGTTCGTGATCATTTCCAATCAGCAGGAGCGCATGAAGTTCTCCATCGTCAGCAAGGCGGTGGTGCCGGATGTGTCGCTGATCGACCCGGAAACCACGGCGAGCATGGACCCGTTCCTGTCCGCCTGTACCGGCATCGACGCGCTGGTGCATGCCATCGAGGCGTTCGTGTCCACCGGCCACGGCCCACTGACCGACCCCCATGCGCTGGAAGCCATGCGCCTGATCAACGGCAACCTGGTGCAGATGATCGCCAACCCCACGGACATTGCCCTGCGCGAGAAAATCATGCTCGGCAGCATGCAGGCGGGCCTGGCGTTTTCCAACGCGATCCTCGGCGCCGTGCATGCCATGTCCCACAGCCTCGGCGGCTTTCTCGATTTGCCCCACGGTTTGTGCAACGCGGTGCTGGTGGAGCATGTGGTGGCGTTCAACTACAACTCGGCGCCGGAGCGCTTCAAGGTGATTGCCGAGACCTTTGGCATTGACTGCCGTGGCCTCAACCATCGACAGATCTGCGGACGATTGGTCGACCACCTGATCGCGCTCAAACATGCCATTGGCTTCCACGAAACCCTGGGTCTGCATGGGGTGCGCGTGGCGGATATTCCGTTCCTGTCCGAGCATGCGATGGACGACCCCTGCATCCTCACCAACCCTCGTGAGTCCAGCCAGCGTGACGTCGAGGTTGTTTATGGCGAAGCGCTCTGACGACCAGCAACAAGCACTGGCCGGGCTGCTGGGCCTGGGCAATCACTCGGCACGCAAGAGTCACTACCCGGAACTCACCGCGCGCCTCGACGAGCTGGAGGCGGAGCGCAACCGCTATATCCGTCTCAACGATGAGCTGGAACAGCGCGTGGCCGCGCGCACCGATGAGCTGCTGGAAGCCAACCGCAACCTGCAACAGCAGATCGCCCAGCGTGAGCAGGTCGAGCAGGAGTTGCGCGATGCGCGCGACGCCGCGGAGGCTGCCAACCGCAGCAAGGACAAATACCTCGCCGCCGCGAGCCATGACCTGCTGCAACCGCTGAACGCGGCGCGGCTGCTGATCTCCACCCTGCGTGAACGCAACTTGCCCAGCGTCGAGCAGGTGCTGGTGGAGCGTACTCACCAGGCGCTGGAAGGCGCAGAAGATTTACTCACCGATTTGCTGGATATTTCGCGGCTCGACCAGGCGGCGGTCAAACCCGACGTGGCGCTGTATCGCCTGGATGAACTGTTTGCGCCGCTGGTCTCGGAGTTCCAGTCGGTGGCGCTGGCGGCCGGGCTGAACCTGCGTGCGCGTACCGGTCATTATGCGATTCGCACCGACTTGCGCCTGGTGACGCGGATCCTGCGTAACTTCCTCAGCAATGCCTGCCGCTACACCGACGAGGGCTGCATCCTGCTCGGCGCGCGCCGCCGTGGCGACCGCCTGCGCCTGGAGGTGTGGGACACCGGGCGCGGCATCGCGGCCGACCGGCTCGACGCGATCTTCCTCGAATTCAACCAGCTCGACGTCGGCCGCGCCTCGGATCGCAAAGGCGTGGGGCTGGGCCTGGCGATTGTCGAGCGTATCGCCGAGATCCTCGGCTACCCGGTGGCGGTCCGTTCGTGGCCGGGGCGTGGCTCGATGTTCAGCATCGAGGTGCCCATCAGCGAAGAGATGCCCCTGGCGATCAGCCAACTGCCGGTGCTGCCGACCACGGGCAACCCGCTGCCGGGGCGGCGTTTGCTGGTGATCGATAACGAGGTGAGCATCCTCGAAAGCATGCGCGCGCTGCTGGTGCAGTGGGGCTGTGAGGTGGTCACCGCCACCGACCAGGCCGGCGCGTTACTGGCGTTGCAGGGCAGGGCGCCGGAGTTGATCCTCGCCGACTACCACCTCGACCACGGCGTGGTGGGCGCTGCGGTAGTCAAGCATCTGCGCGAGCATTTCGCGCAAAAGATCCCGGCCGTGATCATCACCGCCGACCGCACCGACCAATGCCGTCGTGTGCTGCGCCGCCTTGACGCGCCGTTGTTGAACAAACCGCTCAAGCCCGGCAAGTTGCGGGCGGTATTGAGCCAGTTATTGACCTAGGGCCTTGATACCCGTCAACACCCGTTGCGGCGCTTTGCCCCATGCTGCCTGCCTGATTTAGAGCACGACGGAGCCCGCCATGAAAGCCCCCGCAACAACCGCAGCATCCTTCAAGTTGCCCCTGGGCCTGGTGATCGGCGTACTGGCGATGGTCGGCGTGCTGCTGTTGCCGCTGCCCGCCGATCTGCCGGTGGCCGGGCAGCGCATGCTGGCGATTCTCGCGTTTGCCGTGGTGGTGTGGATCACCGAGGCGGTGTCTTATGAGGCCAGCGCGATCATGATCACCTCGCTCATGGCATTTTTGCTGGGCACGGCGCCGTCGCTGCAAGACCCCGCCCACCTGATCGGCTCCAGCCCGGCCATCAGCATGGCGCTCACCGGCTTTTCCAACCCGGCACTGGCCTTGGTGGCGGGCGCGTTGTTCATTGCGGCGGCCATGACCCACACCGGCCTCGACCGGCGCATCGCCCTCGTGACCCTGACCCGCGTCGGCACCAGCACCCGCGGCATTCTGCTCGGGGCGATTGCGGTGACCATCCTGCTCAGCCTCGTGGTGCCCAGCGCCACTGCACGCAGCGCCTGTGTGGTGCCGATCATGATGGGCGTGGTCGCCGCGTTTGGCGTGGACAAGCGCTCCAATATTGCCGCCGGCCTGATGATCGTGGTGGCCCAGGGCACCAGCATCTGGAACGTCGGCATCCAGACCGCCGCCGCGCAAAACCTGCTGACCGTGGGCTTTATGGACAAGATGCTCGGCCAGCGCGTGTCGTGGATCGACTGGCTGATCGCCGGCGCGCCGTGGGCGGTGATCATGTCGGCGGTGTTGCTGTTCCTGGTGATCAAGCTGCTGCCACCGGAAACCGACAGCATCCCCGGTGGTAAAGAGGCCGTGGCCCAGTCCCTGGTGGACATCGGCCCGATGACCGGCCCGCAGAAGCGCTTGCTCACCGTGTCGGTGCTGTTGCTGTTGGCGTGGGCGACGGAAGGGCGCCTGCACCCTTTCGACACCACCTCGACCACCTACGCCGGGTTGGTCTTCCTGCTGTTGCCGGGGATCGGTGTGATGACCTGGAAGGATGTGCAGTCGCGTATTCCGTGGGGCACGGTGATTGTATTCGGCGTGGGCATCAGCCTCGGCACCGCGTTGCTGACGACCCAAGCCGGGCAGTGGCTGGGCTCCCAAGTGGTGGCGCATACCGGGTTGGATCAGGTCGGGCCGTTGGGGGTGTTTGCGATTTTGGGAGCGTTTTTGATTGTGATCCACCTGGGCTTTGCCAGCGCCACGGCGCTGACCTCGGCGCTGTTGCCGATCCTGATTGCGGTGTTGCAGACCTTGCCCGGGGAGTTCAATCGGTTGGGAATGACCATGCTGCTGGGGTTTGTGATGAGCTACGGGTTTATCCTGCCGATTAATGCGCCGCAGAATATGGTGTGCCTGGGGACTGGGACGTTTACGGCACGGCAGTTCGCCAAGGTGGGGATCCTGGTGACGTTGATCGGGTATGGGCTGATGTTGGTGTTTGCGGCCACTTACTGGAGTTGGTTGGGGTGGATCTGATCGGGAAGGCGGTTCTGGATGGGCATGCAATCCAAAGAGAGCAAGCCCCCTCCGACTTTTGACCGTACCCGCTCCAGGCATCAATTCCATGCCCAAAATGGCAAGATGAACCCCGCTCAGGTTTACTACTCTGAGTAATGGTTTTACCGACCTCACCCGTCGGGTCATCTAGGTCATCGAATGGATAAATACACCCCCCACACCTGGGAACCCCACGAGCGCCCGAGCCTGCCCGGTTCGCCGTCGACGCCGTGGCACCCTACGCACAAGCGTTGGCTGTATGCGCTGGTCGGTGTGCTGGTCGCGATCACTGGCGGCCTGGGAAATGCCCTGGTCATCGCCAACCTGCAATACCTGCAAGGCGCCCTCGGCGCGACCACAGCGGAAATGGCCTGGCTGCCCGCCGCCTATGTGATGACCAACGTGTGCATGAACCTGCTGCTGGTGAAGTTCCGCCAGCAGTTCGGCCTGCGCGTGTTCACCGAGGTGTTCCTGGTGCTGTACGCGCTGGTGACCTTCGGCCACTTGTTCGTTAACGATCTCAGTTCGGCCATCGCGGTGCGGGCGGCCCATGGGATGGTGGGCGCGGCCCTGAGTTCGTTGGGCTTGTACTACATGATCCAGGCGTTCCCCGCCAAGTGGCGACTCAAAGCCCTGGTGCTGGGGTTGGGCACGGCGCAGTTGGCGTTGCCGCTGGCGCGGTTGTTCTCCGAAGATTTGCTGCAAATCGCCGAGTGGCGCGGTTTGTATCTGTTTGAATTGGGGATGGCGCTGATCTGCCTGGGTTGTGTGTTCTTGCTCAAGTTGCCGCCGGGTGACCGCTTCAAGACCTTTGAGAAACTCGACTTCCTGACCTTCGGCATCCTCGCCACCGGCGTGGCGTTGCTCTGTGCGGTGCTGTCCCTGGGGCGCATCGACTGGTGGCTGGAGGCCCCGTGGATCGGTATCGCGTCAGCCTGTTCCCTGGTGTTGATCATGGCCGGCCTGGCCATTGAGCATAACCGCGCCAACCCGATGTTGATGACCCGTTGGCTGGGCAGCGGCACCATGATTCGCCTGGCACTGGCGGTGATCCTGATTCGCATGGTGCTGTCGGAGCAGTCCACCGGTGCGGTCGGGTTCATGCAGATGTTGAACATGAGCTACCAGCAGATGCATACGCTGTACGTGGTGATGCTGGCCGGCGCGATCAGCGGGCTGGCGGTCAGTGCGCTGACGATCAACCCGGCTCACCTGCTGATGCCGCTGGTGATCTCCCTGGCGCTGATGGCCACGGGCTCGGTGATGGACAGTTTCTCCAGCAACCTGACCCGGCCCGAAAACCTGTATATCAGCCAGTTCCTGTTGGGCTTTGGCGGCACTTTTTTCCTGGGACCGACCATGGTGTTGGGCACCAAGAACGTGCTGACGAACCCGCGCAATCTAGTGAGTTTTTCGGTGATGTTCGGCATTTGCCAGAACCTCGGCGGCCTGATTGGAGCTGCGTTGCTGGGAACGTTCCAGGTCGTGCGGGAGAAGTTTCATTCCAGCATGATCGTCGAACACTTGACCTTGCTCGACCCGCGTGTGGCCGCGCGGGTGAGCAGCGGTGGCTCGGCCTATGGCGGTGTCATTGCCGACCCCGAGCTGCGCAACCTGATGGGTATCCGCAGCTTGGCCACGGCGGCCACCCGTGAAGCGAATGTCATGGCTTACAACGATGTGTTCATGCTGATTGCGATCATCGCGATCCTGACCATGCTCTGGATATTTATTCGCAGTCTGTGGCTGATGAGCACCACCCAAGCAGCAGCCCCTCCCGTTCAACCCAGCGGCGCACCTTCATGACCGAACCTTCGACAACCACCACCACCGCCATTGCATCCACCCCGGAAGGCACCATGCCGCCCGGCGCCACGGTCACCGAGCCGCGCTCATTGCGCGTGCGCATCCTTTCGTCCATGGGTTTCGCCGCGATTGCCATCGTCGGGGTACTGATCGTGCTGTATGCCTGGCAACTGCCGCCGTTCAGCAGTGCGGTGGAAACCACTGAAAACGCCCTGGTACGTGGCCAAGTGACGATTATTGGCCCGCAGCTCAGCGGCTATGTGTTCGAGGTGCCAGTGCAGGACTTCCAGTACGTCAAGGCCGGTGACTTGTTGGTGCGCCTTGATGACCGCATCTACAAGCAGCGCCTGGACCAAGCCTTGGCGCAACTGGCGGTGCAGAAGGCCTCGCTGGCCAATGTGGTGCAGCAGCGCAACAGCGCCGAAGCGACCATCAAGTTACGCCAGGCTGCGCTGGTAGACAGCCAGGCACAGGCGCGTAAAAGCACTGCGGATTTGCGTCGTAACGAGGAGCTGATCAGCGACGGTTCGGTGTCCAAGCGCGAGCTGGACGTGACCCGTGCTGCCAATGCGCAGACGGTCGCCGCCGTCGCCCAAGCCCAGGCTAGCCTGGAAATCGCGCGGCAGGATTTGCAGACGGTGATCGTCAATCGCGGCTCCCTGGAAGCGGCGGTGGCGAGTGCCGATGCGGCGGTGGAATTGGCGCGGATCGATCTGTCCAACACCCGCATCACCGCACCCCGCGACGGTCAGTTGGGGCAGATTGGCGTGCGCCTCGGTGCCTACGTCAACTCTGGCGCGCAGTTGATGGCACTGGTGCCGAAGCAGCTGTGGGTGATTGCCAATATGAAAGAAACCCAAATGGACAATGTGCAGGTCGGCCAGCCGGTGACCTTTACCGTGGATGCGCTGAACCACCGCAAGTTTCATGGCACGGTGCAGCATATTTCGCCGGCCACCGGCTCGGAGTTCAGCCTGTTGCAGGCGGACAACGCGACGGGCAACTTTGTGAAGATTGCCCAGCGCGTGCCGGTAAGGATTACGGTGGACCCGGATCAGGCTGAGAGCGAACGGTTGCGGCCGGGGTTGTCGGTTGTCGTGAGTATCGATACGGCTGGGCGTCTGAAAAACTCTCCACCCTGACATCACTGACAAAACCTAAATCAAAACTGTGGGAGGGGCTTGCCCCTGATAGCTATAGGTATTTACACAACTTTATAGCAGTCAACGGTAATCACGATGCGAAGCGAGCCGCCGTAAGGGCGGAACCCATAGCGGCCGTTGGCTGAATAATGGATATGTACTCGGTCTGTTCCAGCATCCTGTTCGGCTGTCAGGCCGCCATCGGGGGCAAGCCCCCTCCCACATTTTGAATGTATTTCAGGGTGAAGTTGAGTTGGACCGACTGATTGTGTTCCAGCAGTTTCAGGCCCGGCCGTCCCGCCAGGTGATGAGCATTCACCGGATGACTCACCGGCTCGATGCAAAAGAACCCCAGCCCCGGCGGGCAGTACAGCAGGAAGTAATCGGCCCCGCTGGCCTGGCATTCCAGCGCATAGCCCAGGTCCGGCTGTTCGATCCGGCAATACCCGTCCCACTGGCAAAAGCCGTTGTCCACCAAGCCTTGGGGCAGGGCATTCATTTCCTGGAAATCCCACTCGTCCGGCACCGGTGCCAAGCCGGTCGGCAGCTTGGACGCGTCACTCATCCACACCTGCGCGGCCTTGGCCTGCAACCGAGTACCCGGCCGACGCGGAAAGTACGGATGCAAGCCCACGCCATACCACGCCGCTGTTTCGGCCAGATGGGTCACGCGCAGTTCGATACGCAAGGCCCCACCGCTCAAGTGAATCCGCTGCTCGGCGCGATAGGCAAACGGCGTCTCGCAGACCACCTCCAGCACCACTTCATCTGCCGACTGGCTGACCACCTGCCACGCTTGTTGCCAGGCCGAACCGTGAATCGGCAGCGGATCGGTCAGGCTGTTAGGCGTGAGCACCAGCCAACCGTCGGGGTTATCGAAACCGCCGTGGGCAATGCGGTTGGACCAGGGCACCAACGGATAGCACCCCAGCTTGCCCGGCAAACCGGTATGGATTGCCTGCTCATCGTTATGGCGCAGCAACGGCTGCCCGGTGGCGCGCACCGTCCAGTTGACGATGCTGCCGCCCACGGCCGGATTCAAGGTGAGGTGGGTCAGGTTGTCTTCAAGTTCAATCAGCATTACAGCACCACGCTCGGCAGCCACAGCGACAATGCTGGAATGTACGTCACTGCTATCAGCACCAGGAACAGCACGGCATAAAACGGCACCAGCGCCTTTACGGTTTTCTCGATGGTGGTTTTGCCCACCGCTGCGCCGACAAACAGCACTGCGCCCACCGGCGGGGTGATCAGACCAATGCCGAGGTTCACCAGCATGATCATGCCGAAGTGCACCGGGTCGACGCCGATACCCAACACCACCGGCAACAGGATCGGCGTGAGGATCAGGATCAGCGGCGCCATGTCCATCACCGTGCCGAGCAACAGCAGCATGGCGTTGATGCACATCAGGATCACGTAGCGGTTGTCCGACAGCGTCAGGAACAGCGTGGTGATCTTCGCCGGGATCTGCATCAGGGTCATGATGTAGCCGAAGCTGGCGGCGAAGGCGATCAGGATCATCACGATGGAAATCGTGCGCACCGTGCGGTGCATCAGCTTGGGCAGCTCGCGCCACTTGTAGTCGCGGTAGATGAACATGGTCACGAAGAACGCCCACAGCACCGCAATCGCGGCGGACTCGGTGGCAGTGAAGATGCCCGAGAGGATGCCGCCGAGGATGATCACCATGGCCATCAGGCCCCAGAGCGCATCGGCGGCAATCTTCAGCGCCTGCTTCAGGGGGATGACTTCGCCTTTGGGGTAGTTGCGTTTCTTCGCGAAGATCAGGCACAGCACCATCAGGCACGCGCTCATCAGCAGGCCCGGCACCACGCCGGCCATGAACAGCGAAGCGATGGACACTGTGCCGCCAGCCGCCAGGGAGTAGAGCACCGAGTTGTGGCTGGGTGGCGTGAGCAAGGCCTGCACCGAGCCGCTGACGGTCACCGCCGTGGCAAATTCCCGTGGATAGCCACGGCGCTCCATTTCTGGAATCAGCACCGAGCCCACCGAAGCGGTGTCCGCCACCGACGAGCCGGAGATCGCGCCGAAAAACGTCGAGGCCATGATGTTCACCAGGGACAGCCCGCCGCGCACAAAGCCCACCAGCACCCCGGCAAACGCCACCAGCCGCCGCGACATGCCGCCCTCGGCCATGATCGCCCCAGCCAGCACAAAGAACGGTATCGCCATCAGCGAAAACTTGTTCACCCCGCCAGCCACCTGAATCATCAGGGCCTGGAACGGGATATCGATCCACCACGCGCCGATCAGCGCCGACAGCCCCAGGGCATACGCCACCGGCATGCCGATCAGGATCAGGGCGATAAAGCTGCCCAGCAGAATCAATGCGTCCATATCAGGCAGCCCCTTCGTTTTCTTCTACCAGGTCGAAGCGCACCACGCGCCGGTTGCTCTGGTCACCCAGCAGCAGTTTTTCCAGCACGAAAATCAGCGTCAGCACGCCCCCGATGGGGATCGGCATATAGGTGATACCCACGCGCAGGGTGGGGATGGCGCTCATGAACTGGTTCCAGGTGGACAGGCACAACTTGGTGCCCCAGATCGCCATGAACAGGCAGATTGTCGCCATCAGCAGTTGCGAGAAAATGCCGACGATTCGGCGTTGGGCAGGTGGCAGGCGGTCCGTGACCATGGCCACCGACATGTGCGCCCCGGCACGATAACTGGCGGCTGCGCCGATAAAGGTGAACACCAGCATCAGCAGGATAGCGGTGGGCTCCGGCCAGCTGGAACCGGTGCCGAGGATGTAGCGGGCAAAGATGCCCCAGGGAATGATCAGTGCGACCCCGAGGACCGAGAGACCGGCGACCCAGATGCAGGTCATGTAGATACGGTCGTTGATGCGCAGCAGTAGATTCTTCATGGCGTTCACCGTCACCGGGCGCGTCGATGCCGACCGCGCCAGGCCTTGTCAGGGAATGGGGCGTTACTGAACGGCGTCGATACGCTTGATGATGTCGGCGTAAGGCGCGCCGTACTTGGCTCGCACCGCGGCGGTGGCGTCGTAGAAGGGCTTTTTGTCGACGGTGATGAACTCGACCCCGGCCTTCTTGAGTTTTTCCTCACTGCTGGCGGACTTGGCGTCCCACAGCACGCGCTCATCGGCCTGGGCGACTTTGGCGGCTTTTTTCACCATGTCCTGCTGGGCGGGAGTGAGTTTGTTCCAGGTGATTTTCGACATCACGATGGGCTCAGGCAGGATCAGGTGTTCGGTGAGGGTGTAGTACTTGGCGTTCTGGAAGTGGTTGTGTTCCAGCAGGGTGGGCGGGTTGTTCTCCGCGCCGTCGATGACACCGGTCTGCAAGGCACTGAAGATCTCGCCGGTGTCCATGGCGATGCCGTTGGCGCCCATGGCGTTGAAGGCGTCGATGAACAGCGGGTTGCCCTGCACGCGGATCTTCATGCCCTTGAGGTCTTCGATCTTGCGCACCGGTTTCTTGGTGTAAAGGTTGCGCGTGCCGCCGTCCATCCAGGCCAGGGCCACGAGGCCGAACTCGGAGTCGGTGATCTTGGCGAGGATTTCATCGCCGATCTCGCCGTCGATGACCTTGCGCATATGCGCCTGGTCGCGGAACACGAACGGCAGGTTGAAGACGTTCACGTCCGGCACCACCGGCCCGACGATGCCGAGGCTGACGCGGGTCATCTGCACGGCGCCCACTTGGGCCTGTTCGACCACTTCTTTCTCGGAGCCCAGCACGCCGCCCGGGAAGTACTTGAACGTGAGTTCGCCGTTGCTTTCCTTGGTCAGCGCCTTGCCCATGTTTTCTTCGGCCACCACGGTGGGGTAGCCAGCGGGGTGGATGTCGGCGAATTTGATTTCCAGCGCGTGAGCGGCGCTGCTGAGGGTGAACACTGCGGCGGCGAGCAAGGTGCGTTTGAAGTCCATTGGGGGTCACTCCTGTCTTGTTATTTTATTGTTGTATTCAAGGCACAGCGATGCAGCTAGAGGGTGAAGGTGGGCTCCGGCAATCCGGTGACGCCGGGGTTGAGCGCAAACACGCCGCCGGCGATGGACTGGTCGCTCTGGTCATCACGGATCGAGGTGACGAAGAGGGTGTCCAGCCGACTGCCGCCGAAGGCGCACATGGTGGGTTTTTTCACCGGCACGCTCAGGGAGCGATCCAGGCGACCGTCGGGGGTGAAGCGGTGGACCAAACCGGCGTCGTTGGCGCAGATCCAGTAGCAGCCTTCGGCGTCAACCGCGGCGCCGTCGGGTCGACCCAGGAAATGGTTCATGTCGACAAACACGCGGCGATTGGACGGCGTGCCGGTCTCGATGTCGTAGTCGAAGGCCCAGATCTGCTGCACCAGCGGGTGGGAATCGGAGGCGTACATCGTGCGGCCATCGGGGCTGAAGGCCAGGCCATTCAGGGTGATGAACCCGTCAAGTTGGGCGTGGGGCGCTGAACCGGACGCATAACGGTAGAGGATGCCTTGCGCCGCATTGGCGCTCATGTTGAGCACCATGCTGCCGGCCCAGAAACGGCCCTGGCGATCACAGCGGCCATCGTTCAGGCGCATGTCCGGGCGTGGGTGTTTGACACTGGCCAGAGGGGTGGTGTCGAGGCTGCCGTCGTTGTGTGCGGTGAGTTGGAAAAAGCCGGTTTCCATGCCTGCGACCCAATTGCCCGCATTGGTGCGGGCGATGCAGGCAAGCATCTGCGGGGCTTTCCAGGCGGCGACATGGCCGTTGCCGGCGCTCCAGCGCTGCAGGCCGCTGTTGGGAATGTCCACCCAGTACAGCGCGTTTTCCTCAGGCACCCATACCGGGCATTCGCCCACGGCATTGCGGGCGTCGACGATCAATTCAGCAGTCATGGCAACTCATTCCCTTGGGTTGATGTGAACTCAGTCACCGAACGGTCCGGCTGCGCAGAATGCGCCACCCTGATAGACCTTGGCCGGGTCATCGGCTGCCACTGGCGGCTGGGCTTCGACCTGGGCGCGGAACACTTCGGACGTGTCCTTGGGCACAAAACCCAGGTGTGCGGCGTGGCGGTTGTCCCACCAGGTGTCGAGGTTATCCGACATGCCGTAGACCACGGTGTGGCCGACGTTCGGCGTGTACAACGCGCGTTCGAGCAGTTGAGTGAGGTCGTCGAAACTCAGCCAGGTATGCATCATCCGGCGGTTCTGCGGTTCCGGGAACGAGGAGCCGATACGGATGCTCACGGTCTCGATGCCGTAGCGGTCGAAGTAGAAGCTGGCCATGTCTTCGCCATAGGACTTGGACAGGCCGTAGTAGCTGTCGGGGCGGCGTGGGGAATGGGCGTCGATGGTTTCGGTCTGCTTGTAGAAGCCGATCACATGGTTGGAGCTGGCGAAGATCACGCGCTTCACGCCATGGCGGCGGGCGGCTTCGTAGATATGGAATGTGCCGCTGATATTGGCACCGAGGATTTCTTCAAACGGACGCTCCACCGAGACACCGCCAAAGTGCAGGATGGCGTCGACGCCTTCCACCAAGTGGTGCACGGCTTGTTTGTCGGCGAGGTCGCACGGTTGGACTTCCTCCGAGGCATCGGCAGCCGGGGCCATGGCGGCGATGTCGGACAGGCGCAGGACCTGGGCGTAAGGGCGCAGGCGCTCGCGCAGGACTTTACCGAGGCCACCGGCGGCACCGGTGAGCAGCAGGCGGTTGAAGGGAGCGGGGGTGGTCGTGGTCATGGGGATTCCAAATTTTTGTTGTAGGTTGTCGTATGACTATGCCGAAGTATTGTTAGGGAGCCCCCAGGTTGTCAACGTTCTTGCGGACAGAGTGCGGAGCAAAATGTGGGAGAGGGCTTGCCCTAGATGAGGGCGTGCCAGTGAATGCATCTGTTACTGACCCACCGCCATCGGGAGCAAGCCCCCTCCCACAGGGGATTTTCTTGGGTTGGGAGACTGAGCTCTACAGCAGGGAGATTGGATAGCTGATAAAGATCCGGTTTTCGTCGAATTCGTTGGTGCTGAAATCCCGACGCATGGTCGAGTTCCGCCACTTAACGTTCAGGTTCTTCAACGCACCGCTCTGCACGGTGTAGGCCAGCTCCGACTCACGCCCCCACTCCTTGCCATCAGTGATCGCCCCGGTGTGCACGTTGCTGCCGCTGATGTAGCGGTTCATCAGGGTCAGCCCCGGTACGCCGAGCACCACGAAGTTGAAGTCATGTCGCACCTGCCAGGATTTTTCCTTGGCGTTGTCATAGCTGGCGTTGTAACTGTCGTTGGCCAGGGTGCCGCCGCTGGTGCCGTTGACACGCATCCACACGCTGTCGCCGGTGAGTTTTTGCAGGCCCACATAGAAGGTGTTGCCGCCGTATTTGGCCGAGAGCAGGGCGAAGGTGGTCTTGTTGTCCAGGTCGCCGGCCAGGGCGCTGCCGTCTTCCTTGCCGCTGAAGAAACCGAGGTTGGCGCCCAACGTCCAGTCGCCTACCGGCTGGCTGTGGGTGAGGTTGACGTAGCGCTGCTGGTAAATGTCGCTCAGTTCGGCGTACCACAGGCCGACCTGGGTGCGCTTGTCATTGAAGCTGTATTCGCCGCCGCCGAAGTTGAACCGGTCGGAGGTGAATGCCGCTTTGCCGTTCATGAACATGTCTTCCATGCTCGCGTCGTTGCGCGGGCTGTTGCCACGGAACTGGCCGCCGTAAAGGGTCAGGCCGGCGATCTCGTTGGACGTCACCTGGCCGCCGCGAAAGGTCTGGGGCAGGGAGCGACCATCGTCGGAACGCAGGATCGGCAGCACCGGCATCCATTCGCCGACCTTCAGTTCGGTCTTCGACAGTCGGGTTTTCAGCGCCACACCCAGGCGTCCGAAGTTGTCGGCGGGGCGGCCGTCATCGTGGATTGGCAGCAATTGGGTACCGCCAGTGCCTTTGCCGCCATCCAGTTTCTGGGAATACAGGCCCAACACATCAAGGCCGAAACCACCGTGCCCTGGGTGAAGCCCGACTTGGCATCGAGAATGAAACTCTGCGTCCACTCTTCGGCCTTGCCCTGGGCGTTTGCCGGGTTGGTGAAGTTGCGGTTGAAGTAGGCGTTGCGCAGGTTGAGCGTGGCTTTGGCGTCGTCGACAAAACCTTCGGCGTGGGTGATGAGGGGCAGGGTGAAGGCCAGGCCGCCGAGACCGATAAGGCCGATACACGACGAGGAATTACGGGCGAATTGACTCACAGTGACGCTCCCTTTGATTTGTTGTTTTTATTATTTGTTATACGTCGTCGTACAACATCAGGGCGGATATTTGCGGGGTTTTCTTGGAGTGTCAAGCAGAAGTTATACGATGACTAAGTAAAGGCGGGAACAGTCAATGTGGGAGGGGCGGTGCGACGATTCGACTTGCCCCTTATAGCAGTGGGTCAGCCACAGATGATGTCGCTGATACACCGCCATCGGAAGCCAGGCGAATCGTCGCACCGCCCCTTGTATATTCAGTCAGCCAGGACCATCGGCGGCAAAGTGCCGAGGAGCGAAACAGCGGCTACTGCGCAAACACCCAGCAGCCACTCCACCATCACGCTGGCCTTCAAACTGCCCAGCTGCTGTTCGCAACGATCAAGGCGCAGCCGGTTCAGCAGTGCCAGGGCCAACATGCCCAACACCAGCATCACCTTGATCAACAGAATCAGGGCAAAACCACTGAACAACGGCGTGGGCCACAGTTGCCCGGTCAGTACGCGCACATTGATCAAGCCAGTCACCAGCAGGCCCGCGACCAGGCCATAGCCCACGCCACTGAAACGACGCAGGACAGGTGCCAGCTCATCACGGTTCGATTGCCTGAGGATCATAACCAGCAGCAATAACCCACCCAACCATGCACCGACGCACATCAGGTGCACCACCTGGTTGAGGATCAACAGCTGCCCGCTCAGCCCGTCGAGCATGGCGCCATGGCCGACCGGCGCGAGGGTCATCAGCAAGAGTGTGATCAGCGGCAGGCGCGGGGCCTTCCACTCGGTCATCAGGGCGATGGCCAGCAACCCATTCAACATCAGATGCCAGGTCCATACCTGGCCAAAAAAGGTCTTGCCCAGCACCAACTGCACGGTTGACGGTTCCAGCGCCGCCGCCCATGAGCCCGCCATGCTGACGGTGATCAACATTAACCAGATCACACCCGACGCGAGGGCAGTCCATGCCAGGCCACGGGTCATGCGCAACAATTGTCGGTCCAGCACGGGCTGCGGTTTGGCGCCCAGGAGCCAGGGCCTGAACACACAGGCCCCGAACATCAGCAACACGACGATGAAATGCACAAAGCGGCACAGCACCAGCAGCGTCGCCATGGATTATTGGCCGACCTTGAAGCTGTATTCGCCGTTGCTCTTGTGGGTGTCGACCGAGACGGCATTCCACACCACCTTGTAGTTACCGGCCGCCAATGGCGCGGCCGGGGTGACTACGAGGGTTTTCTTGTCGGCGCCTTCGGTATCCAGGCCCTTGATGGCGATTTCGGTGCCGTCCTTGCTCAGGGATACCTTGGTGAAGGTGGCTTCGATGCCTTCGCTGAAGGTCAGGCGCAGATCCTGGGGGGCCGTTACAGTGCTGTCTGCCGCAGGCGTGGCGCTTTTGAGATGAGCATGGGCAAATGCTGCGGAGGCACCCAGCAGGGAGGCGAGCAGGGCGACAGTGGTCAGGGTTTTCTTGATCAACATTGTGCAATACCCATCAATGGTTAGGAGCGGGCAGTGTACGAAGTTTCGACTGCGCCTGTCGCCCCGATCTAGAGCGGGTGGTAGTCTTTGGCGTATGTCTTTGTCAGGGAGCCCTTATGGGCAATCACAAGATCGGAATTCGTCGGATCAACGTCGAAAAAATCCTGCTGGCGGCGGAGAAAATCTTCGCCGAGAAAGGCTACGGCAGCACCGCCATGGCCGACATTGCTGAAGAAGCGCAACTGCCGCGCTCTAACCTGCATTACTACTTCACCACCAAAAGCGAACTGTACAGCGCCGTGCTGTTCGACCTGCTGGAGGTGTGGAAACAGGACGCCCTGAGCTTCGAAACCTTCGATGACCCGCGTGTGGTCCTCAGCAGTTACATCCGCGCCAAGATGCAGCGCTCACGCACGCGGCCCTATGGTTCGAAGGTCTGGGCCAACGAAATTATCCACGGCGCGCCAACACTCGGTGAGGCGCTGGACGAGAGCCTGTACGACTGGGCCAAGATGAAGGAAGCGAAAATTCGCCAGTGGGTGGAAGACAAACGCATCCTGCCGGTGGAGCCATCGAGCCTGCTGTATATGATCTGGGCATCGACCCAGCACTATGCCGACTTTGACCACCAAGTGAAGATTTTGAATGATCACCAGCCGTTGTCGGATATGCAGTTCGAGAAGGCGATCCAGACGGTGACAGGTGTGATTTTGCGCGGGATTGGGTTGGAGCCTTGAGTGGTGTGGTGGGGCTTAGGGCCTCATCGGGGGCAAGTCGAATTGTCGCACCGCCCCTCCCACCTTTACTGCATTTTGTCTGAAAGAATGCAGACAACTGTGGGAGGGGGCTTTACTGCATTTTGTCTGAAAGAATGCAGACCATTGTGGGAGGGGGCTTGCCCCCGATAGCGGCCTACAGGCCTACACCGCCTCCCGGTAGGGATTCCTCGGATCCTGCGTCCAATTCAAAAACGGCTTGCCCGTGTCGATAGGCACCATCTCGATACAATCCGCCACTGGGCAGGTGATCTGGCACAGGTTGCAGCCCACGCACTCATCATCGATCACCTCGTACTTATGCGTGCCGTCCGCCTGCTTCAAGCTGGCGATGGCCTGGTGCGAGGTATCCTCACAGGCAATATGGCAACGGCCACAGCCAATGCACGCCTCTTGGTCGATCTTGGCGATCACCTGGTAGTTGATGTCCAGGTACTTCCAGTCCGTTGTATTGCCCACCGCCCGCCCGGAAAACTCTTGCAAGCTCGCGTAACCCTGGCTGTCCATCCACCGCGACAGCCCGTCCTTCATCTCCTCCACGATGCGAAAACCATGCAGCATCGCCGCCGTGCACACTTGCACCGCGCCGCAACCGAGGGCGACAAATTCAGCGGCGTCGCGCCAGTTGCCGATGCCGCCAATGCCGCAGATCGGCAGGCCTTTTGTCTGCGGGTCGCGGGCGATTTCCGCGACCATGTTCAAGGCAATCGGCTTGACCGCCGAGCCGCAATAACCGCCGTGGGTGCTTTGCGTACCGACGATGGGGAGGGCGACCATGCGATCCAGGTCCACGCTGGTGATGGAATTGATGGTGTTGATCAGCGACACCGCGTCCGCACCGCCCCGATAGGCCGCCCGCGCCGCTACACGGATGTCGGTGATGTTCGGCGTGAGCTTGACGATCACCGGTAGCGAGCAATAGGTCTTGCACCAGCGCGTCACCTGTTCCACATACTCCGGCACCTGGCCTACCGCCGCGCCCATACCGCGCTCGGGCATGCCGTGGGGGCAGCCGAAGTTCAGCTCGATACCGTCGCAACCGGTGGCTTCCACCAGGGGCAGAATGTTTTTCCAGGACTCTTCAACACACGGCACCATCAGCGACACGATCAGCGCGCGGTCGGGCCAATCCTTTTTCACCTGGGTGATTTCCCGCAGGTTGATTTCCAGGGAACGGTCGGTGATCAGCTCGATGTTGTTGATGCCCAACACTTCACGGTTGGCGCCGAAGTGCGCCGAGTAACGTGACGACACGTTGACCGCTGCGGGGTCCTCACCCAGGGTCTTCCACACCACGCCGCCCCAGCCTGCTTCAAACGCACGCACCACGTTGTACGCCTTATCGGTGGGCGGCGCGGAGGCCAGCCAGAACGGGTTGGGAGCTTTGATACCGGCGAAGACAATCGAGAGATCGGCCATTACGCAGCCTCCACATTGAGCATGAGTTGGGCGTGCATGGCTTCGGCGGCCAGCTTACCGTGTTGCACTGCCTGTACGGTGAGGTCCTGGCCGAGGCTGACGCAGTCGCCGCCGGCGTAGACCCCAGGGATGCTGGTGCGTAGCTGTTCGTCGACGAAGATGCGCTCGCCCACGCGGTGCAGCTGTTGCGCCATGGGATCGTGCAATGCGTCGTTGTCGAAGCCTTGACCAATGGCCTTGAAGATTGCATCGGCAGCCAGTTCGAAGGTTTCCCCGGTGGGGAGCAGGCGGCCGTTTTCCACGCGGGTGCGGGCGAAGCGCATGCCGCGTACGTGGCCCTTGTCATCCAGCAGCACTTCTTCGGGCTGTGCCCAGGTTAACAGGCGCACCTGATTAGCCTTGGCGATGTCTTGTTCATGGTGAGTGGCGCCCATATCGGCAAGGCCACGGCGGTAGACGAGGTTCACATCGCGGGCGCCGAGGCGGGCCATTTGCACGGCCATGTCGATGGCGGTGTTGCCGGCGCCGAGCACGATGCAGCGGTCGGCCAGGGGCAGTTGAGTCAGGTCATCGGCCTGGCGCAGCTCGCGGATGTAATCGGTGGCGGCGAGCAGGCCGGGGGCGTCTTCGTGGGGCAGCCCCAGTTGTTTGCTGGCGGCGAGACCCAGGCCGAGGAATACCGAATCGAATTGCTGATGCAGTTCGCTCAAGGTCAGGTTGTCACCCAGGCACTGACCATGGCGGATCTCGATGCCGCCGATTTGCAGGAGAAAATCCAACTCCTTCTGGGCAAAGTCGTCCACCAGTTTGTATTTGGCGATCCCGTATTCATTCAGGCCGCCGGCTTTTTCCTTGGCTTCGAAAATCACCACGTCGTGGCCATGCAGGGCTGCGCGATGGGCACAGGCCAGACCGGCTGGCCCGGCGCCCACCACGGCGATGCGCTTGCCGGTGGAAGCGGCGCGCTGGAAGGGGTGTTCGCTGAAGTGCGCGTTGTCGATGGCGTAGCGTTGCAAGAGGCCGATCAGTACGGGCGCGCATTCTTCGCTGTTGTTACGCACGCAGGCTTGTTGGCAGAGAATTTCGGTGGGGCAGACCCGGGCGCAGCTGCCGCCGAGGATGTTGGCCGAGAGGATTTTCTGCGCGGCGCCTTGGACGTTGTCAGTGTGGATATTGCGGATGAACGAGGGGATGTCGATTTCGCTGGGGCACGCGTTCACGCACGGGGCGTCGTAGCAATACAGGCAGCGCGAGGCTTCCAGTTGGGCCTGGCGGGCGTTGAGGGGCGGTGCCAGGTCAGTGAAGTGGCTGGCGAGGGTGGCCCCGTCTTCATGGGGATGGGGGAGGTGGGTCAGGGTCTGGATCACGGTGTTGGCCTCACGGTTTTTTTGGATTGCCTCTAAGTGGGCATTTTTGTTGCCTGTACTGGCCTCATCGGGGGCAAGCCCCCTCCCACATTCGACCGAGTTGTATCTGAATGAATGCGGTCAAGCGTGGGAGGGGGCTTGCCCCCGATGGCGGTCTCAGCGCTTCACAGCAACCGGCCTGGAATGCTCCGCCCGCTTGCTCAACTGCTCAAACACCGACGGATACGCTGGCCGTTCCACATACCGCCCGGCCCCGCGTTCGGCGCGCAGGTCGCCATCGGCCCAGACCAGTTTGCCCTGGCTGATGGTGTGGCTCGGCACGCCGCGCACGGTCTTGCCTTCGAAGATGTTGAAGTCGACCTTTTGATGGTGCGTCTTGGCGGAAATGGTCCGCGTGCCTTCGGGGTCCCATAGCACCAGGTCGGCATCCGCACCCACGCGGATCGCGCCTTTGCGTGGGTACAGGTTGAAGATCTTCGCGGTGTTGGTGGAGGTCAACGCGACAAACTCCTGCATCGACAGGCGCCCGGTATTGACGCCTTCGTGCCACAGCAGCGCCATGCGGTCTTCGATACCGGCGGTGCCGTTGGGGATCTTGCTGAAATCGTCACGCCCGGCGGCTTTTTGCTCGGCGCAGAAGCAGCAGTGGTCGGTGGCGGTGGTGTGCAGGTTGCCCGATTGCAAGCCATGCCACAGGGCTTCCTGGTGCCCGCGCGGGCGGAACGGCGGGCTCATCACATAGCCGGCGGCGGTTTGCCAGTCGGGGTGTTGGTAGACGCTGTCGTCCAGCAGCAAGTGGCCGGCGAGCACTTCGCCGTACACCGCCTGGCCCTTGCCACGGGCATAGGTGATTTCATCCAGCGCTTCTTTGGTGGACACGTGCACCAGGTACAGCGGCGTGCCGATCGTCTCGGCGATACGGATCGCACGGCTGGCCGCTTCACCTTCTACCTGGGACGGGCGCGACAGCGGGTGCGCCTCCGGCCCGGTGATGCCCTGGGCCATCAACTTGCGTTGCAGGTGATACACCAACTCGCCATTTTCGGCATGCACGGTGGGCACGGCGCCGAGTTCCAGGCAGCGCTCGAAGCTGGCGACCAGGGTGTCGTCGGCCGCCATGATTGCGTTCTTGTAGGCCATGAAGTGCTTGAAGCTGTTGATGCCGTGATGGCTGACCAGCTCGGCCATTTCCTCGCGCACCTGTTCGCTCCACCAGGTGATTGCCACGTGGAAGCCGTAGTCGGATGCCGATTTTTCGGCCCAGCCGCGCCATTGGTGGAACGCTTCCATCAAGGACTGCTGCGGGTTGGGGATCACAAAATCGATGATGGAGGTGGTGCCTCCGGCCAAGCCCGCTGCTGTGCCACTGAAAAAGTCTTCACTGGCCACGGTGCCCATGAAAGGCAGTTGCATGTGGGTATGGGGGTCGATGCCGCCGGGCATCAAGTACTGGCCGCTGCCATCGAGTATTTCAATGCCGGCGGGAATATCCAGATCCGTGCCAATGGCGCGAATTAGACCGCCTGCGCATAACACATCGGCGCGGTAACTTTCATCATGGGTAATAACGGTAGCGCCACGGATCAACAGCGACATGTCGAGTTCCTCACAGGCTTGACCGGCTTGTGCCAGTTCTAAGTGTTGTAATACTGCTGCCGATGGTTGGTTAATTCCTGTCATCGGTGACAGGAATAGAAACTAGCCCGAGTTTTTCGATTGAGCAAGAAGATTTTTAATAAGCTTATATCCATATTAAGTATCTGATTTATAAGGATTAAAAATTAAAATCACCAAAATGTAGCGGCCTCTCACCATTTTGACGCACTTGACAGGATCTCAATATGATCAACATTTCTTATTGCAAATCAGACGGTTGAGATATGCCTCTTGACGGGGCTGGGAAATAAAAATAATTGTGTTGCACCAGATTGAGTCCCGACAGTTCGGGCAACTTCCACGTTATTCGGCCTGAGTCGCGTGGCAAGTACCGCAGGTTCAATCGGAAAGCTGATTAACATCAGTCAGTTATATGAGCGGTAAGGGTGTGGTGGCGGTTTTCGGCACGGTTATTGAGTGCAGAAACGGCTGGCCGGGCCCGTGATGTCATGTTGTTTACGAGGTACTCCGGCCACCTGCACTCACCACGCAGGTGAGCAAAAATAATTCGAAAAAACCGTGGAGCGGCCATGCAACAGAACAGATCGCAAGTCATAGAACGCAACGGCCTGTACGAACTCGACGCCGGCCCCGACGTCCTCGACAGCCCTCGCTATAACCACGACATGGCACCGACCAAGGTGCATGAACGAACCTGGAACAAATGGCACATCACCGCGCTGTGGGTCGGCATGTCGATCTGCGTGCCCACCTACACGCTGGGTGGGGTGCTGACCGCTTACTTCGGGTTGTCGGTGGGCGAGGCGCTGATGGCGATTTTGCTCGCCAATATCGTGGTGCTGATTCCGCTGACCCTCAACGCCTTCCCCGGCACCAAGTACGGCATTCCGTTTCCGGTGTTGCTGCGTTCGTCTTTCGGGATCCTCGGTTCCAACGTGCCGTGCCTCATCCGCGCGCTGGTGGCGTGCGGCTGGTTTGGTATCCAGACGATGTTTGGCGGACTGGCGATTCACCTGTTCCTGGGGTCGATTTTCGAGGGGTGGAAGTCCCTAGGCGGCACCGGTGAAGTGATCGGCTTCATGATTTTCTGGTGCCTGAATTTGTGGGTCGTATTGCGTGGCGCCGAGTCGATCAAGCGCCTGGAAACCCTGTCGGCGCCGTTGCTGGTAGCTGTGGGCATTGGCCTGCTGGTGTGGGCGATGCCGAATGTATCTATCAGCGAGTTGATGGCTATTCCTCCCAAGCGCCCTGAAGGGGCGAGCCTCACCGGTTATTTCATGGCCGGCCTTACCGCGATGGTGGGCTTCTGGGCCACCTTGTCGCTGAATATTCCCGATTTCAGCCGCTACGCCAAAAGCCAGAAAGACCAGATTCTCGGGCAGATTTTCGGGCTGCCGCTGACCATGTTCCTGTTCGCCGCCCTCGGCGTGATCATGACTGCCGCGTCGGTGAAACTGGTGGGCGTCAGCGTCTCTGATCCGGTGACCCTGATCGGGCATATCCAGAGCCCGGTGTGGGTGGCCATTGCCATGCTGCTGATCATCATCGCCACCTTGTCCACCAACACCGCAGCCAACATCGTCTCGCCCACCAACGACTTCCAGAACATCGCGCCCAAGCTGATCAACCGCACCACGGCGGTGATCCTCACCGGCCTGGTCGGGCTGGTATTGATGGGCCATGAACTGCTGAAAAAACTCGGGCTGATCGTCTCGGATGTGAGCCTGGAAACCGTGTATTCCAACTGGTTGCTGGGTTACTCAAGTTTGCTGGGCCCGATTGCCGGGATCATGGTGGTGGACTACTTCATCACTCGCAAACAGCAACTGGACCTGGCCGGTTTGTACCGCGACGACGTATACCCGGCGTGGAACTGGAGCGGCTTTATCGCCTTTGGCGTGCCGGTGGTGTTGACGTTGCTGTCGTTGGGCAGTGATGCGTTCAGCTGGTTCTACAGCTACGGCTGGTTTACCGGTTCGGCGTTGGGCGGGTTGTTGTATTACGGCCTGAATGCCAGGCGCGGAATCAGCCCGGTCGTTGTCAATTCATAAGAAATACAAGCCTGAGGAGATCCCCATGAACGCTGCCCTTGACGTTCTGCAATCGACCCACCAGCACATCAACCGCGACCGCTTGTGGCAGTCGCTGATGGACCTGGCCAAACTCGGTGCCACCCCCAAGGGCGGCGTGTGCCGCCTGGCCCTCACCGACCTCGACCGAAAGGCCCGCGACCTGTTTGTGCAGTGGTGCGAAGACGCCGGTTGCACCGTGACCGTCGACGGCATTGGCAATATTTTCGCGCGCCGTCCCGGTCGTAATCCCAACCTGCCGCCCGTGATGACCGGCAGCCATATCGACACTCAGCCCACGGGCGGCAAGTTTGATGGCTGCTTTGGTGTATTAGCCGGGGTGGAAGTGCTGCGCACCCTGAACGATCTGAATATCGAAACGGAAGCGCCGCTGGAAGTGGTGGTGTGGACCAACGAGGAAGGCTCGCGCTTCCCGCCTTGCATGATGGGCTCCGGAGTGTTTGCTGAGAAATTCACCCTGGCGGAGACGCTGGCCAAAGTCGATGCGGATGGCGTGAGCGTGGGTGATGCGTTGAATGCGATTGGCTACGCGGGAACCCGTCCTGAGAGTGGGCACAAGGTCGGTGCGTATTTCGAAGCGCATATCGAACAAGGGCCGATTCTTGAGGATGAGAAGAAGACCATCGGCGTGGTACTCGGCGCCCTCGGACAAAAGTGGTTCGACCTGAAGCTGCGCGGCGTTGAAGCGCATGCGGGGCCGACGCCGATGCATCTGCGCAAGGACGCCCTGGTAGGCGCGGCGGCAGTGGTGGCGGCGGTGAATGCGGCGGCGTTGGGGCATCAGCCCCATGCTTGCGGGACCGTGGGTTGCCTGCAGGCGTATCCCGGCTCACGCAACGTCATTCCTGGCGAAGTGCGCATGACCCTGGACTTCCGTCACTTGGAACCGGCGCGCTTGGATTCGATGATTGCCGAGGTGCGCAAGGTCATTGATGACACCTGCGCCAAGCATGGCTTGAGTTTTGAAATGGAACCCACGGCCGACTTCCCGCCGCTGTACTTCGACAAAGGCTGCGTTGACGCCGTGCGCGATGCGGCGAATGGGCTGGGCTTGTCGAACATGGACATCGTCAGCGGGGCAGGTCACGACGCGATCTTCGTCGCCGAGTTGGGGCCGGCGGGGATGATCTTTGTACCGTGTGAGGGGGGGATCAGCCATAACGAGATCGAGAATGCCGCCCCGGATGATCTGGCGGCAGGGTGTGCGGTATTGCTGCGCGCCATGGTGGCTGCTTCAGCAGCCATCGCCAGCGGCAAACTCGCGGCCTGAAATGCCGGTAAAAAATGTGGGAGGGGGCTTGCTCCCGATAGCGGTGTATCAGTTACAGATAATCTGACTGACCTACCGCAATCGGGAGCAAGCCCCCTCCCACATTTGAACGGTGTTGTTTCAGCTAATGTTGCCAGACGTTAGACCCAGATGGCATCCCACAATGGGTAGTCGCCAATCCGCTCCACCAGGCCCGCTCGCAATGGATTGGCCACCACCTATCGGGCCATTTTTACGGTATTGCTGCGCGCGATGGTGGCTGCGTCGGCAGCCATCGCCAGCGGCAAACTCGCCGCCTGAAATGCCGATAAAAAATGTGGGAGGGTGTTGTTTCAGCTAATGTTGCCAGACGTTAGACCCAGATGGCATCCCACAGCGGGTAGTCGCCAATCCGCTCCACCAAGCCCGCTCGCAATGGATTAGCCACCACCTATCGGGCCATTTTCTCGGTATTGCTGCGCGCCATGGTGGCTGCATCGGCAGCCATCGCCAGCGGCAAACGCGCCGCCTGAAATGCGGGTAAAAAATGTGGGAGGGGGCTTGCTCCCGATAGCGGTGTATCAGTTGCAGATGAACTGACTGACTTACCGCAATCGGGAGCAAGCCCCCTCCCACATTTGAACGGTGTTGTTTCAGCTAATGTTGCC
>PJQF01000009.1_pt1 | contig 159351 bp, 152 predicted proteins | sample 1503741 | NCBI WGS metagenome assembly PJQF01 (sample SAMN07775949, study PRJNA414020) | Biofilm metagenome, whole genome shotgun sequencing project. | isolation source: biomolecule (vanillin) treated reverse osmosis membrane biofilm | place: India: Nagpur | collected 2017-03-21
TACTATCTATTCATATTGTTGTTGGTTGTATTTATGCTCGAACGATGGATAGCTTATCGAAAAAACCAATGAGCGAGATGCGTGTGAACCATAGCATTCAAGTTCTGAAAAGACGCTACCAACTTTATCGGTTGGCAGAAAGTGCATTGTTTGCCTTTGCCACGGGAATGCTGTTGGCTACGATTCTTTATTTCAGTTCCGATAACCTGATACTGAAAACAAGTTTAGTTAGCGCTTCCGTATTAATTGTCTTTGTGGCAAGAGTAGTCTTTTTAAAATTATTCTCGCTCCAAGATGAGCAGTTTACTAGCTATTTAAATTCGCACTATCCACAACTCGAACACAGTGCCGATTTGCTCCTACAAAATCAAGATGCGCTTCACGGGCTGGCGCAACTCCAAGTACAAAAAATAACAGGGCGCTTTCAAGAACTCTTTCCAGAAATCAAATTACCACATCGGTTGCCTCAGTCTGCAGGATCCGTTGCAATCGCTCTGATTTTTTATTTAGCACTTACTTTATTTATATCAGTCAATCCGGCAACTCCGAGTAAAACAAATCTTGCTTCACAAATCACGGCATCTCCCACCGAATCAGCGCGTATTGAATCGCTCTTCATTCAAGTAACGCCACCGGCTTATACACATCTTCCGCCTACAAATGCAACGCAACCCGATTTGAAAGTTCCGGAAGGAAGCAACGTCAATTGGAAAATAAAATTCAACAAAGAAATTTCATCTTCTCAATTAATCATTTCAGGTAAAGACTCGGTTCAGTTTTCACAATCGAGTGATGATTATCAAGTCACTTATCAGATTCGTGAATCCGGCTTTTATCAAATTCAATGGAAACAAAAAGACAAAGTCACTCGCTCAGATTTTTACAAAATTGAAATTATTGCGGACCAGCCTCCTAAAATCACGATTGACAATCTTAATCAGTTTACGAAACTCGCTTTACGCGACAAATTATCTCTCACGATTCAATCAACACTCACAGACGACTACGGACTTTCGCGATCTATTATTGTAGCTACCGTCAGCAAAGGCAGTGGTGAGTCGGTAAAGTTTCGCGAAGAAAAATTACCTTTTGAGCAATCCATTAGCGGCAAGCAACTAAAAGCCAGTCGACAAATCGACTTATTGAAAATGGGAATGGAGCCAGGCGATGAATTGTATTTTTATGTAGAAGCCACTGACAACAAAATACCCTCCCCCAATTATAATCGAACCGAGACTTTCTTTATTGCTTTACAGGATACCACAAAACAAACAGTTGTAGAAGACGAAGGGCTTGGTGTGGATTTGATGCCTGATTACTTCCGCAGCCAGCGGCAGATCATCATCGACACTGAAAAGCTGTTGAAAGAAAAAAAGAAAATCAGTTTGCATCAGTTTAAATCTACGAGTAATGAATTGGGCTACGATCAAAAGGTGTTGCGTTTACGCTACGGGCAATTCTTGGGCGAAGAATTTGAAGACCAGATTGGTAAAGTTGAAGATCATTCGGGAGAGGAAGAAGATCACGAAAGCGTGGTTGCTAAGTTTGGCCACACACACGACAAAGAGAATGAACATAATCTGGTAGCTGAGAAAAAAGAAGAATCACATGGACACGATCACAAAGGAGGTGACGGCAAAACGGAATCAGAAAATCCGCTGGAGGCTTTTGCGCATAATCATGATGATGGCGAGCAAGCAACATTCTTTGTTCAATCGGTTCGCGCCAAGCTAAAAGCCGCGCTTACCGTCATGTGGGATGCTGAACTCTATTTGCGTTTGTATCAACCGGAGAAGTCGCTGCCGTATCAATATACCGCCCTTCGGTTATTGAAAGAGATTAGCAACGATTCGAGAATCTATGTTCATCGCACCGGCTTTGATCCTCCTCCGCTGAAAGAAGAAAAACGACTCACTGCTGATTTAAGCGAAGTGCACAATTCTACTCAAAATAACTCGACAATTACTTCCATTGCATTTCCACAAATTCGAAAAGCATTGGTGCTCATCGAAGTGTGGCAACAAAAAAATAGACAAGCGCTATCAGTCGTAGAAAAGAAGCAACTAAAATTGGCTGGACAAGAATTAGCAAGACTCGTGATGGAGCAACCCGGTCAATATCTGGAGGGTCTATCGATGCTCAAACGTTTGGAAGAATCGAATATGACTCGAACAGAATTGAAATCACAACTCGCTGCTCTGCAAAATTTATTTTGGAAAGTGCTTCCGCGGTCAACAGATGCTGCGAGTCAGTCAGCACAATCACTTCATTCATTGGACCGGGAATTTCTAAAAAAAGTAAAGGAGTTCCATGAGTAAAGATTGGTTGTTTCATCCGCACATTTCGCCCTGGCTCATTTGCCTGGGGACGATTGTATTGCTGACGGCCTTGCTTTGGTTGGAATGGAAAAGACCGGCTAAATTTTTATATGCCCGACTGTTCACCACAACTTTACTTGTGATTGCGTTGGCAGGTGTTCTCTTACAACCACATATCCGAAAAGAAATCACAACAGACGGTTTAGTAGTATTAACACCGAACTATGATCAAGCTCAGGCAGACAGTCTGAGAAAGTCAGACCATGCGCTTCGATTCGTTCAAACTCCGGACGCGAAGCCTTTCTCAAATGCTGCTACGCTTACGCTTCATCAACTTCAGCGCGAAAAAAATATTCACTGGGTACTAGGCGATGGCCTACCGGAATATTTTATCGAAGAATATAATCCATCGTATCATTATTTAAAAAGCAAAACTCCGTCTGGCATTATTGAATGGAATCAACCGGAAATTTTCAGAGTGAATCGAAAGGAAATGATCTCCGGAAAAATCAACAGCAACAAACCTGCGAAATTGATTTTGTTCGGGCCGGGTGGTGTTGAAGATTCGATTACTGTGTCCGAGAAAGGAATTCAATTCTTTCAATTTTCGATTATACCTAAGCAAGAAGGGAAATTCGTTTATTCCATTCGCGTGAAAGATGAAAATACGACTGAAGACTATCCTGTTCCGGTAGAAGCCAAATCGATTGAGCCCCTACGCATTTTAATAATTCAACGGTTTCCTTCCGCTGAAATGCGCTACCTAAAAAACTTTCTTATCACTCAAGGTCATCACCTCGCTGTGCGTACGCAACTCTCCAAAAATAATTACAACTATGAATACAGTGGAATAAATGCATTGAAAACCGATCGATTGACAGGTGCATTATTACAGTCTTTTGATGTTGTGATTACTCCTAGCGAAACGTTGGTAGAATTATCCGGTACTGAATTAAGCACACTAACAACAGCGGTTGAAAATGGGTTGGGACTCATCAAATTAATGGACGGCAGTGAAAAGAAAAATCGCTCTTCTTTGGCTTTAGCCATTCAGGAAAATGCAAAAGATACCGTTCGGTTAAAACTGAACGGCTCAATAGAAGCTCTTTCGGTGGCTCCGTGGATCGTGAAAGAATCAGTGGAAAAAATCACGGATGCGAATGGACGTACACTATCCGGTTTTGTTGAAAAAGGAATTGGAAAGTCGGGCTTTCAATTTTTGCAAGAAACGTATCAACTCATTCTCAAAGGAAAAGAGGATCATTATGCTCAGTTATGGTCACCTTTGTTGGAACAAGTAGCCCGCACGAAAAATCAATTACATAAAATCAACATTAAAAATTCCTTTCCAATCTATCCGGACGAACCGATTGAGATTGATGTAATCTCTACTGAAAATAAAACACCTGGATTAACATTTAATCAAGTTGCCATTCCTTTGCGGGAAGATGTTGTAGTAGATGATTATCGCCATGGTAAAGTTTGGGCCGACACATCCGGTTGGCAATCGCTCGCAATTGAAGTTGATTCGATTTCTAAAAATTTCTATGTTGCTCCAGTTGGTTCATGGACTTCTTTGCGCACAATTCACCTCCGCGAAACGAATGAACGAACTTCATCCAATTCTTCCGCTCCGACTAATTACCAAACAACTCGTGAAGAGCAGCCGGTGCCACTAATCTTATTCTATATCCTGTTTTTACTATCAGCCGGATTTTTATGGCTGGCTCCGAAACTTTAGGGTAATTTAAATAGTCTATTTATTTAGTAGATTATTATATCTTTGCCAGCTAATTAAAAAAGTTCATGAATTGGATTTATCAACCTTGGCCTTGGTATGTTGCCGGTCCGCTCATTGGCATCACAGTTCCACTACTCTTATTAGTGGGTAACAAAAATTTAGGCATCTCCTCTTCTTTTCGCCATGTGTGTGCTGCGGTTTTGCCAATGCGCATTCCGCTCTTCAATTACGATTGGAAAAAAGAAAGTTGGAGTTTGTTATTTGCAGCAGGTGTCATCATCGGTGGTTTTCTAGCCGGCTATGTTTTCGCTAACCCCGATCCGATTGCTATTGCACAAGGTACCCAAGACTATTTTGCTTCCTTTGGCATTGCTACATCACCAGGCCTCATGCCCACTGAATTATTCAACTGGCAAACTTTATTTTCCGCGAAGGGATTCTTATTGATGATTGTCGGTGGCTTTTTAGTTGGCTTCGGCACACGTTATGCGCGGGGTTGTACTTCCGGACACGGCATCCTTGGCCTTTCTGCATTGCAATGGCCTTCGCTACTCGCCACCGCTTCCTTTTTTGCCGGGGGTATTTTGTTTAGTAAATATGTTTTGCCTTACATTCTATCATTATGAAGAATATTAAATACTTACTCATTGGCACATTCTTCGGATTTGTATTAACCAAAGGCGAAGCCATTTCATGGTATCGCATTCAGGAAATGTTTCGATTCGAAAGTTTTCATATGTTTGGCATTTTCATGACGGCCGTGCCCGTAGGCGCTTTGTCATTGTGGATCATTCGAAAATTCAAAATCAAATCGGCAGATGGCAAGGAAATTGAAATGCCTCACAAACCCTATCATCATGGCATTGTGATTGGAAGTTTATTGTTTGGCTTTGGTTGGGCGCTGACCGGTGCTTGTCCTGGGCCCATCTATGCACAACTCGGCTCGGGTGTGTTAGTAACTGTCATTACGCTGCTCGCAGCACTCGCAGGGACATGGACCTATGGATTCGTGCAAAAATATTTGCCAGATTAATTTTGTTGTTTCGGCACAAAAAATATCATTCCTCAATCGCCCGAATATCAGCCTCTGCAAAACTCAGATCGATTTGTAGTTTGTGTCTCTTAAAATATGCTGCTAGTTTTTCCAATCTTTCAGGAATATTGAATTGTAAATTCCATTGCAGTTTATGCAAACATGATGAACACAGTCTGTTCGGTCGTCTGTCTGATTCACTCAAACTATTTGAGCCATTCATCAGGCAGACTGCTGCAATACAATGCTTAACAGAGAGCATGTGGGTAATCTCGTGTGAAGATGTTTTGATCAGTCGTTCCAGGCATTTTTGGTAATGAGTCGAATCTAATTCCGAGTCTGAATAGCGATGCAACGAAGAAATGCCCACGCGTTGTTGCGTGCGTGCAATTCCAAACACGAAATTGTAATCGGGTGATGGATACAAATCGGAGGCCGTCATGGCCATCATCACAACTCCATCGGTTGGTATTTTTTTCTCCAGATAATCAAGTATTGGTGTGGTAAGCCATTGCTCTTCATCCGTATTTGGATTTCTTCTTTGCGCTGGCAAAACCATGGTGGCTTCCGTTTTGGGTAGCACCTTCACCGTTCGATTAAAAAATAATTGAAGGTAATCTGCTGTAAATTTCACCACACGCCATTCCGCCTTTGTAAAATTTCCGATAGGCAGAATATAAATTGTATTCCGTAAAGCCGAAGCCTTCACCGGTTTTGACTGAACATATTGCTCAAATGTTTGGCCTTTCTCTGCATGATGATAAAGCCAGTCGCCCGCTTGAGGCTTTTCTAAAGGCACATCACGCTTTTGGAGATATAAAATACAACGCTTGTTGTCCGGCTTTGATGATTGAGTCAATCCAGCGAATGAGATCAAAAACAAAATGAAAAGCACAGAAATACGCATGATTCAATCTGATAGATAATAAAACGCCATTCTCTCCATAAGTCACAAATTCACAGCCCTTGAAAATATCATGAAATCAGTTGAAAACAATCGTTTGCAATTATTATTTGTTGATTACTTTTGATTACCTAAACTTCCTTACCATGAGCTTGAATACAATTTTAGAAAGCGTAAAAAAACGCAATCCAAATGAGCCTGAATTTCTTCAGGCTGCCGAAGAGGTAATCTTATCTGTTCTTCCAGTTTTAGAAAGGAACCCGGAATTCGCCCGGCTAAAATTGCTTGAGCGTATGTTAGAACCAGAGCGACTCATTTCGTTTCGCGTTACTTGGCTCGATGATAAAGGCGAAGTGCAAGTAAATCGCGGCTATCGTGTGCAAATGAATAGTGCCATCGGTCCATATAAAGGTGGTCTGCGTTTTCATCCTTCCGTTACACCCAGCGTTCTCAAGTTTTTAGCTTTTGAGCAAATTTTCAAAAATGCCCTTACGGGAATTCCGATGGGAGGTGGAAAAGGTGGAAGCGACTTTGATCCGAAAGGTAAATCGGATAATGAGGTGATGAAGTTTTGCCAGGCATTCATGGGAGAACTTGCACGTCACATCAGTCACCGATTAGATGTGCCTGCCGGAGATATTGGTGTGGGCGGAAGAGAAATTGGTTATCTGTTTGGAGCTTATAAAAAAATCAAAAACGAATTTACCGGTGTGCTTACCGGCAAAGGTATTGGTTGGGGAGGAAGTTTGATTCGCACAGAAGCGACAGGGTATGGATTGATCTACTTTGCTGAAAATATGCTTCAAAATGTGGGAAGCTCCATCAAAGGAAAAACATGTTTAGTGTCAGGCTCAGGCAATGTATCGCAATATGCCATCGAAAAAATAATGCAGCTTGGAGGTAAAGTAATTACCGCTTCTGATTCCAACGGTTTGATAATAGATGAAACTGGTTTTACCACAGAAAAATTAGAATTCCTTAAAGACCTAAAAAACAATCGAAGAGGAAGAATAAAGGAGTATGCTGATAAATTCAAATGCGTGTATCAGGCGATCAATCCGGCTGACGATCACAATCCATTGTGGAATGTAAAAGCCGATTGCGCTTTTCCTTGTGCTACACAAAATGAAATAAATTCAAAAGATGCGAATAATCTGGTGAAGAATGGAGTGAAATTGTTGGCCGAAGGAGCCAACATGCCTACAACGATTGAAGGTATTAATATTCTCCTTGACAATGGAATCATGTATGCACCCGGCAAAGCATCCAATGCCGGTGGGGTTGCTACATCCGGACTGGAGATGACGCAAAATTATATGGGTTCCAATTGGACGCGCGAAGAAGTAGATGCTAAATTAGTCGGCATCATGAAAGGTATTCATGATTCATCACTGGCTGCTGCGAAAGAATATGGCAAGCCTGGTAACTATATGGTCGGAGCCAACATTGCCGGATTTATCAAAGTGGCAAAAGCAATGCAAGCACAAGGAGTGATTTGAGTGACAACCATCCGTCTTACTACAATTATTCAGGCCCCCGTAGAAACGTGTTTCGATTTATCGCGAAGCATAGACCTGCACATTGAATCGACAAAAGCCTCAAATGAAAAAGCGATTGCCGGACGAACCTCAGGATTAATTGAACAAGGTGAATTTGTAACATGGGAAGCTACGCACTTTTTTATCCGGCAGCGATTAAGCACTCGAATTGTTGAAATGCGGAGGCCAAATTACTTCAAAGATGTCATGATCTCAGGTGCTTTTCGTTCGATGGAACACGAACATCTTTTCGAAAGCAAAGGAGATCATACCCTGATGATCGATTTTTTTTGCTATGAAGTTCCTTATGGGTTTGCCGGAAAGATTTTTGATTACTTTATTTTGAAACGATATATGACGAATCTGCTGTTGACCAGAAACGAAGTAATTAAAAAAGCTGCGGAACAAATAGAAAAACAACAGGCATAAAGTTTTGGCTGCGAGAGAGTATCACTTTGTGTCATTATAGTAATACAATTATTCGCTAATTCATCCTCAAAAAAATGTAACAAACTAATCGAACCAACAAATAATAGTTATACTAATAGGTGATTATTACTACTTTGCCCCTCTATTTATTACCTCACAAAATCCTTTATGAAAATCTCTCACTATTTCTTTATTGTCGGAATTTTAATTGTGTCTGCCTGCTCAAAAAATGATGAACCCGTATTAGTTTCTGCAGAAAGCACCAAAAATAGTTATCTCCCTCTGACTCCAGGATCAAAATGGCAATACACCGGAGCCTATAATTACTCAATAGAAGTTACTGGCAACCAAAAAACCATAGATGGGAAACCTTTTTTTGAAACAAAAACTATAAACGGCACTAACGTAACAACAGGTTATGCCCGAATCGAAAATGGAATATATTATAATCGGGGATACGTTCCTCAGCTAGGTCAAGATTTAGAACTCATCATTTTAAAAGATAACGTAGCGGTTGGAACTACTTGGGAAAAGTTGATTACAGCCAATAATTTACTTACCACCTATAGATTTACTATTGATGGAACCAATTTATCACAAACAGTTCTTGGAAAGAATTACACAAAAGTGATTCGAGTGAAGCTGCAGACAATAATCAGTTATTTGGGAAGCACCTACACGTATAGCACACAGTATGTCTATTATGCATATGGTGTTGGTGTCATCCAAACCGATTCAGATTTGTTAGGCTTAATCAACCTCAACAGCTATACAATCAAGTAATACTGAACAAAGGTTAAGTTCTACTTTAATGTCTCCGCAATACCATCTTTATAAGTAGTTGCTGATATTGTAAATGCCTTCTGAAACTTACTACTGTCGAAAAAATAATCGTTTTCGTATTGATACATCATTTCGATGAACTCTCGCAATACAGGAACAAACAATCCAATTATACGTACGCCCCACTTGGGCAATGCCTGAACTTTATAAGGCTGTCCGGATATTTCGCAAGCCAAGCGAATGTACTCTTCTCCTGACAGACGTTCTAAACTTGTTAATGCGTGCCATGATTGTTGATAGGCAGACGGTGTGTTGCCTAACATCGCTACACATTTTCCGGCATCGGGAGTGTAAGTAAACGAGTGATTCTTCTTCAGATTACCAATCCATTGTGGCGCCTTCTTGGTTCGAATGCGTTCTGTTACCATCGCGTGGGTTACACTAGTAATTACTTGAGGGCCATAAAAATCTGCAGCCCGTACAATCATAGCTTGAAGATTGCCCGCTTTCATTTCATCGAGCAATTGCGTGGCAATCTTCGCGCGCACTTCGCCTTTTTTACTGTTTGGGTTAAAAGGCGTTGACTCTGTCATTACGCCATTGACCAATCCATACGGATACACATTATCAAAGAAAACCAACTTGCTATTGTGCTTTTTACAAGCATCAATCGCATGCTTCATCACCTTAGGCCATTGCTCATGCCAAACTTTTGTATCATACTTTAAACCTGCTACTAGATACACAACGTCACTTCCTTCAACGGCTTTTTGCGTCTGATCAAAATTCAACAAATCGGCAGTAACTAATTCATCAGTTTCATGTACACGTTTGGGGTTGCGACTGACTTGTCTGATTTTGTCCGTGTAGTTGATCAAATGCTTCGATAATTCCTGTGCGATGGCTCCGTTAGCTCCGAGTATGGTTTGCATAATAAATGGGTGAGGTTTCTCCCTAGAAGACGCTCTTTTAACAAAGTTAGTCTAAGCTGAAAGAATTACTTTATTTTTGCCCTCCATTTATGAACAGCTCTGACCTACGCATTCAAACCGGCTATCGACAAATTTTAGGATTGGCTTTGCCCATATCCTTGGCGATGCTTGTTCCCCAAATCAATTTTATCACCAACAACGTCTTTTTAGGAGGCTTGGGTGAACAAGCATTGGCATGCGCAGCCATTACAGGCGTTTACTACCTCATCTTCGCAGTAATCGGCAGCGGACTTAACAATGGTTTACAGGCACTCATCGCGCGTAAGGCAGGCGAGAATTTACCGAAAGAAATCGGCAAACTATTTTATCACGGAGTATGGGCAGCACTGGCAATTGCCTTCATAGGTATTTTGATCACCTACACGGTGGCTCCATTTATTCTGCGTGCCACCATTCACAACACTGTCATTGCCGAACAAGTCATTGACTTTATTCTCATTCGCATCTGGGGCATTCCCTTTTTGTATTTGTATGTGATGCGCAACGCCTTGCTCGTTGGCACGAATCAAACCAAGTTTTTGATCTGGGGCACACTCAGCGAAGCACTCACGAACATCTTCTTAGACTACACCTTGATTTATGGTAAACTGGGCTTCCCTGAATTAGGATTCAATGGCGCTGCTTATGCATCCATTATGGCAGAAGCCATTGGTTTGATTGTAATCTACATAGTCATTCATGCCAAAGGAATCCACAAAACATTTTCCTTTTTTGAAAGCTGGAAAATAGAGACGACTACGATTAAACTTATTTTTGTGCGATCATCTCCACTCATTTTGCAATATGCACTGAGCATCATCACGTGGGAATATTTTTACATTCTGATTGAACACCACGGTGCCCGCGACTTAGCGGTTTCTAATACCATGCGCAACGTATTTGGCGTGGCCGGCATTTTTTCGTGGTCATTCGCTGCTGCCAGCAACACCATGGTGAGTAACGTCATCGGGCAAGGCAAACAAGAAGAAGTCATTCCGCTGATCGTACGAATTTCAAAAGTAAGTGCCGGGTTTTCTTTACTGCTGATTGTGACACTCAACTTATTTCCAGAATTGTTATTGTCGCTTTTTGGGCAAGGCGAAGACTTCATTGCTTACGCAACGCCTGTTTTGCGTGTGGTATCATCCGCACTGTTGCTTCAATCATTTTCAGTAGTGTGGTTGAATGCCGTTACCGGAACGGGTAACACTTCTGTCAATCTGTTGATTGAAATCGTTACGCTCGTATTGTACAGCGCCTACGTTTATCTCGTGTTAGACGTTTGGAATATGTCCATCACCTGGGGTTGGGTGAGTGAGTGGGTGTATTGGATCAGCATGTTCTCCATGGCCTACTGGTATATGCAATCTGGAAAGTGGAAGACAATACGATCAGAAAAATAATCTGACCTTATCCCAGCGCTTGTTTCAAATCTGCAATCAAACTCTGACTATCTTCCAACCCCACACTTAAACGAATTAAGTTATCAGGTGTAGGCGAGTCAGGTCCTTCAACCGTTTTTCGATGTTCCAATAAACTCTCCGTGCCTCCTAAGCTGGTGGCATTGGTAAATACTTTCACACGCTGTGCAACTTGAATAGCATCGGCTTTCTCGCCTTTCACCAAAAACGAAACGATCGCCCCAAAATCGCTCATTTGTTTTTTCGCAATTTCATGACCGGGGTGTGTTGCTAAACCCGGGTACAGCACGCGTTCTACTTTAGGATGATGCGACAAGAATTCCGCAATCGCTTTTGCGTTTGAAAGATGCTGCGTCATGCGGGGCACAAAACTTCGAATGCCACGCAACAACAGCCAGCAATCAAATGGACTAGGCACGGCACCTTGTATATGTTGAATATGACGAATGCGCTCCCACTGTTCATTTTTCTTTGCCGTGATCAGTGCGCCTCCGGTTAAGTCGCTGTGTCCTCCCAAATACTTGGTCGTGCTGTGCATCACTAAATCGGCACCCATCGCAATGGGATTTTGCAAAGCTGGTGTAGCAAAAGTGTTATCTACCGCCACTACAATATGATTCTTTTTACAAATAGCGATGACCGAATTCAAATCAACAATTCTAAGCTGCGGATTGGTAGGCGATTCTGTCCACACTAATTTTGTATTGGGTTGAATCGCTTTTGATAAATTAGAGATGTCACTGAGGTCGGTAAATGTTACTTGCAATCCCCACGGCATGAATATGTCTCGAAGCATCGTGCGAATGCCCGCATACGCATCGAAATTGATTACCACGTGATCGCCCGGACGTAAACTTAAAAATACAGCATTGGCTGCTGCACTTCCACTGCTGAATGCAGCCGCGTCTTCACCCCGCTCCAACTGGGTCAGTACTTTTTCAAGAATAGTTCGGGTAGGATTCGTTTCACGGCTATACACATTTCCGGTCGGGCTCTCACCCGTAGGAGTATAGTGAAATGTAGACGACAAATAAATCGGGATGGTCACCGCTCCGGTAGAAGGATCAGGTGTGGCACCCGCATGGGCGCAAATGTTTTTCAATTCGTCTGTCATTTCGAGTCTTCTTTATCTTACCAAATTTACAAGTAAGTTCTTATCAACAACGCGGCAGCATTTTTATTCCTTCTAAAAAAATCACAATTTTGATCATTGCATCACCTTAACTTTAAACATCCATGAAAAAAGCTCTCATCCTTAGTTTATTTCTATTTTTCGGTATAGCACTGAAAGGTTTTAGCCAAACGGTATATGCTTCTGCGAAAGGCGAAAAATATCACACAGCCGATTGCAAACTTTCTGGTGACGCGGACGGTATGACACTCGAAGCTGCCAAGAAAGCGAAAAAGGGCGCATGCGGTGTGTGTAAACCTGATCAACATCTCAAAGACAAAGTTGCACAATGCAGTGGCAAAACAGCCGATGGCACTCGTTGCAAGCGTATGACCTCCAGCACCAAAGGCAAGTGCTACCAACACAGCAAATAATATGAACTTACAACCACTCCACTCTCAAGGTCCCAGCTTGTCGCGCATTGTTACAGGCGTATGGCGTTGGCAACAACTTTCCCCCGAATCGGTGGAGCGGTTGATTAAAACTTCTATCGATGAAGGCATCACTTCATTTGATCATGCCGACATCTATGGTGATCATAGTTGTGAAGAACTATTTGGTGCGGTATTAAAAAATCAGTCTGCACTTCGCAGCCAAATGCAGCTCATCACCAAGTGTGGTATCAAGTTTAGTTCGGCCAAGCGCCCGCAAACGTGGGTAAAACACTACGACACCTCTGAAGATCATATCGTGTGGTCTGCCGAAAACTCGTTAAAAATGTTGGCTACCGATCACCTGGATTTGTTACTCATTCATCGCCCCGATCCGTTGCTGAATCCGCACGAAGTAGCAGAAGCCTTCGTAAAATTAAAAGCGGCCGGCAAGGTGTTGCATTTTGGTGTGTCAAACTTTACACCATCGCAGTTTGAAATGCTGCAACAGTTTTTGCCATTTCCGTTGGTGACCAATCAAATTGAAATTTCGCTTTCGCGGATTGATCCGCTCTTCAATGGCGATTTGGATATAATGATCAAGCATGGTGTAAGCCCGATGGCGTGGTCACCACTCGGAGGTGGTAAGCTTCATTTCGAAGAGAGAGATTGGTTTGCGAAGGCCACCAAATACAATGCATCGTACAGTCAATTAGCATTGGCCTGGTTATTAAAACATCCTTCCAACATCTTCCCCATCTTAGGTACCACAAAACCCGAGCGCATCACTGAAGCAGCCAAGTCTACCGACATTGCGCTAGACAAACAAGATTGGTTTGAAATGCTGAAGTGGTCTACCGGAAGAGATGTGGCGTAATCCAAACAATTGACTAGTGCTGCTCATTGTGATCTTTGCGATAAGTGCAATTCTTATTGGAGCTGTTTCTAGGTGCATTCAATAGCTAAGAAAACAAAGAAAATCAGAAGCGATTCAGTTTATATTCTTAAACAATGATTCCGGACGAATTGGGCTTCTTTGAAAATTGTGGAGTGAAATTATTATCTTTACTTTATGCAACCAGAACAAACTTCAGATCTTCAAGCAGAAAAGCTAGATATCATTCAGTGGTTGGCTGGTGTAAATGAGCATCGAATAATTAAACAGTTCATGCTTTTAAAGCAAACCAACCAAGAATCGGTTTCTCTTCAATTGAGCGCAGACGAAAAAAAAGCAATTGATGTGGGCATAGCCTCCATTGAGTCAGGTCGTTCAATGACTCATGATCAAGCTATCGCGATAACAAGAAAAAAATTCTCAGGATTGTTGAAATAAACAACAAATGAAAATCATTTGGTCTGAGGATGCGTTGTTAGACTACCATCAGAATATAGATTATCTCCTCATAGATTGGTCTGAAAGCGTTGCTCTTCAATTCGTAGAAGAAGTAGAGGGAGTGATTGAACTAATTCAAATTAATCCCGAATTATACCCACTAACAGATTACCGCGGTATTAGAAAAGCATTAATTCGGAAACAGATCACCTTGTTTTACAAAGTAGTAGACGACAGCATTTACCTAATTCGGTTTTGGAACAATTATCAAGACCCTTCTAAACTGAAATTATAGCACAGGAATAACTATTCCAACTCCACTATCAACTCTACCTCCACCGAAATATTCATTGGCAAAGCATACATCCCCACGGCAGAGCGCGCGTGTTTTCCTTTGTCACCAAATACACTTACCATCAAATCAGAAAAGCCATTGATTACTTTCGGTTGATCGGTAAAATTTTCAGTGCAGTTGACCATGCCCAACACTTTCACAATGCGCTTTACTTTATTCAAGTCGCCAATTTCAGCTTTCAATGTCGAGAGGATCGCAATGGCTGTTTGACGTGCTGCAGCGTAGCCTTCTTCCGTAGTAAGATCTTTTCCTACCTTACCGATGATGTTGGTGCCATCTGCGCGGGTTGGTCCGTGGCCCGCAATGAAAAGTAAATTACCTGTACGAACTGCTTTTACATAGTTGGCAATTGGCTTAGCCGGCTCAAACAATTCAATCCCTAAATCTTTTAACTTCTTATCGTAGTCTACTTTATTTTGAGCAAATGACAAAACGGTGCATGTGAGCAGCACAAAAAAAGAAAGTATGGCTTTTTTCATTTTGGAGGCAATTATGTTTTTAAACCTTCGCTACGAAGATAACAAATCACCGAAATGAAATCTGCTGGTAGGTTAGATAAATTCGCTAGCTGAGGTCAAAAAAGTTTTAGGCGTCTGACACTTCAAAAGTGTCTTGACGCCTATGTGGTTAGGCAAATCGATTAGGAAATTATTTTATGAATCCCTTATTCTTCAAAATGCTGTTCAAAAACTTGCGCTCGTTTTCGGTGTTAAAAATTTTGAACGGCAAATGAATAAGTTGTGCCTTGTTCACAAACAACACGAATGAATCTTTCGTCAGCTTGGCACTTTGTATCTGATCCCACTTCATGGGCATACCCTCGCGTGCGTTTATCTTCATGATGATCTGTTGGCTGGTGATCTCATACGAGAATCGCTCGAACAACATCTTGCCTTGCTCGAGTTGTGTAACACCATAAAACTGGATCCACCAAAACAACAAGTACAAACCCGCTCCTACAAAAGCCGCAATAAACCACCAGATGCTGGCAATCCACAAATAGCAAAGGCAAATGGCCAACACAATCAAACTCACCCACCATTGCTGCATTAAAATGTTGTGCAAGGCCATGCGGATGTAATCACTCTTCTCTAATCTGTAATTTTTTGTCTTTACAATCATAAACTTTACCTGAATGGGACGGCAAAAATAATCCAGTTTTGCCGGATTTGCAGTGTGGGTCGAAAATTACTTTTAGAGTGGTTTTTGAGGGCGTTTACCGCGATTTTAAACTCAAATCAAGACTTTTGACCGAGTGTGTCAAGGCCCCAACTGAAATGAAATCTACACCCGTTTCTGCCACTTGGCGCAAGGTGGCCTCGGTAATGCCTCCGCTGGCTTCAATTTTGTATTTGCCGCCAATCATGGCAACGGCTTTTTTCATGTCTTCTACATTCATATTGTCGAGCATAATGATTTGCACACCGCCCACCTCCAACACTTCTTTCACTTCGGCCAAGTTGCGGGTTTCTATTTCGATGGAAAGCGGTTTGCCGATTTTTTGCAAATAGGCTTTGGTGCTTTCAATAGCCGCGCGAATGCCTCCCGCCATATCGACATGATTGTCTTTTAGCATCACCATGTCATACAAAGCAAAGCGATGGTTTTGACCTCCGCCAATCCACACAGCCCACTTTTCCATTAATCGAAAGTTAGGTGTGGTTTTGCGTGTGTCGAGCAAGCGTGCGCCTGTGCCTTCGATCAACTGACACAGTTGGTGCGTGTATGTAGCTATTCCGCTCATGCGTTGCATGCAGTTCAGCACCAGCCGTTCGGCCGATAAAATTGATAGGGCAGGACCGGTCACCTCAAATGCTACCTCACCTTTCTGAATGGCATCGCCATCTTTCTTAAAGTAAGTTGCCTTTAAAGCAGGGTCTACTTGTTGAAATATCTTATCAGACAATTCAAGACCAGCGATGATGCCATTGTCTTTGATCAGCAATTGAGCTTTGCGAATAGTAGTTGCCGGAATGGCCCCTAATGAAGAATGATCACCCTCGCCAATATCTTCTTGTAATGCCAACTGAATAAAAGTGGCAATGGCCTCCTCGGTTAAATAGGCGGGCCTCATTACTCTTTAATGAAGCTGATTTCGTGGACGTAGTATTTCTTTTCGGATTCTTTCACGCGCATCAGCACGCTGTAACTGCTGCCACCACTGGTATACTTACAGATGGCAAACTTTAATCCACTGGGTGATGATCCAGTATGAACGATAGAGAAGTCGGCCACCGGGTGTTTTTTAAAAAAATCAGCCAGCACAAACTCAGCTTGTGCTTTGCTGTAATTATTCACATCTCCTTCGATATTAATATCAACCGATTGATTGAAATATTTAACGGCTTCTTTGGCGTTGTTAGCCTTAATGGCATCCTTTATGGGAGCAAAGATTTCGGCTTGAGCCATTGCAGCACTAGTGCTGAAAGCCAAAATCACAACAGCAATCCACTTATTTGTTCTCATAGTCGTAAGGTAACGCCAAAAGTATGCCATAATCATGTTTTGTGAAAAGAATTGTAGGTCAAATTAACCGAACAAGTGTTCTGAATTATTCATAAAGTCAGTTGGCACGATTTTGCACATCTATTAGCGCGAATGAGCCTATATTTGGGGCTTATTTCTAAAAGTTATGAACAAGAAAGTATTACTGATGATTTTAGACGGTTGGGGCCTTGCCAAAAACCTGAAAGTTTCTGCTATTGACAATGCCAAAACACCCTACATCAATTCTTTATACCAAAAATATCCACATAGTAAGTTAGAGGCATCCGGTTTGGCGGTTGGATTACCTGCCGGGCAAATGGGCAACTCCGAGGTTGGCCACATGAACATTGGCGCGGGCCGTGTAGTGTATCAGGATTTAGTCCGCATCAACAAAGCCGTAGAAGAAAAAGAATTGGATCAAAACCCTGTTTTATTGGAAGCATTTAAATATGCCAAAGCCAACAACAAATCGGTTCATTTTATTGGTTTAGTGAGCGATGGCGGAGTGCACTCACACATTGAGCATTTGAAAGGGCTTTGTACGATTGCTAAAAACGAGCAGGTAGCGAATTTATTCATTCATGCTTTTACCGATGGACGTGACACCGATCCAAAAGGTGGCTATCAATACTTAACCGACCTACAAAATCACTTAGCAAAATCTACCGGAAAGTTAGCCAGCATAGTCGGTCGCTATTATGCGATGGATCGCGACAAGCGCTGGGAGCGTGTGAAGTTAGCTTACGATTTGATGGTAAAAGGCGAAGGGGAAAAATCCACTGATTTATTAGCCTCCTTGAAAAAATCCTACGATGCCGATGTTACCGATGAATTTATAAAGCCGATTGTTGCTGTTGATGCGGCTGGCAAACCAATTACCACCATTCAAGAGGGTGATGTAGTTTTGTGTTTTAATTTCAGAACGGATCGGGGCCGCGAAATCACGATGGCTCTCACCCAGCAAGATTATCCCGAACAAGGCATGAAAAAATTGCCGTTGCATTATCTGACTTTAACAAATTATGATGATTCATTTCAGAATGTGCAGGTGATGTTTGACAAAGATAATTTGGAGAACACGCTGGGCGAGATTGTGGCGAAAGCAGGTAAGAAACAAATCCGTATTGCCGAAACCGAAAAATATCCACACGTTACTTTCTTTTTCTCGGGTGGTCGCGAAGATGTTTTCGAAGGAGAATCACGCATCATGTGCTCATCACCAAAAGTGGCTACTTACGATTTGAAACCAGAGATGAGTGCCAACGATATTAAAGACAAAATCATTCCTGAACTGGAAAAAGGTTCGGCTGATTTTATCTGTTTGAACTTTGCCAATCCGGATATGGTGGGGCATACCGGTGTATTTTCTGCTGCGGTAACGGCTGTTGAAACGGTAGACAAATGCAATGAGGCGGTAACTGAAGTGGCCCGTAAAAATGGTTATGCGGTCATCATCATAGCAGACCATGGCAATGCGGATATTATGGTGAATGAAGACGGAACTCCCAATACGGCACACACTACAAATCTGGTTCCTTGCATTTTGGTAGATGATTCAAAAACCTATTCAAAAATAAAAGACGGTAAGCTGGGTGATTTAGCTCCTACTATTCTTACGCTAATGGGCATCTCCATTCCGAAAGAAATGACCGGAAATGTATTAGTTGAAAAGTAATCGATGAGAGTATTCCTATTGAGTCTTGGCAGCTTGGTTTTTTTGTGCTCTTCGTGCAAACAATCCAATGAAGTGTATGTCAAGCCATATTTTGATTTTGACAGCTTGATTCACAAGCAAGTGCAGGCACGTGCGATTCAACAAAAGATTATTTTCAAAGTGGCCGCTATCAATAGCAAGAAGGATTCCAGTTCATTCCAAGCAGATGGCACCAATTTAGCTCACGAATGGGATGCGTTTTTGCAACTGGATGTGATCAACAAGCCGATGTACAAAAATAACTACGAAATTTCCGAGCGTCCGGACGATAAAAGTAATCTCACCATTCGCAGTTATCAGGCTAAGATTCCTTCATCAGTGCCTTATGTGCATTTCTATTATCAGGGTTCGTTTGAAAACATTAAACGCATTGAATCAAAGTACATAGAGAAAAATGTACTAAACGATATCGCACGTCATTTAACGTTAACATTGGATGAAGAGCAGGGCAAGCCCTTCATTCAAAAATATTCAATCACCGGTGGTCAGAAAATGATTTTTAATGACACCGTCCAATTTTCCATTCAAGGCAGCATCTCCCACTAACCGATGGCGAAACGTTTTAAAGAAGAAGAAGGCGAAAAGAAAAAGTTAGATAAGGAAGGGATTCGAAAACTGCTTGGCATTTTTCGCTTTGTGTTGCCTTACCGAAAAACATTTGCTCTGGGGTTGGTAGCTTTAGCTCTCTCCAGCGGAACCTTGTTGTCATTTCCCTATTTTGCAGGCAAGCTGTTGGACGTTGCGCAAGGGAAAAATGATTTTGTCCTTACCAGCATCAATCAAATCGCGCTGGCATTAATTGGCATTTTAGCTGTTCAAAGTGTTTTCTCTTTTCTGCGTGTATACACTTTTACCATCGTCAGTGAGCGATCCTTGTCCGACTTGCGTCATGCTGTTTATACGAAAATGGTATGGCTGCCCATGTCATTTTTTGATAGTCGCAGAGTGGGTGAACTGACCAGCCGCCTCACGTCCGATGTAGGCACGCTGTACGATACCTTCACCTTTACATTGGCTGAACTACTTCGTCAAATTTTGGTGTTGCTCATAGGTATTCCGTTGATCTTCATTCTCACACCACGCCTCACCATTTTCATGTTGCTCACTTTTCCGGTACTGGTGGTGGCTGCACTTTTCTTCGGGAAATTTATCCGCAAGCTTTCTAAAAAAACACAGGATCAATTGGCCAACGCCAATGTAATTGTGGAAGAAACGTTGCAATCAATAGCAGTCGTCAAATCATTTACCAATGAAGTTTTCGAAACCATTCGCTACAAAAAATCTTTGAATGACGTAGTAAACACGGCTATACACGCCTCCAAATACAGAGGATTGTTTATTTCGTTTACCATCCTTGCATTGTTTGGTGGAATTGTGGCGGTGAGTTGGTATGGTGCTTATCTGTTGCAAAACGGAGAGGCTACGGTAGGAGAATTATTCTCATTCATTATCTATACCTCCTTTATAGGTGGTTCAATTGCCGGTTTGGGCGATATCTTTAGCTCACTTCAGCGTTCGGTGGGGGCATCGGAGCGGGTATTAGAAATATTAGATCAATCCGATGAGTCCATTGCCTCTGGTGGTAAATTGAAGTTGAAAGGTAAAGTGGCTTTCAAAGATGTTTCATTTACCTACCCAACACGCAGTGATTTTCAAGTTTTAAAATCAATTAGTTTACAAATAAATCCAGGTGAGAAAATTGCTTTAGTAGGGCCCAGCGGAGCCGGTAAGTCCACCATCGTTCAACTATTGATGCGCTTCTATCCTCTCTCTACCGGAAGCATTGAAGTAGATGATAAAATTATTTCGGATTACAACCTCACCGATTATCGAAGCAACATTGGCATTGTGCCCCAAGAAGTGATTTTGTTTGGTGGTACGATTCGCGAAAACATTGCTTATGGAAAAGCAAATGCCACTTCTGAAGAAATTGAAGCCGCAGCCCGCAAAGCCAACGCCTGGGAATTCATCGAAAGTTTTCCTGAAAAAATGGAAACATTAGTAGGCGATCGGGGTGTGAAACTTTCAGGCGGACAGAAGCAGCGGGTGGCCATTGCCCGGGCTATTTTGAAAGACCCTTCTATTTTGATTTTGGATGAGGCTACCAGCTCATTGGATGCCCAGTCTGAAAGCTTGGTGCAAGAGGCTTTGGAAAAGTTAATGGAAAACCGCACCACTATTGTCATTGCACACCGCCTCAGCACCATTCGCTCGGTGGATACCATTTTTGTTATCAAAGACGGGCAAATTGCTGAATCCGGATCGCACCATGAACTATCTATGCGGGACAATGGTATTTATCGTAATTTGCTTGAGCTACAGGTAGAGAATAATTAAGTTTAATGAAAGGAGAAGGCGAAATATTGAAGGATTTTGATCTTCGGCATACCACCAGTCGGTCAGCCATTTTGAAGCTATTCCTCAAACGACCTTTTGCATTATCCTACACGGACATCGAGCGAGAAATAGCGGATGTATTTGACCGGGTAACTGTATACCGCACGCTCAAGACATTCGTGGATAAGGGAGTTGTTCATAAAGTACTAGATGACAGTGGATCATTAAAATATGCACTCTGCACCGAGTTATGTACACATGCACATCACCAGCATGAACATGTACATTTTAAATGTACCATTTGTGGCCAAACGAGTTGCTTACAAGAAGTAAACATCCCCATGGTGTCCTTGCCAGCAGGTTACGAAGCGCAAGAAATTAACCTATTGATTCAGGGTAAGTGCCAAAATTGCCACTAATCAGCGCTATTTTTCAGGATACACGGTTTCCTTTTGTCTTTTAGCCCGATCTAATCTCACGCGTAAGTTTTTAGTGTAAAATATATTCGTAAATTTGAAAATTATTATAGCTACATCGAGTCAAAATGCGCTATTTTTCAGTGACCTTCTAACCAGCAATATTGGGTGATGCTTCTCTTTTCCCTGTTTCGTAATCAAAGCCAAGAAGAAACCATTCTCTTTGGCGTTTTTTCGGCCGTAATCTTTGTTTTCTTGTTGGTGGACCTTGGAGTCTTCAATAAGTCTGCACATAAAATTACGACCAAATCCGCCCTATACCAGTCCATTTTCTGGGTGCTGGTCAGCACTGTATTTGGATACTTAGTTTACTTATACGATCCGGGCAAAGGAGATGCAATGGTGGAGTACTTTTCGGCTTATCTTACTGAGTACGCCTTGTCTGTGGATAACATTTTTGTTATTCTGCTCATTCTCAAATACTTTTCTGTCAAAGAAGAATACTATCATAAGATACTTTTCTGGGGCATCCTTGGAGCTGTGTTCTTCCGTGGTATCTTTATTTTTGTTGGCGCCTATTTCATTGCGAAATGGCATTTTATTCTCTACATCTTCGGAGTGTTTCTCCTCTACTCAGGCATCAAAATTTATTTTGAAGACAGCGATGAGAAAATTGATCCCGAAAAGAACCCAATCCTAAAGTTATGCCGCAAATATTTGCCCATTACCAATGATGAAATGGGAGGTAAATTCATGGCCAAAGTAGATGGCAAATGGATGTTTACTCCGCTCTTTCTCATTATCGTATTGATCGAGACAACGGATCTAATTTTTGCAGTTGACTCGATTCCGGCAGCTTTCGCCATCACCCAAAATGAATTCCTGATTTATACTTCTAACATCTTCGCTGTGCTGGGATTGCGTGCCATGTTCTTCTTACTATCAGGAATTATCGATAAGTTTTACTTGCTGCAAAAAGGTCTCAGCATCATCCTTTTCTTCATTGGCGCGAAAATGTTGCTGGAGATTGTACATTATGAAATCCCCCCGCAACTCTCATTTGCCGTAATCATCGTAACTCTTACTTTCTCAATTGTCTTGTCCGTTATTGTTCCTCAAAAACTTCAAGGCAACATAGATGATGATGATTCTAAATTGAAGGAGTAAATCTTATCCTATTTCTGAAAAGAAATCTGCCGGCAGTATTTTTAGTAGCACAGGAAGCGTAAGGAAGCGCTGTGGCAGAGAAATAATCACAAATGTAGGGATGGTTTTTAGGGCTACAATCAGCAATTCCTGCATTCGTTTCTTGTCGGCTGAATTCAATTCGTTGGATCTGGCCATTCGCAACAAACTCATCAATTCCGCATTTTGTTGAACCTCTTTGATCAGTCTGTTTTTATTGCTACTCGTAACATCAGACATGCGTTTAATAAACCGCTCGCTCACCTCGTTGTAGTCCTGTTTGTTTTGAAGCGTGTCAAGGTGATCCCAATGCTCTAAAACGAAACCTTCTATAGCAATCATGCTATTCTCCAGATCATCAGGAGAAAAACCCATATAGGCACAAAGTCGTACCAAGAAATTCTGTTCATTCCCCTCTACCCGCTTATCGGCCCAGATGGTGAGAATGGCCATCTCTAAAAAGTATTTTTTCAGTATCCAGGAATTATTTGTTGGCAGGTTTATCTCCTCTACGGAAATGCCTCTTTCAAAAATTTCTTGGGCCTCTTTTTTCTTGTCATTGCTAAGACCCGCACTGATTAAAAAGTAGTCAAGCAATTTTCGCTCTTCAAACTCTAATGAGTGATTGGAATGTGCTGCAGCCGCTATCACTTTGATTACCGAGAAACGCAATTCTTCACGTTCGTATTTGAAAAAGTCCGAAACGATTTTATCGGCATTGGTGTGAATCCATTGACCAAATATGAATACGTCTAGAAAAAGAAGGCTATTGTGAAAAAAGTGAACCCAAAAATTTTGACTGTGTTTGGCTGTTAGCTCAATACGTTTATCCAATATTTTCTCTGCCAGTTCAATGGGCGTTTTCTTTTTGCCAAACAATGTTTTTGAAGGTGTGGCGAGTTCGGGAAAAACGTTGTTATAAAAACTACCAATGCTATCGAGCGTCTTTTCAATTATTTCAGATAATTCTTCAGTCGTTTTAATTTTTCGATCTACAAACAGCAGAGAACTACTGATAAGACTTTCAGCCAGTAGAATCTTCATTTTGTCGCGCTCATTCCAAGCTCTGGCATCAGGGTGTTGCAGTGAATCAACTGCTTGTCCATACATGAGGCCGGTTGGTTGAATAACCCGATACAACGATTGCTCAGGGTGGGAAGCCTTTTTAGTATCGTTTGATAAATTTCGAAGTAAATCCTGGCGGAAATCCAGATAGGCCTTTAACCAACCTTTTTCACTAGGCTTCATATTATCTATTATCCATTCAAGATACTAAATTATATAGAATCTTAAGATGGAATTTCTTTCCATCCCTTTTTTTCGATGAATCGGAAAGATTCTTCTACCTTTTTGCGGAGTTGGACTTTAAATCGATCCAGCTTCTTAGCTACTGATTTATCGCTGGTGGCAATGATTTGAGCACCTAAAATTCCTGCATTCTTTGAGCCATTAAGCGCCACCGTTGCCACCGGCACACCAGCAGGCATTTGTAAAATAGACAGCACGGAATCCCAGCCATCAATTGAATTAGACGATTTGATCGGAACGCCAATTACTGGTAATGAAGTAAGCGAAGCCACCATACCCGGAAGGTGAGCAGCACCTCCGGCACCTGCAATGATAACTTTCAATCCTCTGCTTTTTGCAGATGAGGCATAAGCAACCATTCGTTCAGGTGTACGATGGGCAGATACGACCGTCAATTCGAAAGGAATTTCCATTTCTTCTAGGAACTCGGCAGCCTCGCGCATCACTTTTAAGTCTGACTGGCTGCCCATAATAATGCCGACTACTGGTTTGCTCATGCAATTACTTTTAAGGTTTGTTTTACAAAGTTGGCTTTCTTTCGCAGACTTTCTAAATCTGCATCTACGATTGTAACATGACCCATTTTACGAAAGGGTTTGGTTATTTTCTTGCCATAGAGATGTATGTGCGTTCCTGCTAAACGGAGCACCTCTTCCAAGCCCTGATACTGAGCGTCTCCTGAAAAGCCCTCTTCGCCCAATAAGTTAACCATAGCACTCGGCAAAACGGTGGCCGTATTGCCCAATGGTAAGTTAAGAATGGCTCGCAAATGTTGCTCGTACTGCGATGTGATGTTGGCTTCGATGGTCTGATGCCCGCTGTTGTGTGGACGTGGGGCTACCTCATTTACGAGCACTTTGCCTTCTTTGGTAACAAACATTTCCACGGCCAGCAATCCTACCATATTCATTTTTTCAATGACCGATTTGGCAATGGCATCTGCTTCTTTGGCTATAGCGGAAGAAATTTCTGCAGGAGAAAATAAGTACTCTACCAAATTAGCGGTTGGATGAAAAACCATTTCCACCGCAGGGTAAGAGATAATTTCACCGCTCTCACTACGAGCCACGATGACAGCAATTTCCTTTTCGAAATCAATCAGTTTTTCTAAGAGGCCAGGAGCATCAAAAGCTTTTTCCAAATCTGCTTCCGAGCGAAGTAGTTGCACGCCTCTACCATCATAGCCTTCTTTTCCAAGTTTATTGACAGCCGGTAAAAATGATCGGTTGGCTATTACCTCTTGTTTGTTCTCGGTAAGGATAAAATCGGCCGTAGGAATCTGATGTCTTTTATAGAACTCTTTTTGCTTACGCTTATCTTGAATCAATTCAATCACCTCCGGTTGCGGAAACACTTTTTTGCCCTGCCGAACAAGCTCTTTCAATGCCTCCACATTCACGTTTTCAATTTCGATGGTGATGAGATCACAAGCTTTACCAAAATTAACCACGGTTTGATAGTCTATTAATTTGCCATGGGTGAACGAAGAAATAGACGCACACGGTGCAGATGCATCCGGATCGAGGACGGAAAAATGAATATTAAAATCTATTCCTGATTGGATGAGCATCCGCCCCAGTTGCCCACCACCCAGAATACCGATTTTTTGATTTAAGCTCATGATAAAATTTTAAAGGAGGGTTAGTCCAATTTTTTATCACCATGAAAGATAGATTGCATCGGGCAATGCCCTAGGCACACAATCTATCTTTCATAGCGTTAACTCTAATTCTTCTTCAGCTGATCAAACTTAGTTTCTGTTGGCTTCTTGGGAAATACGTTGTCGGTCAAATTCACATCTGCGGAAGCTCCGGCTGGGTCAATGACTACATTCGTCACTTCTTTATCCTTCATAAAGACCTTTTTTACCTCCCACTCATTCACGCGCCAAATCTCTGCGGGAATGGTTTCCAACTCCTTGCTGCCATCTTTATAGGTCCACTCGATAATAACCGGTGTCACTAGTCCGCCTTTATTTTTTAACGTAATCTCGTACAGGTTTTTGCCGGCAATTTTTGCACGTACATCGGCATCATTGATTTTATTTTTAAACTCCCCATAGGCTCGATCATCGGTATTGATCATGGTAATCTCTTGTGGACCATTGTTGAAATCGGTGGTTTTTTCTTTTGCGGCAGTTGCTAAATCGCCCGCTTTGGTTTTGATGCCTTTGTTCTCCAAGTCTTTTTGCTCTGACTTTACTCTAAACCATTTCACCTCATCCAACTCTACATCTACATTATCAACGGTGTAAAACCAGCCTCTCCAAAACCAATCTAAGTCCACAGCAGAAGCGTCTTCCATTGTACGGAAGAAATCTGCCGGCTTGGGATGTTTGAATGCCCAACGCTGCGCATATTCTTTAAATGCTTTGTCGAATAATTCAGGACCCATCACTGTTTCGCGCAACAGCGTAAGAGCAGCAGATGGTTTTCCGTAAGCATTAGGGCCAAAGTCGTTGCCGGGGATATTATCTGAATCCCACATGATCGGGCGCATCATATTCTTGTCACCTTTCATGTAGTTGGCCATGCCTTTGGGTGAACCCCAATTGATACTAACATTCGGGTAGCGCTCGCGCTTGGTTTCTCTCTCCAAAAAAGAATTCAATCCCTCATCCATCCAACTCCATTGACGCTCGTCTGAGTTAACAATCATCGGGAAGAAGTTATGACCTACTTCGTGAATGATCACACCCACCATTCCTTCATAGGTGCGCTGTGAATACGTGCCGTCTGCTTTCGGTCTGCCACCATTGAAGCAAATCATAGGGTATTCCATTCCTTGATTAGCGGTGTGCACCGAGTAAGCGGTTGGGTAAGGATAATCAAACGTGCGGGCGGAATAAACTTCTAAAGTGTTCTTAATCGCCATGGTGGATTCTTTCGCCCACAGCGGATTTCCTTCTTTCGGATAGAGCGATTGCGCCAAAGGTGTTTTGTCGTTTACCTTCACCGCCATCGCATCCCAAATAAATTTACGTGAAGTGACAAAAGCAAAGTCTCTTACATTTTCAGCGTAAAACTCCCATGTACTTTTTTTCTTCGAACGTTCTTTTTCTTTCTTTTTTGCTTCGTCTTCGGTTACAATAAACACGGGCTTATCAAATGTTTTCTTAGCTGTTTCAAAGCGTTCGATTTGTTCTTTGGTAAGAACGGCCTTCGGATTTTGTAACATGCCGGTGGCTCCTACAATGTGATCGGATGGAACTGTAATGCGTACTCGGTAGTTTCCAAAAGTCAACGTAAACTCACCTTGTCCTAAGAATTGTTTGTTCTGCCAGCCTTCGTAGTCATCGAACACACACATGCGCGGAAACCACTGTGCTTCGGTGTAGAGATAGTTTCCATCTTCCGGAAAATATTCATACCCTCCACGCTCGCCAAACTTCACTCGGTCTTTTTCATTGTAGCTCCACTCCACTTTGAAAACAAACTTATCTCCTGTTTTCAACGCTACCGGAAGATCTACGCGCATCATCGTGTTGTTAATCAAAAATGGAAGATCTTTGCCATTCACATCTTTTACTGATTTTATTTTAAAACCCCCTTCGTAACCGTACGTGTCGCTGGAAAGCGGAAAGAATTTTGCAGGGATAGAATCTCTCACACGATTGGTTTCAGTCTTATCCGTCATATTGTCTTTCGACAAATTATTTTGATCTAATTGTAACCACAAGTAGCGTAATGCCTCCGGAGCATTGTTATAGTAAGTGATTGTTTCCTTTCCGGTGATGAATTGTGTTTCATCATTCAATTCCACATCAATGTCATAGTCGGCACGCTGTTGCCAGTAATTAACACCGGGTGCGCCTGATGCTGATCGGTAGCTATTAGGTGTAGGTAAAATCTGATCAAGCTGTTCGAATTTACCTTGCCACTTTTGCTGGCTGAAGGCAGGGATCGAGCATACAATAAAAATTAGAACGAAAAATGGTTTCATACTGGGAGATTTATTTAAAGGCCCCAAAAGTAACCAAAGTTGAGTGAAAGCCGAATGATTATTACTTGATCGGGAGCTAGAAGTATATCCAATGAAACCGTACCCCATGCGTGGAAACTTCGATGGCAGGAGCCGGGCATTTAACAATGGTGAGCGGAAACAACAAGGTGCGCCACCTCGATTTGAGCGAATTAAAGTAGTTGGGGTTCAAATCCAGTGACAAATAAAATTTTCGATAAGGAGAATAGCCATGCGCAGCATTTTCCGCATCTCGGCCGTAGATCATGCCTTCCGCACCAAACCCAATGGCAACTGACAAAAACGAAGGCCACCATTTTTTTTCAGGCGTCCAACTATACCATAGAGTTTGACCATTGTAGTCTTTCAATGCTTCTTGTAAGAATCCATCTCCCAACAAACTAGGTCGTAGCACGGCAAATGACGTAGGGTGAAATGAGTATTTCGGAAAAATTTTAATGTGACTCCACCACTTAATCTGTGCAAAAAATAAAGTGGCCCCCAATGCATTCGCAACTAAGTCAAAAAGCGAAGCTCCATAGCCAATGGAAAAGCCATCCATGATTTCTATGGAAGAAACTATAATAAATCCGGTAATGGTGCCCAATGAAAGTGCCTGCTTCAATCCGCTCCAGCGTAAGAGCCTCCACGCTGCTGCGCAAACATGAAATGACCATGCGGCATGTGCGAATTTATCGAGTTGCTTCCATTCGGGCCAGTCATTAAAAAAATGGAAAGGTTGTACCATTTGGTCAGCATACCAGGCTTGCGCCAATGCTCCCACCAGAACTACATAAACGAGCACTATAAAGCCAATCACCCACCGCAAGCGGGATTGGCTATAAAAAAACTTTTTGAGCTTTTGGATCACTGCCCCAAGATACAAGTTCGCCATTGCATCCGCTGAATATTTTCTACTTTTGAAAGTAAAGTGATTTTATGCATCGAATTTATTTTTTCCTGATTACAGTTGGTTTGGTGATTTCATGCGGAAGAAGCGATGAGCCCACCTTGCAATCATCATCCGTCATTCCGTTGCCTGCCGAAGTAAAGTCCGGCTCCGGAAATTTTGAATTGGAGAACAACACCGTGATTTACATCCCACAACAAACTGAAGAATGGAAAAGTATTTCGGGTTATCTGATCAGCTTGCTTCAACCGGCTACCGGATTTCAGTTTACAATTCAAAACGGAAATGGTGAAAAAGGCATTTGCTTCAAATCGATCGATGAAAAGGAATTGGGAGCAGAGGGTTATCGCATCACCATTGATGAAGAATTAATCACCATCGCTTCGAATGAACCACCAGGTGCTTTTCGGGCAATTCAAACATTACGACAGTTACTACCTGCTGCTATTGAGTCGAATGACATTCAAAATATTTCGTGGAAAATTCCCACGGGAAGTATTCGCGATTTTCCGCAATACAGTTACCGAGGCGCTATGCTGGATGTGGCGCGTCATTTCTTTTCGGTAGAGGAAGTAAAACGTTATATCGACTTGCTGGCGCTTTATAAAATCAATTTTTTGCATTTACACTTGTCGGATGATCAGGGCTGGCGTATTGAAATAAAATCGTGGCCGAATTTAACGAAGGTGGGTGGGCAAACGGAAGTAGGCGGTGGCGCAGGTGGTTTTTACACACAAGAGCAATACACAGAAATCATTCGCTATGCGCAAGCGCGCTACATCACCATCGTACCCGAAATTGATATGCCCGGTCATATTAACTCCGCGCTGGCTTCATATGGCGAACTAAACGGTGGCACTATTGTACCTGCCGAAGGAAAATTAACTACCACTGCGAACGCCAATAAAATCTTAGATGGTAAATCGAAACCTACTGAGCTTTATACCGGAATTGATGTAGGTTGGAGCACCTTGCATTTGGAGAAAGAAGCCACGATGCGTTTTGTGAGTGATGTAATCCGTGAACTGGCAGCGCTCACACCGGGCCCTTATTTCCATATTGGTGGAGATGAAGCCAAAGTGACCAAGAAAGAAGATTACATTCAGTTCATTAATCGCTTTCAGGAATTGGTGAAGACGAATGGTAAAACCATGATGGGATGGGAAGAAATTGCGCAAGGCGAGATTGCCGGTGAAACCATAGTACAGTTTTGGAATGCCGACAAGTATGCTTTGATGGCTAATGAAAAAGGAAGTAAAATTTTAATGTCGCCTGCGAAAAAAGCGTATCTGGATATGAGTTATGATTCTACGTCAAAGTATGGGTTGCATTGGGCTGCTTATATTGAAGTGGATAGTGCTTATCTGTGGGAACCATCCCAATACGTAGAGGGAATTGCTCCAGAAAATATTATGGGTATTGAAACTCCTTTGTGGTCGGAAACCATTTCGAACATGGATGAGGTAGAATATTTGTTGTTTCCACGACTGCCTGGCTATGCGGAAATCGGCTGGACAAAAAACGAAATCAGAAATTGGGATGAATACAAAGTTCGATTGGGAAAACAAGCGGAACGCTTCAGGCTGATGAACATCGATTTTTATCATTCCAAAAAAGTGCCGTGGGTTGATTCTACAAATTAGGCTACTTGAAAATCTAGTTATAACACAATAAAAAAGGCTACCGAATGGGTAGCCTTTTTTAAAGAGTTAATTCGAATTAATTCTTCTTCTTCAATTCATCAAACTTACTTGGCTGCGCCACTTTCGGAAACACGTTGTCTTCGATGGTGATATCAGCTGTTTCTTTTTGAGGATCGAGCACTACGCTCACAACTTCTTTTTCTTTCGCAAAGACCTTGGTTACTTTTGTTTCGTTGATTCTCCAAATTTCAGCAGGCAAACGCTCAATTTCTTTACTTCCGTCTTTAAACGTCCACTCGATAATCACCGGCATCACCAAGCCTCCTTTATTAGAGAGTGTGATTTCATAGAAATTTTTGTTTTCCATCTTCGCCATCACTGCCTTATCGTCAATGCGGTTGGCAAACTCACCATAAAAACGGTTGTCGGTTGGAATGACGGTGAAGTATTCAGGGCCTTTGCTGAAGTCGCTTGGCTTTTGGTTCGCATCGCCTTCCTTAGCTAAATCGCCTTTCGCCACCTTCACATCTTTGTTTTCCAAATTGGTTTTTTCTGTACGCACTTTATACCACTTCACATTGTCCAACGACATGTCTACGTTATCAGTGGTATAAAACCAACCTTTCCAAAACCAATCCAAATCTACTGCCGATGCATCTTCCATCGTTCTGAAAAAGTCTGCCGGCTTCGGATGTTTAAATGCCCAGCGCTGCGCATATTCTTTAAACGATTTGTCAAAAAGCTCTTTGCCCATTACCGTCTCACGGAGAATATAAAGGGCCGTTGCTGCTTTGGCATATTGCTCTGAACCAAATGCAATTACTTGTTCGGAGTTGGTCATGAGCGGACGCATGATGCTCTTATCGCCTTTCATGTAAGGTACAATACCAGCAGGTTTGCCGCGGCTCCAATCCAATTGCGGATAGCGTTCTAATTCTGTCATCAACTGCACAAAGCTGTCGATACCTTCATCCATCCATGTTGTCTGGCGCTCGTCATTGTTGATAATCATCGGGAAGAAATTATGACCCACTTCGTGAATCACCACACCCAACATCCGTTGCAGAGTAGCATTGTCATAGGTTCCATCTTTTTTCGGGCGACCGAAGTTGAAACAGATCATCGGGTATTCCATACCAATGGATGCAGCGTGAACAGAAGTAGCGTGAGGATATGGATAATCTACCGTGTATTTCGAATACACTTCAATCGTGTTCTTTACAGCTATCGTAGACTCCTTTTCCCACAGTGGGTTTCCTTCTTTCGGATAGTAGGACATCGCCAAAGGAGTTTTGTCACCAATCTTCACTGCCATCGCATCCCAAATAAATTTACGGGAAGAAGCGAAAGCGAAATCGCGTACGTTGGTTGCTTCAAATTGCCATGTTTTTTTCTGGGTCGACTTGGCTTTCTCGCGAGCAATCGCTTCATCTTGAGTTACAATAATCACTGGTTTGTCGTAGGTGTTTTTTGCTTTTTCAAAGCGATCCATCTCCGCTTTGGTCAAAACCTGAGCAGCATTTTTCAATGAACCGGTAGCGCCAATGATATGATCGGCAGGAACGGTAATGCTCACTTTATAATTTCCAAAAGGAAGAGTGAATTCTCCACGACCTAAGAATTGTTTGTTTTGCCAACCCACTACATCATCGTACACGCACATGCGTGGGAAGAACTGTGCAATGGTGTACACATAGTTGCCATCTTCAGGGAAAAACTCTAGTCCGCTGCGACCACCGTATAAGTTACGGTCGTTGATATTGAAAGACCATTCTACCTTAAAAGAATACTTATCTCCCGACTTCAAAGGCGTAGGTAAATCCACACGCATCATCGTTTTGTTAATGGTGTAGCTCAATGCTTTGCCATTCACATCAGTTACCGCTTTTACTTTATAACCGCCTTCGTAATCATACAAATTAAACTGGCCGGCCATTGTTTTGGCAGCCGTAGAATCACGGATAGAGCTGGTTTGTGTTTTGGCTGTATTGCTCTCTTTATCTAAAATGTTTTGATCGAGTTGTAGCCACAAATACTTCAACACGTCAGGGGAATTATTGGTGTAGGTAATAGTTTCCTTGCCGGAGATGCTTTGGTTCAAATCGTTAAGTTCAATAGCCATGTCGTAGTCGGCTTGTTGCTGCCAGTACTTGGGGCCGGGTGCACCGGAGCCTGAACGATATTCATTTGGCGTAGGCAGGGTTTGATCAAGTTGCTCAAATTTGCCTTGCCATTTTGGCGCTTCGGGTTTTTGCTCTTGCGCCCATGTGCCGAGCGACACAAGCATAAAGGCGAGTAGTAAAAGTTGCTTCATATAATTTAGTTAGTTCAAAAGTTTACTTGTTAATAGAGACGATTTTACAAACGATCTTTCATCAAAATAATGGCGATTCCAGCAATGGCCGAAGACAAAACCATCTTCCAATCTCTGCGCGTTACTTTCAATAAATCAACTACAAGAAAGCTAAGCGCCAGGAAAATTGCCACCACAATTATTTGGCCGAACTCCAAACCCAGATTAAAGGCCAATAGCTGTGATAAGATACTCTGGTTTTTACCCAAGATAGCGCGTAAGTAGTTGGAGAAGCCCAACCCATGAATCAATCCAAACAAAAGCGCGAAAACATAGTTGATCTGTATTTTGCCAGTATTCAGGTTTTCTTCTTTTTTAAACAGATTGGAAACTGCTGTAACGAAAATGGTAAGCGGTATTAAAAATTCGATGAACGCGGGATCAACTGTCACCAATTGCAAGGTTGCTAAAGCAAGCGTAATTGAATGACCAATGGTGAAAGCGGTGACTAAAATCAGAATTTTTTTCCAATCGCGGACTAAATAAACCGCACACAGCGCCAACACAAACAAAATATGATCGTAGCCATTGGCATAATCCAAAATATGCTCTTGCCCCAATCCAAAGTATAGGCCAAACTCACTCATTGCAAACCGTTTCGGTGCAAGTATAAAGCTAATTTTGATTTAGGACAATTCGGGGTATTTTTGCAACTCTTATGAAAGCAACTGTTTTGAAATTTGCGATTGGATTAATCCTGATGACCACGGGCGTTAACGTGCAGGCCACAGGCGAAAATCCGGTTCATCCGGTGCACATCTCCGTAACAGAAATCAGCTACAGCGAAAAAGATAAAGCACTTCAAATCATTTCGCGCTTATTCATCGATGACTTGGAACTTTCCATTCGCGCACAGCGCAAAGAACCTGATTTGGATTTGCTTGAACCCAAAAACGGTCTCACTACGCAACAGTTGGTGATCAACTACCTCAACGAACACTTTCGCGTAAAGCTGGAGGGCAAACTTTGTAAGTTCAAGTTCCTAGCTGTAGAGCGTGAAGATCTTTCGCTTATAGCCTACATCGAAATTGAAGGTGTAAAGAAGGTGAAATCGCTGGAAGTTTTCAATGATGCCATCATGAGCACGCACGATGATCAATCAAACCTCGTGCATGTTACCTATAAAAGCCCGGTGAAGAGCGCGCGTCTCACGGTCAACTCACCTTCTGAAAAATTTGTATTCGAAAAAAAATAACTTCTCACCCACAACTGATTATCAACCTTACCTAAAATAAATCTCTTATGCGTCAAAAAATTGTAGCCGGAAATTGGAAAATGAACAAAACATTGGAAGAAGCACAAATCCTAACTTCCGAACTGATGGGCATGGTGGCCGATGAAGTGAAAGGAAATGTGATCACCATTTTATGCACACCTTTTCCTTATCTGGTTCCGGTAAAAAATCAATTAGGGCAATCAACCATTAAAGTTGGCGCACAAAATTGCAGCGAGCACGACAGTGGTGCCTACACCGGTGAAGTGTCTGCCGTGATGTTAAAGTCGATGGGTATTCCTTACGTGATCATTGGCCACAGCGAGCGCAGACAATATTTTGGGGAAGACGGAAAGTTGCTCGCCACCAAAGTAGACAAAGCATTAGCAAATAGTGTTACACCCATTTTTTGCTGTGGTGAGCCGCTCGAAATTCGCGAGAAGGGAACGCATGAAGCATTGGTAAAACAACAGGTGGAAGAAAGTTTATTTCACTTAAGTGCAGAAGCCATTCAAAAAGTGGTGATTGCTTATGAGCCTGTGTGGGCCATTGGTACCGGCAAAACAGCTACATCGCAACAAGCACAAGATATGCATGCAGTCATTCGCCAGCACATTGCGGGAAAATATGGTGTTGCCGTTGCACAAGAAATTTCCATTCTATATGGCGGCAGCGTAAAAGCCGACAACGCTAAAGAACTTTTCGCTTGCGCGGATGTGGATGGCGGCCTCGTAGGCGGTGCCTCGCTGAAGTCGAGAGAGTTTGTGGAGATTGTTAAATCAATTTAATTCGATGATTCGGTAATTTGTTAATTCGATAATGATAGGTATCAATCAAAATCGAATTAACATGGCCGAATTCAATCCATCAACAAATTAACACATCAACGAATCACCGAATTAGATATGTATTACACCCGCCTGCAAGTAGTTTGCGATCCGGACTTTTCGGAGATATTGATGGCTGAAATTGCCGATGTTGGCTTTGATACGTTCATGGAAACCGAAAAAGGCTTTGAAGCCTACGTGGAAGAGCGCAGATTCAATGAGCAGCAATTGGCGGAAGTACAGGAAAAATACAAATCGGTAAATCCACTCCTTTTCTTTTGGGATCAGATTCAAAAACAAAATTGGAATGAGCAGTGGGAAAAAAGCCTGGAGCCCATTGTAGTAGATGATCGCTGCCTGATCCGAGCGGAGTTTCATCAGGTAGAAAAAAAGTATCCCTACGAGATCATCATCACACCCAAGATGTCATTCGGTACGGGCCATCATCAAACTACCTATTTGATGATCAAAAATCAGTTGGACATCGATCACCAACAGAAGCGTGTGATGGATGCGGGTTGTGGCACCGCCATACTTTCCATTATGGCAGCCAAGCGCGGAGCCAGCGAAGTAGTTGCATTTGACATTGACGAGTGGAGTGTGATCAACGGAAAAGAAAACATAGAAAATAACCAGTGCCATTCTATTCAATTGCATCGTGGCACGATTGAAGATGTAAAGCCGACTGGCACCTTTCACATCATCTTAGCAAACATCAACAAAAACGTGCTATTGCAAGAAATGAAAGCCTATGCTGCGTATCTGGCACCGGGTGGTTTTCTCTTGTTGAGCGGCTTTTTCACAAAAGATATCAACGATTTGAAAGCAGTGGCTACTCCCCTTGGCTTGCAAGAGGTAAAGCGTGATGAAAAAGAAGAGTGGGCATCGCTTTTATTGCAAAAATAAATCTCGCGCCCATTCGTTGTTTATCATTAGAACTTTCGCGTTTTATTTCCGAATTTCACCAGTTAAAACTGATCCTATGGAATCGTCAATAGATCATCCTGGTTGGATGTGGCGTATTAATGGCGATTTCATCGACTTATCACTGTGAAAAATAGTCTTCTTACATTCTTTTTAGCGTTGGTGGCTTCAACTGCTGTAGTTGCCCAGCAAGAGGCGACTGACGGATCCGTTCAGCTCGGGTTTCAAGATAGTATTCGGGTGCTGCTCAATAACACACGTGCCGTAGAAGTAATGGCCATTGGCGATGGTTTTGGCAACGTGTGGGCAAACTTGGGTCCTGATCAACAAACCTTGATCAAGAAGCAGGCAAAGTTCATGAAAAAAAGAGGCTACAAACTGCGTCCACACTTTATCAATTACTATGGATCTATTGTAGCAGCGCTCTCCATCGAAAAAACCGATCCATCCAAATTCGATAGCTTTTTAAAAGTTGCCGATCAGGTAATTACAAAAGAAAACAGCAATCAAGCCAATATCTTCTTTCAACAGAGTCGGGATTTCTTTGAGCATCATGCGCTCAATTATCAAAAAGCATTTCGACTGAATGCCAGCGATGACAACTACTCATTTGTATATCTGGAACCGGCCGCTCCCGATACAACTCAAGCTTATATTCCTCCGGCTGAACCAGACACGACTTCGGTTACTTCGCCAAACTGGCAACAACCCATTGTTCAACCTGAGATTTACGGAGCTGCCATTGAGTTTGATCGTGTCACGCTCACTTTTGTCACTCCTTATGATTCCGCTTCGCTGAAGAGCACCCGCGGAACTTACTTCCTTCGCGACCGGATTTTTGTGGGCGAAGGTGGGCGCTTCGATTGGAAGATGGCTGGCTTATCACCTGACTCGGTGAATTATGAGTTGAACAAATTTCATTTCAAAACAACTCAAGCTTTTTTAAAAGCAGAGCAAGGCAAACTTCAATACGTTGGAAAAATTTCGGGTCGCATACCCGGCCAATTCGAATTTAAAAGTATTAGTCACAAAAAAGGAGCTTCAACTATTTATCCTCGCTTTAAATCATACGAAACCAATGTGCCAATTTTAGGATTGGGTTCAGACCGGATTTTTTATAGCGGAGGATTTGGTATGACTGGGGCCACGATCAATAGCAATTCGGTAGATGGTAATCCGGCCACACTTGAGTTGCGCGGAGATGCCGACAAGCGTTTCAAAGCACAGTCTGTTTCATTTGCTTTCAAAGACTCGTTAATTCTGGCTTCGAGTGCTCGAGTGGTCATCTATCAAGACAATGATTCGCTCACGCACCCATCCATGCAAGTTCGTTTCGACATCGCCAAGCAAAAAATTACGTTAACAAAAGACAAAACTAATCTGCGCAAAGCCCCTCTTTCCTCCTCTTATTTTGGAATTGACTTTTCTGCCGATGCGTTGGTATGGAATTTAAAAAACGATAGTATCACCATCAATGTGGAAGGAAGCGGTGGGGTATCACCGATGGTGATTGAGTCCAATGATTTTTACGACCCGAATGACTTCAATGAATTGAAGGGAACCGGCTTGGGCTTTCATGCACTCACCATTTTTGTGAACTATGCAAAGAGATTTAACACGCAAGATTTTTTTGTTTTTGATCTGGCTGATGCCAATCGTAGTACTGAAAAGGTTCGTATGGCTGCCGATTTCCTTTCCCAAAAAGGAATGATTTTGTACGATGCGCGCTCTGGGAAAGTACATGTAAAAGACAAGGCTATGCATCTGTTGGAAACGGTAGATGGCAAAGCGGATTATGACAATATGAAGTTGCATTCTCTCACCGATACGGTTGCTAATGCAACACTCAGCCTGAAAGACCGCAGCATGGTGGTGCATGGTGTGGAAGAATTTAATTTGAGTGATTCACTTAATGTGATGATTAAGCCGGACAGCGCGGTGATTAAATTTTTGCGTAATCGCGATATCAAATTCAATGGAACGATCAATGCCGGAAACTTTGAAATTACTGGTAAGGACTTTACGCTTAAGTACGACAGCTTTTTTATCAACTTAAATCATATTGACTCCATTCGGTTTTATGTTACCGAGAAAAACGGAACGCGCAGGCGTGTCAACAACTCGATGGTGGGTGCCGACTCAACGGCTGCTGCGGCCGGAGGGTTACAAACCGGGGCCAACAAAACTTCAGGTACTCTATTCATCAACCGACCTGATAATAAGTCGGGGCGTATGAAAGTGCCCAACTACCCAAGGCTTGATGCCACAGCCGGTGGTGTCATTTATTTTGATCGCGAAGAAGTGTTGGATGGTGCATACGACAAGTCTGTATTTTTTGTGGTGCCGCCCTTTAAGTTAGATAGCTTGAATGATGCCGATCCGGGGTCGATCAACTTTGAAGGTACTTTTATTTCGAGCGGTATGTTTCCGGCATTCAAAGAAAAGCTACACACTATGCCGGACAAATCGTTGGGCTTTACGCACAGCATTCCAAAATCCGGTTACAACCTTTATCAAGGCGAAGCAAAATTATATGGAGGGATGAACCTCGACAATGCCGGTATTCACGCCAGAGGCCGCATTGAATATTTAGCTGCCAAAGTAGAAGCCGATGATTTTGTCTTTTATCCTGACTCAGTTCTATCGAAAGGAAAAACAGGTGAGATCAAAGAAAGGCAAATCGGTAATGTTACTTTCCCGCAAGTAACATTTACAGATTATCACTTGAAGTGGTTCCCCAAGCAAGACAAATTCAAAATGAAGAATTTGAAGGAGCCATTCTCTCTCTACAAAAATACGGCTACGCTCAACGGCATCGTCACGGTTTCTAAAAGCGGTGTAGCCGGTAGTGGTAAGCTGAGTACACGTGGTTCTGAAGTCTCTTCGCGCGAAATGACTTTTGCTTCGAAAGATTTAGGAGCGCGCCATGCACGCTTTGAAGTGAAAACCGGTAATCCGGATAAGCCCGCATTGGCTGGTAGCGATGTGCGCTTAAAATTTGACCTAGATAAAAACGTAGCTACGGTAAGCCCTGAAGTGGAAGGTGTTGCCGCCATTGACTTCCCTTACGCCCAGTTTAAAACCTCCATTCCGCAAGCAAAATGGGATTTGACCACACAGAAAATTGTAATGACCAAAGCAGCCGATGTGCCCATTGAAAACTCATACTTCTACACCACCCGAAAAGAATTGGATTCGTTGAACTTCAGTGCAGAAAAAGCAGAATACGATATTCAATTACAGCAACTGAAAGTGAGTGGTATTCCTTACATCATCGTTGCTGATGCTAAAATCACCCCCGAAAACAATGAGGTGTTGATTTTAGAAAACGCTAAAATCGGTCAACTAAAAAACACCACGATTGTATTGGATACACTCAACGGTTATCACGTGTTGACCAATGGTGTGGTAGATATCATTTCCCGTAAGGAGTTTACCGGCTACGCTACATATCAGTATGTAAATGCGGCCAATGATACGTTTAAAATCAAGATGACCGATTTCCATTTGGAAGCCATCGCGGCCGAAGGGAAATCCAAAAAGAAAAACCTGAACACCACACAACAAACCGTAGCCAACGGAGCAGTAGCAGAAACTGAAAAAATATTGGTAGCTCCGCGCATTTTCTATAAAGGAGATATGGTGATGTATGCAACACGCCCCGCCCTTCAATTGAAAGGTTTTGTAAAATTGGATCTGAAGAAACTGAAAAACTACAACACATGGTTGGCTTATAATCAAAGTGGCGATGAAAAAGATATTTATTTGGATTTTGATAACACAGTAACAGAAGAAGGCAAACGCGCCACAGCCGGATTGCACTTTGCACAAGACAACAGTTTGTACATCACTTTCGTTTTCGATAAAAAAGATGAAGGAGATGATGATTTCTTTTTGCCTAGCGGCTCCCTCTTTTTCGACAAGGAGAGTGGTCAGTTTAAAATTGAAGATCGACAAAAGGCGGCCGGTGAAAAACTTTCCGGAAAAGTTTTTGCCTACAACGAAGACAAGCAAGAAGTGAACTTTGAAGGCCCAGTCACTTTCTTCAAGAATCAAAAAGATTTGAGTCTCACTGCATCCGCTATTGGCTCAGGCAGTTTAGCTACGAATGACATCAAAATGAATTCGTTCATAATGGCTAACATGGGTATTCCGGATGCAGCTTATCAATTAATGGCACTCAATTTACAAGAGGTAATTAAAAATGAAGGTGCTACGGAAGGCCTTGGCGATCAAACTGAATTGCTCTACAAAATGGCTAACCTCGTAGGCGAACGGGTTGCCAAAGATTACGAACAAAAATCACAACAAGGATATGTTTCATTGGGTACCGTGCAAGGACTCATTCAGCCTATCGTTTTCTCGAATGTAAATTTAAAATGGTCGCAAGAGCGCAAGGCATTTTACAGTGAAGGTGCGTTGGGAATTAGCAACAGCTATCGCAACGACATCAATGGGGCTTTTGAAGGCTTTATGGAAATCCGAAGAAATGAAGATGGTTCACCCGTGTTTCATGTGTTCTTTAAAGCATCGCCTGAGGCATGGTACTATTTCGGTTTTGAAGATAATCGCTTGATGGTGCATTCATCGAACCAAGCTTTTAACGATCTGATTTCTAAAAAGACCAATGCGAGCAAAGCCAAAGTGGGCGAGCTGGTTTTCATACCAGGTTCAGATGATGAAACACTTTCGTTTGTCAATCGCTTCCGTTTGAATTACTACGGCCTCGAAGCACCTTACGATTTATCAGGCGGAACGTCTGCCGCTAAGAAGAAAGAGAAAAAAGAAGAGAAGAAAGAGTATGATGGGTTTTAGTTGAAGTAATTAAAACAATTTCTTTTCGATGAATTTCAAGTTTGATAAATACGATTTTTTCAAGATCTACGAATCCATCAAACAGTACTATCCCATAGGAATTAGTAATGAAGCTGGCAATATGTTCTTTTCTTATTCTGGATTCAAAGAATTAGAAAAGATAATAGTTGAAAATTTACACGATGAGAAAAATTTCTTCGACCGGTGGGAAAGTTTTGATCAGGAAATTGAAAAAGAAACTCGTAAAGAAGTTCAAGGAACAACGTACGGACAAATGCCCTCATTTAGTTCCTTTATTCTGTTGGAGACATTCACTGTAGACAATTTAACTCGAACCAAAGAACTTCATTTCTTTGTGAGCTTAATAGGTCCCTATTACACCATAATTGGAAGAGACTATAACATAGTCAACATGGGTAAACTTGGGTATTCAAAAAGTACAAACCACTTGGTGGTATCTCCCGAAATTGAATATGCAGAGAGCTTTCATTACTTGTGTAGTAAGATAGAAAGTCGATTTAAAGGTTTCCGGTTTGTTCCCTACTACATTTACGAACAAACAATAGAGGGATTATTTACCCGATTTTCAGACAATAAGTATAGTTCAATTTTTTGCACATTGTTCCATGATTTGATAGACCTGAAAACTCCAAGAATAATTGGTAATCATTCTTTCAAATCGGAAGATTGGATAAAAGAAGGATATATCGATACCGGAGACAATTGGGTGATTTATCCGCCCTTCAGGTAAGCAGATATTGCTTCATGTTTATAATCCCGCCATTTCACCTAACAAGGCTTTTCTCTTCTTCTCCACTCTTCTTCCATACCACATGAAAATGGGTGTATAGAGCAAGTAAGTCATTCCTGAAAAGAGCCCAGCATACCATTTTTTAAAAAAAATAATTGCTACCAAAACCGAAACTAACGGCAGCGCGCCCAAAATGGTATTGGTCATAATCTTTGACTTTGTGTCAAATCTTTCAATTTCAGAAAGATCCAATTGATCCGCACACGAGTATGCATAGCTGTACATTTGGCGCAGCACAAAAAATACACAGGCTGCTCCCATTCCATAAATGATCATCAACTCTGCTACATCCTGGCCTCTAATCATGGCTTTGAGCTCTCGAATAATTCCATCGTTTCCGGCAAGGCTCGCAATCGGGTAAAGTGCGAGTTTGGTAATAAACTTTAATGGGTACACATAAAACAAAACAATTACAAGAAACAAGGTATTCAGTAAGATGACCTTGGTGTTACGTAATCCGTAGCGCAAATAAAAAACATAGTGCTCATGCCATATCATGATAATGATCACGATGCACAAGGAGAATGGAATTAGATCATACGTAAACCTGCGAATCTGCTCGAAGTTGGTAGGTGGAGAGGTGGAGATAAGTAAAAGTGTGATTGCCAAAGCAAACACCGCATCGCTAAAATTTTCAAGACGGCCGGGCTCTTCACCGCGGTAGTTAAATTCCGCATTCATGCCGATCCGATTCTTTGTAAGGCTTTCGCGAATCATAAAAAAATTATAAGCTGTTGATCACTTCGGGATAATCGACATTGTTCTTTTTATAGAACAACTCTAAAAAAATCAGAACCAGACCTTTGTTTTCTTCCTTTTGTTGATGCGCAAAAAAGTCATCCATTTCTAAAAATCCACTTTGTTGATAAAACTCTGTTTGCGTGAGATGCTTAAAACCCATGGACCAGTTTTGAAAAATACGATTGGGCGATTCTCCTTCCACTACGGTAGCTACTTTGCGATGTCGTGGGTCGTGGCGAATGCGCTCATAAAGGTTGATAACCGCTTCGCGCTCACCTTCCAGCACTTGAATAAATTTACCTTGCAAATACAACAACATGCCCGAAATGGCCAATCCTTTGTTGTTTGATCGACTCTTTTCCAATAAACGAACCAATTCCTCTTCTGGAAATGGATTGGTGGCTAGACTGGTGTAAACCAAATGGTACATGAACCAAGCTACGATTTTAAATCGTCCTTGTCAACACGGGTGAGTGGATTAAATGGCGATGCCTCCTGATGGATATGCATGGCTCTGCGAGAAAGGAAAATGCCAATGAACAATGAGATGATCGCGCCCATCCAGATTCCCGGCACGTATGAAATGAACCAGAAATAATCGTAAGCTCCGTGAAATAGCGTTGCTACACCTAACGCATAAATGGCATAATGACCTTTGCGATGTTCGAACTTAGCTTTACCTAAATAATACCCCATCAGCACACCAAATGTGGCATGTGCAGGTACTGCCGTAAACATGCGCAAGATCGCTGTCTCCACTCCGCCATGACTGATGTATAAAATGTTTTCAAGGCCAGCAAAGCCCAAGCTAACCACTACAGAATAAACAATGCCATCGTAGGGTTCGTTAAAATTTTCATTGGGATACAAAACCCAATACACAAAAATGAATTTGCTGAACTCTTCAATCAGGGCAACCAACAAAAAGGCATGCACTGCTTGTTGACTGATGCTGGATGGATCGATCGGAATTAACTGATTGATGGGCCAACTGATCAGCAAAGTGATGAGCGTGGATAATACGCCCATAAAAAAACTTTTAACTAACAATCCAATTGGTTCGCGTTCATGCTCGTCTTTCCAATAAATGTAAAGACCAATGGCGGCACCGGGTGCCAAAGCAAGCGCAAGTAGTACTACTATATCCATTGGTTTCGAATCGAGGCTGAAAATTACCTATTTTCTTTCTCTTTTACGGCCTCCACAATAAAACGCAGTCCATCCAGTGTCAATGTAGGATCGATGGCATGAAAAAAAGATTTAAGAGGTGAAATGACAAACGAAAGTCCACCGGTGGCGATAGCCGGGCAATCTGTATTCAGCTCTTCGCGGATAGCACTTACCATTTTGCGCACGAGCCCTTCATAGCCAATTACAATACCCGATTGAATAGCCGTAACCGTGCTGGTGCCTAAAGCTGACTTGGGTATTTCCAGTGGAACATCAAACAGTTTTGCAGCATTTTGTGTGAGTGCTTTCAACGCAGTGCGCAAACCCGGCACAATAGATACTCCCAAAATTGTCCCTTCTTTGGAAATGGTGGTGAACGTAAGCGCAGTTCCAAAATCCACGACAATGCAAGTCTGCTTAAACTTTACATAAGCACCCATAGCATTAGCAACCAAATCAGAACCAATTTCATAAGGATTTAAAACCTGAATGGGCAACTGCTGATAAACTTTCGGGCCGAGTGTGATTGGCTCTAAAGCAAACAGCGTACGAATCATGCTTTTGATTTTCTCCGTCAGGCCGGGCACTACGCTACTCACACAAACAGTAGCGACTTCCTGCATCGATAATTTCGATTCTAAAAAGTAGTCGCGGAGTTTTACGCCATAATATAATTCGGGCTGATCAGGCTTTGAAGGAATGCGCCAAACTGCTTTCCATTCATCTACATGCCAAAGGCCAATGGTGATGTCGCTGTTGCCGATGTCGAGTACAAGTAACATGCGGCAATCTAAGCATATTCAGTAAATCCCAAAAGGTCACAAAAAGCGCAGTGCCACTTTGGCCCCCCACCACGATGCGATATTATAAGTGGTATCCCAATTTTGATTGTGAATGAATTTGGGTTGGTAATTTTGGAAGATGTTGGGCTTATCGGTAGCGTTAATCTCCGTAATGTATCCGTTGAAAGTTACGCCTCCGTAGATCCAAAACTTGCGCGCCAATTTAAAATCAAGTCCCACATGCAGTTTGCTTAACAAGCTCATCGAAGAAGTAAAGTCGCGGGCCGAAACATGTTGCGAAGTGATGTCAATATTCAGGTGAATGCCGGAAGAAATTTTTCTTGCTGTACCAAGTCCATAGCCAAATGTCCAACTATAATTGTTGCTGCTGATTTGATTCGGCTGAATACCCGCTAAAATGATATTGTAAAATTTGCGCACACCGGTACGGAAAGCCAGGTTTGCATAAAAAATTTCATCTGCCGAAAGTTCTAATCGGTGATAGCCGTGATTGACATAGCTGATTAGTCCGATCGGCATGCCACCCAAACTATCGGCATAATTTAAAATGCCAATCTGTGTGCCACGCACATTCTTTCCATAGTTAAAAGCAGCAGAAATTTGAGAACCTCTTACTTTGCGAGTGGCGATATTGCTGACACCTGCCAGTTGCGAGCCGGAGATATTTCCTGTCACCACATTTACTGCTCCCGCTAATTGCATGCCTCTTAATTGTCCGGTCATAACGTTGGCTCCGCCTGCTATTTGCATTCCGCGCGATCTTTTGTTTGCGTAGTTAGCAAAGCCTCCAATTTGCAAGCCATTCAACGAGCGTAAGCTTACATTTGCAAAAGCGCCAATTTGCAAGCCACTGGTTTGGCCACGATTGGCATTGAAAGAGGATAATTGTAAACCAGTCATCTTTCCTCCGTTGATATTGGCAAAACCGGATGCCTGAATACCATCGACATTACGTCCTACCAAGTTCGCCACACCGGCCACTTGCAGCCAACCCACATCACCTCTATCGATATTGAAGAAAAATCCCAATTCAATTTCGCGGGTACCCAGCGAATAGCCGCCTAAAAAGTTAATGGAATAATCGTTGATCGTATTTCCGCTTAATCCTTTGTTGGTACCGATGTAGGGAAGAAAAGAAAGTTGAATGTCGCGGTAAATGGTGTCGCTGATGTTTTGCACGTTGGGGTTCGATTCATACGGAAGTTGCAGTGGCTCTTCCTGCTTAGCCGTATCGGCCACCGCGGCAATCACCACTGGTTTGGTGTGTAGTTTTACTTTCATTGAAGTGCGGCTTTGCGGTGACAAGATCATCAAGGTATCCACGTAACCACCTTTACTCACCGACAAACGAACGGAGTCGGTTTGTTTATTAAACTTCATGTGAAAATAGCCCCATTCATCCGTGAGCACAGAATTGATGAGGTCTTTGTCGTACACACTCGCATCTTTCAGTTTTTCACCTGTGCTTTCGTCTTCAACAAATCCTGCCAAAATAAACTGCGATGGCTTTGGCGTGAGTGCTACCTTTTTCAAAATGATGTATCGTTCTTTTGCTTTGAAGCTGACGGATCCTTTAAACAGATCGGTGAGAATAGCTCCGATCGTGCGATCAATAGCATAGAGTGTTACCAACTGTTGATCAGAGATGAGCGAACTGTTGTAGGTAAACGAACAATTGCCGGCTGTGCCAATTTTGTTTAATGCTTCCGGCAAAGTTACTTCCACCAGACTGATGGTAATTCTTTTATCCAAAAGAGAAGTCTGTGCCGCTGCCGGAAATAAAATGAAACACAAGAGTATAGTGCTAATGAATGTCTTCATAAAATACATTAGTGAGTGTTACAGCCGGTTCCTTCCAAATAAATCTCTTCGTCTTTGCGGCTGATGGTAAGCCCCATGGTTTCAGCAATTACCTCAATAATTGTGTTGGGATCATCTTCAAAAAAGTGAGCTGTCAGTTGACATTCCATAATAGCCGGTGAAAGGGCAATCCGTGTCTGGTAGATTTCATTCAATAGTTTCACTACTGATTTCAATTCGGTATTTCGGAAGTTGAATACTTTTGTTTTGTACGCCAACACATTGGTATCGGTTTTTAGCAAGCGCTGAAATTCCTTCCGTGATTTGAGATAAAGTGCGCTCTCACCTGCCTTCAAATTCAAACCTGCATTTTTTAATGTATAAAATTGTACTTCGCCCTCGGTCACAACAATTTCAATGGTGTCCTTATCGGGATAGGCTTTCAAATTGAACTCAGTGCCAATGTCGCGCACGAGCACCTCATCGGCTTCGATGATAAAGGGTTTTTCTTCTTCATGTTTCACCGAGAAAAATGCTTCACCTTTTAGTTTCACCTTTCGCTGGCCGGAGCCGGAGTGAAACGAAAAACTCACTTCGGATTTTTTGTTCAGGAAAATTCGCGATCCATCAGGCAGTGTATCGTTTTGTGTACCGATGGTTGAAGCAATGGTAACAACTTGGTTTTCCTTTTCACTGACCAGGTAAAACAAACCACTCACTCCCACAATCATGGCAATGGCTGCCGCTATTCGCCAATCGAAATAAAGTGTGCGGCTTTTGGCGGCAGGTTGGTGATTCAGTTTCGATTTTACTTTTAGCCAGGCCGCATCTTCATCGAATTTCTCACTTACAGTTGCCTTAGCTGCTGAATCAAAAATCAGCTTGATATTATTATAGTAAATCCGGTTTTCCTCACTTTGCGAAATCCATTGTTCTACCTCCTGCTGTTCGGCAGCCGATGCTTCTCCGGCAAGCACATTGGCAATCAGCGTATCGATATCGTTGAATTTTTTTTCCACTACTAATTACTCGTTTGTATGAATAGTAAAACCAACACAAGGTATTCCTTCAAATGAACGCGCATGGTCTTTAATGCCTTGCCCATTTGATTCTCCACCGTCTTCACCGAAATTTCCAATTGATCGGCAATCTCCTGATACTTGAGTTCTTCAAAGCGGCTCAACTGAAACACCAATCGGCACTGTTCCGGCAAAGCACGCATCGCTTCATAAATCTTCGATTCTAAATCATTGGAAATCATTTTCTCCTCCACCACGGGGCGGGCCTTCTCACTTACATATTGATGATCTTGTGCAAATTCCTGTTTCACTTTCTCATGTTTGATTACGTTGAGACAACTATTACGCACCATGCTGTAGAGATAAGCCTTCACCGAAGTTTGCACTTGAACGGTTGTTCTGCGTTCCCATATTTTCACAAATGTATTCTGCACTACTTCTTCTGCTTCGGCTCCATCGTTCAAAAATGAATAGGCATAATGGCACAAGGGTTTGTAATAGATTTTAAAAATCTTTTCAAACGCCAGTTCATTTCCTTGCACCAGCTCGCTGTCGTATATTAAGTCGCTATCCGCCATTAAAAAATGATAGCGCAATGTACGGCTAAGTTTAAATTTTAGTTACTATCGGCTACATGAGTCACATTTGCCCTGCCCACCATCAACCCCTTACGCACATCGGCTGAACCGGAAATTTCAATTTGAGGTTCGCCAAACGAGGTGATTCGCACCTGGTTAGTAGCATACAGTCGCAGCTTCGCTTCGCCATAAATTGAGGTGAAAACGGTTTCACTATTCAATCCACTATTGTCGATTCGGTTTTCGCCATAAAGACGATAGGTCTGATGCTGCACACTGCCGTGGGATACGCGCAGTTTGTTTTCACCATACATAGCAATCACAAAATCATTGACATTCAAACTGTCCAATGTGATTTTCGATTCGCCATATGCTCGCAGAATGAATTCATCGCCACTGATCAAGCTATGGCACGCAATGGCCTCTTCGCCACGCACCACTAATTTTCGCAATGAAGTGTAGGTAACATAAGCGGTTACCGAGGCATCGCGGTACATGGCCACTTTATGCTGATAATTGTCTTCTGCCACGTAGTGATTCTTTTCAATGAGGCGCGCACCGTCTAAATAGATTTGCAATGTTTTGCCCGATACGTGGGCATGGATTTTTTGTTCGCTTACTTTTGCGAAAACGATTCGCACGCTCTCTTTGTCACCTTTTACAAGAACTACGTTGATCTTGGGTGAAATTACAATCTTATCAAAGAAAGGAAGTGAGCGCTTGATTTCCTGGCCGGATGCAAATCCAAAGCCACAAAAAACAAGGGCGGCTATAACTAAAAAGGGGCGGTAATGTGTTTTCATAATGTCTGCGTTTGATATACAGACACCCCGCATAGGCTTTACCCCTATGCCATTTCAAATTTTTTTTAAAAAGGGTTCATTACGCCTTAAAATAGGCTTCCAGCTCGGCCAGTGTAGATTCTCCGCGCAAATCTTTGATCACCTGCCCTTTCTCCAAAAGAACAATGCGTTCGCAAATTTCTGTAACGTGGTTGAGGTCGTGGCTGGAAATCAAGTACGTAACTTGTCTTAGTTTTCGTTCGGCTTGCAGCAATTCCTTCAAGCGGATTTGTGAAGTGGGATCGAGGTTTTCAAAAGGCTCGTCCAGCATAATGATTTGCGGGTTGCCAATAAATGAAGCCGCGATGCCTACTTTTTTTAAGTTGCCCTTCGAGAGGTCGCCAATGTATTTATTCTTACCGGTGATTTCACCATGAAAGAGCACTTCGAATTTTTCCAAAAAGAATTTGAGATCCGCAGCATTGTACCCGTGCAGATTGCCAACAAACCGAAAGTATTCATCGGGCGTGAGGTAAGGAATTAAGAAGCCCTCATCCAAAAATGATCCTACAAACTTTTTCCATTCATCGTTGCCTTGCACATTTTTGCCGTTGATGGTAATTGTGCCCGAAGTTGCTTTGACCAAATCTAACATCATTCGAAACAGCGTGGTCTTGCCGGCACCATTGTTTCCTACCAGTCCAAAGCTTTCATTACTGCCAATGGAAAGTTGTTCAATGTTTACAACGGTAGCGTCTTTATATCTTTTGGTGAGGGATTGTATTTCGATCATAGTTTATTTGTTTATTCTTTGCGGAAGCCCGCAGCTATTTCATATTTTTTATCAGTAAATCGTTTGGTGGTGAGTGTGATAAGGTAGGGTCGTAGTGCAATACCAATCAATCCGGTAACACCTACTGCCAGCAAACCCACTTGTGTTGAGAAGAGCAATTTAAATGGAAGGTAAATTACATAAGGCGCCAGCATGATAGGAATCGCCATAATCCATTGCGCTGCACCTACTCCTTCGTAGTTAAAGGTTGAACCCTTGGTCAAATCAATTTTTTGCGGCCCCCACATGGCCATATTCATAATGATAAACACATTGATACCCATATTAAAGATCATCATCACCAAGTGAGCCAAGATGATATGCCAACCAAAGTATCCATACGGCAAACTCAGCACGAACGCGGCCAATGTTGCCGCGCAAAGAAGCCAATACTTTGATTCGATAAATTGCCGAACAGAAATAGGGCGGGTAAACGTAAAGTCAAAGTGGCCGCCTTGCCAGCTGTAGAGCAACTGCCCGTAGTTGATCATGAATGCACCTGTGATAAACATGCCAACGAACAAAGCAAAGCCAGGCATTTTTTGAACTTCATCGCCATTGTAAAAAATCAGTCCATATAAAAGCAGCAACGCACTCAACAATACAAATGATCGTGGGCGCTTGTTGCGCAAAATCAATTTCAATTCGAGGCTGATCCATTCGCCATACGTTCCGAAGCCCCGTAAAAATTGCCAGTCGCTGTACTTACCCCATTCGGTGGCGCTGTCTTTTTCAGAACTCCAGTCTTCGGCATACATGCCGTTGACAATCGCACCATAATTGAGATAATATAAAAAAGCAAAAAGTGCGATTGCTAGAATAACTAAAATTGAAGAGTTGGCACCTCGATTAAAAATGAAAAAAGAAACATCTGAAAACTTAAACCACTGATAATAATCAGCTGCCGCGAACGATCCAAAAACAAAAATAAGAACTGCCATTCCCAGCAGGCTGTCATCTAATTTCTTTTTGTAATAAATGACTAGATAATGTAAGCTGAAACTTAACAAGGCAAGCGAGACAAGCCAGCTGAAGGCGCCACCGGTACCCCATTGTTTAGCAACTACCGTCAGTGCGAAGGGTGTAAAGATCAAAAGCACCGAGGCATTGAAGACATGTAGAATTGATTTTGACAACAAGTAATGTGCAATACTCGATCGCTTGATGGGAAGATGAAGGTAGGGTTGCACATCCAAAGCGGGGACGTTTTGCATGAAGTAACGCATGACAAACTCCGCTACGAAGTAATAGAGCAGCATTTTATTCACAAAGCCGAGGCTATCAAGCTGATGCAGTTGATTGCGAATGATGCCATCGAGGGCAAAACCGAGCGCCAGCGAATAGCCAACAACCATTATTGCGAGCAACCCCATAAAAATTCCCTTCGCTAGTTCCTTTTCAAAAGAGACCGATCGGGTGAATTTTTTATAAGAGTGTGTGAGAAATGTTGAGATCATTGTCTAGTCTTTTAAATTTTGCCACTAAGGCACCAAGACACTAAGTCTGTTACAAAGTAAATACAATTTTCTGCACGCAGGTTAATTAGAGTTGTAGAGTATGTAGGTGTTCAAACTATTATCTGTGGTAAGTTTCTCACCACTAAGGCACAAAGACACTAAGTGCTTTTTCAGTAATCATACAGAAACTACTTCTTTACAATTACTGATACACCGCCTTAATTAAATCAGCGCCTTTCTCCGCAATCATCATGGTAGGTGCATTCGTATTTCCACTGCTGATGATCGGCATCACCGAGGCATCGATCACACGCAGATTGTAAAATCCTTTCACACGCAATTGCGGATCGACCACCGCCATCTCATCTACTCCCATTTTGCACGTACCCACCGGATGATAAATACATTCGGCCGTCTCACGAATGTGTGCCAGCCAGGCCTCATCTGAATCGCGCTGCTTCGGAATGTGATTCTTGATTCGAATCGAAGCAAACGCATCAGCCTCCAAAACCTCCAGCGCTTTTCGCCCTCCGGCCACCTGAATTTTTTGATCTTCTTCCTGATGCAAATAGTTCGGATCAATCAATGGTGGTGCAGAAAAGTCTGCGGACTGCAATGTAATCGTACCTCGACTTTCGGGTCGTGCTTGTGCAGGAAAAATAGAATAGCCATCTGCGGACGGGAACGAACTCATATCATACATATCGGCCACTTTATCCATGCCCGCGTTGGTCGGTGTAAACTGAAACTGGATGTCGGGACGGGATTTTTCCGGAGAAGATTTTACAAATGCTACCGCTTCCAATGGTCCGATGGACATTGGGCCACTTTTAGTAAAGAGATATTCCACCAGCGCTGCCGCTTGTCGATACCACGGCAAGTAGTAGTTATTCGATTTTATCTTTGCCAAACTGCTGACCGGATAAAAAATGTGGTCGTGCAAATTTTTGCCTACACCCGGCATATCTTTTTTCACTTCAATGGTGTGGCGTTGCAACTCTTCTTTCGCACCAATACCGGAGAGCATCAATAACTTGGGTGACTCAAATGCACCGGCACAAACAATCACTTCCTTCTTAGCACGCGCTATCATCGTGCTACTGTTACCCGTCATAAACTCAACGCCTCGCGCCATCTCTCCTTCCAAAACAATTTTTCTGCACAATGCTCCGCGCACGATACTCAAGTTGGTTCGGTTCATAGCCGGTAAGAGAAATGCTCGTGCGGCACTCCATCTCCGGCTGTTCTTCATCGTGTATTGAAACCAACCCGCTCCTTCCTGTGTGGCTCCATTCACGTCATTATTTTCCGGAATTCCTTTTTCTGCACACGCCTTAATAAAGGCTTGTCCCATAACAGTGTGATACCAATAGGCTTGTGTTACATTCAGCGGGCCGCCCTTCGCGTGAAATTCATTTTCAAACTGCTCATTGTGCTCTGACTTTTTAAAATAGGGCAACACTTCCTCATAGCCCCAGCCTTCATTTCCCAATGCTTTCCAACTATCATAGTCTTCGCGTTGACCGCGAATATAGGCCATCGCATTAGTCGAGCTTGAGCCACCAATCACCTTGCCTCGCGGATGATAGATTTGGCGATTGTTAAGGTATTTTTGAGGCGTGGTGTAATAACAATTCCAGTCCACGTTGCTATGATGCAATTTTAAATACGCTTGTGGAATATGAATTTCTGGTTTGGTGTCCTTGCAGCCAGCCTCGATCAGCAATACTGTCTTTGACGGGTCTTCGGACAAGCGATTGGCCAAAATACATCCGGCAGATCCGGCACCGATGATGATGTAGTCATAAGTCATATCTTAATTTGTTGATTCGTTAATTCGGTGATTGGGGAATTCTTAATGTACAAATATCGATGTCTGTTGATTGTTCATTTATTATCGAATTAGCAAATTAACGAATTATCGAATTAGCTCAATCGCTCTTGTGTAGTCGCCTTGGATGTCTTCCGGGAGTTTTGCTAAGGTGGTTTCGATTTTCTTAAGCTGGCCGTGATAGAGGTTATACAATGTCGGGCTGCTTTTCAATGGTATGTGGGCATCTTTCACCTTCTGACAAAAATAAATGCGCAACTCCAAATCCGTTTCTGCTACTTGGGAATATTTGATGTGGCGATTGGTAAATCGCAAAATCTTCCGCAACATCTTTTTCTGGAGGTAGGAATTTTTGCCTCTCAGTTCGACAAATTGCGTGTCTATGTCTTCTTTAATTTGTCGCACATAGCTGGTTTCATTCTGCGATTCAAAAAGCAAATAGCCTAATAGTTCCTTGTTCTCTTTCTTGTATTTCGCCAATCGCAAACAGAGTGCCATCAGCACCTCTGCATCGGTGTGCTGCAACTCTTTTTTTATATCCGCTATTGGAGGGAAGGTCATGTTAATTCGGTGATTTGTTGATTCGTTAATTCGGTGATTTTTTAATGCCTAGTTTAATTAGATAATTGATTTGTTGGTGTTAATCATGTCATCTATTTCTTTTAATTAACGAATCATCGAATTAGCTAATTACCGAATTAGCTAATTGTTTAGAAAACTCCCACGCCACTATTCCCACGCACACCGAGATGTTGAGTGAGTGTTTTGTTCCGCTTTGAGGTATTTCTAAGGCCACATCGCCTAACTCAATCGCTTCATCGCTTACGCCTTCTACTTCATTTCCAAAAACCAGACAGTACTTTTGATTGCGATCGATGGGATATTCATGAAGGGGTTTGCTTTCGTTGGTTTGCTCAATCAACACAATGATAAATCCTTCAGCTTTCAGTTGACGAATGGCTGCTGCTGTGCTTTCAGCATACGACCACTCCACCGACTCGGTAGCACCGAGTGCTGTCTTATGAATTTCACGATGCGGAGGCGTACCCGTGATTCCGGTTAAAATAATTTTTGAAATCCGAAACGCATCGGCTGTACGAAAGGCCGAACCCACGTTGTGCAAACTGCGCACGTTATCCAACAAAATACAAACGGGCAGCTTTTCAGTCTCTTTAAATTGATCGACCGAAATACGTCCCAACTCCTCAAGTTTTAATTTCTTCATCGTTCTCCTAAAATCAATTCGCCTTTGCCAGATTAAAAATCAACTCCCAGTTGAATTGAACAAACTTGTGCAGCGACTCTTCTAAAATTCGTTCCTGATCGCTATGTGCGCCAAAGCCTTTGGGACCATCTTCTATGTCCGTCATGGGGCCGATGCCGTAGCACTCAATTCCCTTCGCGCGCAAAAAGGCCATGTCGGTAGCACCGGTAGGCATGGTAGGGATGGTTACGGTATTATAAATTTTCTTCACAGCTGCTTCGGTAGTGATAAACGCTTCTGACTCCAATCGCGAGGGGCGTGCAGAGGGACGCAGGTTGCGTGTGTTGGGTACAATTTCAATTTGCGAATCATTGATCACGCGTTTCATTTCTGCCAACAGCGCGGGCATGTCTTCATCCGGCAGTGCACGCACATCGAGAGTTGCTTCGGCTTCGCTCGGAATCACGTTGCTCAAATAACCACCTTTAAAAATGTTAGGTGAAATAGATGTGCGCAAAGTAGAATGCATGCGTGGTTCCTTTGCGGCAAAATATTCCTGTGCCTTCTCTGCGCCTTTGCCTGTCACCACAGCCATATAGCGCTCTGCATCGGCCGGTGAGCTGATAGCTGCTAACCGAGTAAAAAATGTGCGAGTCGTTTCATTCAATCGCATGGGTGTTTGCCAGGCGGCAATTTTAGCAATGGCTTGCGATAAGTGCACAATCGCATTGTCTTGCAGTGGCACCGAGCCGTGACCCGCAGTTCCACGCGCAATGAGTTTTACTCCGTTGGGCACTTTCTCAGTAGTAGAAACAGCTGCATATAAAATTTTACCTTCTTTTCGGGTAACACCTCCTCCTTCAGCAAAACAGAACTCGGCATCAATGGCATCCCAATGTTCTTTCACCATAAAATCGATTCCAACTTTTGTGTTCGATTCTTCACCTGCTTCCGCCAAAAAAATCACATCTCGGTCAAGCGCTATGTTCATTCGCTTAAGTTGCAGCATCACCATCAACGCGGCTACTACGTTGTCTTTGTCATCGACTGCTCCGCGCGCATACACATAGCCACCATCACGCGTAGCGGAAAAGGGCGGGTGAATCCATTTTGTTGTATCGACACTCACCACATCGGTGTGGGCCATCAACAACACCGGTTTCTTCTTGCCGTTGCCTTTGAGGCGCGCTACTAAGTTGGGATGCTTAGGGTCATTATAAAAAACCTGCGTGGCGATACCTTCTTTGTCGAGCACAGATTTTAAATATTCCACTACCGGAGCTTCGTAGCCGGTAGCCACACTGGAATTGATTTTTAAAATTGCTTGAAAGTGGCGGATAGTTTCATCCTGCAGTTTTGCCCAATCGGGTTGTTTGGTTTGAGCCTGCGTAAGTTGGGTGACTGCCATCAGCAACCCGAAGAAGAGAATGATGCGCATAGTTTAGCTATATAGTTTGACTGACAATATAGCGAACATCCGCTTAATTCGGGTCTTCTAATTGATCGATTCGTTCTTGTAATTCAACCAGGCATTTGCCGTAGGATATTTTGTACATCCAATTGGCCATGTAATAGCACAAGGGAGTGAGCACTCCCATAACAATCGCTGCTATCAATAGCACTTTCGGGTCTTGCATCATCTCCTCCACATTGCCGCCACCAATCGAACCGCCCATCATAAAGCCGGCCGTGCCCGCAACAGGGTAGATAAACAACGCCACTCTTTTTTGAAACCGGATGTTGTCGGTAATGAATTGATGTGTATGAGTGAGTGCTTGCTTTAAACTTTTATCGACCGGCAGCACCACATTGATTTTTCGATACATCGAAAAGTTGGTGATGAAAAAGAAGATGTACGAAATAATGACCAGTACCAGTCCGATTTTTACTAACGGCTCATGAAAATAAAAGAAGAGGGCAATAAAACAGATAAGGAATAGCACCGAGAAACCGGTTGTCTGTAAATAAGCTGTTTTTAGTTTTTGAACGGGGTGTTTTGATTTTTTTTGAATATGCACTGCCCCCGTCACCGGTTTGGTGAGTTTATCGTTCTCCAGCTTTTTCCATGCTTCCTGCAAATCCATCGTCACAGCATTTTTAATTTCTTCGTTATCGTTTCTTTGATCCGGTGCAGCTTTACGGCTGTGTTGTTTTTTGTCAAGCCGGATATTTCTGCAATCTCTTCGTTCTCGTATCCATCGAGATGCAACGTAATGATCATCCGGTCGATTTCGTTGAGCTCGCGAATGGCGATGTACAAAGCTTCCGATTCCTCACTTTGTATTTTATCTCCCGAACTGGTTTTGAGCAACGACAAATCTTCATGCGGCACCACCAACTGTGGCCGTCTCTTGAAGGTGAGCACCGTATTGAGCGCCACCCGATAGAGCCACGTTGAAAATTTTGAGTCGCCCTTAAATTGAGGGAATGATCGCCACGCCTGAAATAGAATCTCTTGAAACAAGTCGCGTTCGTCTTCCTCGTGGTGAACGTACAGGCGTATCACCTTAAAGATGATGCCCCTGTTTTGCTCAATGAGGTTGGTAAACTCTCTTTCAGATGCCATAATTGCCGCGTAGCTGTTTAGCTAACCTCATTGCCCTCAAATTGTTCAGGATTAGTCGGATGAAGGTGTTTAAAATTACAAACTGGCATCAATTATTTTTGTGCTCTATTGGCCTGAACGCCCACATGTTCTTTCCCCCACTTACTGATTTCCAACAAAAGCGGAAGAGCTGTCTTTCCAAATTCAGTAAGTGCATAGGCAACGGTCTTGGATGGATCTTTCGACTGTTTCCTTGTGATCAAGCCATCGCGCTCCAGAATCTTTAATTGCTGAGTAAGAACTTTCTTGGAAATCTTCGGAACAGTTGCTGCTAACTGGCCGAACCTTCGACTGCCTCTTGTCAAATAAAATAAGATAATCGGCTTCCAACGCCCTCCAATTACTTTGATTGCGGCTGTCATTGGACAGTTGTAGGGGTCTCTGGTTTTAGGTTTGGATTTTGTGGTTACCATGTGGTAAGTACTATTAAGATTTAGGTAATTATTGAGCTTCTTATTTTGATACGTTTGCAATAACCTAGTAAACGCATAGAGTAATTATTGCTAGTACGGTAACAAAACTATAAAATAATAATTCGCAAAATGAAAACTCCTCATCAATCCTTTCTCCTTTTTCTACTCTTCTTAATTTCTGTGAGTGCAGCAGGTCAGGTCAAAAAGAATTCAGTAGACACTACCACGCTTAAAAACATTATAGCCGGCAACAAATGGATTCATGTGAAATCGATTGACGCCACTAGTAAACAAGATGTCACAACGCAGTTTCCACAATTCGCTGGCATTGGCCATTATAAAAAAGACGGACACTATGAATTTTTTACTGCGGATAACAAACCAAAAGGAGACGTAGGAACATGGACTTTAGACACAGCGGGCAAGAAAATGAAAATCACATCACAAACTTTTGGATACCGTGTGGAGCCGGAGCTCATACGTGTGGATAAACATCATCTGGATTTTAAAATAACTGTTCGGGATAATTCCGGTAAAGAATTGGGTACGGTAATCGCCATGCATATTCCTCATAACTAGTGTATGAAATTAACATTACTGCTATCTGTTTTTTTTCTCCTCCCTTGCTGTTTATGGGCACAAGAAAGTAAGACCGCCAATGATTCTTTGTCTTTGAAATACAATCTAGCCGCCACCGGATTGATTCAAACCGGCAATGTAGATCGAACGCTGCTTCCACTCTACAGCAACTTTTCGCTATCCAAAAAAAAGTTTGAAGTGCGTCAAACGCTCAACTATTCATGGGGCGAAATCGGAACGCCTGCGGGAAAGAGAAAAGTAGAGGATGAATTTTTAGCTATTACAGAATTCGCGATTCAACAAAAAAGAAGGTTCTTTCCTTTCGCGTGGGCGATGTATGAGTCGAGTAACTTACGCGCCATTACCAACCGATATCTTATCGGCAGTGGGGTTGGTGTTACGATCATTCAAAATCACAAGGATCATTCTCTATCTCTTCGAAGCGGGCTGGCATACGAAAAAACTCGATTCGAAATTTCAGATGCAAAATCCGGATGGCTGTATTCCTTACGACTCGTTGGTTCGCATCGCATTCTAGACAATCACATTGTTATTCAGCATCAAAGTTTTTTCCAACAGGGCTTGGATTCTCCAAATGATTATCGCTATCGCACAATCTGGAGAATTAATGTGCCGGTGTGGAAGCACATTGCATTTTCTACCACCCTCGATCTAAGCTATGAAAGTGCCTTTGACACAGGTAAAAAAGAAAACAATTTTTTCGTTTCCTATGGAATTACCATCGCCAATTAAATAATCGAAATCTATGAAAACAAGTCTTACTATTTTTACTTTCCTTTTGATCTTTTCATGTTCTCAACCAGACAACACACAACAAGCTGTAGCCAACCGGATTGCCAATAATAAATCACTGGCACAGCGTTATCATGATCAAGTATGGGTAAAGAAAAATATCAGCTTCTCCGATTCGGTGATGTCTGAAACATTTTTCAGTCACACCTCGCAGCCCGGAACACCAACAGGAGCTAAGCCTGTCGTCAACTTTCTCCATTCATTTTACAAAGCTTTTCCGGATTTAAAAGACAAGCAAACCCATCTTATTGCTGATGAGAATTATGCTGTGCTCGGATGGGAAATAAACGGCACGATGACGGATAGCCTCTGGGGTATGCCGCCCACCGGAAAATCATTTACGGTCTCTGGGAACGATATTCTCAAAATTGAAAATGGAAAGTTTGTAGAACATTGGTTTGGTCTTGGCCAAGTGATGGGCAGTATCTTCCAACAATGTGGTATCCAAACAACTCCTCAGTAAACCTTTCGATCCACATTACCCATGAAAAATAATCGTATCAAAATCATTTTGCTAATTGGTTTACTAAACATTGGCTTTAGTTCCACTCATTCTCAAACCACAAAGTCTGTGAAAGAAATAGAAAGCAATAAAAAATTAATGCTACACATTGTGGAGCAACTCTTCAACAAAGGTGATACCACCATTGCCCAAAAGTATTTTGTGTCGGAATTTGCTCAGGAAGAGATTGCGTTTACCAAACTGATTCGCACAGCATTTCCTGACTTAACCATTGTCGTAGACATTCAGGTGGCAGAAAAGAATCTGGTGGCTGCCCGATGGGTTGCAACAGGCACGCATCAAAGTACATTTCTTGGGGTGCCCGCCTCTCAAAAAAAAGTTAGCTGGAAGGGGTCTTGGTTTTGGACCTTCAAAAATGGAATCGTTGTTGATGGCATGGGAAAGGGTAGCTGGGATGCCTTAGGACTTTTAAAACAACTTCAATCTAAATAAAAGCACATGAATCGAGTTTATACAATCATTGAAGCCTGCGCGAAGAAATCGAACTTATTTCCATTGATTGGGTTACTGATCTTTTGGAATATCCTCATGAATACACCGGGGCTTCCAACCAGCACACCTTCGATGCAGAAGATTGCTCCTTCATTTACTCCATTTGATTTGCAGGCCAGTGGCTATTCTGTTGAAAGTTTTACCAAAGATTTAAGCATGCTGGGCGAAGATGGGCGCGCGATCTATCGCAACTTTATGTTACTCGATATCCTTTTTCCGCTGATCTATGGATTAACCTTTTCTGCTCTGATCTTTTTGGTATTCCGCAAGAAAGCGAATGGTTGGAAGTGGTTATTCTTAATTCCCTTATTCACCGCGGGTGCTGATTATCTTGAAAATATATTTCTGGCTATTTCTTTCATCGGATTTCCCGAATCAAACGCTGTGATTGTTGCACTGGCAAGTTTTGCCACTCAATTAAAAATGCTCTTCAACGTATTATTAATCGTCAGTCTCCTCTTCACACTTGGCACATGGTTAGCTTCTGTAATATTTAAGAAATCATAGTTTAGAAGAACGCTTATTTGGGTATTGCAAATTCCATAACTTTGGGATGTACTCTAAGTTTTGTGGATCAGCTAGTCAACTACTTTCAATCACAAGGATTCAATGCATCGGATTCTTCCAAGATGGCCGCTCGCTTTCAGCGTGAAGTATTTAAGAAAGGCGATTTGCTTTCTGAAGAAGGAAAAGTGTGTCGTCACCTGGGTTTTATCGAAAGCGGTTTTGTGCACTACTTTATTCTGGTGGATGGTGAGGAAAAAACAACGTACGCCACCAACTCCAATAACTTTGTCACCTCGTTGGTTAGCTTTTTGAAAGAAACGCCCGCTCGTGAAAGCATACGGGCGGTTGCCGACACCACCGTGTGGTGGATTTCAAAAAAAGATTTGCATGAACTGCAAAAAGAAATTGCCGCCTTCACTGCCTTTTATGTTGGCATTTTAGAGTGGCAAATCTGCTGCATCGATGAAAGCCGCCTGGACGCTATACTGCTGAGTGCGGCTGAGCGCTACGAAAAGATGATGGCCAAAGAACCCTTGCTGATTCGTGAAATTCCATTGCAATACCTCGCTTCTATTCTGGGCGTAACCCCGCGCCACCTTAGCCGCATCCGCGCCAAAGTAAAATAGCATTTCTGGACATTTGTCCGGTAGAAGGAGTGTGCCGCTCCGCACCTTTGTCTTGTTAAAACAAAACAACCAGACAAATGAAAAATTTATTGATTCTCGTATTTGCCCTCATCAGTTGGGGCGCCACCGCGCAAGGTTCTTTCAATACGCGCGAACTCAGTATCAACGGCTTTCGCAATCCTTCCATCGGGGTGGAGTATCGCATCAAGCACATCTCGCTGCATGGTGGGTACTATGTTACCAATTTTGAATCGGGCATTACCACTGAATTTGTAAAGACCGGAGTCACGTACTGGTTTTTGCCTTTCGATCAAAAAGAAATTCCCTCCTCTTTTTATTTGGGTGCATCCTATCTGCGTGGCCTCACTCGTGACTATGAAAATAAAAATGCTGTTGCTGTAGAAGCCGGTTTTCGTTGGATGATCTGGAAGGGACTGCAGTTTCGCTTGGGTGCTATCGCCTTGGCCGCTCCGGGAGAAGACATTAAAATCAATCCTACGCCCGGTTTAAGTTATTCTTTCATCCTTAAATAAAATCTGTTATGAAATCAATCGTGTTATCTCTTCTCTTTTTTATGCTGATGGCTGTTGCTTCCGCACAAAACCCGGTAGCACAGTCTACCCAAACGGAATTTAGTATTGGCTTTAGCACGGCTTCTTTATTGAGTGGTCAAGAATTAATGCGTGCCCATAACCTGCGCGCACAAGGACTGAGCTACTACGCGTTGCCCAATGGTACTCGCAGAAATGTAGGCGCGTACCCGGCCCTCTCCGGCATCACACTAAAGATTGGTTTTTACAAACCCATCCGCGCGGGACACGGTTGGATGTGGGGCCTTCAGGTGCGCAACAGCATGTTGGGTTCGCAACCCGAAACAGGCGGCTATGAAGAAGGATATTTTTTCAATTTTCTTTCCGGTGCCGTGGCGCTGAAGTATTATCCGTTCGAAAAGAATAACCTTTACTTCAATGCAGAAATTGGTCAGGCGGCCGTGTTCACTAAAAATCGCTATGTAACAGAAACCGGTGCGCAAAACTACTTTCATCAATTCGGCATCGGATTGTCCGGTGGCGTGAGTGCCGGCTACTCGCTTACCCCTTTTAAAAATAAAAATCGGCTGATCGATGTGCAGGCACATTATCAATGGGCAAATACCCGTGTAGAAGTAAACGGCCTGGGCGATGATGCCTGGCAGTTTGGTTCATTCCATTTCACCGTTGGAATTTCTTTCTAAAAGCATTTAAAAAAACGAATATGAAAACTTATAAATCGATAGGTGCATTACTGATTGCCGGAGCCATTGGCGTATTCATTCCATATACCATCCTTACCATTACGTTTGAATATCCGGATATTCTGAGAAAAGACGCGGGCCAGGTGCTTACACAATTTCACGCAGGCGGCAGTTCATTGATTTTTACATGGTGGGCATTCGCCATCCTCGGTCTGCCGTTGTTAATCGCCTATATTCAGTTGGGCAAGCGTTGGAAAAACATTTCCTTCATGAGTTGGGCTACCACGCTGGGGATCATCTCAGGTATTGCACAAATCATCGGGTTGTTGCGTTGGGTTTTTGTTGTGCCTGTGCTGGCACACACCTTTGTGAATGGAGACGAAGCCACTCAAAAAGCAGCCGTAGTGGCCTTTCAGGTGGTGCATCAATTTGGAGGTGTATTGCTGGGCGAGCACATCGGTCAGTTGTTTACCATTGCATGGACTGTTTTAGTCAGCATCGCATTGCTTCGTTTAAGCCTGATGCCGAAGTGGGTCAGCTATTTTGGAATGGGTGCTTCGGTGATCTATCTGTTCACGCAAGCGGAATTATTCGCCACCGTCATTCCTGCTTTTCCCGTTTGGGATATGGCCGGGTTTATTGGAAGCACGCTGTGGTTAGTGTGGTTGATTATTGTAGGTGTAGGCTTCTTGAAGTTGAAGCCGACACCTTCTCAATTATAAATAATCCGACAGCTGATCAAAGAAATTAGGCCAAGGCATTTCGCCTTCACTCTTACCCAGGCGCACGATGATCAGATTTTTGGTGTGATTCACATAAATGAATTGACCGTGCAATCCATCGGCATAAAAACCTTTTTGTGAAATCCACCACTGGTAGCCGTAAAATCCTACGGCTCCTTCTTTTTGTAATGAAGTAGTCGATTCGGTGATCCATTCTTTGGGGAGCAGTTGCTGTCCATTCCATTGACCTTCGTTGAGGAAGAGCCTTCCAAACTTGGCAAAATCGCGGGCTTTGGCATTGATGCAACAAAACGTTTTTTCCAAACCATTTTTCTTTTTGTCGATGCTCCACGTTGCTTCGTACTCGGCACCTAAGTGACTCCAGATTTTTTCGTTCATGTAATCCGTTACATTTTTTTTAGTGGCGCGCTCCACAATCAAGCCGAGCAGCTGTGTGTTTACACTTCGGTAGGCGAACTTGGTTCCGGGAGCGTAATCCGTTTTCAAACGAGAAAGGTAGCTGCGTAAATTTCTTCCGTAATACAACTTGGCCGCTTGCCCTAGTGGGTTGTAGTAGCTTTCGCCGGATTTAACCCCACTCGTCATTTGCAACAGGTGACGAATTTTAATTTGATCGAAGCCTTTTCTGTTCTTCAGTTCGGTGAGGTAATTCGTGATGGGCTCTTCCACACTTTTGATGAATCCATCCGACAGCGCTGCTCCGATCAAAGCAGAGGTATACGACTTGGCCATGGAAAAAGAAGCTACCGTAGAGCCGGCATCGTATTGCTGGTAGTAGCGCTCCATCAAAATAGAGTCATTGCGGATGATGAGAAAAGCTACCGAATTATTAGCCGCCACCATGCTGTCGATTTTTGCCACACGCGCTTTGCCAATCCTTTCTTTCTTCGGTGCTTCCGTAAATCGAAAAGGGGTATTTGATTTACTAAGCGGGCGCGTAGGAAAAATTTTGTGATCCGTGATGTTTGAAAAATTATACCACGCAAAGCGACCGATCAGACACGATTGCAACATCAGGGCAGGAATCAACAATAAAATCCAGATTATCTTTTTCATAACTAAATATAAATTTCTGGGCAAGAAGCTGTTTTCTTCAACAGCAAATGCCTTTCTGCTTTCAATTTAAAGCAGCCGAACGTCTAAGTCGATAAATTTTAAGCAGCCGATGGAAGCTCTTTCTTGAATTGGGAGGGTGTAACTCCGGCATAGCGCTTAAAAGCGGTGTTGAAGGTAGTCTTCGAATTAAAGCCTGCCTCCTGCCCGATTGCTAATAATGAATAGTGATTAAATTGGACGTTGGCCAGTAATTCTTTTGCTTCCTCCACACGATAGCGATTAATGAAATCGTAAAAATTGGACTTCTCTTTTTTGTTGATGATTTGTGATACGTAACCAGCACTTAGTTCAACATCAGCAGCCAACATCTCCAGACTCAGTTCGGGGTTGAGATATGGCTTTTTGGTTTTCATGACTGTAAGCAGGTTTTGATAGTGCTCGTCTGTTTTTTCAGACAGTACAGGCTCTGCCTTCGCGGGTATTTGAAAGTGAGCGGCCTCAAATACTTCTCTACGCGTGTAAGCGGAATATCCAATCCAATAAATAACCACCGACATACCAATCCACAACGGGTAATGATGCCATTGCGAAAATTGGTTGGTAACTAATTCGTAGGCATACGGCAGGCTCCACAAAAACCACAACGTCAACAATGCATACATCAGGTTGCGCAGCCAGCCAAGCGTGCGATTGTCGATTGCTGAGAAATTATTTTTCAAGTTGTGTTGATAGCGAAACACACGCTGCATTCCATTAACAAGCAAAGCAATCGCAAGGATCATAGAAAGCACTTCAATGCTATGATTCAATTGGTTGATGATTACGATGTGTTCTGCTAACCATTTTCTGTTCAGTAAAAAAGCGAACAACGTGCTGATCTTAAAAAGTACGTCTATCAAAAACGGCAGGAAGAGTAACTTTTCCGTGAGGGAAGCTTGATGTTCCGGCTTGATCAGATAGGTAATGAAAAAATAAAATGCTACCGGAATGAGCAGCGTCCACGAAAGTGGTAAAAAGAAAATGATCGGGTAGATTTTAACAAGACCGATGTCAAAAAGGAAATAATAAAAGTTGTTGAGCGAGAAGCTGAATATGGTGAGCGCCAGATAGCCATTGGATTTCCGGCTGAAGTTCGTACTACGCACTAAAAGAATAGACAAGAAAAAACCCTGTGCGCAACCGATTAAAATGAGGACATTAAACAGATTGAGGTTCATACGGGGTTAATTGTCGGCTAAAATAAACCATCTGGCTGAAAAGAAAATAGGAACTGCCTGTAATCGTACAAGAGCTCGTGCGACTAATCGGAAAAATGATTAAAAATGGAACAAAAAAAGAAATTCAGATTAGGTAAGTATTCGATTGTCATCGGCATCGGCTGTGGCTTTGCTTTTTTATTTTCGCTGTTATCGATTTTGGATGGTGATATGAGTCGATCTGTAATACTCGGAGACATCGGATTAATCGCTACATCTCTCTCTATGTTTTTATTGGCCACTGAAGAAAGTAAAAAGAAAACTTGTTCAAAAGTATGACCACCAGCAAAGAGAACACGACCAAAGGAGCTTTTCCTTTTCTACGTATTATGTATGGTGCTTTTGTAGCACTCGGCATTTACTACCTGATACGCAAAGATATTTCCGAAGCGATGAGCACGTTAGGCATCGGATTGATTTTTGATCCGTTTGATCAACAAGTGAAGTGGAATGATCGTCCGGCTTACCAAAAAATCTGGTTGATGGTTCACTTGAGTGTCGTACTCGGATTAGTTGGAATTCTAATCTTCAATTGGCTTAATAAATAATGGAAGCGTCTTATTATTTCAAAATCGAATAGAACCAAAGAACACTTCGGCTTCGAATAACTGCCGGTAAACGAGCCTGCCATTACAAGGCGTCTTCGAAAAAATCATTTCTTGCTAACACTCAATTTATAAACGAAAAACACATTGATACTCGGCAAATAGCCATAGCTCGAGTAATCTGATTTTAGTTCCGTGTCGATTAACTCACTTAGCTTTTCCAAAGACCGTTGCGGAGACTCTACATAACTGGAAGATGCCAGTGTTTTGGAAAAACTAAATTCGGTATGGATCTCAATTTTCGGATTCTTAAACGTGAATCTACGACCGTATAAAATACCTGCATTATATAAATCTGATGATAATGTAAGTGTAATAGGAGTATTTGAATTTTGCCGGGGCCTTACGGGATACGAACTCACATTCACATTAAATGCTGTTTGAATGGCACTGATAGGTGTATCTGCGGCTTGCAAATGAATCCACGATCCGGTAACGCCTACATAATTTTTGCCGAAATGATAATTGGTTCCAACCTGACTAATCATACCAAAATTGAATGCGTTGGTCAATACATTTACAATGGACTGATCAACTCCGAAGGCTTTGAGTACATCTAATATAACCTGATCATAGGGCTTGGTGAGTACGCCCACCTGCGCATTAGCGGACCAATGTTTGTTCCATTGATAGTCGTATTGAATGGCATACTGAATAGGTATCTTGGTTCCTACTTTCAGGGAGTGTTGAGCGGCTGCCGTCTGAAATAGAGTAATACAAAGTAAGAGGAGTGGGAAATTTCTCATGATATGCTAGACTTGGCTATGAAACAAAGGTTTAATCGTTATCGGCAAGGTTTAGTTGAATTAAGTTTTTAATATTGAATGATCAAAGGTTCGTTATGAAAAAAATTTACGCATCCGTTTTCGTATTAGCTGCCTGTGTAGCGGCTTGTACCGTTATGAAAAATGATAAGCTCGACAAAGATGCCGAGGGATTTTTGACGGAGTTCAAAAGTGTACTGTCAAAATCAGATTCGGAGATTTTAGCCCTATTTTATTCTGGCCAAAGTGAAGAAGAAATTTTAAAGGGAGTGGCCGTGCTCCAAAATAAAAATCAGTTTGTTTCTACTCACATCCGCTATGCAGAGGCTACCGGGAAATGGGAGGATGGCTACCTGTTGATTGATTTGCCGGTGGAGATTGTTGCCGAAGGCGAAGAAAAGGTAGTGAAGCACCTTGCATTAAAACTGGTCCAAAAGAAGGCTGGCAAATTTTATATCAATCGTTTTGGTGGTGAAGAGGTTTATTCTGCCTATCAGTCATTAAAATATAAAGTAGAGAACAGAGATTTACTGGCCAAGCGATTGCAAGAACTGAAAGTGTATTACGATCGCGCCATGGAATTGCAAAAAAATTATGACTCGGTTGTTTGGTATACACAATACAAGGACACCACTTATTACTTTGCTGTGAATGGAACATTTGTGCTCGATTCGCTGAACGGAAAATCACCGGCAACTTCCAAGATGGGGTTGGTACATGAAAATGGTAAAGTGGTTATACCGGTTGAATATAACCTGATCGGCAACCCGAGCATCAACATTCCCGATGCGGTAGAAGTCAAGCGTGATGGCAAAGTTGGGTATTTCGATTTGACAGGAAAGATGCTGGTGCCTGCCGAATATACTTGGATAGTTCCTTACGTGGAAGGAGAATCAAAGGCTTTGGTTAAAAAAGATACAGTGTTTGGTTGGCTCGATGCCTCGTATCAATTCCATGAAAACTTTCTCACTGAAAAAGCAGAAAAGTACATTCGCGAGTTTACGTATCTGACGGAGAAGAAGTTTGTGTTTGGGGGTGATCATCAACAACTCATCATTGATCTCGCTCAAAGCGAAAACAATTACGAATCAAGGGGAATAATTATCGTGCCTGGATTTTTAGCAAATAATAACATCTTTAATTGGATACAAACCAATTTTATTACGCTACTTAAAAGTGAAGATGATATCTATGCTTTTGGAAATGAATATAAAGAAAACAGTAATCAATATACATTTAATCTTTCCGAGTCTTTTGATTTACTAGTTAAACAGTATTAAAACAAGATACATTGGCGGCAGGGGAGAGTTCTATACTACATCCAAAATTAATTTGGTTGACAAAAATCAACGACTCATCAGCTCACTTGATATTTGGGGCGATGAAGGATTTACCTTCAAACGAATAAGCGAAAATCTCTATCAATCATCTTTTTTAGCTTACGATGAAGAAGGTCCAATGCCGACATTTAAAGAAACAAATCTTCCTTTTTATACTTTCTATAAATTGGAAAATGAAAATCTAGAGTCATTACCATGCAAGCGCTTGTTTGCTTATACTAAGTTCGTAAAGATGGACAGTAGTTATATACTGGGCAATTTCAAAACGTATGATTATGGCCTGCCAGAAAATCAGCGTGAGGGAACTTCGGCTATTTTAAGCAAAGAAACTTTGGAGTACATTCGAATAGAGATACTTGCAAACTATGGCTACATTATAACCAATGAAATGTTTCTTGAAAATTATCAATGGCTAGGGATTAGTGATGAAAGCGACAAAGAGTCTAAGACATTAGATTACGAAACAGTCTACGCCAAAGCCTCCGAAATCGACAAATACAACCTCGATTTTCTGGCTAGGATTCTGGGGCCGATTGCAAAGCCCATTTAATTATTGTGAAAAAATTCACGTGGGGCTTTTTGTTCTTGTTGGGAGCTGCGCTCACGGTCAACGCGCTAACCTATCTGAATTTTGATTCCAGCTATGGCTTTTTAAAAATCAAAAAACAAGCCGTGGCCTCCGGCTATTATTTGCCCTTTTACTATATGCATGTTGTCATTGGCGGGCTCATTCTCTTGGTCGGATTTGTGCAAGTATCTACCTGGTTTCGCAATAAGTGGATTCGCCTTCATCGGGCGCTGGGCAAATTTTATGTGTATGGCGTTTTGTTCTTTGCCGCACCCGGTGGATTGGTGATGAGTTTTTTTGTTGACCGTGGTGTGGCCGTACTCGTCAGTTTTCTCTTACAAACCGCATTGTGGTTTTATTTTACTAGCGTAGCCGTTATTAAAATCAAACAAGGGAATGTAGCCGAGCATGAAGTGTGGATGTGGCGTAGCTTCGCTCTTACCTTAGCGGCTATTGCATTACGACTATACATTTTCTTCGCTTCATACTTTTTTGACTTAAGCCAGCCCATTGCATACGCCATCATTGCGTGGGCAAGTTGGGTACCCAATTGGCTGGCTGTTGAATTTTACTTTCGCGACAGAGGTATCTTGCGTACTAAACAAGGGTTATAATTAGCCCACCACGCGTTTGTCTTTCGCCACAAATTTTGCGAAAGCTAACAAGGCACCGATCACCATAATGTTGCGGAAGAAGTTAACCATCTCTAATTCTTTTTCACGCGCGAGGTCGGCAGCCATCATTTCGGCACCCAACTCATAACCCATCGCGCGCGGTAAATGCACCAGCAGTGCCATTAATAAAACATACAATGCCATCAACGTGTAAGCAAGTTTGTCATATCGTGCACTAAGCGCACTGACAATAAACAAAATGATGCACACGGCTGTGAAGTAATTCCAGAAATAAGGGAATGGAAGATAATCGGGTACGAAAGCTGCGCCCACATCGGGCTTTCCAAAATGTAAACCCACATACATGATAAAAGAAGCAGGGAAAATCCACCTTCCCAGATTTAATAATTTGTCCATAGTTAAATTGTTTTAATTGTTTGAGTGTAAACCGATCACATTTCCTTCTGTGTCCACAAAAAATGCCATGTTACCCCACGGACCGATGGATGTTTTTGGCAACACAATTTTCCCGCCATTCAATTCTACTTGATCTAAAACCGTAGAAAGATTTGGGTTCGCATTCAGATAAATTTTGCTTCCATCAATACTGGGTTTGTGAAACGGACCTTGCGCCAGCGCACCACTCACCTTGCCACTGTCATTGGCCGAAGGAAAGAAAGCCATGAGGCTACCAGCCAATTGAGATTCTTCCATTTTTAGATTAAAAATGGATTCATAAAACTTTTTTGCCCGAGGCATTTCAGCTACTGAAATCTCGAACCAGTTTAAACTGTTGTCGGTCGTATTCATTTGTTTTTCTGTTTTTGTTGACACAAAGGTGCGGGCCTTTTAATCCGCGAAGGCATGGGAAATGAGACAACCTAATGGGGTAAAACTGACAGGGTAGAGATTTTCTACTAAAACATTGTGATATTTGATCTATTGAAATCAACCATCATTAGTGAATGAAAGTAATTGTACCGGTTATCTCGAGTAACGTGCCCACTTCGGTGCTGGGCATTATGGACATTTTGAACTACTCAAAAGCTTTTCGCGATCAGTTGATGCCGCAAAATGCACATCAAAAAACGTTTGAGGTAATCTTAGCTTCGGCTGAACCTTCTCTTTCAGTAAACTGCAACGGGTATGAATTGATTTGTCATACACAATTGGACCAAGTTGAAAAAGCCGATTTGATTGTGGTGCCGGCTGCGGTCGGTAACATGGCTGCGCTGGTAGCAAGTTATCCGAACCTGATTAAGTGGATCAAGCAGCAACATGAATTAGGCGCTGCCATTTGCAGTACCTGCACCGGAGCATTTTTTGTGGCTGCTACCGGTTTGCTCGATGGCAAAGAAGCAACTACATCCTGGTTTGCCTCGGAGTATTTCAAACAGATGTTTCCTGCCGTAAAACTACTGGACGAGAAGATCATTGTCGATAATGGAAACATCGTGACGGGCGGTGCCACACTTTCGTTTACGAATATCTGCATTTATCTCATCGAGAAATATTACGGATCTGTTTTAGGTAACTATTGCGCTAAAATGTTTTTGGTGGATAAAGGCAAAAGCTCACAGCAGTCGTACTCCATTTTTTCTGTGCAAAAAGTGCATCAGGACGAAGACATTCTAAAAGCACAGTCTTTCATCGAGAAAAACGTGACCGATAAACTTAGCGTAAGTCAAGTGTCGGAAGTAGTGCTGCTAAGTGAACGTACCTTTATTCGCAGATTTAAAGCAGCTACCGGCAACCTTCCTTCCGAATATATTCAACGGGTAAAAGTGGAACACGCCAAAAAATTGCTGGAAGGAGGCAATGAAAACATCAAAGAGATATCCTACAGCACCGGTTACGAAGACATCAACTATTTCCGAGACGTATTTAAAAAATACACGGGACTCACGCCACAGCAGTACAAAAAAATGTATTCGTTTTCGTTAGATTAAGATCACACATAAAAAAAGCTCCGTCACTTGCGCAACGAAGCTTTTTCTTACTACAGCTTTAAACTAGAATGTATAGCGCACGTAGGGCACGGGGAAAAAACCTTGCTGGTATTGATTAGCAATAGAGTTAGTGCGGGTGTTATACGTTTGCGAAAAAATGTTTTGGTTGCCCGTTACATTTTGCAAGTCGATAGCCATTTCGAGTGTACTCTTTTTGTATTCTTTGCGATAGGCAATTCTGAAGTCAGTACGGAAATAGGGGCTTTGCTTTTCGCTGAAAGCGCGTGCACGATCATATACTGCCTGGCCTTGCGTGGCCGATGCCGTTACATTGAGAGGAGTTAAGTAGCGACCGCCAATGGTAGTAACTTTTAAGTTGAAGCTGAGGAAATTCCGATTTTTACCTACGCGGAATTCTTTGCCCACTAATCCATTTACTACATACTGCGTGTTGTAAGCCGTGTTGCGCTCAATACCATCACTGCCTTTGTATTTGGAATCAAACAAAGAGGTTGTAACTAAGAAATAGTAGCCTTTGCTGAAGAATCGCTCTAACGTAAATTCAACTCCATAATTTCTTCCGCTACCTTTACTGATCAAGTTCACTTCATCGTCCGGGCCAAAACTGATTCCTGTGTTGACGGAAGAGAAAGCCGATGATTTTTGCTCAACGGGCAAGTTGCTCAACTCCTGATAGTATGCTTCAGCTTTGAAGCGTAGAGTTTCGTTGATGTTCCAATCATAGGTAAGCACATAATGCTGGCTGGCAATAAAATCTAAGCTCTTGTTGGGAAATGACGCACCGGCATTCGTGGTGAGTTGCGCATACGAAGTGGTGATAAGCGGAGCTTGGTGGTGCAAGCCATATCCAAAACTCAATGAGTTCTTCGCATTCATCTGATAGCTTACGCTGGCGCGAGGTTCTACTACAGTTTGGTTATTCAAACTGTAGTGTTGCACATGAGCTCCGGCAATAAACGAAAACTGACTGTTGAAGCGATGTCTCCATTGTGAGTATGCCTGCGTCAGCCAATTATTATCTTTTGCATTCAATCGCACAGTGTCTTTGTTTACATTGGCAAAGAGTTCGCGTCTGAATAAATCAAAATTCAGGTAATCCACATACAAGCCGGAAGTAAGTGAATTTTTTGAATTAAACTTGGTGCGCGTATAAACGACAAATGAAGTTTTGCGCGTGGTAAACTCCGCTTCTACACGTCTGAATTTTCCCACTACATCTAAATTGGCATTGCGTGTGAGCGAGTCGTTGTAAAATGATTCGTTGGTAGAACTATAACCCAAAGTGGCTTTCAAAAAGCTTTTCTTCGATAAATTCTTTTCATAGCTCGCACCGGTGATGTTGGTGGTGTAGCGCGGGAATGCATCCAGGTTTTCATCGCCATACAAGTCGTTTGATTTTTTCTTGAGGTCTACTTTACTTCCCAACAAATCGATGGAGCTGTTTCCGGCAATACCGAACACGGTGAATTTTCCATTGTTGCCGGATGGGAAGGTAAACTTGTAGTTCACATCCTGATAATTAGGCGTGTTGCCGCCCGTTCCAAATTCAATTCCTAACTTTTGAAAAACTCCTAGTGTCGAGTAGCGGTAGTTGATGATGAACGAACTTCTTTTGTTTTTTGATAACGGACCTTCCGCACCTAATTCAAATCCGTTGAATCCGATCTGTGCTACTTTCTCTAATTTTTGGTTATTGCCATCTTTCAACTTAATGTCAAATACACCGGCTACGGCATTTCCATATTGTGCCGGAAATGCACTTGTCATAAAGTCAGATTTGTCGAGATTGTTGTTATTCAGCATGCTCACAGGACCTCCTGTGCTTACCAATGCACCAAAATGATTGGGGTTAGGAATATTGAGTCCTTCTAATTGCCACAGCATTCCGGTTGGTGAATTTCCGCGAACGACAATATCGTTTCGCGAATCATTGCCCCCTACGACACCGGCAAAGTTCGAAGCCATGCGCGAAGGATCTCCCAATGCACCGGCATAGCGTTTAGTATCATCGATGTTGAAAGAACGAGAGCTCACCACAGCCAAGTCGTTGTTGGTAGCGGTTTTGTCTTCTTTTGTATTGGCCGTAATCACTACCTCATTCAATTGATTGGCACTTTCAGTAAGTGATAAGTTCATCACTACTTCTTTTCCCGCAGTGACAATGATGTTAGGTATAAGTTGTTCTTCATAGCCGATGTAACTTACTTTAATGGTTTGACGGCCTAGTGGTACATTGGTGATACGGTAGTCGCCATTCTCATCGCTGGAAGCACCCAGCAATGTTCCTCCATCAGACACAATAACAACATTCACTCCAATCAAAGGAGTCTTGCTTACTTCGTCTGTTACTTTACCACGAATGGTTTGCGTGGTTTGTGCCCATAGCTGGGCACTAAATAATAGGATTGCGGATAGTAAAATCGTTCGCTTCATTTTCTTTTCAATTTTTTGTGTGTGCAAATATGTGTGTGCAGTCATACGAATCGGATTGATTCGGGTTAAGAAGAAGCGGCTGATTTCCGTTTTCTTAACTTAGATCAATAAAAATCAGAACAAACTGAGGTGCAGGCAGTGAAATAATCACTTTTTGGATTCACTCAAACGCTTACGGATGCGGCTGAGCGATTCGGGTTGGATGCCCAGATACGAAGCAATGTAGTGCTGTGGGATTTTTTCAAATACCTTGGGCCGCGATTTCATCAGGTTGAGGTATTGTTCTTCGGGACTTAAAAACAACATGGCCCGGTTGCGTTCCGCAATGCGAACCAAAATAAATTCGGCAATTAGTCTTCCAAACTTTTCCCACACGGGCATTTGCTGATAGGTGCGCTGCATCTTTTCGTACGATACCAATAACACTTCCGAATCGACCAGCGCCTGATGGTATTCCAGAGAAGGTTGGCGGGTAAGAAAACTGGGATAGTCGGTATAGAAGTTTCCTTCAAACGAAAAGTTGTACGTCACCTCCTCCTGATTGATGATACAAAAGGTTCTGAAGTGCCCTTTATTGATAAAGGCTACATAATCGCATACCTGACCGGCTTCCATCAAGCAAGTTCCTTTTGGCACTCGCTTCTTTTCCATCGTTTGCAAAAAGGCATTCAGTTGTTCATCGTTGAATGAAACAAACCGACTGATGTATTCCTTTACTTTTTCTAAATCTTCCGGACTGGGGATCACCACACCAATAAATAATAATGATACGCCTTTCGTTAACAAGTTCCTCCCCTGAAAGTTTGTCAGGAGAGGATTACAAGCTTACGAATTTTAGGCGAAACAGGCATTATTACTTGGCAGCTACTTGATCTGAACCTACTGTTACTTTTAAGATGGAGCCTTTGCGTTTGGCACTGAGTGTGGCGCTTAACACAATATTATAGGTGCCGGGTGTAGCGTCTGAAGCTACCGTTATCAAGGCATTGCTATTTTCAAAATTGCCTTCTTTGGGTTCATACGTGAGGGTAATTCCTTGTGGCAGGGCGCTTTGCAAACCAAGCGTGGCTTTATCTTTCGCAAAATACTTTGAGCGCACGATCGAAACAGTTACCTGTTTGCTTTCTCCGGGTTTGATGGATACGCTACTTTCTGACAAGTCAATGGCAAAGTCTTTGGTTTGAGCAAATGTTACAACAGATGCTAGAAGAAAAAGGGAAGTAATGATTGTTTTCATAAAAGGTTGTTTAATTTTTTTCATCACAACGGGTTATGAAGTGCAAAAGGTCAATGCATTACATCCTTTGGGGCCATGTGCGTTGGGATTGATGTAAACGAATCAATGTTGGGGCAAGTGGAAAGGATGCTGGGGCGAATGGATGATTAACTCACCTCCATCATATTGCGAAGCTGACTAATTTTTTCCATCACTTCTTTTCCTTTGGGTCGCGAAACCGGTATGGAAAAATCCGATCCATTCATTTTCAGTTTGTAGCCATTGGTATTTCCGGTAATGGCGCTGATGGCATTTACATTTACAATATAAGAGCGATGGCACCGCAATGTGAAGGAATTATTAAGCTGCGTCTCCAGGTTTTTGAGATTTACTCGAAGCAATTTTTTCTGAATGGCTGAATCTTCTTTCCAATGAACGGTGGAATAATTATCATCAGCCTCAATAAAAAGTAAATCGGGCAAATTGAAGGTGAGGCTTTCGCTAGTATCTGAATACAGGGTGACTACCGTAGCTGTTTTCACAGATTCTTTCGACTCCTTTTTTAAAGTTTGAATTTTTTGAAGCTCCTGATTAGTTTTAATGGCTTCCTGCAAATTCTGCTGAAGCATTTGTGCTTTTAAAAACAAGGTGCAAAGCGCGATGGGGATCACTCCCTTGATAGCCACCTGTACGACCGTGTGAGCCGCCACATCGGCCCAGCCCATGTTAAAGGGACAGAAAAAAAGTTTTTCCATGATGGTCGCTAACAACCAGATCAGCGCCAGGTGCAAAATATTTAAGTAAATGTATTTTTTGATTGTCCAAGTGGTGGGATCCATTTGGGCCGGAAAAATGCGAGGCAATACCAACACATTAAATATCAAAACGACCAGAGTAATGAGGCCATGGAGCCATTCCAATTGGTTGGCGAATTCCAGTTCGGATTCAGTTTTGAATAGATAGAGAAATCCGGTTACAAAACCGCTGATAAACAAGGCCAACAGAAAGTTTTTGCGCTCGTCATTCAGGTAAAAGGGAAAAGGGGCGTTGAGCCAGTCGGATAGCCGTTTCGATAACGTGCGTTCTTCCATATTCACGGCCGGGGAATTGATTGCCTGATATTGATCCATACACCACAAACTTAAAAACAAGGCTCAAAGTTGCCAATGGCTGCCATTTGCGGGGCGAAAGGCTACGATTTTGGGGTGAAGTGGCGAGTGGTTTGCCGTAAAATTTTACCTGTGCATTCCTTTGGCTCAAAGGCCAAGGCCCTGAAAGCTGGTTCAGTAACCCTTTTAAACGCTTCAGTTACATTCTAAAATAAGGTCTGCCTAATGCCCATCAATTTTGGCTTGCTAAAAGTCAAAAAGATGAAAAACTCAATTAAGATTATTATCACGGTGGCACTGGTAGGCATTGTGGCCGGAGCCTTGGCCTTACAATTAAGACACAGCCAACAGGCAAAGATGAAGGAGGCGTTGGATGCGCAGTCACCCATTAGCATTACGGTAGAATCGCTCACGCTCCAACCTCAGCAGGTTTCGAAAAACTTTTCCATACAGGGAATCACACAGCCTTTTCAGGAGGTGGTAGTGGCCAGTGAGGCAACCGGAAAAATTTCGCAAGTCTTCATCCGTCAGGGAGATGTGGTGAAAGCAGGCGCACCTCTTTGTCGTGTAGATGCTAAGCTGAAGGAAATTGAATTGAAAGCAGCTACTGTTCAGTTGGAAAAAGCGAAGCGCGATTACGAAAAGTTTGTGGCGCTGCAGGCGGCTAGTAACATTTCTGTGGCAGAAGTAGAAAGTGCGCAGGTGCAAATGATGCAATGGAGTTACAACGTGCAGTCCATCGAACAACAAATAAAAGAAAGCACCATCTACGCACCTTTTCAGGGAATGATCATTGAGAAGGCGGTAGATGTTGGCGGCTATCTACAAGCTGGTACACCGGTGGCAACACTCGTCAACATTCAAAAACTGAAGGCACAGGTTTGGTTGAATGAAGGAGCGGTGAGTAATGTTCACATCAACGATGCCGTACGCATTCAACTCGATGCCCTACCTGCTGTGTCAATCAAGGGTCGCGTTCGATTTGTAAATCCGAAAGCAAACGAGGCAGGGAAGTTTCAGGTGCTGATTGAATTTGACAATACGATGCATGCCAGCGCAGGCATGTCGCTGCGCGCATTTTTTAATGAACAACAAACTACTGATGTGTTGATGATTCCGAAAACCGCTTTGGTATTGAACAGCGAAACTCCGGCCGTATTTGTCATTGAAAACAATCAGGCAAAGTTGCAACCTATCACACTCGGAAACTCACGCTCGGACCAAGTAGAAGTGACTCAAGGACTGAGTGCCAACACTACCATTGTGTCACGTGGTGTGGAGAACGTGATTGAAGGGCAGACATTACACATCATCCAATCTAACCACTAATATTTTATGTCTATTGTAGAGATTTCCATCAAGCGACCACTTTTAATAGTTGTTGTCTTTGTCATTTTAGGTTTGGGCGGTGTGGTAGCGTATCAGAAGTTGAACTACGAGCTGTTGCCAAAATTTAACATCGCTTATGTAAGCATCAGCACACTTTATCCGGGGGCATCGCCATCCGAGATAGAACAATCTATTACGAAACCCATTGAAGAAGCAGTTGCCAGCGTAGAAAAAGTAAAGCGCATCACCAGCAGCAGTAATCCGAATTTTTCACTCATCAATATTGAATTTATTTACGGGGCCAAGGTAGAAGAAGCGTTTCAGGATGTGCAGCGCAAAGTAAACGAAGTGTTGGATAAACTTCCTTCGCAGGCGAAAAAGCCCATCGTGAGTAAATTCAATGTAAACGAAGTGCCAGTGATCAAAGCAGCCGCTTTGGCCAAAATGGGCAATGATCAGTTGTCGGTTTTGCTGAAAGATCAAATCAAACCACAACTGGCTCAACTGAAAGGCATGGGCAAAATTGAATTTATCGGACTGGAAGAAGAGGAATACATCGTACAGATCGATCCGAAGAAGATCAAGCAATTTCAAATTTCCGTATCACAAATTGTGCAGGCACTGGAGCAATCGGAGTTTAATGTACCTGCCGGAAACCTGACGGCACGTGGTTATCAACAAGGTATTCGCGTGACGGGCAAAGTAACTGATATCGATGAGTTGAAACGAACGCTGATTGTCAATCGTCAAGCGAGTGAAGTTCGGTTGAGCGATGTGGCAGAGATCAATCGCTATGCAAAGAAAAAAGAAACGACCAGCCGCCTAGATGGCAAAAGTATTATCGGTCTAATCCTTTTTAAACAAAACAATGCCAATGCAGTGGAGATGAGTGCGGTCATTCAAAACAAACTGAAAGAACTGGAGCAGACCTATCAAAACGAGAACTTAACTTTTACCATCGCACAAGACGGCTCCGTGTTTACAACCGCATCGGCTACCGCTGTAAAAGTAGATTTGTTGCTCGCCATTGCACTGGTGGCGTTGGTGATGCTGGTGTTTTTGCACAGCCTGCGAAGTTCGATGATCGTGTTGGTTTCATTGCCTGCATCGCTCTTGAGCACCCTCATCTTCATGTATTTTCTTGGCTACACATTCAATCTGATGACACTCTTAGCGATGAGTTTGGTAGTGGGCATTCTCGTAGACGACTCGATTGTGGTGTTAGAAAATATCTATCGCCATTTGGAAATGGGAAAAGATAAAATCAAAGCTACCATTGACGGTCGGGAAGAAATTGGCTTTACGGCTTTTGCGATCACGCTGGTAGATGTGGTGGTTTTTTTACCACTCGCATTTACAGGTGGATTGGTAGGCGACATTGTGAGTGAGTTTGCGATGGTGATTGTGATCAGTACCCTTTTTAGTTTGATCGTCTGCTTCACCATCACACCCATGTTGGCCAGTCGCTTTGGCCGACTCGAGCACTTGTCGGCTGCTACCTGGGCAGGACGATTTGGATTGTGGTTTGAAAAATATTTTAAGCAACTGGAAGAGTACTACGGTAAGCTGTTGCTGTGGTCTTTGCAAAACAAAGGGAAAGTACTCGCTATTGCATTTAGTTTATTTATCGGCTCACTATTGTTACCGGCACTTGGCTATGTGGGCAGCGAGTTTGCTCCGCGTATTGATCGCGGTGAAATGGCGGTGACGGTTCAATTGCCTACTGGTACCACGCTCCTTGCAACGGAAGCATTCAGCAAACAAGTAGAAACCAAACTGCTGAAAGAGTTTCCTGAAATAACGCGCATCATGGCCAACCATGGAGTATCCGCGGAAGCTTGGGGTGCTCCTGAAGAGAGAAACTTCGAGTTCAACATTAACTTCAAAGGCAAAGATCATCGCTCGAAATCCATTCAACAGTTGGGACGAGAAATTCAGCGCTCCATTCTTTCTTATTCCGGTACCAAAGTGAAAGTGGCGATGATTGGTTTGTTTGGCACGGCTGATGAAGCACCGGTGCAACTGCTGGTGAGTGGTGCCAACCGAAATGAAGTAGCTCGTGTAGCTGCTGAACTCGCCACGACCATGCGCTCCATTGCAGGCACCTACGACACACGCATCAGCGGCACCTCGCGCAAATACGATGTTCAAATTATTCCCGACAAGGATAAAATGGCGCGACTGGGGGTAAACGCCACAGACGTTGGCACGGCCGTTCGCATTGCCATGGTGGGATACGATGAATTAAAAAAAGAAGAAGGTACAACCACCGTTCCCATTCGCATCACACTCAATCCCGCTGCCAAGCAAGACATTCAAACTCTGTCTGAATTGGAAATTCCCAGTGCATCCGGCCAATTGATTGAGTTAAGTCAGGTGGCGCGCATCGAACCCATCAGCACTCCGGCTATGCTGGAGCGTACGAACAAAAACGGATCGGTTACTATTTTTTCGGGAGTGGCCGGAAGACCCGTTGGCGATGTGGGTGAAGATATCAAGGCAGCGATTGCTCAATTGAAAAATGTAGAAGGTGTGTCGTTCAACTTTCAAGGCGATCTGGCCAACCAAGATGACAGCTTTGGTCCGCTGGGGCAGGCGTTCGCGGCTGCTATTGTGCTCATGTATTTTATTATGGTGGCGTTGTACAACTCATGGATTGATCCCTTCGTGGTGTTGTTCTCCATTCCACTCGCAATCATCGGAGCATTGCTTGCATTGGCAATGACAGGAGAGAGCATCAACATCTTCTCCATTTTTGGAATGATCATGATGACGGGCCTCGTGGCCAAGAACGGAATTCTGTTGGTGGATCGCATCAATCAAAATTTACAATCGGGAGAAACGATGGTGCAGGCCATTGAAGAAAGTGGCAAGACACGATTGCGTCCGATTATGATGACGACCATTGCCATGGTATTGGGCATGTTGCCAATTGCTTTGGGCAAAGGCAATGGGGCAGAAGTTAAAAACGGGTTGGCATGGGCGATCATGGGTGGCCTCACCAGCAGCATGTTTCTCACACTGATTGTGGTACCCGTGGTTTTTGCTGTCATTCAAAAACTGGCCATCAAGTTAAGTCAGTTCAACTGGGCGTTGGTGAAACAACCTGTTATGCTACTGATCCTGATTGGAAGTTTTACCTTCAGCGAATCCGCGCAAGCGCAAGACACCTTAAAACTTTCAGTGAAAAGTGCGGTGGCGTTGGGAATGGAAAATAATGCAGCCGTGCGAATTGCAAAATTGGAAACGATCAAGCAACAAGCGGTTCAGCGCGAAGCATTTAGTTTTCGCCTTCCACAAGTAAATGCATTCGGTAATTACATTCAGAACACACAAATTCCTGTGGTGTTTTTTCCTTCGCTTTCAGCCGATCCCGCCACGGGCGAGTTGGTCTTTGGCCCCGTGCAGCCCATCAAAGCGGGTAGCGATCATGCCATCACGGCTGGGGTGAACGCTTCCTTTGATCTTTTGAATTTGCAAACAGTGGCCGCGAGTAAACAAGCCTCCATTGGCAAAGAAGTGGCGCAACACAAACAACGAGCATCCGAGCAGCAAGTGGCGTATGAGATCAAGAAAACATACAACGATATTCTATTTATCCGATCACAGCGGATTGCTATTCAACAATCGATGAAACGCTACGAAGTAGCTTTGGCTTTTCATCGCGATTTGTTTAAAAACGGATTGGCGATTCCAACAGATACTCTTCGTGTTTTCACTGATCGCCAAGTGCAAGAATTGGATTTGATTCAATTAAGCTATGCCGAAGAAAATTTATACAACCTGCTTCGCTATCAGTTGGGGCTTAAAGCACAAACGAAAATTCATTTGACCGACACTGAATTTCTAACGGAAGTCCGCGGAAAAAAAGATAATCCTGATTTTGTAAAGCGTGCCGACCTGGATGTGTATCAAGCGCAGATCATGTGGGCGAAGCAAAGTGTACGTGCGGCAAATGCTGCCAGCTTGCCGGTGCTCTCGCTGACCGGTAACTGGCAATTGCAAGGGCAGGACGACCGATTGAATTTCAGCAACTGGAAGTTTCCGCAAAGTTCGTTTGTGGGTGTGAGCCTGTCCATACCTTTGTTCAATGGATTCAGACGCGAAGCGAGAGCACAACAAGCGAATATGGATGTGCAACAAAGTACGATTCAATACCAGGATGCCATGCACCGTGCGATGTTAGAACATGAGCAACAGTGGAATAAGTATGAAGAACTCCAAAAGAAGTGGGAGGTGCAGAAAAAAGTGCGCGAATCAGCCCAACGAACATTGGATGCACAAACGGATCGATTCAAGAAAGGGTTGATCAAGTGGTTGGAAGTGAAAGATGCTGAGTTAGTGTTGACTCAGGCGCAGTTTGGCATCGCGCAAATACAAATGCAAATCAATAGCGCGCTGATTGAATTGGAAAGAATCAATCCTGCGCAATGAAAGGAAAAAAATCGGAGCGTAAGGGCGGCTATAAAAAGTTTGTTTTTGAAGCCCCGGTATTTTCATGGCAGTAAAATGTATTTGAATTTTACAATCTTTGCCAAAGGCTTAGATCAACCTATCTATCAATGAAAGAAGATTCATATTCGCTGCGTAGTTGGATGCGGTACTTTGGCTCTCCGCTCTTTGGATTTTTTCTGTACATGGTCTCTTTCTTTTTGGTGTCGGATGAGGGCTTTGATGAATACTACAAAAACTATGGCGGTTGGGCGTACTTCTATGACATTCTCATTGCCATTGCCTGGTCTGCCATCAATATCGAAATCAGTTTTATCATTAGCGACTGGCTGGAAAAACTACTCCCGTGGGCTACAAGGCCCTTTTCACGATTTATTGCACAGAGTAGTTTACAACTGGTGCTCACCGTTTTGGTATTGTTCGGATGCTTAACATCGTACATCTATGTCTTTCAGTTGGAGCAATGGACAGAGCATGATCTCACGAATATATTTATACCGACCGCCATCATCGCTGTATTAGTCAGTCTTTTGGTAATGGGTGTAAACGTGGGAGTTCTGTTCTTTCAACGCTGGCAAACTTCGCAATTGGAAGCAGAGCGATTCAAACAAGTCAATCTGGAAAGTCAGATTCAAATTTTGACACAGCAGCTGGACCCTCATTTTCTTTTTAACAACTTCAATACACTTTCTTCTTTGATTGAAGAAAATCCGACCAAAGCGAACCAATTTTTATGGAAGCTGAGTGATGTCTATCGCTACGTTTTATCGAATCGGGAGCAAAAGATTGTGCCATTGAAAGAAGAGCTGCAAATGATTGAAGCGTATGTGCATTTGCTCCGGGAAAGATTTGGCGAACACCTGACTGTTCACACGACTATTTCAGCGGAAGCGAACGATTTATTCATTCCGGTTTTGGCATTGCAAAATTTAGTTGAAAATGCCGTGAAGCATAATATCATCAATGCGCAGCATCCGTTGACCATTTCGATTTATATAGATAATGACTGGCTGGTAGTTGAAAACACGTTTCAGCCCAAGTTGCATACCGAGCACAGCAGCAAACTAGGATTAAAAAATATTCAGGATCGATATAAACTGCTAAGCAAAAAAACAATCAGCATTGAGCAAACACCGGATGTTTTTCGCGTTCGACAGCCCTTGTTGAATTTGACCTAACCATTTTAGAAAGCGACTACTGAATTTTAAAAAATAAAACCAGCGAAATGAATCTTGTTTTATTGGAAGACGAACAACCGGCACTCCGGCACTTGAAGCGAATGATCGAAGAGGTAGCACCGCACACCCGCATTGTGGCAGAATTTGATTCGGTAGAAAGTGCTACTGCGTGGTTTCAGTCCAACACAGAATACGATCTCGTCATTAGCGACATCCAATTGTCGGATGGACTTAGTTTGGCTGTTTTCAAACCCATGAAAATGGTGAAGCCCATTATTTTCACTACGGCCTTCGATCACTTTGCCATTGAAGCATTTAAAGTAAATGGAATTGATTATTTACTGAAACCCATCAAATCAGAAGATCTGCGTGCGGCATTTGATAAATACAAAACCCTTTATAAAACTGCTACTCCATCTGTTACTGATATTGAACGACTACTTCAACAGATTGCCGGTCAGGAGAAAATCTATCGAACCCGTCTGTTGGTACACTATCGCGATGAGCTAAAAAGTATTCCGGTAGAGAACATTGCCTTTATCCACAGCGAGAATCGAACATCTCATTTGTATTCGAAAGCGGGTGAGATGCTCATTTTGGATCAGAACATGGAAGAGCTGGAGAGCCAACTCAATCCCCAGCATTTCTTTCGGGCCAATCGCCAGTTCATCATTTCGTTCAATTCGATTAAGAGCAGCCACGCACACTTCAATGGGAAAATTAAAGTGCTTCTCACCTTGCCCACCAAAGAAGAAGTGATTGTCAGTCGCGAGCGCGCTGCTGATTTTAAAGCGTGGCTGGCACACTAGCCCATACGCTTCAGTTGCGAATTCATTTGCTTCGGTAATTTTCTCAATTCGATTGGTCAAACGGCCGCTCATATTTGTCCTAAAAAAATATGAAACGCTTACTTACTATCCTTTTTCTTTTCACACTGACATCGCTTAGAGCACAGTCCAATCGAATCGTTGGTGTTTGGCTTACAGCCGATAAGAGTGCAAAAATTGAAATTGTACAACGTGAGAAAAACTTTCAAGGCACCATGATTTGGCTGGAGATGGATCGCGATGAACAGGGCAAACCGCTGACCGATACCCAAAACCCGGAGCCATCCAAACGAAGTCGGTTGTTACGTGGATTGGAAATTATTCCGAACCTTGTTTACAAAGAAGGTAAATGGAAAGGAACCATCTACGATCCGGAGAGCGGCAAAACGTACAGCAGTGAAATTGTGTTGGTAAACGAAAACACGCTGGAAATAACAGGCTACATCGGATTACCCATGTTTGGCCGAACCGAAAAGTGGACGAGGACGAAACATGAGGAATAATCTGAAAAAGTTTTTAGGTACAATTTGGGAAAGAAGATTATGCAGGAACTGACAACTCCCCCATGCCCATTCTGTCACACTTCATCAGCAGGTCTTGCAGGTCGGCACCTTTTCCCCGCAAAGGGTCAATGGCTTTTACCAATTTGGTGCGCATGTCAAAGAGTTCTTCGCGATCAAACTTTTTTGAGCCTTTCACGAGATCGAGTTGATTCAACGCTTCTTGTTGGTTTTGCTTGGGGTTGAACATACCGTTCAGTTCAGAGCATTGGTTGCACACGCCATTTTTGTTAATCAGTGCACAGCGGTTGTCGAAGATGTCCATCATAGTGTGGCGCGCATCTTGCAAGAGATGTTTTACCACGTCTTGCGATTTGTCGATGATTACGGCAATTTCTTTGACGGAAAAATCATAGATGTCCTTTAAGATAAGCGCCACTTGTTTTTCGATGGCCAGTGTTTTGCCCATGCACGTAAAGCAGTGGTCGATGTGGTCGCGCATATCGAATGTTCCTTCGGGAGATTCTTGTCCTTTTTTCATAATGGAGTTGCGAACCGTTTCATTGCTCAACACAATCCCTTTGGCGATCTCTTTGGTGTTCACCGTCCAGCGTTTGAATTGACGCAAGTGATCGTATGCAAGATTAGTGGCAATTTGAAACATCCATGTTTTGAAAGACGATTTCCCTTTGAAGGTAGAAACCTTATCGAACCCACGAATGAAGGCATCATGTGCAATGTCTTCGGCATCTTCGCGACTGGCTACCAACCGATATAAATACGATTTGAGCTGCGGTTGAAATTCGGCATACAATTTTTGAAACGCTTGAATATCGCCACCCATGGCGAGCTTTAAGGTTTGTTCGTTGGAGATTTCCATTGGATAAAGTTAAGTGTGTTTTGTTTGGTTAGACGAATAGCTTGAACAAAACGGGCGAAATATTTTAAAAGGATTCGCTTACAATCCTGTCATTGGTTTATTGATTTTGTCGATTGACGGACAATTGTCTTTTTTCTCAGGCTATGATGACGAGAAAATACGTTCTTTGAGAAATAATTTAAAAACGAAAATGATTCGACTAACCAACCAACAAGACCTGACTGCATTGAAAGAGGTAATTGATTCCACCGGCTTGTTCCCATCGGAATTATTGGATGATATGACTGCCGATTTTTTATCAAACCCCGCATCGACAGATACTTGGTTGACAAAAGAAGCAGGAGGCGTGCCGATTGCTGTGGCGTATTACGCGCCCGAGCGACTTACCGAAGGAACGTACAATCTCTATCTGATAGCTGTTCGCAAAGAAGATCAAGGAAAAGGAATTGGCGCAGAGATCATGAGGCATGTTGAAAAAAAACTTCAACAGGAAGGTCATCGTGTTTTAATTGTTGAGACATCGTCACTGCCAGAGTTTGAAGCCACCCGAAATTTTTATAAAAAGCTTGAGTATATCCAAGAGGCTACCATCCACGATTTCTACAAGGAAGGTGAACATAAAATCATCTTTTGGAAAAAGTTGCTTTAGTATAAGCTTCGCAAGCTGAATAGCAAAAGCCATTCTCTTTGGCGAGAATGGCTTTATTTTATCAAACTGACTTTTATTTTTTCACCACAGCAGGTGTCAACTTCGTAGGTCTCTTTTCAGGTGAACACATGTTGTTATCAGCGGGGCGTTCGCCAAAATAAAGTTTACCGTCTTTATCCAATGAAAGCAAATCGTAATCGCCCGGGCAGTCGGCAACGGATTGCCATGCAGAGCAGCCGGTAATCGAAATATCTTTTTCTACATCTTTCGTCAAGTTGCAGGGAGCGAAGCCAAATGCTTGAATCAAATTAGCATCATCTGTTTTAAGCGTTACCCATTTTTTATCTTCATAGAACACAGCATTGTAAGTGTTATCTACAAGTTTGGATTTGTCCAACACTTTGTACGTGCCTGCGGTTCGGAAAGTAAAGACTTGCATTTTCAATTCCGGATCGAGCCCAAGTGTAAAGAGCAAAGTCCACTTACCTTTATCAAAAGTGAATACGCGTTTGCCCCAAGCTTTGCCATAGTTGTACGGTGCAGGGTCTGCATAAGTGCCTGATAATTTTTCCAGTGCCGCTTTGCTGTCGGTTGTTTTGGTGAAACTGAAAGCAAGGATAATGGCTACCATCAACCCCGCTGCTAAAAATAGTTTTTTCATATTGTTTTGGTTTGTTTGTCGTTCAGACGAATGAGCCAACCAAAACGGGCGGGATTTCAGAAAGTAGTAATCACTTTCAGGCGATGAACCGCTCTCGCACAATTTTTCCGTCTCTCCAATCCTGAATGGCCACCTGAACAACTTGAATGGGTCCATTCAGGGCATGATCAAAATCCAGTGACCATACAAGGAAGCTGCGATTGCCTTTGATTATTTTGCCAACGGCTGTAAAATCACGGATTGCTTTTACGTTGGATAAGAGCTCATTCCCGATTTTTGTGTTCAGTTCTTTACCCCGGTGCGTTACACCGTCTAAATCTGTTTTTTCGATTTCGTCATGATAAAATTTGTCAAAAGCCTCCATGGGTTTGCCTTGCGACACCAGTGAAATCAATTCATCCAATGATTGTGCGATTTGTTGTTCTGTCATAATAAGTCGATTTTTAAATGGTTAATAAAATTTTCGCAGAGCAACTTTTTGCATGCGCTTTGAGTTGTTCTGTCATTAGAAGAGCAAAACTATTTGCTGCGTAGGCGCTTCACAAGAAGGCACTAAATTGTAGACAGGTTACTAAAAAGTTACCAAGCTGGATATGAATAAATTGAGTTCTACTTTTTCGGTCAACAAAGAGCGAATTACCAACAATTGCCCTTTGACCAGTTCATTACTTTTAATCAGTGGACGATGGAAGTTGATCATCATCTGGCAATTGAAAGATGGCACCTTACGATTTGGTGATTTACAAAAAGCCATCCCGCACACATCCAAAAAAATGCTAACGCAACAACTAAGGGAGTTGGAGACAGATGGACTAGTGACGAGAAAGGTTTATCCGGAGGTGCCTCCGAGGGTGGAGTATACATTAACTGAATTAGCGAGTTCGTTGATGCCAATTTTGAAAAGTCTTTTAAACTGGGGAATGGATCATAATATCATTGAACATGTGAGAAAGGTGGATTCATTCGGCCAAGGTCGAATGTAGATGGGTAATCGATTTTAAGCAAAACCAAATACAATTGATTTGTTTAAATGATTTTCTATATTTGTTGCGTATTCAACCATATTAAATGAGTAAGTTTCAGTTTCAGCAATCATACGGTAGGATACTAGGTGTTGCGTATACGGCATTATACAAACGGCTTGCCAAGCATATGAAAGAGAATAATTTGCCTATTACCCCAGATCAGTTTCGGGTGCTCACGCACTTATGGCAGTCAGACGGATTATCTCAACAGGAGTTAGCCATCGGTTCACATCGTGATAAGGCAAATGTGACTCGGATTGTTGACATACTGGAAAGAGAAGGTATAGTAGAGCGGAGAGATCATGAAAATGATCGAAGAATTTACAGAATCTTTCTTACCGCAAAAGGTAAAAAGCTGGAGACAGTCGCAGCGGAATGTGGCCAGGCAGCACTTCGCGATGCTCAAGCTGGAATTTCAAAAGCGGATATGGATACCTGTATGGCCGTGTTGAAAAAAACCATCGAAAATTTAAAGTAAAAAAATTTAAGCATTCTGTTGCGTATTTAACCATTGAATAATAAACTATAAATCCATAAATTATGAAAACCAAACTAGTACTTCTCTGGTGGCTGAGTGCCACAATTGCATTTTCACAAATAAACACGCGAAAGGACACAGTGGTAGCGGCATCGGTCCCCTACGCGGTGTATGGTCCGCAGTTTGATTGGAACAAAGGATTTTATGTGGCTGAAGTTAAAAAAGGCAGTGGCGTTTTTTGGATTACCGAAGGCAGCCATCAAGTGATGTTTCTTACAACAGGCAAAGGGGTAATTGTCATAGACGCACCTCCGATATTTGGCGACAAAATTTCAAAAGCCATTGCGGAAGTAACGAAAGAGCCGGTTACTCATTTAATTTACACCCACCATCATGCTGACCACATTGCAGGAGCTTACCAATTCCCGAAAGGAATTCAAGTGATTTCAAGTGCTGGTATTAAGAATCGATTAAAGGAATTGCAATCCGCTAAGCGTGATGCTCCATTTGGCACATTCGTAGGTGGCAAACCTGTGGAGCTGCCAACCAAAACATTCAATGATAGCTTAATGCTAACAGTCGGGAATAAGGCATTGAAGCTTTATACTATCAACTCACACACACATCATGACGTGGTGGTTTATCTCCCCAAGGAAAAAATAATCAATGCAGTGGATTTCATTTGGCCGGGTTGGATTCCTTTTGATGGATTGGGTGAAACTGAAGATGTCTTTAGCTACATCAATTCAATGAACTGGCTTTTAAAATTTGATTGGGACATAATGGTAAGTGGTCATGTTGGCAGATTAGCTAAAAAGGAGGATGTGAGAACTACTATAGAATATATTACGGATGTGAAATTCGCTGTAATGAAGGCGATTCAATCTACAGAGTATATGGCGGCAGTCAAAAAAACAGGTTTCGCGAACGCTTTTTTAACGGTTGAAACCTACTTCGATTTAATAGCATCTACCGCATCAAAAGAAGTAGAAGCGAAGTGGCTCGGTAAATTAGGTGGCGTTGATGTTTGGACCTATAGCAACTGCCGCAGAATGATGATGTGGTTGCGATTAAACTAATGAAGTATGCGGCTTAGTTTAGTTGTTTATTTTGTTTCAATATGCCTTGGCGTATTTGCTAAAGACAAAACCAATGACACAATCCGGTATGATGTGCGTGTTGCGAGTACGTTTATTCTAAGTGGTGGTAACTTAGAACGATTAGTTACTCAAAATCGACTATGGGGCTCTCTTGGCAATAAAAAATGGGAGGTTGTTACAGAAAATAGTTATCGCTACGGTCGAAATTTTACGCGGGTAGTGGAGAACGATTTACTCACAAGAAACTACATTCGTTTTTTTCCAGATCATAAACTATATGGTTTTATCATAGCAACCTATGAGGATAATTTTCGCAGAAGTATTGAAAGCAGGTGGCAGTTGGGTGGAGGCGGTGCGTCTAACCTTTATCGAAAAAAACGCGATTTCCTACGTACAAGCGTGGCCGTAGTTTATGATGAGTCCAAGTACAAAACGGATATTTTCAATATTGCAGATTATAATGGAAACGAAACTATTACAGAAACGCGTACCATATTTCGTTTTGGCGGTGTACATACAGTTTTAGAAAATCATCTGGTCATCAAACATGATACTTGGTATATGCCTAGTTTTCAAAACGCTAAAAATTATCGATGGCATTCAATGATTGGGTTTCAAGTACCGGTCTATAAAGGATTCTCCATGAAAACCGATTTTGACTACACGTATGAAAACGTAACAGTGAGTGATAAAAATCCCTTTGGCTATACCTCCAGTTTAAGCGATTGGATTATTTCCTTTGGAATAAGCTACGACCTATCAAATGAACCAAAAAAGTAGTATGGAAAGTGTCGGGGAGTTTCATATGCCTCGGCACCTTCTTATTAATTCTTTAATTCTGAATTAAAGTCATGATTGAAGGTATTTTTTAAATAAGCAAATTTAGATTCTATGCTGACCGAAAAAAGAATATTAGTTATTGGTAGTCATGCCAACTTAATGTTATGCATACTTGAAATGCTGCGGCTAGATTGCTATGATGCTGTTGGCAAACAAGAAAATGAAGAAGCAATTGCGGCTTTTGATATGAAAAATTTGATTTTCTAAAGAATACAATGAGCTCTTTTTGTGTGGCTCAAAACAGAACGAACAGTTAGTTACATACCCTGCTCATGTCTACGCATCGCTTCGTTGGTCGCCTCCAGTTCTTCCATGTTTTGACGCAGTTCTTCCTCCTGTGCCTTTAGCGTTTCGGCTTGCTCAAGCGACTGAGTCAGCAAGCGTTGCATTTCCATATTATTATTTACAGTTTGCAAAGTACCAGCCAGAAACTCGCCAGCCTTTTTCAAAAAATCAATTTGGTGTTGTTCGAATTTTGTAAAGCTGGCCACCTCAAAAAGTGCTTCCGTTTTATCATTGTAAGTAAAGGGCATCACCAATAGACACCTTGGCATCGCTTGCCCTAGCCCTGATGTAATTTGAAGATAGTTGGCGGGGATGTCAGTCATTAAAATATAGCTTCCTTCTTGGTACGCTTGCCCTACCAATCCTTCATTAAATTCTATCCGTTTTTCTATCCATTTTTTTCTATCAAAGGCATAGGTCGCTACTAATTTCAGATAAGGTGTTTCTTCGCTGTTTACGGGTAGATATAAGCTTGCTTGTTGTGCCTTCAGATACTTGACTAAAAAGGATACAGCCTTATCTGCCAGCTTTGTAAGATCATCTTGTTGTGTACGTACAATTTCATAGAATTGGTTAAGTCCTTCGGTAATCCACTGCCGTTGTGACTCCGCCTCTTCATTTTCTTTAAGCTTGATGCTCATCTCAAACAATGCACCCATCAACGTATTCACATTTTGTTCGCGTAGATTAACGGGAACCAGGCGGTGTGCTTCTTGATGCAAACCTTTAGCAATTAATTGAACAAAATTCGATGCTCTCCGGAGGTTTGATATCGAGTTCTCCACTACAGTCGTTGGATTTACTTCTGTTTTTTTTCCATCATCATAAAGGTATAATCGATTGCTGCTGCTCAGTTCTGTCAGTAAGCTTGCATTATTTTGCACTTCTCGTGCTAATCGCTTGGAGGCGATCAATAATATTGGAACACTTAACAACACTAATATGATTTGAATAATGGCGTTGTCAAGAATGGACCATTCATAATCTGACTGAGCTGATTCTTGAATTTTACTTTCGAAGGCAATAACATCGGCAACAAACTTGTCGTATGCCTGAGAATCTTTAAAAGAAAACTCCTTCAATTTTATTAAAGCTTCTCCGGTAGTATTGGCCTGAATAGAAGCCATCAACTCTTTTGCCTCATTGTAGTGGTTATCGATTGTTTGCTTCACGCTAAGGACAGGATTCAATTCATAACCTTGCTGTGTCAACAGTGCAACGAGATCTCGAAAAATAGAATCCTTCCTTTGTTGAATATTCTCAAACTGTACTAATCTTTCGACTTTGGCTGTTGTTGCATAGCCATTAACACTACGATCGATGGCTGCAATGATTTCGGTCTCGATGCCTATTAGGAGGTCGCGTGTTGTTTCGCATCTTTCGATAATTGAACGAGTATCATTAGTAACGTATCTGTTCCAAAATGATAACAGAGTGCTGAGCACGATAAAGCCAATGGTGAGATAGAGCGAGTAGTGTACTACATTCTCACGGAATTTTTTTGTATTCATTTGTTTTGAAATGTTACCTGTATACTATAATAGATGAAGAGAATTTTTCTAAATGCCTAAGCTGCGATTAACAATCTGTTCCAAGCCAAAACGAAAGTCATGATCATAATAATCAGAAAGAAAACAGCCATCATTTTATGGATCCACTCGTTCTTTTTTTTGCCAATGGCTACTATGATCAATGTAGTCAATACAAGAAATTGTGGTATCTGTTCACTGAGCCCATATTCACCGATGAAATGGTTATCGATAATAGAGTGAACAGGTAAAAAGATCATGAACAAGTATATCTTCCTGAAATTGAGAAAATAGAAAGCTTTCAAATCGTTGGCAGAAGTCGACCACCTTTGTGGAAAGAGGATTCGCGTAAGGATGTAAAGATTTACGGGATAAAGAATGAAAAATAAAAATGTAGGAAGTCTCCATTGGTTAAACTTGAGCAATTCATAAGTAGCCCACCAATCTTGGATATGGAGGATAAAAACCAAAATACAAAGTACTGTGTGCGGCCAATATGTTTTTACTTTTTCCCACCGAATGACAATGTTGGCAAAACCTGAGACTATTTGAGTGATGCCCATACCGAGCACGATGGATATCAGTACGGTAACATACTCGAAGGGGGACATGAGCGAGGTCATAATTTATTTAGATGACAAGAGTTGCAAGGTAAAGAGTAAGTTTCGACACAACTCTTCTCTAAAATGTCCTGCGAATTACATTTTGCTTTATTTTTTTGTTATTCTATTCGATTATTAAAACTCAATTGCCAATAAATTGGCATCAGTTCAAACTGCTGTTAATATGGATGCCTTTCGACAAAAGCTTATGTGTTGGGCATTTACTAGCAACTGCCAAAATACGTTTTAGCTGATCAGGTTGAAGGTCACTCTTGATTAAAATGTCCTTTGTTATAATTGGATCGCGTTCATCGCTACTTTCAAGTTGCACTGTAACTTTTATGGATTCTACCGTCCATCCCTTTCTATCGAGGTACATTTTAATGGTAGCGATTGTACAGGATGCCAGCCCTGCTATTACCAATTCAAATGGATTAAATCCTTTGTTTTGACCTCCTACTGATTCGGGTTCATCGGATATTAATTGATTTCCATTAGCTGTGATAGTCGACACATAGTTTGTGCCTTCATATCTAGCCTCTACTATGTCATATTCTGTTTCCATCGGTTTAGGGTTTTACTTTGTTAATAATTGAGGGGGTACTACAATTTGAATAGAGCCGTCTTCAATATGATAAACAGCTCCGGCTATGATAATTTGATTACGTAGAGCCGAATCCAGCAGTGCCCTGTCACTCATGACTTCGCTCATAGAATGCTTCACGTTTTCAATAACGGTCAGATCAATTATATCACCCTGCATTTCTTTTGTCTTTTGATAGCTGGGTAAAATTTTATCGGTTAACCATGAGATATGGCCCGCTGGCTTTTGGCCGGAAATAGTAGCTGTAACTGCTCCGCACTTAGTATGACCCAGAATCAAAATAAATCGAACACCAAGATGTTCCACTGCATACTCCATGCTTCCGAGTCCTCCATCTCCCATCACATTACCCGCTACACGAGTTACAAATAAATCGCCAATGCCCTGATCAAAGATAAGTTCAGGAGAAACGCGCGAATCGGAACAGGTATGAACAATCGCAAAAGGCTTTTGCGATTTGGATGTCTTCAATAAGGTATTCCGATCATCGTTTGGATGAATCGCCATCTGATTCATAAATCGCTTGTTTCCATTGAGCAAGCGTGTCAGCACGCTATCAATAGATTGTGCATACCCCAATTGAAATGAGAGCAGGATAAGGAAAACAGAAAATAGTATAAATCGATTCATAGATTCTCATTAAAATTCATAACGTAGAAAAAGTCCGGTGTTGAGTGTGCTTGAAAATTTTTCTTTTCCGACTTCGTTAAGATCCATTGCCAATCCAAACTGTACTTGACTCCGTTTAATTCCTAATCGAACTCGCTGCGTGTAACTTGTATTGGCCTCTAGCTGTGTTGGCCAACTATTCAGCAACTCGAGCTGAGAATATAAATGGAGCTTGTCTGAGATGGCGGGTGTAAATCGAGTCAGCACAAAAATATCAATGGCCGGTTGGTTGCTAAGATCGGAGACAGCCCAACTGAACAACGTAAACTGAGAGCGCTGATGCAAGTACTGGACGCCTGCCTTCAGGAAAGTGCCCCGATTAAAGATCTGAACAACAGTTACAGGTGCGAATCCCCTCCAACTCTTTACGTTGTAACTCAATGCCTCTGTCAGCGCGAACTGTGGAAGATTAGATTGACTATTTTCTTTATAATCTACACTAACACGGCTGCGGCTGAAGAATAAGAAATGAGATTTTGTTTCAACGGCTCGCTTCAAATTTCGGATGAGCAAAAGATCAAGTGTTGCTTTGTTATCGCCTGCAAAAATTTCCAATGGAACTGTCTGTGCAAATCCTTGCATGGGTACAAACAGAGTTAAGGTTAAAAGGATGAACAGAAGACGTTTCATGGGTACGTGATTTTGGTGGGAAAGTAAAGAGCATGACCTCAGATCATGCTCTTGTATAGATTACTTCAAAAGTTCGCGCAACGGAACAGCTACTACTTTGAATGGAAGAACGGGAGGCGTATTCAACTTACCATCTTTATCATCGATGATGTGGTTCAGTTGACTATTGACTGTGTATAGTTTTCCGTTGCGAATAGTGGACGCAGTTGGACGATCGTACACGGATTGAAATTTATTTCGAATGGTTAAGGTGGCTTCTGAATAATCTTTATTGAATTGAGCCGAGAAGATTGCACCTGATTGTGAATAGACATTTACCATCAACAGTTGTCCATCGTGAAAGAACATGCCGTCTGATCCGGAGAATGCTTTGGTGGCTTCATCGTTCTTTAAGGAAACTGATTTCACTTCTTTGGTCGCTAAGTTAATGCGTACCAATGTACCGCCTCCGCGAATGGTTCGGTTCATCACCGATGCAATCAGGTATTTTTTATCAGGCGTGATTGTTAATCCATTTAATCCAAATGGTTGATCGGGTGAAGGATTCTTGAGTAAAGTCGCATCGGTTACAAAAACGCTGGCCTCTGTTGAAGTGTAATTGGCTGTCCAGATGTTGGGTGCAAACGTGTCGGAAACATATACATTTCCTTTTTCGTCCAAAGTTACTTCGTTGAAGAAAGCGCCTTGAATAAATTTTTCCGGAATGGTCTTCAATAGCTTGCCTGTTGTGTAATCAAATATTTTCAAGTTGCTGCCCGGATTACCACTTTCTGTTTTAAAATTAAAATTAGCTACCCACAACCGATTTGTTTTTTTATCCAGTGCCATACCCACGGCAATCACCATTCCGTTTTCGCCCGGTTTGCTGAAGTACGTAGTTTTATTTTTGCTGTCGATGCGTTGAATGGAGCCATCGCCAAAGCCGCCAACCAATAAATCATTATTGGGGAGAGTCAAAATTCCTTCCGGAAATAACTGGTTCCCCTGAAGTTCGATGGTTTCTGTTGTTTGTGCAGAAGCATGAATCATGCTTGCGAATGTGAAAAATAAGCCGAATACGATTTTAATAGTTTTCATAAAGTATGCTTTTGAAGGGTTAATTGATTGTTTAATTTCTATGTTGGTTAACAAAAGCACGTCTCGTCTTTCATCTTTAGGTGCATGTGTTTCCGCGCGCGGATCAATCGGCAGGCAATTAAAAACCGGAGTACCTGACTACCGATTTTTAATTGACTGCTCATGTATCGCCACTTGTTAAATGGAAGTAATGCCTGAAGGAAGAAATCGAAGAGTAGCATTTGAGAGAGAATTACATTTTGTCTGCTAGAGGGAAATCGATTTCCAGATTGGTAAGTGCATGCAAATAATTACTCATGATTTTATCGCCTACTACCATTACTACATCAATCAGATTGGCTTCTGTATAGCCTTCATGAAAGAAAGCTTCCTTCGCAAACTCGCTAACGCGGCCACGGTTGATAACCACTTCTTCAGTAAGTTTGGCCAATGCATCTAATTTGCTGTTGAAGCTGGCTTCACCGCCACGTATCTCCAGAATTTGCTCTTCTGTAAAGCCTACCATTTTTCCCAACGCAGTATGTGCGCTTTGGCAATAGCGGCAATCATTGATTTGACTCGTTACTAAATTGATTACTTCTCTTTCTTTCATTGAGAGTGTGCTCTTTCTGTTTTGAAGCGTAAGGTAATCAGCCAGCGCTGTTTCGTTTTTGCCAAAATAGGCGTAAAGGTTGGGCACGAATCCCAGATTCTTTTTCAGGTTATCAAAAATCACCTGATTGTTAGCAGATACTTCTGCGCGTGTGGGGACTGCGAAAGTCCGTGTTTCTGTTGCTGTCATTTTTTGTATGGTTTAAAATTTTGTGTCGTTATTGACGATACAAAAGTGGGGCAGCAGCAGCCGGATAAAAATGAAGTAGATTAGGAAAGGAAGTTGAACTAGTTCAACTTTTTTAGCTTCGGGCGATCTCCAAATCTGAAAATCAACCTGTTACAAGTAAGCCAAAAGTAATCAACGTTTTTTCGTGCGCTGATTTCTCAATTTAGAAAGATACTCGGTAGTCATATCGAGAAAGGAAGCCAGCGCATATTGAGGAACACGCTGTGAAATCTGCGGATACTTCGACTCAAATTCATTGTATCGCTCTTCGGCTGATTGGGTAAGATTGGAAATGAGTCTACGTTGATAAAATGCCAGCCCGCGTTCAGCGATCGTTCTGAAAAATGTTTCAAACTTGTGATGCAGCGCCTTTAACTCCTTTTCCTTCTCGTAATCAATTTGCATGACTATACTATCTTCGAGGGCAACCACAAACAAGGTGGCGGGCTTTTGAAAAATGTAACTGTTGTAATCTGTAATCCACCAATCGTCAATCGCGAAAGCAATGGTGTGTTCTTGTCCTTCATCGGCTACTACATACGAGCGGAAGGCACCCTGCACTACATAGTTTCGATGGGTAGCCACAAAATTGGGTTGAACAACAAACTGTCTCTTTTTGATTCGTACTTCTTTGAATGACGAACGAATCGCCCTACGATCATCTTCTGATAATGGAATGAATCTTTCGAAGTAAGCCTCAATGGCTGAAAAATTAGGTTGCATACAAGAGTAAATATAAGGAGGGCAACATCATTTTTAAATGCGCATTAGTCGTATGTCAATTTCCCTGTCCACATATTTCCACTCTTGCGTTTCGCGAAGTTTGCCTACTAAATCTTCAAACGCTTGAGCGTGTGCCGGAGCGTACTCAAACCAGGTAAGAAAATCGAATGGTTCACCGATATCACGACAGTGATATAATTTACGTGCAATGGCCGGAAGGTATTGCAAGCCGATAGCGGTGTGATGTGATTGCTCTTCGAAAATGGCTCTTCTTTCGTCTTGTGCTAAAAGCCACCAGGCTTCACTTTTGCGAATCGGTATCAGCGCGGCACATGTTGCTTCCGGCCGACCCAAGCCTTGCTGCACAGCAACAAGTCTTTCTTTTTCGGATTTATTTGCATAGCGAATGTTGCTGCTAAAGCCACGCAGTGTCCACAAGCCGCTGTTTATTACCCTTGAAGTACTTTCAAGAATCTCTATATGAGAGACATCAGCCAGCGATTCTCCCGTAACTGCTTTTAATTCCAAAACTTTCCAGGCTCCGCTGTGTGAGCCAACAAACTGTATCATTTACGAATTTAGTATGTCTCGGAAATGTAGGAATGAGTTGTCCCTTTTTCAGTCGGCTTGAAGACAAGCAAATCCGTTTCCTTTTTTATAAAGCGGTAGAGCGAGCAGGTACCCACATTGGGCCAACCGCAATAATGAGCACGATGATGTTAAAGAGTGCATTGGATGGATTGCCGGATGCAATAGAACCGGCACTGTCTAAAAAGAACCAACATAAAATTCCAACGAGCACGGATTTACGAACGGCTTCCGGAGCTAGATCATAAACCCACTTTGATAAGCACCAGATCATGACGCCCCAACCCAAAAGAAATCCACCTGTAAGCGCAGAGAGGAAACGAGTATCGGGTGACTGATAGGTGGTGAGACCATCTATTGGCCAACTGAGTAAATCAAGCGTGAGGCGCGCGGGCTCAAGAGTAGAACCCATGGTTCCTAAAAAGAATACCGGGCCGAAAGAGCCAACTACCACGGCAGTCACCTTTAACCAATACTTATGAAATTGGTGTGATCGAATTTCAGGAAGATGAAGTCGATTCATCTGTTTTAAAGTTTATTTTTCGTTGAACGTGCAATCAATTTTTATCAAAGGTTGCTGGTATCTTATTCCGTTCATCTTCTCCCGAAAAAATCCAGGAGATGATGTACCACCGATTATTTTCATACACCAGTTGAATACTGTTGATGCCGCGTCTGGCCACTTTACCATCCTTTTCGAGGCGGGTTTCATAGGTGCTCCACACTTGAGCGATGTTACCAAAAACGCGAACCTCCCGGTTTATTTCATTTTCATAAAATGGGGTGGTGAACGTCATCTCATCGGTAAGTTTATGAAACTCCTGAAGGCTCATGGTGACTTGCTGTCCTTTTTTATGATCAAAGAATGAATAAACCGCATTTGGGTGATGCAGATACCGGTCTCTTTCCCATTGCCGTTTGGCACCTTTCTCTCCGGATACTACTTCATAACTCGCTTTCATCAAGGCATCAATAGATGTAGCATCTTTTTCAAAAGAATTATTCTGTGCCATCAAGCCAATGGATAGAAAACTAAAAATGATCGCTGTGTAAATGGAGGTCGATTTCATAAATAATTTTATTTTGACAGTATTTTTTAAAATAGATTAGTCTACGTCTTTGCCCGCCAATAACTCGCGGATGGTTTGCACCTGAAAACTTTTGATGAAAAGGTATCCTGTCAGCACGTGAATGCCACCCACTAAGGCAAACACACCCAACGCAATTCCTTGTGAGGAAAATTTATTGCGCCATGCCAGCCACAATGCTGAAAAGAGTAAGTGAAAAGAAAAATCAACGTTGAATTGTCCAGCCCAATTCATAGCGAGCACATCGCCAATGAAGATGGGGGTAAAGTTAAAACCGTGGTTTAGACCAACTGCGATGGTATACAAAAAGGTAGTGGCAAATGCAGCAGCACACAAAACGCGAAGTGATTTCATGGTTCGGATATTTTGATACACAAACATCCGTAATGCATCCATCAATTTTTAGACGCTACCGTACAACCGTATACTAATTAGTAAGTCGCTTCTGCTTTTTTCATTTCTTCGACCATCGCCCCCAACTCAGCAAAATAATTTAAGAGCCAAGAATAGGTGAGGTTTTTTTCAGATATCTGTAAATAGAAGTTATCCATCACCAGCTTAAATAAAAGATGTGCGAGTTTCTGATTGTCGACTAATCCCAGTTCGGTAGCCCAAAGATTCATCAATGCCCGGCTGGCCAGTTCATTAGATTCTTCAAAATATTTTTTAAAGGTGGAATTGTCACGGTGAATACGCAGTTGGCGATTAAAAAGCAAATCCGTTTTCGCATCGACTAACACATTCAATAACTCGGGCACAATTGTTTTACAGCCTCGCTCGAGCTCTGCAACTTGTTTGGCACGCTCCATATGAAAGAAAAGCAACTCTTCCGTGAATACTTCCAGATCAGAAAAATGGTGATAAAAAGAAGATTTACTTTTCTTCACATGTCGCGCGATCACTTCTACCTTTAGTCCCTTCGGACCCTGTTCAGCAAACAATTGATAACCGGCCTCTACCCACGGAAGTTTTATGGCATCATTCATGATTCATTCTTCTTACGCAGGCAATTTATGGAAAAGTACTCGAACGTTCCTTTAGCTTCGCTGATGCTCCGTCATCCCTCCCATCACCAACTTCATAATTTTTACTTTCCCCCATCGTGGCACCGTACGCAGCGAATAGACCAAAAATTTAGTAAGGAAGCCGGGCAAAACTGTTGTCTTTCTGCCAAGTGCGTTTAAAATCGGAATGCCTACCTGTTGTGGTGTGAGCGACATGCTCATTTTCATATTCGCACGCTGGGCAAAACCACTCGCAACCGGACCCGGTGCAGCCGCCAATACATCTACGCCATGTGGTTTCAACTCTTCTGCCAAAGCCTCCGCCAGCGACTGTACATACGCTTTGGTAGCGGCATAGTTGGCTGAATAGGGCACACCCTGAAACGCGACCATAGAACTTAATAAAATCATGCCGCCTCGTTTTTGCGCGCTAAACCTCTGTGCGAAATGATGAGTGAGTGTGAGCAATGCTTCGCAATTGACGCGCAACATATTGATTTCCGAATGAACAGAGGTATGGATGAATTCACCCGATGTACCAAATCCGGCAGAGACAATCACCAGACCAATCGGTAATGTGCCAACAGCCTGAATTATTTTTTGTACTCCTTCGACTGTTGCCACATCAGCAGCTATTATTTCTACCTTAATTGCATATGTCGATTGTAATCGCTTGGCAAGATCGGTGAGCACATTTTCATTGCGCGAATGAATCACTAAGTTAAGACCAGATTCAGCCAGTCGTTCAGCTAGTTCTAATCCAATGCCGGAGGAGGCTCCTGTTACAAGCGCCCACGGTCCGTAGTTGGTCAGCAAGCGCTTTCTTTCATTTTCAGATAATTTCATTTTTCGTATCGTTTATTTTTTGAAAAGCCGTAAGCAAAAATTAGTTAAGAATAATTGTCAGTGTAAGTGTCTTGCCGGCTTCTACTTTCACTTTGGCATCATCAAAGTCAGGCGGGCCAAATTTGATTTTTGCATCGTTCGAAAAACCGATGGGCTCTTTAGGAAAACCCACAAAATTCGTTTTCAAATCTTTGTTTTTGTCAATGTCTTGAAAGGCAACCACACCGTATTCGCCCACAGGTACATTTTCAAAAATCAATTGCATCGATTTTCCGGTAACGGATTTTTCCTTACCTACCAGTTGCTTTCCTACTTTCGGAAAATTTTCACGAACAAAAATGCCGGCTGAAATTTCTCCGCCTTTGTCCGTTTGAATTTGGGTAACATTTAAAATAATAGTTCCGGTTTGCGCAAAGCCCTGTGCGGCTATCCATGCGCAGATAAGTGATAATGCTAATTTTTTCATTTGCTTCATTTTTTTTATGAAGCAAAGGTGAGGTGCGGCTACAGCCAAAGACGATAACAAATGTTTATACTTTTGAATAGTCGCCCTTTTTCAGGCGGCTCAGGTGCACCGGTGTGATCCCCAGATACGAGGCAATCATGTGCTGCGGCACGCGATTATGGATGTTGGGGAATACTTCGGTAATCGTGTCGTAGCGCTCCTTGGGCGTGCGCGCATACATATTTTTGATCCGGTTATCCTGATAAATAAAATAAAACTCAGCAATAAGTCGTCCAAGCCGGTCGCCTTGCTGTAAGTTTTGATAGCCCCACTCGATGATAGAACGCGGCATCACCACCACTTCGGTTTCTTCCAACGCCTGCAAAGTGTAAAGAGAGGGCTGACGCAGCATGAAGCTGGAATAATCGGCAATGAATTGATTTTCGAGCGCAAAATGAATCGTATGTTCTACACCATCACTATCCGAAACGATGACGCGAATAATTCCTTTGTTGATAAAAAAGATTTCGTTGGGGGCAACGCCCGGATTGCTGACGATTGCTTGGCGAGCAAAGGTCTTTTCGAAACATCCGTTCAACAACTCTTTCATTTCATTTTCAGAAATGGAAATCATCTGTTGAATCGCTTGTCGAATGGCTTGCATAGATTCAAATTAAACAAAACCCTTTTGCTTTTTGTTATGATCAAAAAAGAAAATTCCCTTGCCAGCACCTCTTTCACTTCGGTTATTTATCGAGCAGTATACATCCCTTCCAGAAGAGGACTGGAAAAAAATATCTTCCCTATTTCACCCGCGAACAGTACAAGCAGGACAACTTCTACTAGCCGAGGGACAAATTTGCCGTCATCTTTATTTTTTAGAATCGGGGTTGCTACGTTACTTCATTTTGAAAGACGGTTCAGAAATCACTAAGTTTTTTACCGATGCGCCTTACGTGTTTACCTCGCAGGTAAGTTTTACCACGCAAGCGCCAGCCAAAGAAAGCATAGAGGCATTGGAAGATGGTACGCTTTGGGAAATTTCATTAGCCGATGCCAATGCATTGCTCGCACACTCTTCCTGGAACACGTTCGTGCGAAAGTTGATTCAAGAGGTACAAAAATATACCGAAGAAATTCTAACGGAACTTCAGACCACTACGGCCGAAGACCGATATAAAAAAATGCTATCGTCACAACCACAGCTACTCAATCGTATTCCATTAAAGCATGTAGCCTCGTACTTTGGAATAGCACCACAGTCGTTGAGTCGCATCCGCAAAAACATGCTCGCCAGCCGAAGTTAACAAAGGTGCAGTGAATTGATTTTAGAAGGTCAGAATTTTGTGTCCATTAAAAAACATGGATATGAAATATGTATGGATCACCCTTCTAACAACAATGACAACGAACCTGTATGCACAATCGGCCAACCATCATTTTCAACACACCGATTCCACCCGCGCCTCGCCCGAAAAAATATGGAGCGTGTGGATCGATGTAGCACAATGGAAAACGTGGGATAAAGGTTTGAAAGAAGCTCAATTGAACGGTGCCTTTTCCGTGGGTACTAAAGGGAAATTGATACCGGACAAAGGCCCGAAATCTACATTCGTCATTTCAAAGGTAGTGGAAGGCCAATCGTATCAATTTAAAACCCGCATACCTTTCGGCTGGCTGATCATTGACCGCAGGCTGGAAGTAAAGAATGACATGACCTACTTTACCCACGAAGTTCAGTTCACCGGGCCGCTAAAAAAAGTGCTGGGCAAAAAATTGGGAAAAAATTATCGCGCGATGCTGCCGGAGGTAATGAGTGAAATCAAACGTATCGCTGAAAGCAAATGAGGGGGACATTGATTTTTGTGTGGATGCTCATGAGTGAACTGGTAAGGTGTCAGCCACAAGATTCGACACCGGTAGCCAATGTGCGTTTGAGTTTTTTGCTGGTTCCATTTACACCGCTGCTTACGGTAGAAGTGAAGACAATCGAAAGAGTAAGCGTGCAACTGGAATCGAATTTTTCAGATACCCATGGCATAAATGTAAAATGGTATTTGCGCGAGACGATGAACGAGAGTTATTGGTTTATCGGAATGGCCGAAATACAAAACGAACTTTTGCGAAAAGACAAGGCTTACACCCATCTGCCTTACATCGGCTATGGCTATGCAAAAACTTTTGAATCCAATTGGGTTATTGACGGACGCATCGGTATCGGCCCCACACTCAATGCAGATAAAAATTCTGTTTATCCGGTGGTAAAACTCGGTGTTGGTAAAAAATTTTAAAGACGATGCTGCTATTACGACTCGTGTACATCGCCAATATTTTAGTAGCCGGTTGGATTGGAATTACTTCGTTGTTCTATCCCACCACTTCGGCTGCTACTGTATTTTCAGGGGCGTATCCACCAACCGAAACAATTCGTCTGGTGGGTTGCTTGTGGTTGGCCATTGCCATTCTCTCCTTGCTGGGATGCTGGCTTCCCATCACTTTTTCTCCGGTCCTTTTGCTTCAATTGATTTACAAAGGAAGCTGGTTGCTATGGGTTGCCGTGCCGGCAATTCAACACAACAAGCCTTACCCAACAGGCATGGCTGTATTTTTTGCAGTGTGGGTAGTGGTGTTGCCGTTCGCTATTCCGTGGTCCGAATGGAAAAGATAGTCATCACTGCGAAACCGCTACTGCAATTTTAGAATCGGCTGTGCCAAAGTATAAAAACCATTTGCCACGAAAGTGGACTAAGCCTTCAACAAAACAAACCTGATTGATTTGCCCGGTGACTTCGTAAGGCTTATCCGGGCGTAAAAAGTTTTTTTCGAGACGGTCGATCAATCGCGTTGGATCTTGCGCATCAAATAATGCCTGACCTGCGCAGTATGCTCCGCTTGCCAGTGTGCTATCACCACCCTGTTCTAAATTCATTCCATTGTACATCAACACAATTCCTTTTTCAGTCAGCAATGCAAAAGCACCACTTTCAACCAAACGGCTATCAAAGTAACCTTTACGCGGTTGAAGCACTGACAGAAGTTTTCCGTTTGATTCCACCGGTTGCCAGTGAATCAAATCATCGGATGTGGCCATGCACAAATCAGTATCTCCAAAGTACATCCAAAACTTTCCGTTGATCTTTTGAGCCACCAAGCGCTCACCCACTTGCTTTGCAACAATCGCTCCCGACTTACTCCACGTATCGGTGTATTTGCCTTGCAACACTAATCCTTCTTTTCTCCAATGCAATAAATCAGTCGAAGTTGCTAAACACAAACGCGCCAACTTACCATCGTAGGCAGTGTAGGTCATGATGTACAATCCATCTTCACTTTCTACAATACGCGGGTCTTCCACGCCACCTTCCCACTCATAGATTTTCATTGCATCTTCTTGCGGATAAAAAACCGGTTCCGCTTGACGCGAAAAGTGAAGTCCATCGGTGCTAGTCGCCAACCCCAACCGAGAAGTACCGGCATGTTTTCCAATAACATCTTCGGCACGATAAATCAGGAATACAGTATCATTACGCACCACGGCTGCCGGATTAAAAACATCTTTCTCTTCCCAAAGCACTTCCTTTTTCAGAATTGGACAAATAAATTTTCCTGAACCAGCTGAAAGAATCGGATTGACACTATCAACTTTTTGAAACGGTAAAAATGCCCAAGTGGTGTCCCGGGGTTCGGTGCGTGTGGATGGACTTGAGCAGCCCATCCATACAAACACGGTTAACAGCAATATGCTCTTTGCGATGGAAGCGGAATGTTTCATAGCTTCCAATATACCGATTAGAATCAAATGATGAAGACTATCAAGAACCTTCTTTCAGTTTTTTCAACCTTTCTTGAAGCCCTGTGTTGGTTGGATCGAGACGTTGAGCAACCTCATAAGCCTGTATGGCCTTGTCCGTCAATCCGGCTTTAGCATAAGCTTCACCGAGACTATCATAACAATTGGCAGATTGAGGAAACAAGTTCGCATTGATTCGAAACACGGTAATCGCTTCCTTCAGTTCGCCATTGGCCATCATCACATAGCCGCATGCATTCAATTCCGATTCGCTTGAAACGTTTCCTTTAATCTTCATGGCCAAACCACGCGCGCTGATATTTTCATCAATTAAAAGCCTTTCGTTTTTCCACTGATGGATTTGGTGATAAGCTGCGTAATTAGGTTGATACGTTTGACCTGAAATAATTTTTAGTAAATCGCGCTCGAGTGTTTCAACCGGATATTCTACAATGCGTGACACTTGGTTTTTGCCTTCGTAAATAATAAATGTTGGCACGCGATAAATATTCAAACCCGCTTCCAATCGTTTCGGTGATTGTTTGTAGACTTCCGTGGAATCGTCCACACCAATCAATGTGATATTCTTTTCAGGGAACTTGATTTCTTTCAACAACCGCATCAGTCGAGGCAGTTCGCGCTTGCTGTCTCCGCACCACGATCCAAAATAAATTTTCACAGAATAGTTCGATAACTTCTGCTTCTTTAAGTCATCGACTATTGTTGGGTTGGGATGATACGAATCAAAGTTCGAGACGTACCAGGAACTATAGGGCTCTTGTTGGAGCTGTGGAACTTTCACTTCATCTAACAGTTTTTTCTCTTGCGATTGAGCGATTGACGAAATAGCAAAACAGAAAAAGACAAGAGTGGGTAGGAATTTCATACATCATGGTTTATGTGCGCGTAAAAGTAGCACAACAGTTTTCCGACTGATGTTAAAATGATCCTAATGAATTGCTAACAGGATGTTAAACCCGTTAGAAGTATTTTCTAATTATTCAGATCATAACATTCATAACTATTAAGAGAAGCACCTTATCTTTGACAATTACTTTACTTAGAAAAATGGCAGGAGCAGGCGCAATGGACACCCCGTTAATGAAGCAATACAACGCCATCAAGGCGAAGTACCCCGGTGCTTTGTTGCTTTTTCGGGTAGGCGATTTTTATGAAACCTTTGGCGAAGATGCAATCAAAGCCAGCAAAGCACTGGACATTACGCTCACCAAACGTGGCAACGGTTCTGCTTCTGAAATTGAATTGGCAGGCTTTCCGCATCACGCGCTGGACAACTATCTACCAAAACTGGTTCGGGCAGGCAACCGCGTAGCGATTTGCGATCAATTGGAAGATCCTCGCTTTGTGAAGGGCATTGTGAAGCGTGGTGTGACGGAATTGGTAACACCCGGTGTTTCTTTCAACGACAACGTGCTGGAGAAAAAACAGAATAATTTTCTGGCTTCTGTCCACGTCACCAAAACGATCTGGGGCGTTTCGTTTTTAGATATCAGTACAGGCGATTTTTACACCGCCCAAGGCACCGAAGTATATATCAACAAACTCATTCAAAGTTTTAGTCCGGCCGAAATTCTCTTTTCAAAAACGAATCGCGAAAAATTAGAAACCCAATTTGCCGAAGGCTACGCTACGTTTGCGTTGGATGAATGGGTCTATGCTTTTGACTTTGCACACGAGCGGCTCATCAATCAGTTTAAAACCAATTCGCTGAAGGGCTTTGGTATTGATGGCATGAACGAAGCCATCATTGCTGCCGGAGCCATCTTGCATTATCTCGAAGCAACCGAACACAAGGAGACGAATCACATCGCGACCATTTCCCGCATTGATGAAGAAAAATACGTATGGCTCGATCGCTTCACCATTCGCAACTTAGAAATCGTACACTCGTCCAATGAAGGCGGTGTGCCTTTGCTACAAGTACTCGACCAAACCATCACACCGATGGGCTCGCGCCAACTGCGCCAGTGGATGTTGCTGCCTCTGAAAGAAAAAGTAGCCATCGATGAGCGTTTACAAACCGTCTCGCACTTTTATAACTCCACCGAGTTGACGGAAAGTGTAAGTGAACATCTGCAACAGATTGCCGATTTGGAACGGCTTATTTCGAAAGTGGCCGTGGGTCGTATCAACCCGCGCGAGTTGCAGCAATTGAAACGTTCGCTGCAAGCGATTCTTCCTATTAAAGACATCTTAGCCAAAGCAGGCAAACTTGAACTTACTAAGCTGAGTGACCAACTGCACCGCTGTGAATTTCTGTTGGAGAAAATTGAAAAAGAATTGAAGGAAGATGCACCGATGCTTATTCACATGGGTGGTATTATCAAAGAAGGCGTGAATGCCGAGTTGGATGAGTTGCGCAGCATCGCTTTCGCGGGAAAGGATTATTTGCTGCAAGTGCAGAAGCGTGAAGTAGAGCGCACGGGTATCAACTCGCTCAAGGTGTCATACAACAAAGTGTTCGGCTACTATCTCGAAGTGAGCAATGCGAATAAAGACAAAGTGCCGGCAGATTGGATTCGCAAGCAGACATTGGTGAATGCCGAGCGTTACATCACCGAAGAGTTGAAAGTGTACGAAGAGAAAATTCTGACAGCCGAGGAAAAACTAGGCGGGATTGAGCAGAAACTCTTTTTGGAATTGGTGCAACACACAGCCGATTACATTTCGCAGATTCAGCAAAACGCAAAGGTAATTGCCGTGCTAGATTGTTTGCTCTCTTTTGCGCTTACCGCGAAGGCGAATAAATATGCCCAGCCTGAAATCAGTGAGTCAACCCGTTTAGCCATCAAAGCGGGTCGACACCCGGTGATTGAAAAGCAATTGCCGGTGGGCGAAAGCTACGTGCCGAACGATATTTATCTGGATACGGAAACACAACAGATTCTGATCATTACCGGACCCAACATGGCCGGTAAATCCGCATTGCTGCGACAAACTGCATTGATTGTGTTGATGGCACAGATGGGAAGTTTTGTTCCGGCCGAGGCTGCCACGATCGGCATTGTCGATAAAATTTTTACACGCGTAGGTGCCAGCGATAACCTCTCGCGTGGTGAGTCAACTTTTATGGTGGAGATGACTGAAACGGCCAGCATCTTAAATAACCTCAGCGACCGCAGTTTGATTTTGATGGACGAAATCGGGCGCGGCACGTCTACATACGATGGCGTTTCGATTGCCTGGGCAATTGTGGAGTACCTGCATCAGCACAAAGAGTTCAAACCAAAAACACTGTTTGCCACACACTACCACGAACTCAATCAGCTGGCAGAAGATTTTGTGCGGGTGAAAAATTTCAACGTAAGTGTAAAAGAGATTGGCGACAAAATCATTTTCATGCGCAAGCTGAAGGAAGGCGGCAGCGAGCATAGCTTTGGCATTCACGTAGCCCAAATTGCTGGCATGCCCAACAAGGTGGTGCTGCGCGCGAACGAAATTTTACAGTTCCTTGAAAAAGATAAACACAAAGACAAGCAACGCGATTTTGCAGAGCTGCCCAAAGCCACACAGCAAATGAGCTTGTTTGAAATCGATCCCAAGTCAAAGGCCATTCACGAAATGCTCAGCAAAATCGACATCAATACGATCAGTCCAGTGGAGGCACTGCTCAAATTAAATGAAGTATTGAGTGTGTTAAAAAAATAGATGCTTTTACAATGAAAAAATCCTCCCTCAAACCTGATCTGATCATTGCGCTGATGGCATTGGTAATTGGTATTGGCACCATGATCGTGTATGTGTATCAGGCGCGGATCATGAGCAAGCAGCAGCACGCTTCGGTGTGGCCGTTTTTGGAAGTGTCTATCACCCAAGGACAATTAGGTACTTATATTAGTGTAGAGAATAAGGGTGTGGGTCCGGCCATCGTAAAGTCAACGAAGATTGAAGTGGATAGCCTTACGTATCAGGAAAATCAAATTGATGAAATCATTCTTAAAATGGTGGGTAAACCGTTGGCTCATCATTACACCACGGTGGCTAACCGCGTTATGAAATCCGGTGAGGTGATACGGTTATTTCACATAGAAAATCTACAAGAAGCAGCTTTGTTGGATAGTGCTATGGCAAATCACATGCTTCGATTAAGCATTTGCTATTGCTCCATTTATGATGAGTGTTGGACTGTATCAGGAAATAAACTAACCCCTTGCGAAAGCTGTGAGGAGTGATTCCACTGCTTACATCAGTGAATAATTAGGGTTGCTGTTTAGCTTTTCAGCGAATAATTTCTATCATTTAACATCCTCTCTACAAATTACGCGTCATGACTACTTGTTACAACTCGTGACAAACCATTGGGTTACGTTAGTGTTCTTCCTGACGAACAAAAACATAACCATCTATGAACCAAAAAATCTTTATTCTTTTCACGCTTCTCGTTTTCTTCTCAGCGTGCCGATCCCTCCACTCAGTTACCAACATTGGAGCTAATGACAGTTTTGTATTGGGAAACAATCGGCATGGATATTTTAATGTCAAGCTCAAAAATCTCTCAGCGCATTCCATCAAGGTCTATCAAAAAACGCTTACCGATAGCGTCCATTCATTTTCGGTAATCAAGCCGAAAGAAACGGTACACGTCTATGCCGATAAAAACACAGCACTGATTATTGAAAACAAATCCGAGAAGCAAGCAAGTGTAAAACTGGATGTGCGTGGCGATGTAAACCTTTCGATGGGTTACAAAAAATAGAAGTAGAGTGAGCTAAAGTTCAAGCTGAATTACTTTAAGCTCTAATCCCCAATAATCGAAAGGGCAAAATCAGAATAGTGCCAATCAATTTAAACACCGCTTCAAGCGTAAACCCAACTATTCGGAAAGGTAAGAGAAGAAGCCAGATCAGCGGAAAGAAAATCAAGATGAAAAGCGCCAGTGGCCAGCAAAGCACAAACAACAAACACCAAAGCACAAGGGTAAGTAGCGTTTTCATCGGTTTCAATTTTTAATCGGAGGTGTCAGACACATTAAGATGTTTGGCACCACTCTCAAATTACTGGCAAAATTGCTGCCAACTATTAAATCCTTTATTAAAGAGCGTTGTGCACATATACGCCTTGGATGTGTTACAATTTTGAACAGTAAAGTGCACAGAATAGAACATCCTTCTGGTGCGGTAAGATTCGTCACCTCTCGGATAAAATTGCCGGAATGATATTTTTGGAATTAACTTGCTTTCGTTAATAGTGTCAAAGCATTTTAATAATGTCATTTCATCTGATTAATTATACCTATGGATAAAACCATTTGCTGGGGCATACTCGGCTGCGGAAAGATTGCACGAAAATTTGCCAACGACTTAGCCTTGGTAAAAAATGCAAAACTATTTGCCGTAGCCGCCCGCTCAATTGAAACAGCTTCTGCCTTTGCGACTGAATTTGGCTCCTCAAAAGCCTACAGTTCATACCAAGAATTAGTAACCGACAAAGATGTGGATGTTATATACGTTGCCACACCGCATTCCATGCATTACGAGCATGTCTTGCTCTGCCTGCAACACAAGAAAGCTGTGCTTTGCGAAAAAGCATTTGCCATCAACGCAAATCAGACCAAAGAAATGATTGCGTTGGCGCGATCACAAAAAGTATTTTTGATGGAAGCTTTTTGGACACGGTTTCTGCCCCATTATTTAAAACTGAAAGAACTAATTCGGGAACAGAAAATTGGAACGATTCAATACATTCACGCAGAGTTTGGATTTAAACCTGCAGAACCGATTGCACCAAGAATCTATGATCTCGCTTTAGGCGGAGGTTCGTTACTCGACATCGGTGTTTATCCTATTTTTTTAACACTGGATTTATTAGGTGTGCCCGATGAAATTTTTGCTCACGGAGCTTTTGCTCCAACAGGTGCAGACGAGCAATGTGCCATGCAGTTTCGTTATCGAAGGGGTGCCACGGCTCAGTTATTTTCCAGCTTTCAATCACATCTCGCTACCGGAGCGGATATAGTAGGAGACCGTGGAAGATTACGGCTCACGCATCGCTTCCACGGCCCCACTACGCAACTTGAGTTTTATTCTTCCACAGTTGATACTTGTGAGATAATTCAATTTGAATCAGCAAAAGGCTTTGGCTATGAATACGAGGCACAACACGTAACCGATTGTTTGATTGAAGGCCTTAAAGAAAGCTCAATACGAAAATTGGACGATACGCTTTTACTAATGGAAACACTGGATCGCATTCGAGAGAAAATGGGTTTGCGTTACCCAGCTGATAATGAAAATTATTAACCTGTAATCTGAAGTTGTTCTCTAGGAAGAGATTAAATCAGTAATTCCAAATGGATAGTATAATAAAAAGGCCGTCTCCAAAAATAGAGACGGCCTTTCATTTATGAGCTCAACTATGACTAAGGTGTTTGAATAAACTCTTCAAACGATTTGATAATAATCGGCTCTAATTTGTTTTTAGTTCTCACTTCCGAAAACTTCGCCAAATGCTTCTCTTTTATTTTTTTGAAATCAGTTCTTGCAGCGGTAAAACGAGATTCAATGCCTTCGAGATTATCCGTTTCTGCTTTTGAAGCCTTGTAAAACGTAGAGGCTACCTTGGCATACAACTCAGCTAAATCTTCGCGAAGTTGTGGTTCTCCCATACCTACATAATTATCTCCTTCCGTTATCACCAAAGTCTTCTTTAGCGCAGTAAGGTCTTTGATAAGCGGATCTACCGATTTAGTGGCTGCTGGATTCTTGGCTTTCAGATCTTCCGCAGCCTTTAAATTTTCATTTAACTCATACACCATATAGGCAAGCTCTTGTGTAAGGTTAAATAACTTCTTGGTAACCTCTTCATTTTGTTTACGGTCTGCTAATGAAATGGTAGAAGTAGGGTCATACTGAATAACAAGGTCATTGGTATATGTTTCCTTTCCTTTTTGAATGACCACTTTATAGGTTCCTGCGGGAGCACGAGGAGGTGTAAAGCCACCGAACGACATCGTTTTGGCCGTAGCTATTTTAGGTGGCTTGGTGCGGTAGTTCCATTCCAATACATTAATGCCTTTTGATTTTTTGGCATCTAAGTCCACGATTTTATTACCAGCCTGATCTTGAATTTCTACCGTCATCTTACCAATGGTGTGACGCTTCTTGAGATAATATACAATTTTGGCCGCACGACTTGCATTTTCACCCACAAATTGTGTTTCCGTGGCAGTACTTCCAAATCCATTGGCTTCCGGAATAACAGCAGGACGCGTAGTGAAGAAATGTAAATCTTTTGACAACGTTTGTTCATTCAATTGACGGATAGGGCTAATGTCATCGATGATGATTATGCCTCTGCCGTGCGTTCCTAAAACAAGGTCATTGGTCTTTTTGTGAAGATCAATAAAATGCACCGATACAGAAGGCATATTGTTCGTAAACTTCATCCAGCTTTTTCCTCCATCAACGGTAATGTAAAGTCCAAACTCAGTTCCTAAGAAAAGAAGATTTTCATTTTCATAGTCTTCTTGAATGTTGCGTGCAAAACCTACGATGTCATTTGAAACGATGGATTTCCAGGTAGCACCAAAATCAGTTGTTTTATACACGTAAGTGGCCATGTCACCTTTTTGATATCCCGTGAAAACGGCATAGGCAATACCTTTTCCAAACGTGCTTGCCTCAATGTGCCAGCAGGCAGTGTTCTTCGGTAAGCCAATGATGTTAGGGGTCGTATTAACCCATGTCTTGCCGCCATCTTTGGTGATTTGCAAATTACCATCATCGGTACCAGCCCAAACAATATTTTCATCGAGTGGTGATTCGGCAATGGTAAAAATGGTGCAATAATTTTCTGCGCCTGAGTTATCGCGCGATAAACCTCCTGATTTTCCCTGTTCTGTTTTTTCTTTGTCATTCGTTGTCAAATCGGGAGAAATTTTCACCCACGTTTCACCCATGTCTTCTGAACGGTGAACGAATTGACTTCCCATATAAAAACGATCTGGTTTAATTGCACTGGTTGCCATTGGTGAATTCCAATTGAAACGAAGTTTCGGGTCACCTTTTGCTTGCAAAGGTTGAATGGCTTTAGCCTGATCTTTCTCTGGATCAAAACGCCAAACATTTTCAGCACCTTGCATTTCAGAATAAATTAATTTTTTGGTAGGATGTGGCAATACTCGGTAACCGTCTCCTACTCCTACTTTTTTCCAATCGCGAGCTTCCACTCCTCCAGGCGAACTGGATGGACCATACCATGAATTATTGTCCTGCAATCCACCATATACATTATAAGGTTCTTCGTTGTCGACACTAACATGGTAAAATTGTGAAACCGGAATGTTCTCTACCATTTCAAAAGTGGTACCGCCATCCCATGACCGATAAACACCACCATCTGTACCGGAATACATCCGGTCTGAGTTTTTCAAATCAAACACGACATCATGAATATCCGAATGCATAGAGCCGAGGTCTTTGAATGTCTTTCCACCATCGCGAGAAATCGAACCTGTCAATCCGGCCTTGGCGATTACATCTGGATTTTTCGGGTCAATCGTAATGCGTGAGAAATAGAAAGGTCTTACTACCAGGCCAAAGTCACTATTCGTTTGTTTCCAGTTGGCACCTCCATCTTCACTTCTATACAGGCCCTTGTCCTTATCTTCCTTTGATTCGATCACGGCATACAAAATGCTTGTGTTGGAGGGAGCTACCGCAACGGCAATTCTGCCTAAGTCTCCTGCAGGAAAACCTTTGTGAATTTTTGTCCATGTTTTTCCACTATCAGTTGATTTATACAACCCGGAGTTAGGACCACCAGAATTAAAATTCCAAGCTGATCTGCGCACTTGCCAAAAAGCAGCATAAACAATGGAAGGATCTTTCGGATCAATAATCACATCACTACAACCTGTGCTATTGTTAACAAAGAGAATTTTAGACCACGTGGCACCGCCATCCGTAGTTTTATAGAGGCCGCGCTCTTCGCTGTCGCTCCATAGAGCTCCTAAAACAGCAACATAAACTTCATTTCCATTCTTAGGGTTCACCTGAATTCCGGCAATGCGCTCTGATTTTTCAAAGCCCATCTTTTTCCAGTTGGTTCCTCCATCGATGGTTTTATATAAGCCGTCACCTACTGAAACGCTATTACGTGTCCACGTTTCACCTGTTCCAGCCCATGCCACCTGATCAGGATTAGTTGGATCTAATGCGATAGACCCAATGGATTGGCAGTATTCATCAAAAATGGAATTGAAAGTAGCGCCTCCGTTGTTACTTTTCCACACACCTCCGCCTGCCGCTGCAGCGTAAATAATTCGATCATTAGTCGGGTGTAATTCTAAATCTGTGATCCTGCCGCTCATTAACGCGGGGCCGATATGGCGCGCACGCAGATCGCCAAATATTTCTTTCCCTTTTGTAACAGCATCTTGTCCATAGGTGGCGAAAGATGTGATCATTGAAAACAAAATGATAAACTTTTTCATCTATATAGATCGAGTTTTATGGTGAACTGTATTTGTAAACATAAACTGTGAATTGTTAAAGGGCATTCGTTTTTACGAAATAGCCCTCAAAAGGAAAGAGCTTCAACCAAGTTTATTCTGAAGGTTGAAGCTCTTTGTCATTGTGTTAGACTATATAATTATTTTCCTTCTGGAAATGCAAAAGCAGAAGCTTCAACCTTTGGGTTGATTTCTACCGTTGTAAAAATAATTGTTTGGCCACCGGGTTGACCTTTAGCACCAGCCACTAAACTGAAAGGAAAGAGTAGGCCATTTACATCTTGGTAATCGCTCAATTTAACTTGGCTTACCATACCTTTGGCAGGACCCGACTTAATCTCAGTTTCTACGATTAACGGCACATAGTTTTCTGTGTCGAAATAATGAAACTCTACACTTTCGGTTTCAACACCGTCTACCTTAATTGGTTTTTTGGTGAGCTTTAATTTAAAGGTTTCTGATCCATCAATGGTCTCTTTTCCAAGAAACTCTACTTTGTAACCTTTCTTTTTGTAATCTAAAAATGCACTGGGGAAATCACCACCTGCATTAACTTTAAAGTTTGCAGTGGTCTCCGCATCACTCTTCTCCGCTTTCATAGTCATTTGATTCGTTCCCCACAAGGTAGTTCCATCAAATACTTCTTGACGGAACTCCATACCTTGTACCAATGCAGTTGATGTTTGACGACCATCTTTCATTTGAATCATTGTCATCGGCAACTCCAAAGATTGAAATTTCAATTTCGCTGTATACTTTAAGCTTTGTACAGCTTCCCACTTGGCCTTGCCTCCGGTGTTCTCTAAATACTTTTCAATAATTTCATCGGCTGTTTGAGCTTGCACCATCAAAGCACTGGCAAAAGCGATGACAGAAAAAATCAATTTACGTTTCATGTGTTTGGGTTAAAGTTTGTTGGTTTAATTTGGATATTGAGACGTTTATGCGTGCAATTAGTTGCAGCAATAGCTTTAAAATTACAGTTTAATTTACGTTGATTCCAAGCGAAATTGAACCAATTGACCGGATTTGACCTTACTTGATTACTTTTACTGTTTAATTGTGGATAAGATGTTTATAAATCGCCTACTCATTGCCTTTTGTTTAGTTTCCTTAGGTGCCAACGCTCAAGTTCTTAAACCAGCAAAATGGAATTATTCCGCTCCCGAATCAGCTCAGGTAGGACAAGAAATTGAGTTAGTTTTCAAGGCGACCATCGATAAAAACTGGTATCTCTATTCATCCGAGTTTGTTTGCGATGGGCCTGTCCCCACCACATTTACTTTTACGCCTCATAATAGCTACGAATTGGTTGGCAAATTGATACCAGTCAATCCCATTGATAAACATGATGACATTTTTGAATGCGATCTTAAAATTTTTAAAGGCACAGGAGAATTTAGACAGAAAGTAAAAGTCCTGGGCAATCCACTCAAAATTGAAGGCACTTTTGAATATCAGGTGTGCACTGACTTAACCGGGCAATGTGTGCCGGGTGATGGTGAGTTTTCTTTTTCTAAAATAAAGGTCAGCGGTAAAAGTATCCATGCACCAATAAGTAAACCTAATCAGGATGAACAGAAACCTGAAGAAGAAAAATTACAGCCTGAAAACAACCATCAGCCAACGCCAGCTTTATCGGCTGCACTTTCTCAGCAATGGCCAGCCATTACTGGTCCTATCTTAGATGCATCTCTCAAACAAGGTGATCCTCAAAGTCAATCGCTTTGGGGATTTATTATTCTTGCATTTATTGCTGGATTGGCTGCCTTATTGACTCCGTGCGTTTTCCCGATGATTCCAATGACGGTAAGTTTTTTTACCGGGCGTGGCACGAAGTTTCAAGCGCTAATTTATGGCTTGTCGATCATTCTTATCTATACGTTGATCGGTGCTGTTCTTGCTCCACTGATGGGTCCTGAAACAGCGAATCATCTTTCTACCGAGTGGATTCCAAATTTGATTTTCTTCACCGTGTTTATCGTCTTTGGTTTGTCTTTCCTCGGCTTGTTTGAAATTACCTTGCCTAACTCATTCGTCAACAAAGTAGATCAGCAAGCCGAAAAAGGTGGACTGGGTGGTGTGTTTTTTATGGCGTTCACTCTAGTGCTCGTTTCTTTTTCGTGCACCGGCCCTTTGGTGGGAAGTATCTTAGTTTCATCTGCCGGTGGAGAAGTAATTAAACCCATCGTAGGCATGTTTGGGTTTTCACTCGCCTTTGCTATTCCATTCACAGTGTTTGCATTTTTTCCGGGATGGTTGAAGTCTCTTCCTAAATCCGGTGGTTGGTTAAATACCATCAAAGTCATTTTAGGTTTTATTGAAATTGCATTGGCCTTTAAGTTTTTAAGTATTGCCGATCAGGCATTTCATTGGCGCATTTTAGATCGCGAAATCAATCTGGCTATCTGGATTGTGATCACCGCATTGATTGGCATTTATCTGATGAAAGGATTTCGAATGCCGGGCGACACCGGAAAAGATGCAGAAGATAAAACGGTGAGTGTGTTGCGCGTATCATTAGCAATGGCCGTGTTTACCTTTTTAGTCTATCTCGTTCCTGGCATGTGGGGGGCGCCACTAAAATCATTAGCGGGTTATCTGCCACCTGTTTCTACGCACGACTTTGATTTAATCTCTGCTGCGAATAAAGAAAAGGCGAACGAAATTTGTGATGTGCCGAAGTATGAAGAATTCTTGCATCTTCCACATGGCATCCAAGGCTACTTTGATTACAAACAGGCGATGATGTGCGCTCGCCAGCAAAACAAACCACTCTTCATTGACTTTACAGGTCATGGATGCACCAATTGCCGTGAAATGGAAGCGCGTGTCTGGAGCGACCCGCAAGTATTGCAACGATTAAAAAATGATTTTGTAGTCGTGGCTCTTTATGTAGATGACAAAACCGTGCTACCGGAAAATGAATGGTACACTTCTACCTATGATAAGAAGGTGAAAAAAACGATTGGCAAGCAAAATGCAGATTTGCAGATCGCCAAACTCAATAACAATGCTCAACCGTTTTATGTCATTGTAGGGTTAGATGAACACGTGTTGGTTCCACCCAAGCCATATGATCTTAATGTGAACAACTTTGTTAAATTTTTGGAAAGCGGCAAAGCAAAGTTTAAGAAGTAGTAGGGCTTTTCGTACAAGGATTTCGGTAGTTGTATTTTTTAAGCTAAACTTGTAGTTCATTTTTTGCGGATGCCGAAAAAATTGATCACTCATAAAAGTCGAATGGTGGCTATTGTCTTAGGAATAGCCTCAATCGTATGGGTTAGCCAGTATGCTGATCAATTCTCTATTTCTGAAAACAGTTCTTCGAATCAAGATTCAACACGCCAGCAACCAGTCGCAAAAGAACCGGTTATATTATACGGTATGACGGTTACTGAATTGGGCGTCATTGAAGATCATGTGAAGCGCAATCAGCACTTTTTTGATTTATTTGATTCGGTGCATGTTCCCTCTCGCATTTTTCAGCAGCTGAATACCCTTTCAAAAAAAATATTTGATTTCCGAAAAATTGGAGCCAACAAGAAATACACACTGATACACGAACACGACTCCGCTAAAACAGTGCGTGCGCTTATCTACGAACCCAACCCGATTGATTATGTGATCTTTCATTTGCATGATTCGCTGCAAGTAGAAGTTTGCCAGCGACCAGTCATTACGGTGGAAAAAAATGTATCGGGTCGTATTGAGTCATCGCTTTCTGAAACCATCGAGCAGTTGAATATATCGCATGAGCTGACAAATAAGTTTGTAGACATCTTTGGCTGGCAAGTAGATTTTCAGCGTCTTCAAAAAGGCGATCAGTTTAAGTTGATTTACGAAGAAAATCTGGTGGATAATAAACCCATCGGAATTGGAAAAATTCTGGGTATCTATTTTGAACATTTCGGCAAAGGTGAATTTGCCATTCCCTTTGACCAGGGAGAAGGCGTTGATTACTTCGATGAAGAAGGCAATAGCATGCGTAAGGCGCTATTAAAATATCCGATTGAATTTACACGCATCAGTTCACGCTACAACTTGAATCGTTTTCATCCGGTGGCCAAAGTTTTTCGGGCGCACCTCGGCACCGACTTTGCCGCACCTACCGGCACCCCCATTCGTAGCGTTGGCGATGGTGTGGTTGAGGAAGCGCGCTATACTTCTAACAATGGCAATTATGTGAAGATTCATCATAATAGCACCTATACCACAGGCTATCTGCATATGAGCAAAATTGCCTCCGGCATTACAGCTGGCACGCGTGTAAAACAAGGACAAACAATTGGTTACGTAGGTAGCACGGGTTTAGCAACAGGACCTCATTTGTGTTACCGCTTTTGGCGCAATGGCGTACAAATTGATGCGCTGCGAGTTGAGCTTCCTCCTTCTCAACCGATAAAGAAAGATCGGATTGAAGAATTTAAAAAAGTAAAGGAAGCGTGTATCAGTCGCCTGCGGCAAATTGCCTTTCCTCCAGCGGAAGAAGTAATCGTTGCAAAACGATAATTCAAATTAGTAATATCTATCTTTGGGAATAACCATTTAGGACACGTGAGGTTGCTCTGCCTTTTCCTTTTTATTTCTTCGTTTGCTTCTGCTCAACAAAAAGTAGCGGTGGTATTGAGTGGTGGCGCTGCTAAAGGATTGGCACACATTGGCGTACTTAAGGCATTGGAAGAAAATGAAATTCCTATTGACTATGTAGTAGGCACCTCGATGGGTGGAATCATAGCAGGTTGTTATGCCGGAGGCATGAGCCCAGCACAAATTGAAGATATCGTACTCTCGAAAGAATTTTTGGACTGGGTAAACGGACGATTTGAAAATGGGCGATCCTATTATTATTTCAAAAAAGAAAATGACGCCTCGTTTCTCAAACTAAATCTCTCACTCGACTCTACATTTAGTTTTCAACTCAATACTAGTATTGCGAGCGATCTGTCATTGAATTTTGCCTTGGCAGAAAAGCTTGCGCAACCTTCGGCTATCGCCAATAACAATTTTGACAGTTTATTTGTGCCCTTGCGGGTGATGGCTTCTGATATTTTTACCCAGACAGAAATAGTATTGAAAAAAGGAGTGTTGAGCGATGCTCTCCGCACCACACAAACCGCTCCATTCTTTTATAATCCTATTCGCATTGATGGCAAATATTTGTTTGATGGAGGTGTGTATAATAATTTTCCGGTAGATGTAGCCCAGCGCGACTTCAATCCGAATGTGATCATCGGTTCGAATGTTTCCAGCAAAGTATACAATACCTATCCTTACGGTGAAGATGAAAAGCTGATTTCACGCTCGCTTCTTTACATGTTGTTGGATAAGTCCAATCCCAATGATGTACCGGCCAATGGTGTTTACATTCAGTCCAATTTACAAGACTATACAGCCTTTGATTTTACCAAAGCAAAAGCAATGATCGATAGCGGGTATTTTCAAACATTGCGACAAATGCCGGAGATCAAAAGTAAAATTGCGGAACGAAGAACTTGCGAAGCACTTTCATCAGCCAGAAATAAATTCAACAACAAAACGCCTGCTATCATTGTTGAAAATATCCGTTACGAAGGGTTTTCGAAGAGTCAACAAAAATATTTCAATCGCTTTTTTAAGAGCGGAAAAAGGCCGTTATACTATAATGAAATTAAAACGGGCTACTACAAGTTAGTTTCTGAACCATTCTTTAATAACCTCTATCCTAGTTTTAATTATGATCAATCGAGGAAAAATTTTGAGTTTAAGCTAACCAAGCGTCCACAAAACAATTTTCAAGTAGATTTTGGCGGAGTGATTGCAACCCGCAACATCAGCAATATCTTTTTAGGATTGAACTATTATTCGTTCAATCGAGCGCTTACCCATTTTACGGCAAATTTCTTTGCTGGCAATTTTTACAAATCTGTTATGCTCAAAGCCAGAATGGATTTACCTTATCTGGGTCAATTTTATGTAGAGCCCGAAATGGTGATCAATAGTTGGAGCTTCTTGCAAGGAGATGATGTGATTCAGCAAAAATTTACTCCTACGGTTTTAGATCGAGTGGACAGAAGGTATGGCATAAACATTGGTTTTCCATTTGGAAATGAATTCAAGGTTGTTGTCAATGGCTCGCTTTATAACAACAGCGACTCTTACATTGACAGAGGGGTTTTGGTTTCTACGGACACATTGGATTTGTTACGTGTGCGCGGCTCGCGTCTTGGTTTCTCCATTTCCGCTAATTCATTGAATCGAAAGCAATACGCGTCTGAAGGAAAAGCTTTCAGCTTAAGCGGTAACTGGTTTTCGCTGGAAGAAACGCTCAATCCCGGAAACACGTCAGTACAAAATTTCATTTCGGTTAACCAACATAGTTGGATTCAGGGTAAACTCACATTAGAACAATACTTTAGGGCAGGAATTTACAGTTCGGGCTATTATCTGGAAGGCGTACTTTCTAACCAGCCAACTTTCTCTAATTATTTTGGTACGATTATCAATGCGCCAGCGTTTAATCCGTTGCAAGACAGTCGTACATTATTACTTCAAAATTTCAGAGCATTTAATTATGCTGCCGGTGGATGGCGTAATATTTTCTCCTTACGCAAAAGCCTCGATTTGAGATTGGAGGCTTACGCCTTTAAGCCGTTGGAAGCGCTTTTCGAAACCTCTGACCAAAAAACCGGTCTGAATAGCGATATCACCAAAATATATTTTGCTGGCACTGCCGGGTTGGTGATGCACAGCACCCTTGGCCCCATAAGCCTAAGCGTTAACTATTATGACGATAAAAATCGGCAATTAGCGGTTTTATTGCACGTTGGTTTCCTGCTTTTTAACAGAGGCGCAATGGATTGATTGGCTCCGAATCGAAATTCTACAAAAACGGTCAATTTCTTTTTCAGGTTGGTTTTTCTTCGTTTTTCAATTTTTAGCTATGTTTAACCTTTAAAACCATATTGTTACCAGCCTAGTCCCCTCATTATGAACAAGAGATTGTCGTTTTTCTTAGTTTTGCTCGGCTTTGCCCTTACACCTTCCATGGGGCAAACCGTACAATGGGCATCAAAAGTGATAGAGTTCTCCTCAGAACTTACACCCATTCAGTATTCTGCTCAGCAAATATTAGGAAAGCCTAATGTTTTACCAGCCACCGGCCAAAATCCCAATGCCTGGACACCCGATAAACCAAAACGAAAAGAATTTATCCGGGTAGGTTTTGCTACCCCTATTCAAATACAACAAATCGCCATCGCAGAATCGAATAATCCGAGCGCTCTTTTCAAAATTACAGCCTATGAGGAAAATGGTAAAGAGCACGTTATTCAAACACTCAATCCGCAAGCAATTCCATTAAAGGGACGCATGCGCAACGTTTTTGTTGAAAAAACCGCTTATAAAGTAGCTTCTCTCCGTCTGGATTTTGACGGAGCTGCGCTATCTGACTATTTCTCTATCGATGCGATTGCGATCACTGATTCTAAACTTCCGATCGCTGCAATTGTAAATATTCCTGAATTGATGGCAAAAGGACTTATCACTGACCATTTGGATGCCAATGTGAATAGCGAATATGATGACCTAAATGGTATCCTTTCTCCGGATGGAAAAACCTTGTATTTCAGCCGCAGAAATCACCCTGGAAACATGGGCGGTGTTAATGATAAAGAAGACATCTGGTTTTCAACTCTGGACGCCAATGGTAAATGGACTCTCGCCCAAAACATGGGGCCTAAATTCAATAACGAATATCCTAATTTTATTAATGCCATTTCATCGGTTACACCCGATGGTAAATCTGCGGTGATGGTGTTGGGAAATCAATACATCAATGGCGGAAAAAAAATGCTGGCAGGTATGTCAATTAGCTCCAATGTAAACGGTGAATGGACTACCCCGAAGGCAGTAAAAATTGACAACGACTATAATTACAGTGAAAAATCACACTATTTCCTAGCCAATTCTCGGAAGGCCTTATTAATGTCAGTAGAAAGAGATGATTCCTTTGGCGATCGTGATATCTACGTGAGCTTCGCTAAAAATGACTCAACTTGGTCCGAGCCACTTAATCTTGGTAAAAATGTAAATACTGCAGCTGAAGATGCTTCTCCATTCCTAGCTGCTGATGACAAAACCCTCTACTTTTCATCCAGAGGATTCAGCGGATTTGGAGGTTCTGATATTTACCGCAGTGTGCGTCTAGATGACACCTGGACAAACTGGAGCGAACCTGAAAATCTGGGCCCTGAAGTCAACTCTAAATTTGACGATCTTTTCTTCAACATCCCTGCCAGCAGCGAGTATGCTTATTTTTCGAAAGGAATTGCAGATAACAATGCCGACATTTTCCGTTTGAAATTGCCGGTGTTCATGATGCCTGATCCGGTAGTGGTAGTAAAAGGAAAGCTGATCGATGCTAAAACAGGCAAGCCACTCGGTTCGAAAGTGATCTATGAAGATCTTGCTACTGGTAAAGAGGTGGGAGTGGCACAGTCCAATCCTGAGACAGGTGAGTATGAAATTTCATTGCCCGTTGGAAAGCAATATGGCGTACGCGCTGAGGCCAAAGATCATATTTCTTCTAGCCAAAATCTGGATTTAAGAAAAGTTACATACGGCCCAGTAAAGCAAGATATGCAACTGAAGCCCGAGGAAATGAAGCCTATCGAGGTAACTCCTATTGCTGAAAATGCAGTAATTCCATTGAACAATATCTTCTTTGAGTTCGACAAATCCGTGTTGACATCTGCATCCTATCCTGAATTGAACCGAATCGTTACGTTAATGAATGAGCGCAAAACGATGACCGTTGAAATTGCCGGCCACACCGACCAGATTGGAGACGAAAATTATAACTTAAAATTATCTGAGCGCAGAGCGAAAGCTGTTTCGCAATATCTGATCGACAAGGGTATTTCAAAAGATCGCATTTCAAGTGCCTTCTTTGGAGAAACCAAACCAGTTGATACAAGCAACACCAAAGCAGGTCATGCTAAAAATCGCAGGGTAGAATTCAAAATTATTAAGATGTAATCAGCTATGAAGAAGCTACTATTTACATTAAGCATTTGTATTGCCGCTGGCAGCGTTTTCGCACAGGAAACAGATACACTTATTTATGCGCAGGGTAAAATTGTAAGTGCGGCTACAAAAGAGCCCATCAATGCTAAAATTTCTTTTCAGAGCGAACCCTTTGGCAACCGAACCGGGGTGTTAAATGGTACTAGCTACTCTTTCCCTTTGTTTGATGGTGAAAAGTATTCCATTGTTGTTGAAGCGCCCGGCTTTGCGGTGTCTAAATATTTGCTCGACCCTGCATTGGCAAATACCGAAAGAAAAGTAGTTAAAGACATTGAGTTGGCATTACCAAGTAGCGTAGCAAAAACCTCCGAAACCGTTCCGCACACGGTAGGACATACCATGGTTTTGGACAATCTCATTTTTGCTATTGGAACAGCTCGCATTTCACCGGAATCACATGAAGAGTTGGATGAGTTGGTAAAAATGCTAAAAGACTACCCTAGGATGGTTATCCAATTGGAAGGTCATACGGATGTAAAAGGTGATCCCAAGCTGAATATGAAGCTTTCACAGGATCGTGTTGATGCCGTTAAATCTTATTTGATTAGTAAGGGCGCGAGTAAAGGCCGAATAAAAACGAAAGCATTTGGAGGCACTTTACCGTTAAGCAAAGAAAACACAGAGCAAGCTCATAAAATGAATAGAAGAGTTGAGGTGCGTGTGCTGGAAAATTAGCGGGAAGCTACAACAGGTGATCTATTGACATAAGGTTTGAGTTGTTCGAGCAACTCCCTTTTAGAAGTTTGTTCCATTTCACTTAACAAAACTGAGCGAAACAATATTTCAGAAAGTTCCTCCACACGAGGATTATCATAAATACTTCGTGCTTTAGCCAATTGATTGGCACACAAATCCCACTTTTGTTGATTATACAATACCACAGCCTGATTGAAATAAAGTAGGCCGCTTAATTGAAAAGCATCTACTTCGCGGAACAATTGCGTTTGGTATAAATAATAGTTTGCCTCACCAGCACTTGCGGAAAGTCGGTTTTGTTTGTACGTGGCCAGCGTTTGGCTTATTTCTTTTGCGCTGGTCTTTAATCCGGCAATACGGTCGGTAGTTTCCAAAAGCACCTCGCCTTGTTCGGTGGAAACCAGCAGGAAAATATGGTAATTGGTTTCAATGATTTTATATGTGTAGCCCAGTTGATCCAACACTACACTGAAAAATGCGGTGCCACTCAAACAATCATAGGTTCCTGATTCAAAGACGCGGTTGAATTGAGCGTAGGAACTGTAATGTTTCAAAAACTTCCGGTGGCTTTTATTTACCACCATTTTCAAAAACCGAACATCACTTTTTGATTCAAATTTCTTTGCTTGAAGTTCCTGAATAAATCCATCCATCCGTTGCTGAATGGCAGCTCTTGATGTGATGGGAGTCGTTTCGAGTAGCGCAGATAGTATGCTTCCTTGGGCATGTGCATTTAGGCCAGCAAAAAGGAAGAAAATGACTATCAGTACCCGCATTATTACCTGAATATTAACTTTATTAATATAAAATTAACAATTTGATAATATTGACCAACTGACCTGCGAAATTCTTTTAAAAAAGGGCTAAAATTTTAGATAACTTGGGCAAAACGGCTTAACAATGAGTGCTGAAACAAACCCTAAAACCTCCATTTCATCAATTTTTGAAGCTCAAAAACAAAAGAGCCTGACTTTGCGCATTCAGCCTATTAAAGAGCGCAAGAAACTTCTAAGAGAATTTTGCAAATTCATTTTAGGCAGTCGCGAGCGAATCCAGAAGGCCGTTCATCAGGATTTGAAGAAGTCATATATAGAGGTTGATCTTTCAGAGATTTATCCGGTAGTTAACGAAATCAGGCATACACTGGAGCATTTGGATGACTGGACGCAACCCAAGAAAATTGACGCACCTATTACCTACTTCGGAACGCGTTCAGAAATCAAGTTTGAACCAAAAGGAGTTTGCCTGATTATTGCCCCCTGGAATTATCCATTTAGCTTATGCTTCGGACCGCTAGTTTCCTGCCTTGCCGCTGGCAATACGGCCATCATCAAGCCTTCAGAAATGACACCCGCAACCTCACGGTTGATTGCAGAACTGGCGAACGAATTTTTTGATGAATCGTTGGTATCGGTTTTTGAGGGAGATCAACAAGTATCCACCGAATTACTTCAACTTCCATTTGATCACATATTTTTTACCGGAAGTCCGGCTGTAGGTAAAATCATTATGCGGGCGGCTGCTGAAAATCTCACATCTGTTACGCTTGAATTGGGTGGCAAATCGCCCACGATCGTTGACGAAACCGCCTTGATTTCAATTGCAGCGAAGCGGATCGCATTCGGGAAGTTTTTGAATAATGGCCAAACGTGTATAGCCCCGGATTACATTCTGGTGCACGAGCGGGTCAAAAATGAATTTATTGACAGTTTAAAAAAGCAAGTGATCGCCATGTTTGGTGAAGAGGGCGTATTGAATGAAGATGCTATGAGTTACTCGCGCATTGTAAGCCAAAAGCATTTTTACCGACTGAATCAAATGGTAAAGGAAGCGGTGGCAGATGGTGCGCATGTTGAATTGAGCGGATCGTTAAACGAAAGCACCTTATTCATGCACCCGGTATTGCTTACCAATGTTTCCCTCAAATCCAGATTGATGGAAGAAGAGATATTCGGGCCCATTCTGCCAATTATAGCTTACCAAAATGAAGAAGAAGTAATCGAAATGATCAACCGCAAAGCCAAACCTTTGGCGTTGTATGTATTTAGTGAACGGTCGTCATTTCATAAAAAAATGCTTTCCTCTACTTCGGCAGGAACCGCTTGTATCAATGAGTGCGTCATTCAGTTTACCCACGCCAATTTGCCTTTTGGCGGAGTGAACAACAGCGGTATCGGCAAATCGCACGGTCATGCCGGGTTTCTGGAATTCTCTAACCAAAAATCCGTTTTAAAGCAATTGACTCGGTTTTCGTCTATGAGTATGATGTATCCGCCTTTCCGTCCACGATTGAAATGGATGGTAGATATGATGCTCAAATTCTTTTAACTAAAACTTCATACCGCTAGTCGGGTATCGGTCGTTGTAGCGTGCATTGAATGCTCTCAATTCCTTAACTTTGAAGCTAGATTTTTTGTAAGGTGTTCCATTGGCATCATGCTAGCGAATTGCCGTTCGGAATTTTAATAAGAATTCCTTCGTTCGCTAGCTTGAAACAAGTACAGACTGGGCATTTTTTTATCAAGGATTGTAAAAAAATTAAATATTTATAAGATGAAGCTTCTGAAGAAAATTTCAATTGGACTTGGTATTTTTTTGATTGTGCTGGTGGCGGCTGCGATGATTTTACCGCGCGTCTTCAAAGACGATATTAAAGCAGCTATCGACAAAGAATTGGCAAAGAGTGTGAATGCCGATGTGGTTTTTGATGCCAATGACTTCAGCTTAACCATTTTCCGCAATTTCCCTAACATCACTGTAGAGGTGCAGAAACTGGGCGTGTTTAACCGAGCACCTTTTGAAGGCATGCATTTATTTATGGTAGAACGCTTTGATGTTGAAGTTAACTTAGCCGATGTATTATTTGGCGACCAACTTCGCATCAAGGGTATTACGCTGGTTCGACCCAATATTAATGTAAAGGTGCTAAAGGATGGTCGCGCCAACTATGATATTGCTATTCCATCTGCCGACACCGTAAAGCAACAATCAGAAGAGCCTAGTCAGTTTTCTTTTGGTATCGACCATTGGGAAATTGTGGAAGGCGAATTAGTGTATGATGACGCTACCATGCCATACTACATGTCATTGAAAAATCTGAACCATACCGGCAGTGGTAACTTCAACGATCAAGCTTTTGATTTAAAAACAAAAACATCGTTAGACTCTCTAACCGTAGCTTATGGTGGCAGTGAATATCTTTCCAACAAACATGTGGAAGTAGAAGCCACCATTGGCATCAGCGAAGCGTATACAAAATATTCATTTAAAGAAAACGTATCGAAGTTGAATGACTTTGCCATGAGTGCCGAAGGTTGGGTAAAACTGAACACCAATTCATACGATATGGATTTGTCATTCAAGAGTCCGGCCAATTCATTCAAGAGTTTGCTTTCGCTGGTACCTGGTATGTACACCAAAGATTTTGGTAAAATCGAAACAAAAGGTGAGTTGGCTTTTAATGGTTTTGTGAAAGGCACTTATTCTGAAAAACAGATGCCGGCCTTTAACCTGACCATGAATGTGAAAGATGGTATGTTTAAGTATCCAGATCTGCCTACCGCGGTGAATAACATTGCCATGGATTTGACAGTTGACAACAAAACCGGTGTGATTGAAAACACATTGGTAGATCTTAAGAAACTTCACCTTGATTTTGGTTCGAACCCAGTGGATGCAAAGTTGTTGATCGAAAACCTGAAAGACTTTAAGATGAATGCCGATTTGAAAGCAAAACTAAATCTGGCAGAGTTAAATAAAATGTTCCCAATGCAAGGGTTGGAAATGAAGGGAACCTATGCCATCGATGCAAAAGCAAATGGAGTGTATGACAGTATTCGAAAAATTATTCCTGGCGTGGATGTAGAGATGTCATTGAGCAATGGTTTTGTAAAATCAACTCAGGTACCATTGCCATTGGAGGATGTCCATTTCGCCTCAACCATTAAAAACACCTCAGGCAAGATGGCTGAAACTACCATTGCCGTGAAAGATTTTAATATGACGATGGAAGGAGAAAAATTCAGTGGGGAATTGTTATTGCAAAACCTGGAAGACATCACTTGGGATTTGAAAGCAAAAGGCGGAATTGATATTGAAAAGATGATGAAGATATTTCCCGTGGAAGGCATGACCCTGGCCGGAAAAGTAAAAGCAAATCTGGAAACAAAAGGAAAGTATTCGGATGTAACTGCTAAGCGCTACGATAAATTACCAACGAGTGGTTCGGCTTCATTGAAGGATTTCAGTTTCCAATCAAAAACACTTCCATATACAGTTACGATTGCTCAAGCCGAAGCTGCATTCAATCCACAAAAAATTGAATTAAAAAATACCAACGGTACCATTGGTCGTAGTGATTTCAGCACCGATGGTGCTATCACCAACTATATTGGTTTTGTATTTGGCAAAGAGACCATCAAAGGAAATGTGAATTTCCGCTCTTCGTTGCTCGACTTAAATGAATTTATGACTCCATCCGAAGAGCCGGCAAAAAAGGATACCGCATCATTTGGCGTGATCCCAATTCCTGCTAACATCGACTTTGTGCTTCATTCAGATATTAAAACAGTGAAGATGATGGATTACACGATTACCAATGCATTGGGTGATGTGATTGTGAAAGATGGTGTAGCCAATCTAAGCGGTGTCAACTTCAATATGTTAGGTGGCACTTTTGCTGTGAATGGATCTTACAATACTAAAGATGTCAATCATCCGAAATACGATATGGCGCTGAAAGTAGAAAATCTGGCTATTCAACAAGCGGCTGCTTCCTTCTCGATCATCAAAACGTATGCACCGATTGCCGGACTTGTAAATGGAAAATTTGGCACTGATTTTAAAATCAATGGCGAACTGGGTCAAGATATGATGCCCAAGATGAATACCGTGAGTGGATCTGGCCTTATTAAAATTGCCGAAGCTGTGCTCACTAAATCGAATTTCGTTTCAGGGCTTACTTCTCTCACCAAATTGAATAACACGGATAATGTAACACTGAAAGATGTACTCATGTCAGCATCCATCAGCGATGGGCGCTTGAGTGTAAAGCCTTTTAATATGAAGTTTGGAAATTATGCTACGACAGTCAGCGGCAGCACTGGCTTGGACAAATCCATCGACTACACTTTGAAAATGACAGTGCCGGCAGGGCAATTAGGATCACAACTCAACGGATTTTTAAATCCGGGCGCTTCGGCTAATTCAGAAGTTACCTTACCGATTACACTGGGCGGCACGGTGACATCGCCTAAGTTTGCGTTGAATACGCAAGAGCAAAAACAGCAAGCCAAAGAGGCGGTTACTAATGTGGCGAAAGAAAAAGGGAAAGAGGCGTTGCAGGATTTAGCGAAGAATACACCAGCGAAAGATATTGTCAATAATATATTAGGAGGCGGTTCGAAGAGTGACACGACCAAAGTGAAAGATTCTACTAAAACTGACCCATTGAAAGATGCGCTGCAAAATAAACTGAACAGCTTTTTCAAAAAGAAGAAAAATTAACTGAAGCGATAAGTAGAAAATCCCCGCTGCCTAAAAGTAGCGGGGATTTTTTATTTCACTTTGTTCAACCGTTCACCGGTAAAAAAGCCTTCTTTAATGAGCGCCATCAATTGCTCGGGTGAAGGATTGATTTGATAGAAAGTATCGTCTTTGCGTTTGATCTCCTTGATCGCTATTTTTTTTCCAAGCTTCTTAAGTATCTCTTTCCGCTTCACTTCGTCTTTCAAATCGATGGACATAAATCGGATCGCTCCATTTGGTCCTTGCTGCACCAGACGCAGCACCCATTGACCTTCCGACTTAAAGTTGACAAAGTAATAATTTTGATAAAACTTAATTACGAGCGTATCGCTGATTGTACCGCGGTTCAACCAGTCTTTGTCATTCTTATCTTTGAAATGATATCCCCACGACTCCACAATCAGTGTGTCAGAAAATTCTCCGGTTGTTTTATCAAAAGTTTGATATATGCCACGCAAAGCAGGCGGAACTTCCTTTAAAGGCGCTATACCTCTCGGTTGTGCTTCGGTAAATGAAACCTCCTTGCAGGAGTACAACATCACCGTCCAAAAGAGAATCAACGAAACAGTTTTCATCATCAACTTTCTAAATTGCAATCAGTAGATGTATACGATCAAGACAACAAAAAGTCATTGTTTTTATAGGCGGGATTCGGATGTTTGTAAAAACCTTCTCCGGATTTCTCCCCGAGTTTACCTTGATCGACATACGTCTTTAGTAAAGCGGCAAATGCTTTGGATGCGCCATCGGGGCGACCTTTTGTAACATGCCAGGCGGTGTCAAGACCAATGTTATCCAAGATACCAAAAGGTCCCATTGGCATATTGAAATTAACCATCCACGATTTATCAATGTCCTCAATCGATCCGATGTCGTGCGTTTTTAATTTGCCGGCCGCACCGATCAACGCCATCAGCATGAAATTAAAAATATAACCGGGCGATTCTTTTTTTACTAACACAGGTACTTGATTAAGCTTTTTGCCAAAATCTTGTAAAAGAGGAATCATTTCTGGTGAAGTGCCGAGATGCGGCATGATGTCCACAACACGGGCAGTGAACACATCATGAAAATGAAATGCACAAAACTTTTCCGGCCGACCGGAGATTTGCGCAAACTGCGAGGGTAATAAATAAGAAGTGTTGGTAGTGAAAATGGTTTTTGCCGGAGCCAGCTCGCCAAATTGTTTCCATACTTTTTCCTTGATCGATACTTCTTCCGTGACGCTTTCGCTGATGATGTCGGCATCGGCAACAGCACGGTGGGGGTCTGTAGTAAATTGAATACGCGCGAGAATGTCGGGCTTCTCTTCTGCTTTGACCATACCCATCTTCATTGTATAACGCAACACTTTCTCCATCACTTTTTGAGATTGTTGCAAAGCACTTTCGTGGATGTCGTATACAGTAACTTGATAGCCTGAAATAGCGGCTTGTAAGCCGATGCGGCTACCCAACGTACCAGCACCGAGGATGAGAACATTTTTTATTGATACCATATCTTAATTCGTTAATTCGATGATATGCTAATTCGATAATTAACTCATCAACGAATTATCAAATTAACGAATTAAATATTGCTTTCCTCGCATTCTCTGCACACGCTTTGATAACGAAGAGGAGCGAAGCGAAACGAGGGTCTTGCGTGTGACCTTGCTTGTAGCGATGGTAAATCTGCTGGCAGATAACGGCTACTTTGAATGAACCAAATGCATAATAAAACACGATGTCGTCAATTGGTGTATTTGATTTCTCCGAATAGTACTGAGCCATCTCATGACGCGTCATATTGCCTGGTATCCAGGTGAGATTGAAAGGCTTCAGCGCATCGGCATCGTTCGCTTCGGCCCAATAAGCGAGTGACGTACCCAAATCCATCAGCGGATCGCCTACGGTAGCCATTTCCCAATCCAGAATAGCTTTGATTTCGGTGAGGTGATCGGCATTCAGTACGAGGTTGTCGTATTTATAATCGTTGTGGATGAAGCTGACTCGGTTAGATGTTGGAATATTTTTTTGCATCCACTCTGCTGTTTCATTCATGGCCGCGATGTCGTCTGTTTGCGCATTGAAATAGCGCTTGGTCCATCCTTCAACTTGTCGCTGCACATAGCCTTCGGGTTTACCTAACTGATGCAATCCAGTTGTATGAACATCGAGCTGATGCAGTTGCACCAGTTGATCAATAGCTGATCGAGAAAGTTGATGGAACGTAGGCGCATCAATCGCCATGCCCTTGGGAACACGGTTGCGCAAAATCACACCTTGCACTCGTTTCATCAGATAAAACTTCGCTCCGATAACATCTTCCTCTTCGCAAAAGAGAACTGGCTCCGGCACTTTGGTGAATCCGGCTTTTTGTAAAAGAGAGAGCACATGGTATTCGCGCTCCATGTCGTGAGCCGATTTGATGTTGGCTCCGAACGGAGGTCTGCGAAGAATAAAATCTTCGTGCCCCGTTTGGATGAGATAAGTAAGATTGGAGTAGCCGCTTGGAAATTGCTGAATGGTGATTTCGCTGGCAAGCCCTTTCGCCTTTAGAAAAGCAATTAAGTTTTCGGAGTTTAACTCTTCGCCTTGGCGGATGTGAGCGGGTTGATCGAGCATCTTAGAAGTTTAACAGTGCCTTCAATAAAATAAATATTCCTCTTTTTAAATGTTTCAAATACCAATCATGAGATCGCATCCAAAAAGCGAACATGGCAAAGTTCGCTGATCGGTTTCGTATACATCGTTTTTCTATATCGCCATAGCCCACGGTTTAAACCGTGGGCTATGGCATACCATACTCCTTCAATATCGATTTGGCCAATGATACCTTATGCACTTCATCGGGGCCATCGTAGATGCGCGCACCGCGCTCGTGCCGGTACCAAAACGAAAGTAGTGTATCATCGGTGATGCCCAACGCGCCATGCACCTGAATGGCCTTGTCCAATGTTTTCATCAGAACATCGGCCGCAAAAAATTTAATGGTAGAGATTTCTTCTTTCGCAGCTTTAGCTCCATTCTTCTCCATTGAATAAGCTGTGTGCAATACCATTAGTCGCGCGGCATTGATGTTCGCGCGGCACTCGGCTATCCAAGCTTGAATAATTTGTTGTTGACCCAAATAGCGACTGTCGCTCAATTTACGCGTAGCAGCGCGTGTGCACATCAGGTCAAATGCACGTTCACAAATTCCGATCCATCGCATACAATGATGAATACGACCCGGACCTAACCGCACTTGTGCAAGTGCAAATCCTTGTCCTTCTTCTCCAATTAGATTCGTCACGGGCACTTTGCAATTCGTAAAACGTACTTCGGCATGGCTAAAATAATCTTCTCCAGCTTCGCCCATGATGGAAATGTTACGCTCCAGTTTAAAACCCGGATTATCCAGCGGAACGAGAATCATACTGGCTCGTAAATACGGATTTGGATTCGCAGCATCAGTTACCGCCATCACGATGGTAAAGTGAGCACCATCGGCAGCCGTTGTAAACCATTTGTGCCCGTTGATAACATACTGGTCGCCTTCGCGAATGGCGGTGGTTGCCATGTTCACCGGGTTGGATCCGGCAAACTCTGGCTCCGTCATCGCAAAGCATGAACGGATGTCGCCATTCATTAAAGGATACAAATATTTTTTCTTCAAGTCGGCAGAAGCAAACTGATGCATTAGTTCCATGTTGCCGATATCGGGTGCGTTGCAGTTGAAAATTAAATGACCCAGTGGCGATGTGCCCAGCACCTCGCTCACTTGCGCGAACTCCATTAAATTGAGGCCCACGCCTTCTTCATCCGGTGACAGATGAGGAGTAAATAGCTTTTGCGCTTTCGCCTTTTGGCGCAAGTCTTTTACAATGGACAGCGATTGCTTGAATGGTTTTGTGATGATGCCCAACTCGATGGGATACACTTCCTTTTCCAAGAAGTTCTTGTAAAGCGGCAAAAGTTGCTTCAGTCGATCGGTTAGAAATAATTCAGTCATGAGAGTGCTTTTTGAAAGTTAGGAAATTTAGAGGAATTGCGAATTCCGTTTTGCATAAAGTTTTGATGCGCTACTTTTTTAACACATAGAAACATAGATTCATAGAGCATATAGAAAAATATTCTGAAGGCAACTATGTGATCTATATTTCTATGTTGGTTTGCGTTTGGTAACTAGTAGTTGCACAAAAGAAATCAGTCATCAAAAAAGAGGCTTCTTATTTCTGAATTTTAATTAGATTGCCCGACTGAATATGAAGCGAATCGTTGCCATCGGTTTCTTGGTCGTGCTTGCCCTGCAATTCGTGGGCTTCTATGCGTATTTTGGCTCGCGTCTGCTGGTTATTCGCAAAGAGATGCGTGCCGCATTAGCTACTTTGCCGGAAGAAAATCTGGAAAAGGTTTTTCTTTCTTTCGAGGAATTTAAAAAACTAGACACAGAAGAAAACGAAATCGAGCTGTCCGGCAAAATGTACGACATCGCTAAAATAGTGAAGACAAAAAGTGGATACATCTTATTTGGTCTTCACGATGTGCATGAAGATAATTTGCTCTCGTTGCTGGATGAAATGATCAAGCGTTCTACAAATGATAAAAAATCGGTCCCTGTGCAGATCGGACAATTTTTTGCATTAGTCTTTCTTCCAACTCAAATGAGTTTTAGTCTATGCAGCGCTGAACCTATTTATTCACCTACTGACTACATAAACTCCTATCAGTCCGTTGCCCTTTCTATTCAGGCCCCACCACCTTGGGGCTAACTAAAAATAAAGCTCAAAACTACTTCAGGCAACACCGAAAAGTTCAGGTGAACTATTGGCACATCTTTTTCAATATGTGCTTACGCCTGTTCATACGTAGCAGAGCTACTCCAAATTTTTAAACTGAAGCGAGATGTACGGATAATGTCCGAAATCACCTAGCTTCTAAAAAAAATTGCCGTCATTCTAAACGCCACTTAAAGTCGATTTAATAATGAAATATATTTACATCATTTTTATCAGTTTCTTGAGTCTGTCGGCTCAAGCGCAGTATTCAGAAAAAGAAGAAAAAGACACTCTTAAAACTTCGTATTTAGATGAGGTCGTTATCTCAGCCAATAAAATAGCTGAACAACGAAGAGAGATTGCCCAACAGGTTCACATCATCCGACCTTCTGTTCTTAAATCGCTGAACGCGCAAACCTCTGCAGATCTTCTTCAAAACACCGGAATGGTAGCCATGCAACGAAGCCAGCAAGGTGGAGGTAGCCCCATTTTACGTGGGTTTGAAGCGAGTCGTGTATTACTGGTAGTAGATGGGGTGCGAATGAACAATGCTATTTTTCGGGCAGGTCACCTTCAAAATGTACTTCGTGTAGACAATAATAATCTCGATCATGCGGAGGTCTTATTTGGACCATCCTCTACGGTATATGGTAGCGATGCATTGGGTGGAGTGATCCACTTTTATACACGTAACCCAACTCTGTCTACGATAGAAGGGAAAACGATAACTTCAGGTGAAGGGTTTGTCCGATTAGGATCCGCCAATGATGAAAAGACTTTTCATGCGGACTTCAATGTAGCCGATAGTCGAATGGGGTCATTTACTTCTTTTACGATCAGTGACTTTGGCGATTTGCGGATGGGAAAAGAAAAAAACCCGTTAGCTGATCAAGTGTACGGCTATCGGGGTAAGTATGTGCAACGGGCCCCCGATAATTTGAGCGACCTGTTAGTTGTAAATCCAGATTCTACTTTGCAAAAGTTCAGCGGTTATCGTCAGTGGGATATTTTGCAAAAGTTTCTTTACAAAGCGAGCAATCGTGTTAGTCATACACTCAACTTTCAATATTCAAGCACAACCAACGTTCCGCGTTATGATCGATTAACTGACCGCAGCGGAAATGGATTAGCGAGTGCTGAATGGAACTATGGGCCGGAGAAACGTTTTCTCGGTAGCTACGGAATTCAGGTGAACGGACTGGGTAAGCTAGCCGATGGGTTGAACATAACAGCTAGTTATCAAGATATTGAAGAAAGTAGAATCAGTCGGAATTTTAACAGCAATAACCGCGACAGTCGTGTGGAGAAAATAAGTGTGTATGGATTGAATGTAGATTTCAAAAAAGAAATTAATAAACATAAAATTCGATATGGATTTGATGGGCAATATAATGTTCTCAACTCTACCGCCACCCGCACCAACATCGTTTCGCTGGCAATCACTTCGGTTAGTACACGCTATCCGGATGGAGATAATGTGATGGGTTTGTACGCTTTGTATGCGACACATACCTATGAAATTGCAAAGAATTTGTACTTGAATGATGGCATTCGATTAGGATACAGCACTTTGTTCTCCAGCTTTAACAGTCAGCAATTTTTTGCTTTCCCCTTCAAGCGAATTAGTCAGGAAAATATCTATGCCAGTGGCAATATTGGTTTGGTGTACACGCCTAACTTCTGGAAAATTTCATTGATGGGAAGCACCGGTTTTCGTGTGCCGAATTTTGATGATTTGACAAAAATATTCGATACCCGTGGGGGCAATGCTACCACTACCGGTACGCTGGTTCTTCCCAATGCCGATTTGGGTCCGGAGAAGACGTTGAATGTGGACGTTAGTGTGATGCGATTTATCGGTTCTACTGCGCGCATCGAAGCTACCGGCTTTTATACCAAAATAACAGATGCCATCGTGGTAAGACCTTCTACGCTGAATGGTCAATCGGTAGTGACTTTCAATGGTTTTCCGGCCAACGTATTCACCAGCCAAAATGCAACCGAGGCCTATATATATGGCTATTCGCTTGGGGCAAGGGCCGAGATCAGTGAGCAGGTATCTTTTGCGGGATCGTATAATTTCACCTACGGAAGAGTCTTGAATCCCGGCTCTACCGAAACTCCCCTTGACCATATCGCTCCTGCCTTTGGTCGCGGAAGCGTTCTGTATTCAAACCAGAAACTTCGTGCAGAAGCTTTTATAAATTTTAGTGTAGAAAAAAGTCTGGGCGACTATAGCAACAGTGGTGAAGATAATCTTCAATATGCTACACCACGTGGAATGCCAGGTTGGTACACCATCAACCTGCGTGGTGGCTATGAGTTATCTAAAACGTTTACTTTGCAAATGGGGATCGACAATTTAATGGACATCCAATACAGAACCTTTGCTTCCGGCATCAATGCCCCCGGAAGAAATATTTTTGGAACGCTTCGTATAAAATTTTAGTCACATTGGTCGATGCTTCTCATATGGGAAGCATCGATTTTTTGATAAATCGGATTTATGAAACTGCAATCACTTATTCAATCATTGCGAAAATTTCGATCACTGCATCTTTGAGTGGTGATTAGTGACAACTTCAAACTAATTTATACCAACTACACAGGCTGGAGTTTGTTGATTTTGAGTATCACTGGATTTGGTTGTGGTTTGGCCCTCGAAAAATCAGAAGTGAAAAAACGAAGAAATTGTCATAACCTTTTTCTCAATCCCCATGCAGCAACTCCAATTACAATCAGCGAAACAACCCACGCCCAGATGTTTGGCTTTTTAGTTTCCACAAAAAACGTGTGACCCTTGAAAGCAAATTTCAAATACGAAGGCTTCCAATAAAATTCATTTCCTGCTACGGAGTCGGCATTGTGACTAACAATTTCTCCAGGCATATTTATGGAATGGAGGTACTTGCCTTCAGAGGCCCACATCATAAAATTCAGACGACTTTCAATCTCCTTAGCTTCCAATTTATATTTAGTGGTGGTAATATCAATATCTATTCCTAAACTGTCGAATAATGACGGCCACGGGTTGTCCGCACTGATGCTATTATCCTTGCTATCTGCTTTTGCCAGGATATCAAAAATTACCTGTTGGTTTAACTGAAGTTTTTTCCATTGCTCTTCGCTGGCATTTTTTCGAAAGACTTGAAAATATTCTTCTCCATAAGCTCGATTAAAATAGTGATCGAAAATCCGCTCATTCAATTTAGTGAGAAACAGGCTATCCGCTTTGCTGATGGGCTTACCCTCAGCCGGCAAGTTTTCAATAAACTGAAAATCGGTAGATGTAAGAAAATCAGTAATCGGATAGCGAAAGCGATTGATCGGATGATAGGTGTCTTCAAAACGATAGACGGTATAAAACCAGCGAAAGTGTTTTTCGAACTTACTGGATAGATGGAACAGCGTATCGGAAGATAAAGAAGTTTCTGCATTTGCTTCCGAAGTAGAAACATACGATTTCCGAAAAATGACGGTGTGCTTTTTTTCTTTGGCTTTACTGGAATCACTCGCAGTTGATTTTACATGAAGCGAATCAGCTACCAACGCCCAGCCGTTTTGTTCGCTGCAACCAAAATAGTTTTGCTTGCTAATCTTTGGGTCTTCGGATGTCAATCGAATTTCGCGATCAAAGCCTCCATCTTCACGTACGGATGTTCGCACAGCCACCTTGTGTTCGCAAGCGGTTAGGGCTACAACACCAAATACTACAACAGCAATTGAAAATATTTTTTGAGTCTTCATGGTCAATTATGATTGGTGGATTGTTTCACTTTTAAGTACCGGGCGTACCACGATTCGTTTGTATTCGCCTTCCGGTTTTCATTATACTTTTTGATGAATGCGATGCTATTCAAAAACACATCATTCTGCCGCGGCATCAGTTTGGTGATTTGATAAGAAGTGGGTCGCTGTTCCCAAATAAAGAATACTATGAGAAAAAGAGAGGCTAAACGCATCGCATTTTGAAACCAACTGTTTTCCAACACGCGCTGCCAGATAATGCTCCCTCTTTCTAGCTCTGCCGGTAATCGATCCATCACTCGATTCGTGAATGCGGCTGCATGTTGTAGTTGAGGTGTCTGTTCTTTCGCTCGCTTAATCAGAGTATCAGTAGATCGAATTTCTTCGAATAGTTTTTGGCAAGCTGTGCAGGTACGCAAATGCGTATGCAACTGTTGTTGCTCTTCCAGGGAGAGCTCTTCAAACAGCCAAATGTCTTTTTCGTATTTAGGACAGCTCATATCTTATTCGTTATAGTGTTCTTTAATATAGGCTTGAACCTTTTTTCGAGCATGATAGAGATTGCTCTTGACCTGATCTTCATTTACGTTTACCAATTGGCATACTTCTCCCGAAGGCAAGTCTTCAACATCACGTAATACATAGATCATTTTCTGCATACCGCTTAATTGATTAATAGCTCGTTGGTACAAGTGTGTCAATTCAGTCTGAGCCAGCTCATGAAGTGGACTACTTTGATCCGGATGATTCAATATTGTTTCCACCGACAGTTGACTCCTTTCACTCTGATACGAGGTTTTCTTCTTCATATCTAAACAATGATTTACCAGAATACGATAGAGCCACGTGCTCATCTTCACCTCCAACCTATAGCCCGATAGATTTTTCCATAGTTTTATAAAGACCTCCTGCACGGCATCTTCGGCATCAGCTGCATTGCCCAAATAGCGAAACGCAACCGCATACAAAAACGATTGATAATGATCCACCATTTGCCGAAAGGCTTGCCGATCTCCTCGCTGCGCTTGTTGAATCAGGTTTAGGTCAATCTGACTGATCATTTCCTACTTTGATACTGATACGAGGGAAGTAATGGAAAGTAAAATGAGAATTGTAGGTTTTATGAAAACTGAAGAAAAGTAATCTAGTACTTTAGAATATCGTTGAGTGTTTTAATCGCTCTATTCAATTCTTCTGCACTGATACTTCCGAGCTGCCTTGTTAATCGATCTTTTGAAACCGACCGAACATGAAACACAAGCATTTCAGATTCTTCTTTTAAGCCATTGCTTTTGTTTGGTGTAAGTACAGGATTGCCTTTGAAATTTTTAATCTTGGTAGTTAAAGGAATGACGATAATGATTCCAAGATGCTCATTCAACATGTTTCCACTGACAATAACTACAGGCCGAGTTCCTGCTTGTTCACTGCCTTTCGTAGGGTTTAAATCGGCCAGCCAAATTTCTCCTTGATTCATTTTTCTAATTGGCGTAGATAGTCTTCCATGCCTTCTTCAGCAATTAGCATAATGTCTTTGTTTTCGGCCGCCATTTTGTACGACTTGATATACTCTGCTTTTTCGAGGTGATCCAAGTATAACCGAACAGCATTTTCGATTAGTTTGTTTTTGGGAACGGAAAGTGCCTTGGCTTTTTCAGCTAGTTGTTCAAGCAAATTGTCGGAGAGAGTGCTTGTGAATGTTGCCATTTTATACTTATGAAATACAAATATAATTTATATGTACGCAATTTCAAAAAGCTCGAATTTTGCTCTCAATGCGCCTCCAACCAATTTTTTCCAATGCCTACTTCCACTTCCATAGGCACGTCTAAGATTACGGCTGTCTTCATGAGCTCTTGTACTTTGGGTTTTAGGATTTCTTGTTCATCGACATGAAGGTCGAACACCAATTCATCGTGCACCTGCAAGATCATCTTCGACTTCAGTTTTTCTTTTTGCATCCAGCGATGGATGTTGATCATCGCCACTTTAATAATATCGGCAGCGCTTCCCTGAATGGGCGCGTTGATGGCGTTGCGTTCGGCAAATCCGCGAGTAGAAATATTCCGAGAATTGATGTCGCGCAGGTAGCGTCTTCTTCCTAAAATAGTTTCTACATATTCTTTCTCGCGCGCCAGATTAATGCTATCGTCCATGTAGCGTTTGATGGCCACAAACTCTTTGAAATACGATTCGATGATTTCCGCTGCTTCGGTGCGCGAGATGTTGAGATTTTGTGCCAAACCAAAAGCGGTGCTTCCGTACAAAATACCGAAATTCACCTCTTTGGCTTTACGCCTCATGTCTGATGTTACTTTTTCAATTTCTACTTTAAATACTTTGGCGGCCGTGGTGGTGTGAATATCGCGACCGAGGCGAAACGCTTCAATCATCGTTTCATCTTTGGCAAACGAGGCTGCAATGCGCAACTCAATTTGCGAGTAGTCGGCAGACATGAATAGGAAATTTTTGTCGCGTGGCACAAATGCACTGCGAATCTGTCTTCCCTTTTCGGTACGGATCGGAATGTTCTGCAAATTGGGATTGTTGGAACTCAAACGTCCGGTGGCCGCCACCGCCTGCCGATAGTCGGTGTGCACACGATGATCGTAATGACTCATCATTTTCGGAAGTGCATCCACATAGGTAGATCGCAGCTTTTCATATTCGCGGTAGTCTAAAATCTTGCGTGCAATTTCATGTTCATCAGCGAGCTTAGACAAAACTTCTTCGCCCGTGGCGTACTGACCCGTCTTGGTCTTTTTCGTTTTGTCCATCAGCTTCATCTTGTCGAACAAGATTTCACCAAGTTGCTTGGGCGAACCAATATTAAACTCCTGTCCGGCAATGGCATAAATTTCCTTCTGCACTTTTTCGCTGTCTTTCTTCAGCGCTTCCGACATCCACTGCAGTGCCTGCTCGTCCAAAGCCACGCCTTCGAATTCCATCGCGGCCAGCACGTGTACCAATGGCATCTCCACATCGCGCATCAGGCGTGAGTGCCCGCGCTTCTCTAACTCTTTCTGAAGCTTTTGTTTTAATTGCAATGTTTGGTCTACGCGTTCATAGCGTGCATGCGCATCTGTTTCATCGGAAAGTTGATAGCCCAAATATTGATTGCAGATAATTCCTAAATCATGTGAGGCTTCAGGCTCAATCAAATAATGCGCAAGCATGGTGTCGAACAAATGACCCTTTACTTCGATCCCTGACTTTTTCAAAGCGAATATCGACAGCTTTACATTATGCCCCACCTTGCCGATGGCTTCATTGGCAAACACTTCCTGAAAAGCCGCAATGGATTTTTCCTCAATTTCAAACGCTTCGCCTGGCAAATAAGAGAGTAACATGCCTTTGATTACAAAATCAAAATGCTCGGCATGGTCGGTCAGGATATCAAATGAAAACTCTTTTTGTGTTTTTAATTGTGCGGCCAGCAGCACCGCTTCATCGTGACTGACTTTTTTGTATTTGACAGAAGAAGCATCCAGCACTTTCTTTTCTGTTTCTTCTATGGGTGCGATGCTCGGCTCATCGCCACCAAACATCGACAGCTGCGCTGGCTTTACTGCCGCAATAACAGGCGCGGATGTTGAACCACTGCCAGTAGTCGCGAAGATGCGCGGTGCCATCGTTTTAAATTCTAACTCTTCGATGATGGGCTTCAGCTTCTCCGCATCGGGTCCCGTGTATTCTAAGTCTTTTTCGTTCCACTCGACCGGCACATCCAAAATGATGGTAGCCAACTTTTTAGAAAGAATGGCTTGCTCCCAAAATTGCTCAACGCGTTCTTTTAATTTACCTTTCAACTCACCGGCATGTGCAATGATGTTTTCAACACTTTGATATTGTTTTAATAAATCCGCTGCTGTTTTGGGACCTACGCCCGGTATGCCGGGAATATTATCGGAGCTATCTCCTTGCAACCCCAAAATATCAATGACCTGATTAACATTTTCGATATCCCATTTTTCGCAGACTTCTTTTGGGCCGAGAATATCTACTGAGTTGCCCATGTAAGCCGGTTTGTAAAGCAAAATTTTGTCAGTCACCAATTGACCAAAGTCTTTGTCGGGCGTCATCATGTAAACAGTGAACCCTTCACTTTCAGCTTTTTTAGCAATGGTGCCGATTATGTCATCGGCTTCGTAGCCGTCCATTTCCAAGATGGGAATATTGAAGCCGCGAATAATTTCTTTCACCACAGGTACGCCTGTACGAATGTCTTCAGGCGTTTCCTGCCGGGTAGCCTTGTACTCCGTGAATATTTCATCACGAAAAGTTTTAGCGGAAGTATCAAACGCTACGGCAATGTGTGTAGGCTTCTGTTTTTGAAGTACTTCGAGCAGAGTATTCGTAAAACCAAACGGAACAGAGGTGTTGATTCCTTTGGAATTGATGCGTGGATTTTTCGTAAAAGCAAAATGTGCCCGATAGATTAACGCGTACGCATCGAGCAGGAATAGTTTTTTTTCGGCCATGAATTTATATCAACTGTGCAAGGTATGAAGAAGCTATCAATAAAATTGGAAAAGAGAGATGGAAGGTATTCTTTTGAAAGTGAGGATAAAACCTTAACTTGAGCTATGACTTTCAACGCTTATCCCCCAGCGAAAGTACTTGCTCCTTTTGTAGTGAGTTATTTGGAAGCAGATAGTCGCTTTTCTACGCAAACGGAAGTTCATCAATTATTTCCGAATGGCTTCTCCGGTATTTTTTTCAACTACGGCACTTTGGGTAGCATTGCGGTGAAGGAAGAATACAAAACACCACGCGTCAGCATTTTTGGTCAGATCGATCAATGCTTTGATGCTATTCACTTGCCCGGCTCTTATTCATTTGGAGTGTTGCTTCACCCTACGGTGCTCCATTCTTATTTACGTTTGTCAATGACAGAGTTGACAAACCGCGCCATGGATGGCTGTTTGCTGCGTAGCGATCTATATCTAATCCATGAACAATTGGAGAGCTTGACAACAACCGAGAAGATCAAGTTGCTCAATCGTTACTTTTCGAAAGTGTTTCCGATCGGTAATCCGGGGAACTCATTGCCTGATCACGCTTTGCAAATCATCCAACACAAGCAAGGAATTACCATTCACGACTTGGCTGATGAATTGAAAATCAGTGAAAGACATCTTGAAGTAGAGTTTAAAAAATCAGTGGGGCTTTCGCCAAAAACATACGCACTTATTCTCCGCTTCAAGCGAATGGAGGAACAGATTCGCCAAAAGGGCGTGGTGCGATGGGAGCAAATGAATTTTGCACACGAATATTACGATCAAAATCATTTCATCAAAGAGTTTAAACGATTCACCGGCAACACGCCCTCCGATTACTTACTGCAAAATTTTGAAATGGGCCGCTCGTACCTCCTGCACTAGGCACTTCGGATTTTTACTATACACTCAGAGGCCACAGCGGTAACTTTAGAATTAAAAGCGTTGTTTTCTCATACACCGAATTTTCACATTCAATGATCAAATCAAAACTCTTCGTTCTACTTCTTGGCTTTGTTTCATTTTTTACGAACGCGCAAGTCTCTAGTACCTTTGAGACAGATGCAGATGGCTGGACTTTTTTGAACACCTCTACTTCTGTGCCGGTGGCTTATTCTTCAACGGGAGGAAACCCTGGAGGCTTCGCATCAGTGACTTATAGTTCTAACACAGCAACCACCACCCAAAATTGGATTGCACCTTCAAAGTTTTTGGGCAACCTGTTAGTTAAATCCTTCGGAATGAACTTGAAATTTGACATGCAGCAATCGCTGGCGGGTACCAATTCAAACACAAATGGTGATATCCGGATTGAAAGCGGGTCAACTATTTTGGTTTTTTCACTTCCAACAAAACCTGCGGTAATTCCAGCTTGGTCTTCCTACTCCATCACTCTTGATGAAACAACCCCTTGGCGAATGGGCTCTACCGATGGAGCACTTGCAACGCGCGCGCAAATCAAAAGTGTAATGAGCAACGTCACATCTATTGAAATCAGGGGCACGTACGCTACCAATGCCTCTTATGTTTCAGGCTTGGATAATGTTGTACTAGAGCAACGCACATTAACACCTGCCCCTTTTGCAACATCGCTTTCTACTACATCCGGTAAACCCGGAGATGTGATTACGATTTCAGGTTCAGGGTTCAATGCGACACCATCCGCAAATAGTGTTTCATTTGGAACCTTGGCCAGTACGAAAGCGGTTGTTCAATCAGCTACCACCAACCAATTGCAAGTGGTTGTTCCGGTCGGTGCATTATATGGTCCCATCACCATTACGAATACGGTAACCGGTCTCACTTCTAAAACAGCAACTCCTTTTAACCCGGTGTTTGACGGTGGAGGAAGAATTGTGCCCGCTTCCTTTATGAACAAATTTACAATCTCAACGATTTTTAGAGAAGGATTTTTTGTTGGTGATATCGATGGTGATGGTTGGGAAGATTTTGGTGTGGCGAATAACGATACGGATGATGCAATCGACATTTACCGCAACTCGGGGTTAGGAGGTAATTTATCAGCTGCTTCATTTGATGCCAAAGTATCAGTATCTATTCCACAATTAGGGGGCAGCGGCACAAATGGTGCCGGTCTTTGGTTTGCCGATTTAGATGGCGATGGACTGCTCGATGCGGTCAGTTCAAATTCAACCAGTGCGTTTAATTCTGCTTTTATCACACTTCGAAACATCAGCACACCCGGAAGTATTGCTTTCGAAGCACCGGAGTATTGGTCAGGCGTTACGGATGAAACTCCCATCAACTTGATTACCGATTTAGATGGTGACGGTAGGCCTGAAATCTTAGCTGGCGAAGGTTCCGGTGGCAGCTCATCAATCGGTTTTTTCTGGGCCAACCAAAACATCAGTACACCCGGCAATATTGAATTTGGCGCACCGATTTTTCCTTTGAGTGCAGCAGTGCCGAATGGCTTTGCCGGAGCAACATCAGGTGACTTAAATGGTGATGGGAAAACGGAATTGATAGTTAGTCACAACTTTGGCGATCAGTTCACGGTATTGCAAAATACTTCTGTCCCAGGGCAACCAACCTTTCAAAATTCATTTACTATCGTCACAGGACAGTATAACAGAAGTATGCGAGTAGTGGATGTTAACCTGGATGGTAAAAATGATTTAGTTTGGAAAAAGTCAGGCGGTGGAATTTATATCCGAATCAATGAAGATACTGATGGCACCTTGACCGCATCGGACTTTGCTACCGAATTTATTCTTACCAGTGATTTAGGTGCCGATGGTGGTATTACCATTACTGATTTTAACGGAGATGGTAAACCAGACATTGCGTTAACGGATAGTGATGCAGTGGGCGTTTTTGAAAACATTTTTGATGGGGGAAGTTTCAGTACTGCTTCGTATATCCCGGCCTATCAGGTACCGGGGGCCGGAGCCGGCAGTAGCACCAGTAGCCCTGTGGTGAGCGATTTGAACCACGATGGCAAACCTGATTTTTTGATTGGCGGAAGTGCTTCTGTTACGATTGTGCAAAACAATAATGTGGTTGCTCCGCATATTTCGCTCAATACAGTTTCTCCGCTTTCAGCACCGGCGGGTGGCACGGTTACCATCACCGGAAATAATTTCTCAACGGTTTTAACCGACAATGAAGTCTGGTTTGGCGATGTGCGCGCTTCAGTACTTACGGCAACTTCCACACAACTAACAGTAACGGTTCCTGCTGGTGCGGCATACGCCCCTGTGAGTGTGCGCAGAGGGGAATTCTCCTCCAGCTATCATCTTCCTTTTTCTACTTCCTTCACGGCAGGTGTTACTTTCAACAACACCCACTTTGCCAGTCCTGTTACTTACACACTTAGCGGAGCAAATTACGACATTGAGGTAGGTGATCTCGATTTAGATGGCAAACCCGATATTATTGCTGAAGGTAGTGGCTTTGTTACAAGTATTTTTCAAAACACACACACGAGTGGAGCAATCTCGAGTAGTTCATTAACAGCGGTGGGCACAACAGGTTCTTCAACTGGTAACCCTAAATTGGCCGATGTTGATGGCGATGGCAAACTGGATATTGTAAGTCCGAACGGAAGAACCTATCCTAACCAAAGTACCACCGGAACAATTTCTTTCGGCACCAATATTACAACAGCTAGTGGCGATAATGTTACATTAGAAGATCTTAATCAGGATGGCAAAATAGACTTAGCCTCTACAGCACCATCTGCCGGATCTGCACAGCTTCAATTGCAGGAAAACCGAAGCAGTGTTGGTGCCTTTGTCAGCAGTGGCACTTATGGAACTTTCACCAGCAATATTATTTACAGCAAAGCATCGCGGGGTGGTGATGTAACGATCGCTGATTTTGACAATGATGGATTTAACGATATAGTTTCCTTGAATCCGTTTACGGACAACATGAGTGTTTTTCGAAACACGCAAAAATACCGGGTATCTGCTACCTTATTTGTTGCACAAGCAGACATTGCTGTGGGCGATAATCCGCTTCGTGCTTATCCTGCTGATTTTGATCGCGATGGAAAAATAGATTTGCTCGTTTCGCACAACGCGGGGACATCTACCACTTTACTTATCGTATTCCAAAATATCAGCACGGTTGGGAATATTTCATTTAACCGAATTGACCTGACGAATCCTAGCGTAGTTACCATTGCAACAGTTGCTGATTTGGATGGTGATGGTAAACCAGAAATCATAGCTACCAGCGAAAGTGGCAACCGCTTTTCCATTTATAAAAATCTGCATACCTCCGGTGCATTGACGGCTGCTTCTTTCGCAACACCATTCAACACCACAGTTACCGCACCACGCGGAGTCACCACGGGCGATTTGAACTTAGATGGTAAACCGGAAATTATTATCACGCGCGCTGCCGGCCTGTTAGTGGTTTATGAAAATCTTATTTCAGTGAGCCCTCCAACGATCTCGTCATTTACGCCCGCGTCCGGGTCCATCGGAACAACCGTAACCATTACCGGAACCAACTTCGATCCTTCACCAGCCAACAATATTGTTTCTTTCGGGGCGGTGCGCGCCACTGTTACGTCTGCGTCAACAACTCAGCTTACCGTTACTGTACCTGTAGGTGCGACTCACCAGCCGATATCGGTTACTTCAAACAATCTAATCGGCTACTCTCAAAACCCATTCACAGTCAGCTATTCAGGTGGAGGAAGCATTGATGCCTGCTCTTTCTCTGATCCGGTAGATTTCTCGTTAGTAGATGCATCGGTAGCCAGAGGCGAAATGCTCGATGTAGATGGTGATGGAAAAACGGATTTGATCGTTCCGTTTCGTAATCAAAACAAGATTTCTATTTTCAGAAATGTTAGTTCGCCCGGAACAATTAGTACTTCTGCTTTTGCCGCTCCGCAAGACATTCTAACTGTCAATTCACCTTTAGATGTTGTGTATGGTGACTTGGATGCAGACGCAAAGCAAGATTTAGTTGTGATCAACTACAACCCGTTCGTTCTTTCAATTTATAAAAACCAAAGTACAGTCGCGAACATATCGTTTGCTGCTCCAGTTAATCTCAGCTTTGGTGCGTTTGGCCATTATGCAGCCATTGCCGACATTGATTTGGATGGGAAACCGGAGATCATTGTTAGTTCTTTTTCAAGTGGAATATTGGTGTTGAAAAACGTTGCTACAGCCGGAGTGCTCGATGCCAGTTCTTTTGCAGCCCCCATTACGCTTACAGCAGGAAGTAATCCACAGTTTTTGAATGTTGCTGATTTAGATGGTGATGGTAAACCAGACATTGCGGTGCCCAATACGAATGAGCATACCGTTTCTATGTTTCGAAACACAAGTTCTCCGGGGTCAATCAGCTTTGCGACCGAGGCAAATCTGATTACTGGCGCTGGCATACCACCTGCAGGATTTGGCGCAAAGTGGGTAAACACCCAAGACTTTGATGGCGATGGCAAACGAGATGTATTCGTAACCAATTTTAATCTTAAAACAATAGCTGTCTTTCGCAATACCAGTACAGTTGGTTCATTCTCTTTTAGCAGTCGCTTTGATTTAAACCTTACTACTACTCCCTCTTCGCCTACATTTGCCGATTTGAATGGAGATGGTAAAACAGATCTTGTTTTTGGTGGAGACATGGTGGGTGTGTTTCCCAACACCAGCACCGCAGGAGCGATCGGCTCATCTTCATTTGGCACCTTAGTTAATTTTCCTTCGGCTATCAATCGCAACTTAGCTGTTGGTGATGTGGATGGAGATGGACGTCCGGATATCTTCACCGTCATGGATCGTGTGTCTGTTTTGCAAAATCAAATGGGTTTAATTTCTCCGCCTACCATCTCTTCGTTTACACCTTCCGGTTTAATCGGTTCAACGGTCACGATCACAGGCACCAACTTCACTACGCCTTTTGCAAACAGTTTACGATTCAATGGCATATCTGCAACCATCAATTCGGTAACGGCCACTACGATTACAGCCACCGTTCCGGTTGGTGCTACGAGCGGGCCAATCAGTTTAACGATAGGTTGCAACACAGTAACCAGCGCCACTAATTTTAATGTAACTGCTCCACCCACCATTTCATCGTTTACACCAACATCGGGGTCAGTAGGCATCACGGTTACCATCACCGGAACTAACTTTGATGCAACACTTGGTAATAATGTAGTAAAGTTTAATGGTACTGAAGGCTATGTTACGAATGGCACTACCACCAGCTTAACAGTAATTGTTCCTCCAGGTGCTACTACAGGCCCAATTTCGATTGATGTGTTGGGCAATGTTGCTACCTCCTCATCGAACTTCACGGTGGTGCCTTTCGCTTGCCCACCAAGCACGCCAACAGGCGGAACATTAGATACATCATTTGATCCTGCAGTTCAAGTCCCATCTAGTTTTAATACAGTAAAACTTCAGTCCAATGGTAAGATTTTGGCAGTTACGAATTCAACCACTATTAGTGGAGTTAATTATTCCGGAATGTTACGATTCAACACCAATGGCACCTTAGATACCAGCTTTGGAAATCCAGCTATTTTTGGTGGCCCACAACTAATCGTGATACAGCCTGATGATAAGATCATTTCGGTTCAGCTCATTGGCAACATACTTTCCTTGAATCGATTTAACAGTGATGGTACACCCGACAATTCCTTCACCGGACCCTCATATGATAACTCTGGTTTTTATGATACGATCTTTGAGACAATTTGTCTACAAGGCGATGGCAAGATATTGTTCTCTTCATACAATACGTTCAATTTCGCTCGTGCTCTTACACGATTGAATAGTGATGGAAGCACCGATGCTTCTTTTGTATCTCCTTCATCCATTGCAGACGCAATGCCTGTAATCAAAGAACAGGCGGATGGGAAAATATTAATCGGTGGGCCTTACGGTGTTATTCGGTTGACTAGCACAGGTAACATCGACCCAACTTTTCAAGCGGGCTCAACAGATGCGGATATTACCGATTTAGAATTGCAAGCCGATGGTAAGATTGTGGTTATTGGCCCCTTTAATAAGCTCAACTCAGTGCCTGCAAGTAAAATTGCCCGGTTGAATACGGATGGTTCAGTTGACATCACCTTTCAAGCGGGCAATGGGATTAGTGGTTATGCATCCATCCCCTATGATTTAGAAATACTTCCGGATCGAAAAATAGTAGTTACGGGCAGTTTTTCTTCTTATAATGACCAAGGCCGAAACTATATAGCAGTTATCAATGAAAATGGAAGTTTAGATTGTCAGTTTGACTCTAGCTCCGGACCCACCAATGATGCTTACCATGCGGCTGCACAATCTGATGGAAAGATTGTAATTGCAGGTACATTCGATAGCTATGATGGCATTACGAGAAATGGGTTAGCGCGTGTAAATAACATTTTAATAAAAATATCCATCACCACTCAGCCCTCTGACTTTATAGCTTGTGTAGGTCAAACCGCTACTTTCACCACTGCGGCTACTGGCACCACCAACATTACCTATCAATGGCAATTTTCATCGGATGGAGTTGCACCTTTCACAGACATTGCCAATGGAGGTGGGTATAGCAATGTGACAACAGCCACACTTTCTGTAAACACAACAGGAAATTTTGGAGCGGGTCGCTATCGCTGTCGCATCAATGGCGATTTTGCGGCTGAAGTTGTAAGCAACGATGAAGGGTTATTTATCAATCCAATTCCGGTTGCACCAGGAACGACTGGGGCCACTACATGTAAAAACGGGAAGGTAACGCTTGAGGCAAGTGGAGCCACAGATGGCGAATATCTTTGGTACACTTTGCCAACCGGTGGCCCGGCCATTACCGATGAGTTTAATAGCACCTATTTAACACCTTCTCTTACTGCCACCACTACCTATTATGTTTCGATTTCGAAAAGCGGCTGTGAAAGTCCTCGCACACCAGTGGTGGCAACCGTTACATCTACTGCTTGTGGCCCTGTGTTTAAACCACAGACGTTAGTTACCCAAGTCGAAGGTAAAATCACCATCGACTTAGTTCCGCTCATCACCACTAGTGGCACATTGGATATCAGCTCTATTCGGGTGACCGCTCCATTGAATAGTGGAGCTTCGGCTGTGGTAGTGGCGGGTGTTCTTACCATTGATTATAAAGGCAAACCCTTTTCGGGAAGTGAAACGATCACGATCGAAGCGTGTAATACCAATGGTGAGTGCAACCAACAAGCCTTCACCATCGAAGTAGCCGGAGAAATTGTAGTTTACAATGCTGTTTCGCCCAATGGCGATGACAAAAATCCATTTCTCTTCCTTCAATACATTGATGTCATTCGTGAAACAAAAACCAATCGAGTCACCATTTTTAATCGCTGGGGCGATGAAGTTTTTTCGGTGGCAGATTATGATAATAAAACCAAAGTATTCATCGGCCTCACCAACGATGGAAGCAAACTTCCGGCCGGCACCTATTTTTATAAAATTGAATTGCCGTTGGCAGGTAAATCGTTGTCCGGATTTTTTGATTTAAAATATTGATGCGCATGATCATCGCTACCCCATCTCCCATTAAAAGTAGAATCGCTTTGCTCGTGTTGTTAGGTGCAACGCTCTTCTCACAAAACATTTGCGCGCAGCAAGACCCGCTGTATTCACAATATATCACTAATCCATTTGTGATCAATCCCGCGTATGCGGGCCTCACCAACAATTTGAATTTCTCCCTCAACTACCGCAACCAATGGGCAGGTTTTGAGGGAAGCCCGAAAACCATCAACTTCAACGGACACATTTCGCTGCGCAACAATCAAATGGGTGCGGGGTTGATGGTGGTCTCTGATCAGATCGGCAACAGCAAAATCAATGAAATATTCGGCAGCTATAGTTATCGGATCAACCTGACAGACGACAAAATTCTATCGTTTGGCTTGCAAGCCGGCATGGCCAATTATCAGATTGACAATTCGAAAGTAAATCCCTTTCACAAAGACGATGATTTGTTTCTTGGAAACTTTTCAGAAACGAAGCCGAGTTTTGGTTTCGGAGCCATTTTAAAAAACGACAAGTTTATGGTGGGGCTTTCTGTTCCACGTATGTTGCGATCAACGTTGGAAACTCAAGGGCAACAAGCCACATTGTACACACAACATTATTACCTGATAGGCTCGTATCTTTTCTTTGTTTCGGAGCATGTGCGTTTTAAACCGGCCACGATGATTAAAATGGTAAGTGGAGCGCCTCTGTCTGTAGACCTCAATGCTTCTTTTATTCTACATGAAAATTACCAGGCAGGTTTGCTGACGCGCAACTTCAACACGTATGGTCTTTTCTTACAAGCGCTTTTCAAAGATAGCTTTCGGATCGGTTATGTATTCGAAGTGCCTACCGGCTCGACAGCAATTACCAGCTTTAGCACGCACGAAATCTGCATCGGCTACCGGATTAGTGCGTTCACCTTTCATTCCAAGTCAAGTGTTTTCAGTTTTTAGCAGCTCGCTTATTTTTTGAATGAACTCAGCGTTTTTCTTTTTGTGATTTTCTTCATAAATCGGTAATCTAAACCGATTGTTATGGAAGCCTCTAGTCCGCTTGCCCAATTTTTGAAATGGGAAAAACAAAAACCGTCTGCTGTCTTTTTAAACCAACCGATCAACGGTAGCAACAAAACCTGGACGTATCAGGAGGCGGGCACTGAAATCCGAAAAATGGCTTCGGCCATAAAAGGGCTCGGATATCCTGATAAAAGTAACATTGCTATTCTTTCAAAAAACTGTGCACACTGGATCATGGCCGATCTGGCCATCATGATGACAGGACATATTTCTGTTCCACTATATGCTACGCTCACAGCGCCATCTATTAAACAAATCTTAGATCATAGTGAATCCAAGGCCATCATTATCGGCAAGTTGGATGAATACGCAGCGCAGCAAGAAGGTATCTCGAGCGGCATTGCGCGCATTGGCGTTGAAATGTATGGGGTGCACGAATCACTTTCGTGGGAAAAGTTAGTGCAGGCAAGCACACCGATTGAAACCATTTATAATTGGAGTAAAGATGATCTGATGACAATCATGTACACCTCGGGCACAACGGGCATGCCAAAGGGTGTTATGCACACAGCCGGAAACTTTGATTCTGTGATGCGTGCAGCGATCAACGAGTTGCATTTGCCAAATGAGCCAAACGTATTTTCTTACCTACCCATGAGCCATATAGCTGAGCGCATGGGTATAGAAGTGTATGGGTTTTATTCAGGCGCCCAATTTTCATTTGCTGAGTCGCTGGAAACTTTTCCTAAAAATCTTTTTGAAACACAGCCGCACACTTTTTTCGCTGTACCACGCATCTGGGCCAAGTTCCGCGAAAAGATTTTAGAAAAAATGCCGCAAAAAAAATTGAGTCGTTTACTTTCGATTCCTATCATCGGCAGCATTGTAAAGAAAAGTATTCGTAAAAAATTAGGACTCAGTCGTGCCACGCATATTTATTCAGGCGCAGCACCGATTTCAGTTGACTTATTAGAATGGTTTAACTCCATTGGCATTGAGATTTTTCAAGCAATTGGCATGACGGAAGACTGCGTTTATTCACACTTCAATCGCCACGGAAAAAATAAAATTGGAACAGTAGGATTACCATTCAAAAATCTGAAAGTAAAAATTGCCGATGATGGAGAGCTTCGCTTGAAAAGCGATGCCAATATGAAAGGTTATTACAAAGAGCCATCACTCACTGCCGAAGCATTTGACGGAGAAGGATATTTAAAAACAGGCGACAAAGGTGAAATTGACAGTGAAGGATTCTTGACCATCGTAGGACGGATCAAAGATCAATTCAAAACTGACAAGGGCAAATATGTTGCACCGGCTCCCATCGAAATGAAATTGTTGGCCAATACCGACATCGAACAAGTTTGTGTAGTGGGGATGGGCATTCCCCAACCCATTGCACTCACCGTATTATCCGCAGCCGGCAAAGCCAAATCAAAAGAGGCCATTATTGAAAGTTTGTCAGTCTCGCTCAAAGAAGTGAATGCCGAATTAGAATCGTATGAAAAAATTGAGAAAGCTGTAATCATGCAAAGCGATTGGACCGTGCCCAACGGACTCATGACCCCTACGATGAAAGTGAAACGAAACGAAGTGGAAAAAATTCACGTGCCCAAATATCCCGGCTGGTACCACACAAAAGAAGGAGTGGTGATTTGGGAATGATTCGGTAATTCGTTGATTCGGTAATTCGTTAATGATCTGTAGAAAAAAACTCGGTGATTCGATCATTAGCAAATTAGCAAATTACCGAATCACCGAATTAAAATTACTTCAACCTTGCCTTAAAAAACTCCAATGAGTGTTTGTACGCATCCGCACCAAATTCTTTGTTGTATTTTGGATTGCTGGGGTTTGCAAATGCGTGATCTGCATCGTACGACTTCACCGTTAATTTCTTTCCGGCTTCGGCCATGTTCTTTTGAAATTTTTCGGTCATGTCTTTGTTGATCCACTTGTCCTGCGTTGGCCAAATATCCAACACATCGCAATTCAACGTTTTCAAGCGATCCAAATTATCTTCCGGTTGTCCATAATAGATAATACATGCTGCAGCTTGCGTTCCGGCTGTGAGAGCCGCTTGCATGGATTGACCGCCACCAAAGCACCAACCGATCGTTCCGATTTTTGCACTAGGTCCGGCAAAAGCAATCGCACCTTTCACAATTTCTGTTCCTCTGGACTGTTTGAATTCGCCCATGTACTTGCCGGCATTTTGTGGATCTGTTGCCAGCTTTCCATCATACATGTCTAGTGCAATTACGTTTACGTTTCCTAAGTCGTTGTAAAGATTTTCTGCTTCACGCTTGATGTGGTCATTCAATCCCCACCACTCTTGAAACACAAAAATCCAGTTGTTCGATTTTACTTTAGCTTCAATGTAATAAGCGTTAGCTTCAACACCATCAGCACATTTTAATTTAATCATCTTGCCACCGGCTTGTGTTTCGTGCACATAAGGCAGCGGGCTTGGATGATCGCGATTGAATTTTTTGTTGGATGCTAAAACGGCAAACTTTTCAGTAGCCGAAGTGTGGCAGATGGTTTCTGTTGATTTGGTTTGCGCAAAAGAATAGGCTGGCAAAACAAAAAGGAGGAAAATAATTATTCTCTTCATGTTTATTGGTTTTAGTTGTGAGCAAGTAACAATAAAGTGGCCGATTTAGTTTTCGTTAGTCCTTCCACTGTCCCCGTTGAACGCGATCAAACGTAATCAAATCGGTATTGATCGGCTCCAGCCCGCCTTGTCGCAAGAGCATGGCAATTTGTGCGCGATGATACGATGAGTGGTTGACCAGATGCATCATAATGGTTTCTACATTGTTAGTGTACAAATCGCCCACATAGTTATGATAGGTCATCTCGCGGTCGAAATCATTTGTTTCCTCCACATAAGCAATCCACTGTGCATTCGCATTAATCGTCATGGTTTGTAAAGTTTCCAATGAATAGTCGCCCCATAGTTTTACAGCAGGGGCTGGCAACCCTTTGATGCGGTGCAGCCATAGAAACTGTGCCGCCAGCACGTGGCCAAACAGCGTAGTAATTTTTCCATCACGCACTTGCTGACGTAGTAAACATTCAATTACACGATTATTCGCCCATGCGTTGTATTGATAAAGCTTTACAAAATACTTCTTCATTTGTACTTTTCTTCTTTAAATACCTATTTATGAAAACGGCTTCAAGTTACAGAGTTTCTTGGATGGTGGCTTTATCCCTCGCGACAATCACCACATTTTCTCAGTCAAAGTACCCCACACAACCGATTGAGAGTTATTACGATTTGTCTTTTACCCAAGCCGAGCGTGATTCTCTATTTTCAAATTTGATAGATTATCAAAAGGCATTTCAGGCCATTCATCAATATTCACTCAACAACAGTGTTCCCATGTCACTGGTTTTTGACCCCATGCCTGTGGGAGTAAAAGCATCTACCCAACAAAAACCCATTGACTGGGGATTGCCAAAAGAAGTAGCACTACCAGCAAACAAAGAAGAGCTCGCTTTCTATCCGGTATATAAATTGGCCGTGTTGATCAAGTCAAGAAAGATCACCTCCACCGAGCTAACCAAACTCTATTTAAACCGCTTAAAAAAATATGCCGACACTTTGCAGTGTGCTATTTCGATTTTAGAAGAGAGTGCACTGAAGCAAGCCAAATTAGCCGATGAAGAAATCGCCAAAGGAAAATACCGCGGCCCATTGCATGGCATTCCTTACGGGATCAAAGACGTGCTAACCGTTGAAGGAACAGAAACTACCTGGGGGGCGGCTCCTTTTAAAGGACAAACCATTCATGAGACGGCTACGGTAGTAAAAAAATTAGAACAAGCCGGAGCGGTGCTGATCGTGAAGTTAACATTAGGTGCTTTGGCGATGGGCGACATTTGGTATGGTGGCGTCACTAAAAATCCATGGAATTTGAAAGATGGTTCCAGTGGATCGTCAGCCGGATCAGCTTCTGCAACAGTAGCAGGTTTAGTAGCATTTGCTATCGGCACCGAAACATTGGGCTCAATTGTTTCTCCATCTACACGCTGTGGCGCCAGCGGACTGCGTCCCACGTTTGGTGCGGTCAGCCGACATGGTGCGATGGCACTCAGCTATAGCATGGACAAAATTGGTCCACTGTGTCGTTCGGCTTTTGATTGTGCATTGGTTTTCGATGCTATTCGCGGAGAAGATGATCTGGATCGCTCGACACGAGCCGCTGCTTTTAATTATTCATCAAAAACACCGCTCAAAAAATTACGTGTGGGCTATTTTAAAAAATGGTTTGATGGAAATTATCCTTCCAAAGCAAATGATGAAAAAACATTGGCGGATTTAAAAAAATTAGGCGTTGAATTGATTCCACTGGAGTGGGATTCAAAAATTCCCATTGCTGCCGTACGCATCATGCTGACTGCGGAAGCTGCTGCCTCATTTGATGAACTGACACGCTCCAACCGCGATAGTCTGATGACCGACCAGCGCAAGTGGGCATGGCCCAATACATTTCGTGCGGCACGTTTCATTCCGGCAGTAGAATACATTAATGCTTCGCGCTTACGTCATCAGTTGATTCAAGAGTTTTATGCAGCCACTAAAGATTTTGATGTAATTGTTACTCCCAGCTTTGGCGGCTCTCAGTTATTAACAACTAACCTTACGGGAAATCCATGTGTGGTGGTGCCTAATGGTTTTAATGACAAGGGCAGCCCAACCAGCATTTCTTTTTTAGGTAGGTTGTATGGCGAAGCCGAAATTATTTCACTGGTGCGAGCTTATCAGGAAGCGACTGATTGGGAAAATAAAGTGCCTCCATTGTTTGTAAAATGATTCTACTTTCAGTTTAAACTTATAACAAACTTTTTCCAATCGGCTAAGAGTTGTTCCTCTGAAGTTTTCAATACATCCAGTAATTCTTTTTTCTTCGTCAGTGGCAATAATTCCATCAACTTTGCTCGACCATATTGTTGATCGATGTACATCACAACAGATCCTGATAGGCCATATCTATTTTTACCATTCCAAAATTTATCTAATGTAGCGGGCACTTTGTTTTCAGTTAGCGCCTTCTTCACTTCACCTATTCGCTGTTGATCGCATTGGCCGGAAGCATACGTTGCTAATCCTTCTACCCACCAATCCAATTGTTCCACCTCACTGAAATCCGGGCTTTTATTCCATTGACCATGGAAGACATGAACCATTTCGTGGGTTATCAACTTTTGTGTTTTCTCTATATCCCCATACGAGTGCTCACATGCTTCTTCCTTCCATCGCGCAGGCGAAAGTAAATCCAGTTTTGTTGCTACTCCGCTCGCCACCATCCAACATTCTGACTTAAAATCTGGCATCTTCCAATCGGTTTGCCATTGCGTATCCATCGACTGCCGATTAGGGTGAATATTCACTTCAAAATCAGAACGGTAGGCCTTGCTAAAAAAGTTTTGTGCTTCATTTTTACCTTGATCAAAAATTGAAATGTATGCGGCTCGAGTTAGCTCATCTTGCTGCGTATATCTTACCACATAGCCTGAATATTTTTCCGTTTTCCACTCGGTTGGTGTAAATGCTGAGAAAATAAAGAGTGCGAAAGAAATAAATGATGTTAATCTAAACTTCATTAGTTTGAATTTTCTCACTTAGACTTACAGGTTCTATTATCGGTTACCGCACTATTCAAATTTTTTTGTGCGCTACTTTTTTAAGGGCTGTAGCTTTAAGTACGTCATACTTCTCCACAGCCATTCTGCAGGTCCGTAATAAAAGTTTGCCAACCACCATTTGCTAAAAACTATTTGAAGTCCAAAAACAAGAATGGCCAAGGCTGACCAGGGAGCTGCACCATAATCTCCTAACAAGCCAAATCCAAATGAAAATAACAGCAATGTGCCCACGAGTGCTTGCATCAGATACGTGGTTAATCCCATTCTGCCTACTTCATAAAAATTCATCAACAATTTACGTCTCCTTTCTTTTTGAAACGCCACCACTACTAATCCTACATAGATCGAAGCCAAAGACGCGTTAAAAATATCGTAAAGAAATCCACCTACTAAAAATTGAAGTGATTGTGTCATTTCTATTTTCGCGACAAATACAATTAGACCCATTATTCCAGCAACAACCACGCAACCAAGTAGTGACCATAATCCAAAGCGAATTAACTTCTTAAAAATTATTACTTCATCAAACCATCGCTTTCTTCCGGCATACAGTCCCAATAAAAATAGACCTATGGTGATATATATTCTCCCAAACATTATCTGAAACTCAAATTTGCCTTTGAATTCGTACCAGTTAGCTTTTATAATTTCTAAATAGCTACCTGACTTTAGTGTGTTATAGTAAATCTCTAATGGTTTCTGATCCGTCTCGCTCATACCACTGGGTGTAACTCCTGCTATCACATCATACAAGCGAATGGCTACAGAAGGAATGTTGAAGACCAACAGTAGGGCAACAACGAGTAATGCTTTATCAGGAAGTTTATGAAATAGCAACAAACCAAATCCCAACAAAGCATAAATGGTTAGAATGTCGCCACGATAATGCAAATGGTGCAACATGCCGATCAAAAACAAACAAATCAACCGCCAGCCAAATCGAGCAAAAAAAGTGGTAGAGCCATCACTTTTATTTAGTTGAATAAAAAAGCTGAGCCCAAACAAAAAGGAGAAGATCATGAAAAACTTGCCTGAAATGAAAATGCCGATGATCACTTGCATGATGGTGTCAGCCAGATTGTGCATGCCGTAGTTTTCATGAATTTTAGGGGGTTGCCCGGCATAATATTGTTCTGTAAAATGTGCAAGAATAATTCCCAGCAGCGTGAATCCTCTCAGTACATCAATAATTTCAATTCTCTCCTGACGGTCGGCCATAGATTATAAAAGTCAGTTTTTATTTCGATACTCGCTCTAAACCTTCTTTTGCTTCTTTCAAGTTATTATCCATTTTTAAGGCTGTCTCATATAATTTCTTGGCTTCCGCTTTACTGCCTTTCTTTTCTTTGATCTGCGCAAGGCGCATGTTTGCTCCGGCATGCGATGGTTCGTTTTGTTTAGGCGAGTAGGTAAGATATTTTTTTAAACACTCCTCGCCACGATCAAGTTTTTGTCCACTGAGTGCGCTCGTTTTTCCGATCTGATAAATAGAAAGGTAGTCTTCGGGATTCTTTTTAAGTGCCTCCTCAAAAAGTGTAAAAGCTTTGTCGTATTGTTTTTGACCTGTATAAAAATTAGCAAGCCCCGAAACATAGGTAGGATCAACTCTTGCCATTTCAATAAATTCTTTCTCTGCTTCTGCTGTATTCTTTTCGTGCATATAAATATTTCCCATTTGGCGATGGCCTTCTGCCGGCTTTAGCTTAGTAATTTGCGCAGCCACTTCTTTGGCCTTTTCAACACTTCCGCCCATAAAACCGGGAGCTTGCAAATAATATTGAATCAGTGAGGTGCGCGCATCGAGATTTTTCGCATCTAAGGCAATCGCATTCTCCCACGCCTTTTTCATTTTAGGCGCCAGCATACCTTGCTTGAATACATTGGCATTCTGCGCAATCGTACCATAAGTATTACCGAGCCAATTGTGGTAGTCAGCTACTTTGTCGTTGCCTTCAACGGCTTCTTCAAAATAATCCAAAGCATCATCGTACTTTTTCTCGTCAAAGGCTACTCGACCCAAATAATATCGTGCAGCTGCAAAATCAACTTCCTTCTCACCAACAGGGCTCAATAATTTTTTTACTTGTTCCAATTTGCCTTGCTCATACAATGCTTTGGCCTGTTCAATCTTTGATTGAGCTATTGACACTGCAGCAGATATCCACAACAGAGCTGTAAAAAGAAAAAATCGGTTCATACGTTTGTTTAGTTTTCTTTCTAAGACTGAAAACAGGCCACTTGGGTTGTCTGAATGCAAAAGATTTTAGCCTCAATTACTTAAATAATTTAACACCATGATCACATCAGACAAAAATTAACTGTTTACTTTCGCTTTTGTCAACCGTACCTGAATCTATGAATAAACTCATCCCACTTCTTGTCATAGTCGTTGCGATAAGCTGCGCCCCTGAAAAACCGACCTCTCCTCCACTCAAACAGGCAGTTGCTATGCACTTTGATGCCTCTTTGAAACCATTTTATCATGGTGTGGCATCTGGCGATCCATTGCCTGATCGCGTTATCATCTGGACGCGGGTTACTCCGGACGATTCGGTGAGCACCGTGCCGGTGAAGTGGGAAGTTGCCGAAGACGAAAATTTTTCATCGATTTATCAATCAGACACAACTTCTGCATCGGCTTTACGCGATTATACGGTGAAGGTAGATGTTGATGCACTTAAACCGGATCGCATTTATTACTATCGATTTATAGCTTTGGGTAAAACATCGATTGTCGGACGAACCAAAACCGCTCCGGTAGCTGCGAAAGATAGTCTGCGCTTTGCTATTGCCAGTTGTGCCAATTGGGAGTTTGGTTATTTTTCTGCGTATGATAAAATGGCTGACCAACCCGTGTTGGATGCTGTACTTCATTTA